>Ga0315338_1001091_pt1 | contig 39574 bp, 44 predicted proteins | sample ASW8metaG_FD_204518 | JGI IMG/M metagenome (GOLD analysis project Ga0315338, IMG submission 204518) | Ammonia-oxidizing marine archaeal communities from Monterey Bay, California, United States - ASW #8 | ecosystem: Environmental > Aquatic > Marine > Coastal | place: USA: California | collected... | reverse complement strand
CAATACCATCCTGAAATTACTTATGAAAAAATGATTAGTATTATTGAATTTAGAAAAGAAAGATTAATTAATGAAAGAAATCGATTTAAAGATGAAATAGAAATAAAAAATCATATTAATTTAATTAAAGAAGAAATTAATGTTTCAGACAAAAATTCTAGAATGATTGAATTAAGAAATTGGTTAAATTTTATTAAAAATTAAACTTTATAACAATAAGCTTTTTAAAAAAGTCCTTGTATTTCACCTTTTTCATTTAACTTAATTGAATCTGCAGCTGGAATTCTAGGCAAGCCTGGCATAGTCATTATAGTTCCACAGACAACAACAATAAATTCAGCTCCAGAAGACAACCTCACCTCTCTTATCGGTAACACATGACCTGAAGGAGCCCCTTTTAAGCTTGGGTCTGTAGTAAAGCTAAATTGAGTTTTTGCAATACATATTGGAAATTCTTTATAGCCGTTTTCTTCAAAATTTCTTAACTGTTCTCTAATCTTAGTATCAGCAACAACTTCACTTGCATGATAAATTTCTTTTGCAATTGCTTCAATTTTTTTAAACAATGGTGTTTTACTTTCATACAAGAATTTGAAATTAGCTTCACTTTTTTCACATAACTCAGTTACATGAGTTGCTAACTCTTTTGTTCCTTCACCACCGTTAGACCAATGTGTACAGAGGCTAGCTTTAACACCAAGATTATCACAAAAATCTATTAAAACTTTAACCTCACTATCGGTGTCAGCGACAAAATGGTTAACAGCTACTGCAACTGGTAATCCAAATTTCTTGATATTTTGAATATGTCTTTCTAAATTTATTAGTCCTTTTTTTACAGCTTCAACGTTTTCAGTTTTAAGTTCATCTTTTGCTAAACCACCGTGCATTTTTAATGCTCTAATAGTAGCAACTATAACTACACAACTTGGTTTTAGATTTGATTTTCTACACTTTATATCTAAAAATTTTTCAGCACCTAAATCTGCTCCAAACCCAGCTTCAGTTACAACATAGTCTGCAAGTTTTAATCCTGTTTTTGTGGCAATAACTGAATTACATCCATGAGCTATATTAGCGAAAGGTCCACCATGAATAATAGCAGGATTATTTTCTAAAGTTTGAGTAACATTTGGTCTAATGGCTTCTTTTAAAAGAACTGTCATCGGGCCTTCTGCTTTTAGATCTTTTGCATAGATTGCTTTTTTATCTTTGGTGTAAGCAATAGTTATGTTTCCTATTCTTTTTTCTAAATCTTTTAAATCGTTAGATAGGCAAAAAATTGCCATGATCTCCGAAGCTACAGTAATATCAAAACCATCTTCTCTAGGATAACCATTGGCCACTCCTCCTAAGTTAATATTAATTGATCTTAATGAACGATCATTCATGTCCATTACTCTTTTCCAAACAACTCTTCTCACATCAATGTTTAGTTTATTGCCCCAATAAATATGATTGTCAATTAATGCTGATAAAAGATTGTGAGCAGAAGTTATTGCATGAAAATCTCCTGTAAAGTGAAGATTAATTTGTTCCATTGGTACTACCTGAGCATATCCTCCACCTGCGGCTCCACCTTTCATTCCAAAGGATGGACCCAAGCTTGGTTCTCTAAGGCAAACTATAGATTTTTTTCCTATTTTATTTAGACCATCTGTTAAACCAACAGATGTAGTGGTCTTACCTTCTCCGGCCGGCGTCGGTGTAATTGCGGTAACTAATATTAATTTTCCATTTTTTTTATTTTTTAAAGTATCTAAGTATTCAGGTTTAATTTTTGCAATATATCTTCCCATAGGACTATATGCACTAGGCTCATCAGGAACATTAATGCCATTAAGAATTTCTTGAATAGGCTTCATATTTGCAGCTCTTGCTATTTCTATATCGGATTTAAATGTGCTCATTTTGACTATTCCTTTATATTCAAATTTCCTAGAAGTTGGATTAATATCTCTTTTTATGATTTTTTTAAAGTTATAAAAAATATATATAAAAAAAATATGAAATTTTTTTATTTATTAATATAAAATTTAATTATGCAAAAATACTCTGTTTTTAATCTTATTAAAAATGCTTTTAAAGGTCATAAAGATTGGGAAGTTGCATGGAAAGATCCTGTTCCAAAAGCTGAATATGATGTTGTGATCATAGGTGGTGGTGGACATGGCCTGGCTACTGCCTATTATCTCGCAAAAGAACACAACATTACAAATGTTGCTATTATAGAAAAAGGTTGGATTGGCGGAGGAAACGTAGGAAGAAATACTACAATTATTAGATCTAATTATATGCACGATGAAAATGGTCTGTTTAGCGAATTTGGAATGGATTTATGGAGAAATATGAGTCAGGAACTAAATTTTAACGTTATGTTTTCTCCAAGAGGAATAATTAATCTTGCTCATTCTGATGCACAAATGAATGCATTCTCAAGAAGAGGAAATTCTATGAGGTTAAATGGAATTGATGCGGTTCTTTTGGATAGAGAAGAAGTAAGAAAATTAATTCCAATGGCTGATTTTTCAAAAAATGTAAGATTTCCAATTTTTGGAGCTTTAATGCAACCAAGCGCAGGCACAGCCAGACATGATGGTGTCGCTTGGGGTTATGCAAGACAAGCAGATTCAATGGGAGTAGATATTATTCAACACTGTGAAGTAACAGGTTTTGATGTAGTTAATGGAAAAATAAAAGGAATACAAACATCAAAAGGAAACATTAAAGCAAAAAAAATAGGTCTCTGTGTAGCCGGAAGTACAAATGTTCTTGCTGAAATGTTAAACATGAGATTGCCCGTTGAAACTCATTTATTACAAGCCTGTGTATCTGAGCCAATTAAACCAATATTAGATCGTGTTGTTACTTTTGGTGCTGGGCATTTTTACGTTAGCCAATCAGACAAAGGTGAAATGGTTATGGGAGGAGATCTTGATGGATACAATAGTTATGCTCAAAGAGGAAACTTACCAACTCTTCAACACGTTTTAACAGAAGGAATTGCAATGTTACCATTTCTTAGCAAATTAAAAATGCTTAGAACATGGGGAGGAATAATGGATATGTCTATGGATGGTTCTCCCATTATAGACAAAACACATATAGAAGGACTATATTTAAATTGTGGTTGGTGTTATGGTGGTTTTAAAGCAACTCCAGCATCGGGATGGACTTTTGCTCACACAATAGCACAAGATAGACCTCATGAATTAAATGCAGGATATAGTTTAAATAGATTTAGTACTGGGCATTTACTTGATGAAAAAGGCCTTGGAACAAAAACTTGGATTTCATAAATGTTACATATTAAATGTCCTCACTGCGGATTAAGATCTCAAAATGAATTTGCATATGGTGGTGATGCTACAGTTAAAAGACCAGAATTAAACAAAGAAGTTTCAGATCAAGATTGGGATAATTTTGTTTATTTAAGAAAAAGCCCAAGAGGAAAACATTTAGAATTATGGCAACATATTTCTGGATGTAGGCAATGGTTTAAAGTTGAAAGAGATACTTTAACTCATGAAATATATAGAACATTAAAAGCAAACGAAGAAATATAAAAATGTCTCAGAATTTCCGATTAGATAAAGGTGGATTGATTAATAGAAATAAAAAAATTTCTTTTAAATTTAATGGAAAAAATTATTTTGGATATGAAGGAGATACTTTAGCTTCAGCTTTAATTGCAAATGGAGTTCATTTAGTTGGAAGAAGTTTTAAATATCATAGACCTAGAGGATTTTTTGGAGCAGGTGTAGACGAACCTTATGCAATGGTTCAGTTAATTAGAGATAATGAATCAATACCCAATGTAAGAGCCACAGAACAAGAACTGTTCGAAGGTTTAGAAGCAAAAAGTGTAAATTGCTGGCCAAATGTAAATTTTGATATTGGTGCTATAAATAATTTTTTAAACAAATTTTTCCCAGCAGGTTTTTATTATAAAACATTTATGTGGCCGAGGAGTTTTTGGTACAAAGTTTATGAACCTTTTATAAGAAAAGCAGCGGGATTTGGCGTGGTATCTGCTAGTCATGATCAAGAGAGATATGAACATAAGTATGAATATTGTGATCTTTTGGTTACTGGTTCAGGCCCTTCAGGTCTTGCCAGTGCATATGCTGCAGCAAAAAATGGAGCTAGTGTAATTTTAGCAGAAGACAAACCAAGATTTGGAGGAAGTTTATTAACAAGTGAAGTGAGCATAGGAAATCAAAGCGGCCAAGAATGGGCAGAAAATATAATATCTGAACTTAAATCAATGCCAAATGTAACTGTAAAAAATAGATCACAAGTTTTTGGTTACTACGATCACAATATGCTTGTAATGTCAGAAAGAATAAGTGACCACTTACCAAAAACAAACAAGTATACTCCAAAACAAAGACTTTGGTACATAAGAGCAAAAGAAGTTCTTATTTCTTCAGGATCAATTGAAAGACCTTTGGTTTTTGGAAATAATGATACTCCTGGAATAATGCTTTCTTCTGCAGCAAAAGAGTATCTAAAAATATATAGAGTTTTAGTTGGTAAAAAACCTTTGGTGTTTACCAACAATGATAGCGGCTATGAAACCGCAATAGAGTTTAAAAAAAATGGAATTGATCCTGTTATTCTAGATACTAGAAAAGATCCTAGTTCTGAGATTGTTAATGAAGCGAAAAGTTTAAACATAGATATAAAATTTTCTTATGTTGTTGTAGCTGCCAAAGGATACAAAAAAGTAAAATCGGCTGATATTGCTAAAATTTCAGATGATAAAAAACAATTGAGCCAAATTGAAAATATTAATTGTGATTGTATTTGTGTTTCAGGATTTTGGACACCAACAATTCATTTAGCTTCACAATCAGGTAATAAAACTAAATTTAATGAAGATATTGATGCATTTATTCCTGGTCGATCAAAACAAAATGAAACAGTGTTAGGATCTGCTAAAGGAATTTTAACATTAGAAGAAACTTTAAAAAATTCACTTGAAAAAGGAAATGAGTTATCTAAAAAAATAACAAACAAGGAAAATAAAATTTCATTGCCATCTGTTGTAGAAAAAAAATATACAAATCATGATAAATTTTGGTGTGTACCATTACCTGGAGGTAAAAATTATAAAAGATTTTTAGATTTTCAAAATGATGTCACTGTATCAGATGTAGAGCTTGCTTTAAGAGAAGGTTATAGATCTATTGAGCATGTAAAAAGATATACCACTTTAGGTATGGCAACTGACCAGGGAAAAACAAGTAATCTTAATGGATTACAACTAGTTTCTGATGTTGAAAATAAAGTGGTGCCACAAGTGGGTCATACTACTTTTAGACCACCTTATACTCCAGTTTCAATAGGAGCTATTGTTGGAAGAGAAATTGGAAAACATTCTAAACCAACAAGAAAATCTCCAATGCATTCATGGCATGAAAAAAATAATGCTGTTTTTGTTGATGCGGGTGCTTGGTTACGTCCAAGATATTACAAACAAGGAAATGAAAATTTATTTGAAGGTTCAAAAAGAGAAGCCAAAAATGTTAGACAAAATGTAGGTGTATGTGATGTGACTACATTAGGTAAAATTGACATAAAAGGACCCGATGCTGCTGAATTATTAAACAGAGTTTACACCAATGCTTGGCTTAAACTACCAGTTGGTAAAGCAAGATATGGCGTAATGTTAAGGGAAGACGGTATCGTAATGGATGATGGAACAACAACTAGAATTTCAGAAAACCATTACCACATGACAACTACTACTGCTCAAGCAGCAAATGTTTTATCTCATCTAGAATATTATTTACAATTAGTATGGCCAGAATTGGATGTAAATGTGGTTTCAACTACAGAGCAATGGGCAGGTGCAGCTATAGCTGGACCAAAATCTAGAGAAGTATTACATAAACTATTTCCAGATTTAGATGTTTCAAACGAAGGCTTACCATTCATGGGATATATAGAAGGTAATTTATTTGGAGTTAGCGCAAGAATTTATAGAATTTCATTTTCAGGTGAGTTAGCTTATGAGGTAAACGTTGAGTCTGATAACGGTAACTTCATGTGGAAAAAAATAATGGAAGTTGGAAAAGAGTTTAATATTCAGCCCTATGGAACAGAAGCATTATCAACTTTAAGAATTGAAATGGGTCACGTTGCAGGATCAGAATTAGATGGACGTACAATTCCATATGATAACTCACTAGAAGGAATGGTAAGTAAAAAGAAAGATTTTATTGGAAAAAGATCTTTAAGAAAAACAGCTTACGTTGCTCCAGATAGACAAAAAGTTGTAGGTGTAGTTCCGTTAGATAAAAAAACTAGTATTCCAGAGGGATCATATTTAGTTGTAGATGCAAAAGCAAAACTTCCAAATCCTAAATTAGGCCATGTCTCTGCTTCTTGCTGGAGTGTTGAATATGACAATCCTTTTTCACTTGCAATAATTAAAGATGGAAAAAATATGATTGGAAAAAAACTTTTTGCATTATCACCACTTAAAAATAAATCAATACCAGTAGAGATTGTTTCTTCCCATTATGTTGATCCAAAAGGAGAGAGAGTTAGATCGTGAATTCAATATCTGCATTAGAAAATATTTTCAAAAAAGGTCTTTTCGGAGATTATGAAAATAAAAAAGACAATGAAATAATAAAATTATCTGAATCAAAAAATTTATTTATTTGTCAAGTTGTAAAATACAAAAATTCAAATGTTGACGAAAAAAAATTAAAAATTGATGAACTAAATCTGCCAGATTCATTAAAAACAACATTTAATAACGAAACTAGAATAATTTGGATGGGTCCAAGCAACTGGTTAGTAGTTTCAAAAAAATTAGACTTAATGAAATTTATATCAATTTTGTTCGATGATAATAACTTTGCAATAACTGATTTATCTTATTCTAGAACTATTATTGAAATTGAAGGAGATTTAGCTGATGAAGTTATAAAAAAAGGTTGCCCTTTAAACATTAACGAACTTAGAGAAGGAGATTGTGCAAACTCTACATTTCATGGAGTCACAATTACAATTGATTTTTTATCAAACGAACCAAAAAAAATTAGACTATTTGCCCTAAGGAGTTTTGGAGAGTCTCTTTATCACTCAGTATCTGATGCCTGTTTAGAATATGGCTATAAAGCTGTTTAAAATACTCATATTTTATATAGCATTTTTTAACTACACATATTAACGACCCAAAATGAGTAGTTTAAGGGAATTACGCTCTTGAGTTGAACCATAAAATAAGTAATGATTCGGTTATGAGGAAACGAAATATATTTTTATATTTAGTTTTAGGATTTTTTTTAACAGGTTGTTTTCAGACAACAGCAATGGTCGGACCTGTAATTACACTTGCATCAACTGGAAATATTTCTCAAGCTGGAATATCTTTTTTAACCAACAAAGCTATTAAAGATGAAACGGGAATGAATACTTTAGAATTTATGTCTAATAAAATTGATGAAAGAAAATATAAACAAAAAGTCAAGAATAAAAAAAACAAAGCCATTAAAGATGAAGAGGGAATGAATACTTTAGAATTTATGTCTAATAAAGTAGACGAAGGAAAGAATAAAAAAAAAGTTGATGATAATTTTGATATAAATGATGGTTTTATTCTATTAGTTAAAAATAATTTTGACAAAACAAGAAAAATAATTTTAACACAAAATCAATCTAAAACATCTAACTGAATTAATTGACTTTGATTAGTTTCTTTACACCATAATTCATAACTCTCGCACATTCTAAATATTAGTTTGTAAGCCTCAGTAGACAGTTCTAGTAAATTATTATTTTTTGTATCATATAAATTAGGATTTTTAATTAGTTGTTTTATCATTGTATTTTTTTGAATATTTAGAAGTTTAATAGTTTCTTCAGGAATTTTATTTCCAGTTTTTTCATCTATAAAATTATTTGTTTTTAATTTATTAAACCAATCATTATGTAATTTTCCAGAACTTAAATTTTCATATGTATCTGTTTCAAGAAATTTATTTATCGCATCTTCATTTTTAATGTTTGGATATTGTAATTTAATTTGAACAACATTTTTATAAATAATTTCTGCTATAAATAAAACATAAGGTTTAGATTGATTTACCATAATTTTTTTTATTCTATATTTTTTGTATAAAAACAAGAATTTGGATCATTTTTGTAGTGTGCGAAAGGTTCACATGACACAAATCCAATTTTAATAAATAATTTTCTTGCTGGTTTAAAAAAAAGACCAGTACCTGTTTCAATGCTTATTTTTTTTATTTGAAGTTTTTTAGATTCTATAATTAAATGATTAAAAATTTTTTCTCCATTTCCTTTTTTTCTAAATTTATCAGAAACTCTTATAGATTTAAATTCACCATGATTTTTATCCAAAAATTTTAAAGCTCCACAACCGATTAAATTATTATTATCCCAAAAGCTCCAAAATTTAATTGTTTGATCTTTTAATCCAACAATATCAAGTACATGTGTACTACCTGCTGGGGAAACTGATCTTAACTCAACAAAATGTTTATTTAACAATTCATTTACTTCTGGATCGTTAAAATTACCTTCAATAGATTTCATAATTTAATGGACATATAATATAAATAATTTTTAAACCAACAAAAAAAACATTTTAATTTAGCACTTATTATTGACTTTGATAATCATGACTGAGATATTAAATCATGTGTGGAAGATATGTGGTTACTAATGCAGTTTCTAAAACTAAAGGGATGGTTAAGGCAGCCATCAATGTAAAAGATAATGAAAATTATAATGCGCATCCATATCAAGATTTGCCAGTAATAAAAAAATATTCAAATGGATATACATTAGAAAATTTGAAATGGGGAATAATACCTTCTTGGTCTAAAAAAAAGGAATTTAGGCCATTAATAAACGCAAGATTAGAAACAATTGATGAAAAAATTTCTTTTAAAAAATTAATAAAATTAACAAGATGCGTTGTGATAGCTGATGGATTTTATGAATGGAAACGTTATGAAAATAATAAAATTCCATATTATTTTTTAAGAGAAGATAAAAAACTTATGTTTATTGCTGGAATATATGAAAAAGATCAATTTTGCCTTATAACTGAAGAAGCTAGTAAAAATGTGTCCGAAATACACCAAAGGCAACCTGTTTTGCTTAATGAAAAAAATGTAAATAGATATTTGAACATTGAATTAAATGGTTCGGACCTTTTAAAAGATTGTAAAAAACCAAATTTAAATTTTTATAAAATTTCTAAAGATGTGAATAAACCTACGAATAATTCATTATCACTAATTCAAAAAGTAAAATAATTTTTTTATTTTAAGATTTTTCAATTGTTGTTAAATGACCCATTTTTCTTTTAGCTTTTATATCTTTTTTTAAATAGTCAAAGAAAAATTCATTATCTTTAAATTCTTTATTTCTGTATATTGATATGTCTTCACCAATTAAGTTTATCATTTTTGCATTATATATTTTTTTTGTTTCAATTCTTTTTAAACCACAAACTGCTCTAATGTGGTTTTCAAACTGGCTTATATTGTGAGAGTTTATTGTTAAATGTCCTGAGTTATGTACTCTTGGAGCAATTTCATTCACATACAAATTGTCATTTTTATCAATGAAGTATTCAACACAAAGAGTACCAATATAATTTAATTCTTCAGCAATTGACATGGCCCATTCTTTTGAATTATTATAGATTTCCTCATTTATATCTGCTGGAATTTTAGAATATTTTAATATTTGATCTTCATGAACATTTTCAATTGGTTCATATGTTTCATATTTTTGTACTCCAAATCTTGCAATAATAATAGAAATTTCTTTTTTTAATTTAACCTGCTTTTCTAAAATATATTCTTTGCTAAAATCTACATTTAAATTATTTAATTCTTCTGCTGAATTAATTTTATATTGGCCCTTTCCATCATATCCAAGTGTGCAAGTTTTAAGAATTCCTGGAATTAAATCTTGATTAGATTTTAATTCTTTTTCATTTTTTATAGAAACATACGAAGTAGTTCTTATATTACATTCATTAAGAAAATCTTTTTCGGTTAATCTATTTTGTATAATTTTATTAATTTTTGGATTAGGTAAAACTTTTTTTGATTGATCAATTTTTGAAAGTGTTGAGAAAGGAATGTTTTCAAATTCGAAAGTAACTAAATCAACTTTATTTAAAAATTCATTTATTTTTTGATCATCATTATATTCACCACAAATGAATTCATCACTAAAATTTTTTGCTGGTGCATCAATATTGTTACAAAATATAATTGTTTTAATATTTATTTTTTTTGCTGCATCTGCCAACATACTTCCCAGTTGACCGCCACCAATAATGCCTAGAGTAGGTTCACTCATTTTACTTAGGTTTTTTTTGTACAGATCGACTTTGTCTAGTTCGCCAATTATTTAGATTTTTTTTTATTTGATTATCATTTAAAGCAATTATTGAAGTAGCAAGCAAGGCTGCATTTATTGCACCATCTTCTCCGATCGCAACTGTACCAACTGGTATACCTTTGGGCATTTGTGAAATAGATAAAATACTATCTAAACCTTTTAATTTTTTACTTTCAATTGGAACCCCAATAACAGGAATAGACGTCAATGCGGCAGTCATTCCTGGTAGATGAGCTGAACCACCTGCTCCTGCTATAATAACAGATATATTGTTCTTTTCTGCTTTTTTTGCATACTCAATCATGCGATCTGGCGTTCTGTGGGCAGAAATAATTTTAGTTTCAAATTTAACTTTCATTAATTTAAGAACTTTTTGGCAAAGTTTCATAGTTTTAAAGTCCGATTGGCTTCCCATTATAATTGAAACTTTATTAATTTTTTTTTTAGACATTAAGAACAAATAATTTTAATCACCTCTATAGTTATTTCAAATTAAACAATATATTTCAATAAAATTAATATAGATAAGTGAAACAGGCTTAATAATATGATATTAAAAATTATGAAAAAAATTTTAACTTTTATTTTCTTTTTTATTTTAGTAAATGCATCTGCAGCAGAATATAAATCAAATTTTACGATTGATAAATTTAAGCAAGCTCAAAATAATGGCAAAACGGTCGTGGTACATTCTTGGAACAAATCCTGTTACACTTGCAGCATACAAAAACCTATACTTGAACAAGCCCAAATAGATTTTGGTGACGTCATATTTTTAAACTACGAACAAACAAAAAACAAAGATATAGCAAACTTTTTAAAAATTAGTTATTGGACAACCATTGTTGTTTATAAAAACAATAAACAGATTGCCAAATCAATAGGCTTAAATGAAAAAAACGATATTTATAATCTTATAAAAAAAGGTATTTGATATTATTTGAAAATAATTTATCTAGTCGACAAAATAATTATTAAAGGTACTCTATTTAATTTATGAATTATAAAATTGATAATCTCCAATATTGTAATTGGTCCAGAGAAATATTTAAAATTAATAGAGAAGCTGGTCTTGATGCTGTTCATGTTACAGTAGTATATCACGAAGATTATGATGAATTTTTAAAAAGAATTGAAGAATGGAATATTCATTTTAAAGAAAATTCAGATCTAATTTTTCTTGGAAGAAGTTATAAAGATATTGAAAAAGCAAAAAATGAAAAAAAAACAGCTATTTTTTTTGGATTTCAAAATTGTTCTCCAATTGAAGATGATATTCGTTTAATAGAAAAGGTTCATCAAAACGGCTGCCTCTTTATGCAGCTTACTTACAATAATCAATCTTTGTTAGCTACTGGCTGTTATGAAAAAATCGATAGTGGAGTAACCAACTTTGGTAGAGAAGCTATAAAGGAAATGAACAGAGTTGGAATTGTAATTGACATGTCTCATTCAGCCGAACAAAGCACTTTAGATGCTATCGATATTAGCGAAAAACCAATTGCAATAACTCATGCAAACCCATCATTTTGGCACAAAGCATTAAGAAATAAATCAAACAATGTTCTAAAAAATTTATCAGATAGCGGCGGCATGTTAGGTCTTTCATTGTATGCTCATCATTTAAAAGATGGAACCGATTGTAGTCTTGATAGTTTTTGTAAGATGACTGCAAAAACTGCTGAATTAATGGGCGTAAAAAATATTGGAATCGGATCAGATCTTTGTCTAAATCAACCAGACACCGTTGTTGAGTGGATGAGAAATGGAACTTGGGCAAAATCTAAAAATTACGGAGAAGGATCCAAAAAAAAATCAGGTTTTCCTAAACAGCCAAATTGGTTTATTGATGCAAGAGGGTTTGTAAATTTGGAAAGTGGTTTAAAAAAAGTTGGTTTTAATAATGATGAAATATTTGGAATTTTAGGAAATAATTGGTTTAATTTTTATAAAGGAATTAATGGAAGTACAGCTTAGAGATCCAAATACAGTAATGAAATTATCTAAACTAGGATCTTTTCATCAATCAAAACTTTCATTTTTGAGATCTTTTTTAAAGGAATTTAAAGATTGGGATTTTAAAAGAGATTTATTTGATTTGGATGAAAATGGTTTTGGAAAAGCTATATATTCTTTTAAAAAAAATAAAAGAACTTATTCATTAGTTAGTTTTGCAAATAAGATTAGCGACACAGAAAGATCAGATAGAGTCATTGCAACTAAATGGGACGCAGCATTTGTATTATATGATGGCATACCTACTAAACAAGATATTGAAAGATTAAGCGAAAATGTACCAAAACAAGAAGTTGGAAGAGTAAGTTATAAAGAGCTCACATTATCAAGAGCCAATAAATCAGTTAGAATTTTTGATCATGTAATCGAAAATTTATCAAATGGTAAACAGCCAGATAAAAATATTTTATCAAAAGTAGGTTATTTATATAGAACTACAGCAGTTTATGGATCGGGAAAATTTGGACTTGCTGATAGATTTAGAATTAAAAACAGAGAAGAAATTTATGGGCCTTTTAGACTAGAGATGATGCTTGTATATTTAACAAGACAATTTACTTTTGACCAAGTTAATCATGTGGCAAAATATAAAAACCCAAGACAAGCCGTAGAATTAGATAAAAATATTTGTAGAAATTTAGGAATTGGAAATTCAACTGGACTCGGCATGGCTCCATTTATAGTTAATCACCCAACTCTTTTAAATAATTGGATATTAGCTAGAGAAACCGCGCTAAAAAAAATTAGAGAAATAAAACATGTAAAAAATAAAGATACAGATTTATTTTTGTATTGCTTAAAAAAATCTTTAAAGAATGTTATTTCTTGGAATACTGATAGTGAATTCCAAAAAAATAAAATTAAAGACTTGCTTAATGATTTAAATAAATTGATTGATTATTTAAAAAATTTTAATTTTTCCCAAGAATATGCGTTTAATAAGATCTATAGATGGGCAGAAGAAAAACTTAAAGATGAATGTTTAGAATATCTTGTATCAATGATGATGGAACCATATGACGATATTATAAACCCTCTAATTAATACAATGAGTTCAGAAGAAGAAAAATTTTTCAATATACCAACTAATAGAACAATTTTTGAACTTAGAGAAATATTAGAAAAAAATTATTCTGATATTTTAAAAATTAATTTTAAAAAAAAGGAAAGTAATCAAAATTTCTGGTTCATTTCTAAAAATAAAGAAGAGCCAAGATTAGCTAACAGATATGAAGAAAATGGTTCGGATCTAGAACAGCCATTGGCAATAGCTCGAGATATAAAGAAATTACATGAAAGAGTTTTGATAGAAAAAAATAGTTTAAAAATTGGAAAGTTTTTGATTGAAAATAATGATTTAAGGCATGTGGTTAGAAGAGCATTTATTGTCGAAAAATTTCCCTACTCAGAAATTCAAGATAATACAATAGGTTCAAATCTAATGCCTATAGACATGCTGAGATTAAAATTGTCTTTTTTTGGAGCATTAAAATTTGATCCAAAATCTGACAAATGGTTAAGAATATGCATGTTTCAAGGAGCACCGCTACCTACTGATTTAAAAAAATTTGATGATTATTGGGTTTATAACTCTTTAAATTAATGAGAACTCTTAGTGAAATAGATACAACTGTTAAAAGAGCTTCAAAAGCCATGGGATTTAGCTGGGGTATAGCTGAGGAGATTGGAAAAAATATTCGGCTATTAGAATTATTTGGTTTGCCTGGTGTAAAAAATTTAAATCAATATTTTAAAGACTATAAAAGAAAACAATTTCAAAAAATTAGTTTAATATCTAAGTTAAATGAATCTATAAAAATACCATACTGTCCAATAATTTTTGGCACAAACTTTATTGATCAGTGTACTATTTTAGAAGAATCAATAGACATTGAAATTAAAAATATTGCATACCCATTATTATTTTTACCCTTTGCTAGCAGAGCATCAGAAATTGTTGGAAAGCGGATTTTTCTAAAAATAGACGAAAAAGAATATTTACTAAATTTTAACCTATCTATACTTTCAAATCATTTAAATAGTATTATTAATGAAAATGCTAAATTAATTAGTCTAAAGTTTTTGGATAATAATAATTCGTTTACAGACAATGAATGGCAAGAAATATACAAATTATCAGAAGATACATTTGTTGAAGAAACAGATTCATTAAAACAAACGGGCGCAGGAGCTGGATTAACTGATAATGACTAAAGAATTTAAAGATAAAGAAGTAAAGGAAAAAGATTTAAAAGAAGTAAATAACTTTTGCGAAGAATGCAAAAAAGAAGACGAAAGTGTTTCGCAAAATCTTATTTTAACAGGATTTAAAATTTGCAAATCTTGTAGAGCTTCAAAAACAGTTTTTCCTCTTTAACTTATAATACCACTTTGAAAATTTCCTAGAAGAGAAATAGAATAAATTATTAAAACAATAATAGGGGCTAGCACAATAATTGCTGATTTTAATAAATTATTGAATTGATAAATTTGATTAATTCCCACAATTAAAGTTGCAGAATACCATAGGTAAATAATAAGAGTTAAAAAAATTAACTTAATATCTAAAATTAAAAAATTAAATATGAATGGAGAATGAGCAAATCCTACTGTTATAAGAGTTTTTTTAAATCCACTTTTTATTTGTTTTTTTGGAAACATAATTAATCCTACTACAAATAAATATAAAGATTTTAAAAACCAAGCAAAACCTGAGGTAATTAGAACTACTCCTAATCTTGGAGGTTTTATTTCTCCATAATATAATGAAGCAAAATTTAGTAATACATTATTGGGAATTATACCAATTATAGCAGTTATAATTATTATTGATATGGCAAAATATATTCCCGCTTCACTGAAATTTCTATTATCTTTATAGAGAGTTTTATCTAATTTTAATGATCGAACAGTTATAGTAATAAATTCAGCGAACATTATGTTTTTAAATGGGGAGGATATTTTCCTCCCCAAAAAAAATTATTTAACCTTTAACAATTTCTCTTGTGTTAGCATTAAAAGATTCCTTAAATGGGATATTCACTACTACTGCATCAACAGGCGTTCCTGGAGTATCAGAGTATTGTGCCGGTAAATGAACTTTATATTTAGTTCCAACTTTATTTTTAGGCAATCCATTAGCATTTAATCCTCCATCAAATGGAACATATCCCATAGCAATATTTTGCTTCTTCTCAGGGTGATACCAGGGAGATGTTATAAATCCGACCGGATCTCCACCATCTTCATTTGAAATCAACCAAAAATCGGGAGCATATTCTTCAATAGGTTTTCCGCCTAATTCAAGTCCTACTAATTGAAGTTTATATGGTTTTTTTCCAGCTTTAAGTTCCGCACCCATTTTTTCTAATGCAGCTTTACCAACATAGTCAGCTTTTTTATTCCATTCACCTTTACCAGATAATGAAACTTGGTAACCAAGATTACATTGAAAAGGATTATGTTGTTGATCCATGTCTTGTCCCCAAGAAAGAATCCCAGCTTGAATTCTTCTATGGTGAGCAGGCGCAATAACCATTAAGTTATGTTTTTTACCCGCATCAAGAACAGCATTCCACATGTCATCAGCATACAAAGTTGCATCTCTTAAGTAGATTTCATATCCAGCTTCACCTGAGAAACCAGATTGTGAAATAACACAACTTCTTCCAGCAACTTTTACTTCAGCTAAACCATAAAAAGGCATATTATCTAAATTAACTTGATCTCCAAGTAAATCACTCATTAATGCTTTTGATTTTGGACCTTGAATTTGTACTGGACAAGCATCGATTTCTTCTACCGTGCAATTAAATCTTCCATCAGCATTAACACCCTGAAGATACATACCTATATCGGAGTCTGATAAAGAAAACCAAAATTCATCTTTTGAAATTCTAAGAAGAATTGGATCATTTAAAACTCCACCATAAGCATTACATAAGATCACGTATCTTGCTCTCATTGGTGAAATTTTAGTTGCATCTCTAGTTATTACATAATCAGTAAATTTTTCTGCATCCGGGCCTTTAACTCTTATTTGTCTTTCAACAGCAACGTTCCACATCGTAACATGATTCACAATTGCATCGTATTCTACCATTGCTCCACCATCTTCTGGTTTTACGTAACCTCTTGGATGGTAAACACGATTGTATATTGTTGCTCTCCAGCAACCAGCTTGCATTGATAAATGCCAGTATGGAGATTTTCTTACTCTTGTTGAAATTAACATTTCAACTTTAGTAGGCCCACTTTGTCTTAAGTTATATGGTACTTCTCGATCTGATTGATCAACTGAAGTAGCATGTTTTAGTTTACTATAGTCAAATTCATTAGACATAGTTATTCTCCTTCAACCACTTGTTTGTTTCCTTCAAGCCGCCGAATGTATAAATGTGGAAGTTATCTGAAAACTTTTTTACTTTCCCAATTAATTCATTAGGGTCTTTAGGTTTTAATAAATCAATTGCCTTACTAAAGTTTGATTTAAGAAAATTAATGGAATTTTTTGCCCCGACAATATTAGCAAATTTTATTAAGCTAGTAATTTTCATTGGCCCAGTAATTCCTACATGCACTGGAACTGATTGTTTAGAAATGAAATCTATGATTGGTTGCGGATCTAATAACCATTGTGTTACTATATAATCTGCGTAAGGCTTTTTATCTTTCATAGCTTTTTCTAAATTTGAATCGGATATATCAGGACTCCCTTCAGGATGTCCAGCGATTCCTACCTTCATTTTCTCAAAATATCCTGTCTCCAAAATCTGAATTGAACTATCAAATATTCCAATTTGTTCATGACTTCCTCCTATTACTAATGCTTGTTTAACCCCTAAATCTTTACATCTTGAAACGTAATCATTCAATTGAGCTTCGTCAGTGATTGAACGAGCTGGAAAATGTGGGATGGGATTAAAACCTTTTTTAACTAAATCACCCGCTTTTTCTGAGGTTTTTGTGTAATCTCCTCCAGGTAGCAATGTAATATAAATATCTTTAACATTTGGTAAGGTATCAAGGTTTGTATGAGGTCCAATTTCTAAAGAAAAATTCATTTTCGGATTTTTATTTATTTTTATAAAGTCTGTCTAGAAAAATCGGTGTTTAAATTAATAGAAAATTAACCTAGATTTATTTTTTTTGACCTCTGTGTCTTTGGATTCTACGGCCATATTCTTGAGTGATTCTGTCAAAAATAATTGCTAAAGCCACTATAGCCAAACCATTCATAAGCCCTAGGGCCAAATATTGATTTGATATTGCTCTTAATATAGGGACACCCAAACCTTTAACTCCTATCATAGATGCAATTACGACCATTGCAAGGGCCATCATGATTGTTTGGTTAACACCTGCAAAAATAGTTGGAAGGGAAAGAGGTATTTGAACAGAAGTTAATTTTTGAAAAGGAGTTGCCCCATAGGAATCGCATGCCTCTAGTGTTTCTTTGTCAACTTCCCTTATACCTAAATTTGTTAATCTCACAACAGGAGGAACAGCATAAATACAAACTGCAATTAAACCTGGTACTTTTCCTATACCTAGAAGCATTAAAATTGGAACTAAATAAACAAAACTTGGAATTGTTTGCATCATGTCTAAAACTGGTATAATTGCTCTTTCAACTCTATCAGATTTTGACATAAGAACACCGATTGGAATTCCAACTGATATACATATAATTGTACATACAGTGATAATAGCGACTGTTGCCATGCAATCATTCCACATACCAAAGTACCCAATTAACATAAATGCTATTGAACTTCCTACTACCAACTTCCAACTTCTAGAACCAAACCAAGCTAAGATAGCCATAACTAAAATTATTATTGGCCAAGGTGTTGTTATTAATAATTTTTCTAACCATACTAAAAAAAATAATAATGGATCAAAAAAATTTTCTATAGCATCACCATATTTTCGAGAAAATAATCTAAAACTTAAATCAATTCCTTTTTTAAGTTCCATAAGAGGACCTCGTTCCATAACAGGAAATTTAGTAAAGAATTCCATTTTATTTTATCAGATTAATAACGAGCCTATTTAATAGGCTCGTTAAATAATTTAGATATTAAAGACCAGCTTTGACTTTTTTAGCAACACCAGAAGATACCCATTTAGTCCAAACATCTTCGTGTTTATTTAAAAACTCAGCTGCTGCATCTGCACCGCCGGCTTGATTGTCAGCCATCCAAACTAGCATTCCGTTCATTACAGCACCTGGATAAGTACGATCTCCAATATACTTAACAATATCTTTTCCACCCTGTTTTGCAAACTTAGATGTAATGATAGTATTTACTTCCGACTCAATCCAAGCAGAAGGTTTTGGATCTGCACATTCTTGTTCAGGCTTAACTATACAGCCATTCCAATTTTCATCACCTGCATAAGGCACACCAAAATCAAGATGTATTAAACCATATTTTCCAACTATTGAAGTTGGGTTCCAGTAGTATCCTAACCAAGGATTTCCTGATTCAGCAGCTTTAGCTATTGAACCATCCAAACCTGCCGCAGAACCTGGGTCAACTAATACCCAACCTTTTTTTTCCATTTCGAAAGCTTTGAAAAGATTTGCATTAGCTAACTGACATCCCCAGCCTGCAGGACAACCTACAAAAGCTCCTTTTGAAGGATCTTCTTTAAATGGAAACCACTCTGGATGTTCTAAAATTTCCATAGCAGTCATTCCTTTGATCTCCGGATGTTTTTTAACAGTGCCAGGAGTTATCCACCAGCCTTCACCAAGACCAGTAATAGGTGCTTTATTAGCTATAACTAATCGGCCTTCATTTACTGCTTTATTTAAGGGATTGTAAACAGCATTAGCCCATTGTTCAGGGTTCATATCTGGAGCGCCTTTTTCATCCATTGAAGTAAATGTTGGCATCGTTGCACCTGGTATAAGTTCAACTTCACAACCATAACCTTTTTCTAAAATAACTTTATCAACTTCTGCCATCAGTTCTGCTGAAGCCCAGTTTTGACTAGCCACCACAACTTTTCCACAACTTGCATTAGCAATACCAGTGAAAAGGCCAAAACTTAATACAAATAATGCAGAAAATATTATTTTTTTTATATTCATCATTTTCCTCTTTTTTTAATTTATTAAAATTAATGACAACATATTGCGAAAAGAAAATCAACATGACGAAAAGTCATTCTCAACTTATACTAGAAATATTTTATAATTATTGTTTGTTTTTTTTAAGATCTCATTTTTGTTCCACGTGGATCGTAAAGTGGTTCTTTTATAATAGCGCTATTATAAAAATTACCATTTATTTCTACTTGGAATTTTTCATTAGTTTTTAAAATTTCTTCATCCAAATAAGAATAAGCAACACTCTTTTTTACATGATGGGCGAAGCCTCCAGAAGTAATGTAACCAATGCTTTTTCCATCTTTCACTACAGCCTCATTGTTTGTAACATCGATGTCTTCAGTTTCTATAATTAAGGGAGTAAGTTTTAATTTACTGTTATCTTTTTTTGTACTTTCCTTACCAATAAAATCTTTATTCCAATCAATAAAAAAATCTAATCCAGATTCTTTTGCAGTAAAATCTGGTCTAAAATCTAATGTCCATGCGCCCCAATTTTTTTCAAGCCTCATAGACATTAGTGCTCTACTACCAAAAGGTTTTAAGTTAAATTCTTTACCAACATTTTCTATTTCTTCATATAATTTTAATTGAAAATGAGGAGCAACATAAACTTCATATCCAAGCTCCCCGGTAAAAGAAATACGATTTACGATTGCTGGAACGCCAGCAACATACATTTCTCTCACATCTCTAAATTTAAAATTTTCATTAGAAATATTTTCTCTAACTAATTTTTGTAATAAGTATCTTGATTTTGGACCAGACAATGCAAGACCGTGGAAATCATCTGATCGGTTTTTATAAATAACATTAAAATCTTTTAAGTGTTTTTCAAACCATCTTCTATGCATTTCTTGAACTGCGCCTGAACCAAAAACAATAAATTTATTATTATTAAGACAAGCAACAGTTAAATCACCATACAGTTTTCCTTTAGGAGTTAGCATTGGATTTAAACAGATTCTTCCAGGCTTTGGAATTCGACCTGCTAAAACATAATCTAAAAAATTTCTTGCATCTGGCCCTTGAAATTCATGTTTAGAAAAATTTGCAATTTCGATAACTCCCACATTTTCTCTAACATTTTTAACTTCTTTTGAAACATAATCATGAGATCTAGATCTTTTTATTGTTGGTTCTTCATAGGCATCTTTCGGATTATTGGCAAACCACAAAACACTTTCTAATCCAAAACTATCTCCCATTACTGCTCCTTTTGAGACAAAACGATCATATAGAGCTGTTGTTTTTTGTTTTCTACCTTTAGGTAAAGTTTCATTTGGAAAAGTCATAATAAATCTTCTTTCATAATTTTCCGAAGATTTTATTGTTCCATATTGAGGGGATGCATAATTACCAAATCGTGCCACATCCATTGCCCAAACGTCTATTGATGGCTCTCCGTCTATTATCCATTCAGCTATACATTTACCAACTCCACCACCTTGGCAAAATCCTGCCATTACTCCAACTGCAACCCAATAATTTTTTAAACCTGGCACCGGACCAATTAAAGGGCTGCCATCTGGACCAAAAGTAAAAGGACCATTAATAATATTTTTTATTCCTGCTTTTTCAAGGGCAGGCATTCTTTTAAAACCTATCGCAAGTCTGTCTTGAATATTATCTAATTTAGGTTCTAAAAGTTCATGACCAAAATTCATTGGTGTTCCTTCTACTTTCCAAGGAGTTGATTTTTGTTCATAGGTGCCAAGAAGCATTCCTTTTCCTTCTTGTCTAAAATAGATATTACCTTCAAAATCTGTTCCAACGGGCAACCTTTTGTCTTCACCCATTGCTTCTATCTCTGGTATCGCTTCCGTAATTAAATAATGATGTTCCATTGGTTGGACTGGTAAATTAATTCCTGCCATTTGACCAACTTCTCTAGCCCATAATCCTCCAGCATTAATTACAATTTCAGCATTAATATTTCCTTTGTCAGTAATTACATCCCAAGTTCCATCTGGCTTTTGTTTAGTGTCTTTAACTACGGTGTTGTTGTAATAATTTGCTCCGTGAACTTTTGCAGCTTTTGCAAAAGCATAAGTAACTCCCGAAGGATCTACCTCACCATCTATTGGATCCCATAAAGCAGAGATATATCTTTTTGGATCAATTAGTGGATTTTTTTTTGCAACCTCTTCTAAAGAAATAAATTCCTGATCAAGACCCATGTATCTTGCTTTTGATCTTTCTCTTTTTAAATAATCATCCCATACTTCATTTGATGCTAAATAAAAACCACCACTAGGTTTAAATCCAGTCGAATGACCTGAAGTTTCTTCAATTTCTTTATAAAGCTTAATTGTATAAGCCATTAATCTTGAAATATTTGGATCGTTAGAAATTACATGAACATTTCCAGCTGCATGCCAAGATGATCCTGAAGTAAGTTCTTTTCTTTCAAGAAGAATGCAATCTTTTAAACCAAATTTTGCAAGATGAAAAAGTATTGAACAACCAACTACTCCTCCACCTATCACAACTACTTTGGCATGAGTTTCCATTAATTGATCTTATAAAGTTTTAGCAGTGTCTGTATTGTGTTTTTTTAAACTTTTATCTGTACCATGTGCATAATGTTTAGACATATCAGGATAATATTTGTATGAAATAGGTTTTCTTCCTAAAGCTACTGCCATTTCCCTGACATGATGAGGTTCTGCTCCACAACATATTCCTATAAAATTTATTTTTTTCTCCACACATTCTTTTGCAAATTCAGCCATTTCAAATCTGTTGCAGTACAAATTATCTAGAGCGACAGGAAAAGCATTGCCTCCAGGTATACAGTCACAACCTTCATCAGTCTGATTTAAAAAACCAGGATCTTTTTCAGTTGTTCTATAAGGAACTGGTAAAGCAGCAACATGACATGAAACATTTTTTCTTATTTCAGGTAAAAGTTTCATGGTCATTTTTGGTCCTCTGAAACAATTTAATCCAACTACATCTGCGCCGTTGTCTTCCAAAATTTTACATGCATCTCCAGGTGCGTAACCATCTCTTGTTTTACCATCTCGTCTAAAAGCATAATTGCATACAGCGATAAGCCCTGCATCTTTAATTGCCTTAAGTGCAATTTTCATTTCTTCTACCCAAACAATTGTTTCGGCTACTATAAAATCAACTCCAGCTTCTTTTGCCCAACCCACTTGTTCTTCGAACATTTTTTGACATTCTATATTCGATTTTTTGTCATTTGGATCATAAATATTTGTATTAGCAACATCACCGCAGACCATAAGATTTAAATCTTTAAATTCTTTTCTGGCATCATTTGCAATCTGCAAAGCATTTTTTTGAAGAGGTTCAAGCAATTGTTCTTTACCAATAATCCTTAATTTTTCTCTATGACCGTAATAAGTAAATGCCTGAATAACATCACTGCCAGATCTTATAAATTCTCTATGTAATTGAGCAAGTACTTCTGGATGTTCTAGAACTACTTCTGGAACAAAAGCTCCAGCTTGCAAATATCCTCTTCTTTCCATTGCAAAAAGATATCCTTCTGCACAAAGAACAGGTCCATCATTAAGTCTTTCAATTAAATTTTTTCCCATAAAAAAATTTCTGTTTTAAAGAGCTAACCACATTTTTATTCAATTTAAAATACATTTGTGAAGTTTAATATTTATTGATAGCTTTAAGAATGGCTGACAAAGACGTAGAGAATAAGGTACCAATTTATAAGTTAAAGACCACAGAAGAAATCATGAAATATTATGATGAATGGGGAACAAACAATAAGTATGATAAAGATATGGTTGAATGGGATTATACCGGTCCTAAAGAAACTGTAGATACATTTAAAAGGTACGCAAATAATAAAGAAATAAAAATATATGATGCTGGATGTGGAACCGGACTAGTTGGTGTTGAGCTGAAAAAAAGCGGCTACACAAATTTTGATGGGGTTGATTTATCTCAAAAGTTATTAGACCTAATTCCTAATGGACTATACAAAAATCTTTCAAAGACAGATCTAAATCAACCATTAAATATTAGCGATAATGAGTATGGTTCAGTTTTATGTGTTGGAACTTTTACTTTTGGTCATGTTAAACCCCAAGCACTTCATGAATTTATTAGAATTACAAAAAACAAAGGTTTAATATGTTTTACAATTAATGAAGGCATTTATGAAGAATATGGATTTGATAAAAAAATTAATGAATTAACAGAAAAAAATTTATGGAAAAAAAAGGAATTTTTTAAATCAAATTATATATCAAGCAAAGACGTAAATGCATGGTTAGGGCTCTATGAGGTAATTAAATAATGTCAGAGATTTATAAAATTATTAAAAAAAAAAAATTAGACGTTGTTAATAATCCAATTGAAACATCTCATGGCCTACCAAATGAATGTTATACAAGCGAAGCATATACAAAAATAGAAAGAAAAAAAATATTTGAAGATAAATGGGTTGTGGTTGGTGTTGCAAACTCTATACCAAATATTGGTGATGCAAAACCTTTTGATTTACTTGGTATACCAATAATTATATTAAGAGATAAAAAGAATAAAATAAGAGTTTTTCACAATGTTTGTAGTCACAGAGGTTACAAACTTTTACAAAAAAATTGTAAAATAAAAAATGTAATTAGATGTCCATATCATTCATGGTCTTATAATACAGAAGGAAAATTAATTGCAACGCCTCATCTTGGAGGTATGAATAAACACAATTCAGTAAAATTTGATAAATCCAAAAGTAATCTAAAAGAAATTAGATCTGATGTTTGGTTGGATTTAATTTTTGTTAATATAAGTAATAATGAAATTTCCTTTGATAAATATATAAAACCATTAAGCGATCGATGGGAGAAATTTTGGTCAATAAAAGATAGAAAATTAATGGTCCATTCAGACGATTATGGGTATTTTAATTTAAATGCAAAATGTAATTGGAAATTTGCTATAGAAAATTATTGTGAAAGTTATCATTTACCTTGGGTTCATCCTGGATTGAACTCTTATTCAAAAATAGAAGACCATTATCATATACAAGGTTTACCAAATCGTTTTGCTGGCCAAGGAACAACAGTTTATAATCCTAGATTGAAAGGCAAAGAAAAATTTCCGTGTTTTCCTAATTGGCCAAAAAATAAAGAAAAAATAGCAGAATATGTAGCTTTATTTCCAAATGTAATGTTGGGTTTACATAAAGATCATTTTTATTCTTATTGGTTGGAGCCAATTAGTCATAAATATACCAAAGAACATATGGAAATATATTATGTTGGTGAAAAAGCAGCCAATTCAAAAAAATTTAAGAATTTAAGAAAACAGAATTATAAATTATGGAAAAGTGTGCAGTCTGAAGATGTAGGTATAATTGAAGGAATGCAAGAAGGAAGGAATTCACCAGCCTATAATGGTGGAAATTTTTCACCAGTTATGGATAATCCAACTCATCACTTTCATAAGTGGGTTGCAACAAATATAGTTTGATATGAAATTTAGTAGAAAAATTAATCCTGATTTAAAACCTAATTCAAATTTTATAACCAAGAAAAGATTAAGAGAAGATGAAATTAATTTTGATAAACTTAGATCTTACAGATTAGATAGAGTAAAAAAAGAATTAGAAAAAAATAATCTTGAAGCTTGTATATTATTTGATCCTGTTAATGTCAGATACGCTTTAGACACTACAAATATGAGCGTTTATCATATGCATAATCTTACCAGATATTGCTTTGTACCAGTTAATGGACCGGTAATTTTATATGAATATTTTAATTGCGAAGGACTATCTAGCCATTTAAATTTAATAGATCAAATAAGACCAGCAATAACTTGGGATTATTTTAGTAATGGTGACCAAGCAAGTGTACAATTAAAAAAATGGGTTAATGAGATTAAAGATTTATCAAATTCTTATTTTAAAAGTAAAAAAGTAGCAATTGATGTTATTAATGGTCCAGCAGTAACAGCTTTAAACAAAGCAGATATTAAAGTAGTAGATGCTAAATTAATTCTTGAACAGGCAAGAGTTATAAAATCTCCTGAAGAATTAAAATGCATGAAAGCCGCAATAGAAGTTGCTGAAATTGGTGTTGCTAAAATGCGTAATGAATTAAAAGCTGGTATGACCGAAGATGAACTTTGGTCAATTTTACACAAAACAAATATTGAACATGGTGGTGAATGGATTGAGTGCAGAATACTTTCATCTGGTGAAAGAACAAATCCATGGATGCAAGAAAGTAGCAATAAAGTTATTCAAAGAGGTGAAATAGTATCTTTTGATACAGATATGGTTGGACCGTATGGATATTGTGCGGATATATCAAGAGCATTTGTAGAAGGAAATAAATTTAGCAGTGATCAAAAAAAATTATATCAAATGGGAGTTGAACATATTGATCACAATGCTCGATTAATTAAACCAGGAATGTCTTTTAGAGAATTTACTGAAAAATCTTGGAAACTTCCTGAAGAGTATTATAAAAACAGATATCCATGTATGGTTCATGGAATTGGCCTTTGTGATGAGTGGCCATTAATAAAATATCCAACGGATGGAGGTCAAAGAGAAGGTAATTTTGAAAAAAATATGACAATTACTGTCGAAACTTACATAGGAAAAGTCGGAGGAAAAGAGGGGGTTAAACTAGAACAACAATATTTGGTTGGTGAAAATAACCTTGAACTTATGTCCCATCATCCTTTAGAACATCTATAATGAAAATAATTTTAATAATGGGTCTACCTGGAGCGGGCAAAACAACCTTAGCAAACGAATTAGCTGTTTTAATTAAATCTAAAAGATTAAATGCAGATGAAATTAGAAAGGCAGCGAATGATTGGGATTTTTCAGAAGAAGGAAGAACAAGACAAGCTAAAAGAATGTCAGAAGCAGCACTTAAAATAAAGAGTGAAGGAAATAACGTGATTGCTGATTTTATTTGTCCAACACCAGAAGCAAGAAATTTATTTCCTGCAGATTATATTGTTTGGGTTGATACGATTAAAGAAGGAAGATTTGAGGATACAAATCAAATGTTTGTAAAACCTGAAAATTATAATTTTCATGTGACAACACAAGATGCTAAGATATGGGCACCTAAAATTGCGGAGAAATTAAAATCATGACTTATAAATGGGATAATAAAAAACCAACTGCACAAATGTTAGGAAGATGGCAACCATTTCATGATGGCCATTTTGCTTTATTTGAGGAAACAATAAAAAAAACTGGTCAGGTTTGTTTTCTAATAAGAGATGTTCAAGGAGTTGATGATAATCCTTTTGATTTTGAAACGGTTAAAAAAAATATCGAGGAAAAATTAAATCCCAAATACGAAGGAAGATTTAAGATTATGTTAGTGCCGAACATAACAAACATTTGTTATGGTAGAGGAGTTGGATATAAAATTGAAGAAATTGTTATGCCTGAAGAGATACAAAAAATTTCAGCTACAAAAATTAGAGCTAAAATGAGAGATGAGGGCAAGCTAAAGTAAAATCAAATGCACGATAGACTTAAAACTATTGTAGACTTAGAAAAATATCCAATTCAAGATTTAAATTCTTCAAAAATAAAAGAAATAATTAATAAATGTAAAAGTGATCTGGATCAGTTTAGCTGTTCTACTATTCCTAATTTTATTTTACCAAAATCTTTAAAAATAATGAGCACAGAGTTAGAAAAACAAGTTGATGAAGTTTATATGTCTAAAGAAAGTATTAATCCTTATTTACATTCCAAAGACGAACCTTCATTAGAAAAAGATCATCCTAAGCGAGTATTTTCCAAACGTTACAATGGATATTTAAATTCAGATCTTTTTGATAAAGACTCAGAAATGAAATTTCTTTACGAACAAGAAGAACTTTTAAAGTTTGTATCTGCCTGTGTTGGGGTTTCTCCAATTTATCGATGGGCTGACCCTTTAGCTTGTCATGCCTACAATGTAATGAAACCAGACGGCATTCTTCCATGGCATTTTGATAGTTGTGAGTTTACTTTAAGTATAATGATACAAAAACCAGAGAAAGGCGGAATATTTGAGTACTGCCCATATATTCGAGAGGCAGGAAATGAAAATTTTGAAGAAGTTAAAAAAGTTCTAGATGGAGACCGTAAAAGAGTTAGACAGTTAGAATTAGAACCAGGTGACTTACAAATTTTTAAAGGACGTTTCACACTTCACAGGGTTACAAAAATAGAAGGAAATCGTTCAAGATATCTTTGTATACCTGCCTATGTTTTAGATCCTTGGAGAGTAAACACTCCAGAGCATTCAAGAACTATTTATGGAAAGGTATTACCTATTCATATTGAGAGAAATAAAGAAAGAGCTGATGGTTTAGCTGATTAATATGATTGATATAAACCAGATAATAAATTTAGAAAAATACCCTATAAACGATATTGGTTCTTTAAAGTACAAGGAGTTAACTAATTATACTAGAAAGCAACTTAATGAAGATGGTTGTTGCGTGCTTCCTAATTTTATTAAACCGGATTCTATTAGAAAAATGAAAGATGAAGTGGATAGAAACTTAAGTAAAATTTATTTTACAAGTGATAAACACAATCCATACTTTACAAAAGATGATAAAACTCTTCACGAAGAACATCCGAAAAGAATATTTACTGTTAGACAAAGTGGTTACTTAAATTCAGATGATTTAGAAAAAGATTCAGATCTAGATAAATTTTATGATTTAGAAGAAATGCTAAAATTTGTATCAGATAGTCTTGAAGTGTTTCCTCTTTATACATGGGCAGATCCTTTGGGGAAAAATCCATACAGCGTTATGCATACCGATCACTATTTTCCTTGGCATTTTGACGGCAATGAATTTACTTTAAGTATTTTAGTTCAAAAGGCAGAAAAGGGAGGATTATTCGAATATGCCCCAAGTATTAGAAGTAAAGACAATGAGAATTTTGAAAATGTTACAAAAGTTTTAAAAGGTGACAGAAAATCCGTTAAGTCTTTAGATTTAAAACCAGGAGATCTTCAAATATTTAAAGGAAGATTTTCAATGCATAGAGTGACAAAGATTGAAGGAAAAACTTCTAGATATATTGCTTTACCTTGTTATGTAAAAGATCCTTTAAAAATTAATAAACCAGAACACTCAAAACAAGTTTATGGAAAAGCCTTGCCAATTCATTTTAAAAGAGAGAATATTCAAGGGGATGGATTAACAGACTGATGAAAAAAAATATTAATGAAGCTGAATGGAAAGTACGAGTAGATCTTGCAGCTATGTTTAGATTAACTCATATGATGGGTTGGGATGATACTGTTTGGAATCATATTACAGCTAGAGCACCAGAAACAGACCACACTTTTTTTATGCATCAATTTGGACTTTTGTACGAAGAAATAAAAGCATCGAATTTAATTAAAGTTGATGAAAATGGAAAAGTTTTAGAAGGTCCAGAAGATGTTAACACAGCAGGTTTTATAATTCATAGCGCTGTTCATTTAAATCATCCAAAAAATAAATTTGTTTTTCACGCTCATCCGCCAGCAGCACTTGCAGCAACTGCACTAAAAAATGGAATTCCATATTTAGTTCAGGATTCATCAATGTTGTATGGCAAAGTTGGCTATCATGACTGGGAAGGTTTATCAGTTGATAAAGATGAAAGATTTAGAATAGCTGAAAATCTTGGAGAAAATAAAGTATTAATAATGAGAAATCACGGATTATTAACCGTTGGAGAAACTGCAGGAGAGTCATTCATGAATATGTATTATGCAGTAAGAATGTGCGAAGTCGCAGTACAAGCACAAGGTTCAGGATTAAAATTAGAGGGAGCAACAAAAACTTTGTGGGAAAAATCTCAAAAACAATACGATGCTTTTTCTCCAGGACCAAACGAATGGCCAGCTTTATTAAGAAGATGTGATGTAACAGACCCTAGCTATAAAGAATAGGTAATGGCTACTGTAAACAATCTATCTGATATAGTTGATAATGGTTTGTGTATAGGCTGTGGTCTTTGCCAAAGTATTGCAGGAAAAGACAAAATTAAAGTTTCAATGTCATCTAAGGGAAGACTTGAACCCAAAGAAATAACAAAAATATCGCCCGAAATATTTGATAAAATATTAAAAGTTTGTCCTGGTGTTATTGTAGAAGGACTTCCAAAAGAACAAGTTGATGAGAAAACAAAACATAATTTAGTTTGGGGTTATTATTTATCTCTTTGTTACACGTGGTCTACTGATAATAAAATTAGATTTGAAAGTTCAACAGGTGGACTATTAAATGGATTATCTCTTTATTTATTAGAGTCAAAAAAAGTAGACTTTGTTTTACATACTGTTGCAGATCCAAAAAAACCAATGAGAAGTATATCTAAACTTAGTTATAACAAAGAAGAATTATTAAATTATAATAGTTGTTCAAGATATGGACCAGCATCACCATTAGATAGATTTCATGAAGCTTTAAATTTAAATCAGCCATTTGTTTTTGTTGGAAAACCTTGTGATATCAGTGCAATTAGACAATTATCAAAAATTGATAAAAGAGTTAATGAACTATGCAAATATTTATTAACCTTGGTTTGTGGAGGTTTTGCAGAATTTACAAAATCGCAAGATTTTATCGAAAGCTTTAAAGTAAAAGAAGATGAACTTTCTATTTTTAGATACAGAGGATTTGGGAATCCTGGAAAAATGTATATTAAAACAAAAGAAGGAAGAGAACATGATAGAGAATACAATTCTTTTTGGGGAGAAGAGTCTACTTGGAGAGTTCCATTCAGATGCAAAATTTGCCCAGATGCAATTGGAGATAGTTCTGATATTGCGGCATTAGACACGTGGAGAGGAGGATCTCCTAAAGGCGAAGATGAAGGTTTTAATGCAGCAATTGTTAGAACAAAAAAAGGTTTAAAATTATTAAATGAAGCAATAGAAGCAGGTTATATAAAAATGGGAGATCAATTAGAAATTAAAGATATTGATGATTTTCAACCACACCAAGTTAATAAAAAGAAAGCAGTTTATGCAAGACATGAAGGAATGAGAAAAAAAAATATACCAACAGTCAAAACAAATGGTTTAAGAATTAAAGAATTATATGATTTAAATTCTGAAGAGTTTAATTTAAAAGAAGAAGAAGGAGTTAGTAGTAGAGTTAAGAAAGTTTAATGAAAAGCCTAGACAGATACCAACAAGACTATAATGAAAATGGTTTTATATCTCCCGTTAGAATAATTTCATTTGAAGAAGCAAAAAAACATAGAGAAACATTAGAAAATACTGAAAAAGTTTTAGGTAATATGCATTATCAATCAAAAATACATACAATTTTGAAGTCAACTTATGAACTTGCTACTCACAAAAATATTTTAAATATCGTAGAAAAGGCAATAGGTCCAAATATTTTGCTTCATAATACCACTTACATAATTAAAGAACCCAAAACAGCAGCATTTGCAAGTTGGCATCAAGATTTAACTTATTGGGGTTTTAGCCATGATGATCAGATTTCAGTCTGGTTGGCATTGTCAAATGCAGACGATATTAGTGGTGCGATGTATATGATACCAGGAAGTCATTTAAAAGGAAAAAAAGAACATAAAACGATAGAAGATAAAAATAATGTACTTTTTAAAAACCAATGTGTGCAAGAATTTGATGAAAGTAAAAAAACTTTATGTTCTCTTAATATAGGAGAAGCTTCATTTCATCATGGATGGACAATTCATTCATCTATGCCAAATAAAAGCAATGATCGAAGAATTGGTTTTAATATCCAATACGTAGCAACCCACGTAAAACAAATGAAAAATGATACCGATACAGCAATATGTGTAAGAGGTATCGACAAATATAATAATTTTGGTATTGATATACCTGCAGTTTCTGATGAATTAACTCCAACAACTGTTGCAAAACAAAAAGAATTGCAAGAAAAGTATAAATCAATTGTTTCATCAAGAAACTAGTTAAAAATATGAATGTTTTAGTAAAAAATTTAGGACATGGTATCAAAAATGTAAAAATTAATGATCCAAAAACTTATAATTCTTTATCCTTTGTAACTTTAAATGCTCTTTTAAATACTTTTAAAAAACTTGATAAAGATAATTCTACGAAAGTAATAATTTTGGAAGGAGCAGGAAAAGGTTTTAGCGCTGGACACAATTTAAAGGAAGTCCGAAGTTTAAAAAAAAGATCTAAATATCTCAAATTATTTAATCTTTGTTCAAACGTAATGTTACAAATAGTTGAAGGAAGAAAACCAGTTATAGCAAAAGTGCATGGAGCGGCTTATGCAGCTGGTTGTCAATTAGCTGCTAGTTGTGATTTAGCTTATAGTACAAATGACGCAATGTTTGCTACTCCTGGAGTAAATATAGGATTGTTTTGCAGCACACCAATGGTTGCTGTTAGTAGAAAAGTAAATAGAAAAAGAATGATGAAAATGCTTTTAACAGGAGAACCAATAAAAGCTAATTATGCCAAAGAAATTGGTTTAATTAACAATCATTTTTCAAAAGCAAAATTAAATAGTGAAGTTTTGAAATTAGCAAAAACAATTGCATCAAAATCAAATTTAACAATAAAAATTGGAAAACAAGCATTTTATAAACAATTAGAAATGCCTTTAAGCAAAGCATATATATATACAAGTAAAATTATGACTCAAAATATGATGGCGATGGATGCTAAAGAAGGAATATCTGCTTTTTTAGAAAAAAGAAAACCAAAATGGAAAAATAAATGAGCGATTATTTTCTAAGGGAGGATTAATGTTTTATGACCCAAAAAAAGGACATCCATTTTCAATTGATCCATATAAGTCTCTCATTTTTCCAAGACCTATCGGTTGGATTTCAACCATAAGCAAAAAAGGCATACCGAATTTAGCGCCTTATTCATACTTTAATGCCGTAGCTGACCATCCACCACAAGTTATGTTTTCTGAAGAAGCATCCATTTTATCTAATAAATACAAAGACTCTCTAACAAATATTCTTTCAACTAAAGAATTTGTTGTAAATTTTGCTACTTCAAAAATCTGCAAACAGATGGCTCTTTCATCTATAGATGCACCCTCAGATATTGATGAATTTAAATTTACAAAAATTAAAAAACGTAAATCAAAAAAAGTAAAAGCCCCATCAGTAGCTGAAAGCCCTGTGAATCTAGAATGTAAACTATTAAAAACTGTAAAGTTAAAATCTAACTTCAAGAAATATGGCACAATTGTTATTGGTGAAGTTATCGGGATATTTATTAATAATAGATTTATAAAAAAAGGACGTATAGATAGTGCGGCTATGCGTTACGTTGCACGATTGGGATATTCTGAATACACTACAGTCACTTCCAAATTTAAGATGTATCATCCAAAATGGAAAAATAAATGAGCGATGATCAAATAAAAGATATTCTCAAAAATTCAAAAACAATTGCAATGGTTGGAATAAGTTCAGAAAAAAAAGGTGAAGATCGAAAAAATTTGAAAAGAAAACCTGCCAATGTAGTTATGAAATATATGCAAGATTTTGGTTATAAAGTAATACCAGTTAATCCTTTTGCCGAAGGAGAGATGATAAATGGAGAAGAAGTTGTTGGAAGTTTGGAAAAAATTTCTGAACCAATTGACATAGTTGACATATTTAGACCTTCAAAAGAAACACCAGGCATTGCAAATGAAGCGGTTAAAATAGGTAGTAAAGTATTATGGTTACAATACGGAATTCAAAATAAAGAAGCTGAAAAAATTGCTGAAAATTCTAAAATTCAGTATGTTTCAAACAAATGTATAAAACAGGAGTATCAGAGATTATTTCAAAAGGCTAACCCAGTATTTCCTGTATTAAAAAATTAGTGAAAAAAATTATATTTTTCATATTTTACAGCATAGTGCTTTTTTCATATTCTAAAGTTATGGCAAATGAAGAAGCTAAATACGATGTAGTAAAATCAAACGAAATTTATGAAATAAGAAAATATTCTGATCGTTTGGCGGTTCAGGCTCTTAACACAAATCAAAATAATAGCTTTCGAAAATTGTTTAATTATATATCAGGTGATAATGAAACCAATGAAGAAATTAAAATGACAATACCCGTCACTCAAATGGAAAAAAAAGGAAACATGACTATGCAATTTTATCTACCATCAAAATTTAATAAAGATAATATTCCAAATCCATTAAGACCTGATTTGGAAATTGTTAACATTGAAGGTGGTTACTATGCAGTAGTTAGGTATTCAGGAAGAGCATCTGATAAAAATTTCATTAAACATCAAGAGATTTTAGAAAATGAATTAAAAAAAGATAATATTTCAATTGTAGGTCCTGCAATAAAAGCAACTTATAATGGTCCTTTTACATTGCCTATGCTTAGAAGAAATGAAGCCATGTTTGAAGTAAATTGGAAATAAAATGATAGCAAAATACAAAGCTATAGTTTTATTTTTATTTTTATTTTTACAAACATCAGTATTTAGCCAAGATTTAGGAAAAGTATATTTTGCGGGAGGATGTTTTTGGTGCATGGAAGAGTCTTTTGAAAAAAAGGAGGGTGTTTTGGAAGTAATTTCTGGTTATTCAGGTGGAAAAACAAAAAACCCCACATATGAAGAGGTAACATATGGAGATACTGGACACTTTGAAACAATCGAAGTTATTTTCGATAAAAATAAAACTAATTATAGTGACTTGCTTGATTATTTTTGGAAAAATATAGATCCTTTTGATGAATATGGTCAATTTTGCGATAAGGGTTATAGCTATAGATCAGTAGCTTTCTATGAAGATGATGAACAAATGTATTTAATAAAAAAAAATATCATAAAATTAGAGAAAAAATTTAACAAAAAAATTGTAACTTATGTGAGAAAATTTGATAAATTTTATAAAGCTGAAGATAAACATCAAGACTACTACGAAGTAAAGTTTTTGAATTATTTGATGTATAAAAAAGCATGTGGAAGAGAACAAACTTTAAATAAAATTTGGAATTAAATGAATATAGTTAATTTTACACCAATAACATCTTTGATGGGTGGTTTGTTTATAGGTTTGTCAGTTGTTTTGTTTTTTATTCTTAATGGTCGAATGATTGGAGTTAGCGGAATAGCTAGCAATTTTTTAATTTCTAAAGAAAACAGGATTGAAAATTTATTTTTTTTGGTTGGGTTGATATTAGGTCCTTCAATTTATACTTTTTTTTTAAATCAAGAGATTCAAATTACAATTTCAAATTCTTTATTTTTATTAATTGGAGGAGGAGCATTAGTTGGTTTTGGAACAAGATTAAGCAGTGGCTGTACTAGTGGACACGGAATAAGTGGCATTAGTCGTTTTTCATTAAGATCAATTATAGCTACCATAACCTTTATGATAGTTGGAATATTAACTGTTTTAATTACAAATATTTTATGAATAAAATAATATCACTATTCTGTGGAATAATTTTTGGCATTGGCCTTGTTGTCTCTGAAATGATTAATCCAGCAAAAGTTTTAGGTTTTTTAAATTTTTTTGATGAATGGGATCCCTCACTTGCATTTGTAATGATGGGAGCTCTTATCGTTTCAACACCATTATTTCATTTATTTAAAAATAAAGATAAACCATTATTTAATTCAAATTTTTCTATTTCAACTAATAAAGAAATAGATAAAAAATTGATTATAGGTTCTGTTTTTTTTGGTGCCGGATGGGGATTGGTAGGTTTATGCCCAGGGCCAGCAATTTCTTCTATAGCTTTACTTAATGCAAGTTCAGGTATTTTTGTGATTTCAATGTTTATGGGTTTTTACATTGCTTACAAAATTAATTGATGACAAAAATATATTCCGTTGAAGAAATTCAAAAAATAGAAAAAAAAGAATTTAAAAGGCTAAAAAATTCCTACATATTAATGAAAAGGGCAGGAACTAACTGTGCAAAAAAAATATATAAATCAAAGAGGAATAGTAATTTCATTGTTTTGTGCGGACCAGGAAACAACGGGGGCGACGGTTTGGTTATTTCTCAAGTTTTAAAAAAATTAAATCAAAATATTGTATTATATTGCCTTGATCATAAAGCTTACAAAGGAGATGCGAAAATTGCATATAACAAAAATCTTTTATCTAAAAAAAAATATGAGGATTTATACATTCCTAAGAATTCAGTAATAATTGATTGTTTATTTGGAATTGGGATAAATAAAGATCTTAAAGGGTTTTATAAAAAAATTATTAAGAAAGTTAATAATTCAAAACAGTATATAATTTCAATTGATATTCCTTCTGGCATTAATGGAAATAACGGAAAAATAATGGGTACTGCTATTAAAGCTAATTTCACATATACATTACATGCAAAAAAAATTGGACTGACTGTTAATTCTGGAATGAAATACTCAGGTAAAACAAGTATAATTGATATTGGAATTAGATGAAAAAAATTTTTGTTGTTTATGGACATTATGACGATGCATCCTTCAATGCAGCAATTAAAAAAAAATTTATAGAAACTGCAAAAGAAAATGGTCATGAAGTAGATTGTGTTGATCTATATAAAGAGCAATTTGATCCAATATTTTCAGGAGAACAACCAGACGCTATAGTTACTGATCATCAAAAAAGAATAGAAAAATCGGATACGATTGTTTTAATTGCGCCAATATGGAACTTTAGAATGCCAGCTATCATGGAGGGGTGGATAGATAAAGTTTTAGCTCCACCTTGGGCATTTAGTTTTAAAAAATTATTTGGAAATTATGGCTATCCAATAGGTAACTTGAAGGGAAAAAAAGCGATTGTATTTTGTACTTATGGATCTCCACAATTTGCAATTAGAACTTTTTTTTTAAATATGCCAACTAAAAGACTACGAAGAGGTGTATTTAATATATGTGGCATCAAAGATATTTTGTATAAGAGATATTTTGCTGTACCTTTTGTTTCTGATGAAAAAAGAAAAGAATTTTTAGAGGATGTTAAAAAAACTGCCATGAAACTATAAAATGAAAAAAATTTTTAAGTATTCTTTATACGGATTAATTTATGCAGTTATAATTTATTTTCTTGCGGTCATGTTTATCGTTACTGCTAAAGCTGATTTAACCGAACCTAATAAAGTGATAGAACCTCATAAAGTTATTGAAATTCAATTAACAGCCTTGATGAACAACGATACTCCAAATAAAGATAGCGGAATTGAACAAACATGGAAATTTGCTCATCCTTCAAACAAAAAATATACAGGACCACTTCCTAGATTTATCAATTTACTTAATAGCGACAGCTACAAGATGCTATTAAACCATATGGAAAGTGAGATAATTGAAGTTTTTAAATCTAATAACAGATACGGTTTTGAAGTCACAATTTTAGCAAAAAATAAAAGCTATTATAAATTTCAATGGGTCGTGGAAAAGTATTATGAAGAAGGTGTTTTAAAAGACTGTTGGCTGACTACTTCAGTTTCTAGTCCAGTTTCCCTGGGATCTTCTATTTAATGAGAAAAAAATAATCTTCCATTATTTATAAAATCTAGTAGGAATCGTTTTCATGAAATCTAAAACAAAGGTAGTTATCGTAGGTGGTGGAGTAGTAGGGGTTAGTGCGCTTTATCATTTAGCAAAAAAAGGTTGGTCAGACGTAGTTCTACTTGAAAGAAAAGAATTAACTTCAGGGTCTACTTGGCACGCAGCTGGCTTATTACCTTTGTTTAATATGAGCTATTCAGTGGGACAGCTGCATAAGTATGCAGTTGATCTATATAAAAAATTAGAAGAAGAAACAGGTAAAAATGTTGGCTTCAGCGTTGTTTCTAATATTAGATTAGCAAGCACTAAAGAAAGGATGGAAGAATACCATCAATATGCAGGAGTTGCTCAAACAATAGGTGTTAAAGTTAATTTTTTATCTCCAGAGCAGGTAAAAGAAATTTGGCCTTTATGTAATACTGAAGGTTTAATTGGTGCAATTCAACATCCAGAAGATGGATATATTCAGCCAGCAGATTTAACACAAGCTCTTGCAACAGGAGCAAGAAATCATGGTGCTGAGATTTATAGAAACACTGCAGTTACAGGAATTAAACAAACAAAAGATGGTTGGGTAGTAGAAACAGACAAAGGTACCATTGAATGCGAACATGTAATTTCTTGTACAGGAAACTTTGCAAGACAAACTGGTAAAATGGTTGGGCTAGAAATTCCAGTTATTCCAGTTGAACATCAATATATTGTAACTGAACCTCATCCAGAAATTGTAAAAAGAAAAAAAGAAGGCAAGCCAGAAATGGGTGTGCTTAGAGATAGTGATACACAGTGGTATATGAGAGAAGAAGCTGGAGGTTTAATATTAGGACCTTATGAAAAAGGTGCACCATGCTGTTATGTCGATGGCCCTTCAAAAGATTCAGAATATGAATTGTTTCAAGAAGATTTAGAAAGACTTGCTCCTCACATAGAAGGAGCTATTCATCGTGTTCCAGCTTTTGGAGAAGTAGGAGTTAAAAAAGTTTACAACGGAGCAATTTGTTACACACCTGATGGCAACCCAATAGTTGGACCTGCTTGGGGATTAAAAAACTTTTGGATCAATGAAGGACATAGTTTTGGAATTACAGCAGCTGGTGGTGCAGGTTGGCAACTTGCAGAATGGATTGTAGATGGTGAACCAACAATAGATATGCTTGGTGTTGAACCAAGAAGATATGGTGATTATGTATCAAAATCTTATTTAATTGAAAAAAACGAAGAAGCATATCGAAATGTGTTTACTATTCATTATCCTGATGAAGAAAGGGAAGCGGCTAGACCATTAAGACAAGCACCTTGTTATGATCGATTAAAAGATTTGGGAGCAGTATTTGGACAAAAATTTGGTTGGGAAAGAGCTAATTTTTTTGCAACTGATGGAATGGAACAAAAAGATGATTGGTCTTTTAGAAGATCTAAATGGTTTAAAGCAGTAGAAAAAGAATGTAAAAATGTACAAGAAAACGTAGGCCTTTTAGACATGACCGCTTTTGCAAAATGTAGAATAAAAGGTCCTAAAGCAGAAGAATTTTTAGACTATTTAGTAGCAAATAAACTTCCAAAGAAAATTGGTAGAGTTAATTTATGTCATGCTCTTAATACAAAAGGAGGAGTTCACTCTGAATTTACAATAATGAAAGAGGCTGATGATAGTTTCTACTTAGTTTCAGCGGGAGCTTTTCAAAGATTGGATCATGATTGGATACAAAAGTGGATGCCAAAAGATGGATCAGTTCAATTTGAAAACATTACAAATGCAGTTGGAGTTTTAGTTATTGCAGGTCCTAAAGCTAGAGATTTAATGAATAAAGTTTCTAAGGATGATTTTTCTAATGAAAACTTTAAATGGTTAAGTTCAAAGAAAGTAGATATAGGTTACGCACCATGTACTGCTATTAGAGTAAATTTTGTTGGTGAACTAGGATGGGAACTCCACCATCCAATTGAATATCAAAATCATATTTTTGATAAGTTAATGGAACAAGGAAAAGATCTTGGTTTAAAACCGTTTGGTATTAGAGCAATGAACAGTTTAAGAGTAGAAAAATCGTACAAGCTTGTTGGAACTGAATTATCTATTGAATATTCACCTTATGAGTCTGGATTAGATAGATTTATACATCCGAATAAAGGAAATTTTATAGGCCTAGAAGAATTAAATAAATGGAGAGAAAAAGGTTTTCAAAATAAATTAGTAACAATAGAAGTGCATAATGTTACTGATGCAGATGTTTTAGGAAATAATCCAATTTATCAAAATGATAAAGTAGTTGGAAGAGCAACAGGTGGAGATTTTGGTTTTAGATTAAATAAATCAATAGCTATCGGAATGGTTAAACCAGAACTTGCGACAACGGGTCAAAAATTAAAAATTGATATTTTAGGAAAAATGCACGATGCTACAATTTTAGATGAAAGTCCTTACGATCCAGAAAACAAATTATTAAGAGCTTAATGAAAATACTAGTCGCAGTTAAAAGAGTTATTGATTACAACGTTCAAGTCAGAGTCAAAGAAGATGGAACCGGTGTAGTCAC
>Ga0315338_1001087_pt1 | contig 39803 bp, 36 predicted proteins | sample ASW8metaG_FD_204518 | JGI IMG/M metagenome (GOLD analysis project Ga0315338, IMG submission 204518) | Ammonia-oxidizing marine archaeal communities from Monterey Bay, California, United States - ASW #8 | ecosystem: Environmental > Aquatic > Marine > Coastal | place: USA: California | collected... | reverse complement strand
ACGTCGAATCCGACGGAATCAACTCCGTCGTCGCACCAGCCGACTCCAGGATCGCAGCCATGATGTACGCACCAGCAATCTGCGACGACCAGTTATGAATCGGCATCCTGATCGGATCCGTCGAATCTCCGGTGGGGGCCGGTGCTGCAGTCGTAGCCGGTGCTGCAGTCGTAGCCGGTGCTGCAGTCGTAGCCGGTGCTGCAGTCGTAGCCGGTGCTGCAGTCGTAGCCGGTGCTGCAGTCGTAGCCGGGGCCGCCTCTTCGTCCGACCCACATGCACCTGCGATCAGGGCTAGGCCTAAAACCGCTGCAAACAAAATTCGATTACTTCGAGCAAACATTGTTGTCTCCCCCTATGGCCAATAGATCAAACTCCGTTGACTTTCGTGTGATGCTTTCACTAACTGAGCCGGCCCTGCAACTTGGGTACCGAACAGGTGCGTCCTTCATGCCGCTCTGGTTCGACTTCCCTACTGTCATCAGGCATGACTTCGGAGCCCCTCGTGGCTCAGGATCTTTCCCTTGCTAGCCAACGAGACGTTGCCGCCCTCCTTCAACGCTGACGGCGCGCATCTCAGACCTTTGGGATCACGGATTCACCGAAAGATTCAATCCATTCGATGAACTCCTCTTTGGACCCACGCAACCCAACAGGCGCCGGTCCAACGGTGCACAGCGTGACACCTAGTTCTTCGCAGCGGCGAATGGTGTCATATTCCGAACCCATACCCGCCACTACCTCAAACTCGCCATCACTCCGTCCAGATTCGACACGCTGTCGTTGGATCGTCGCTATGTGCCTCTCAAGTTCCATGAAGTCGCTATCCCCACATTGAGGTGGCTGCTCACCGAGCGCGTATGACGTCGGAACCTGGCGATGATGGATCCAGCCGTCGCCAAGACGCCCAGCTCGACGGAGTGCGCCGCTAGACGTTCCACCTACGACAATGGGTATTCCTAGGGAGCCCCTGATCGGCTTAGGTTCAAATCGCACCGCAGGGATTTCGTAGTGGGGACCTCGATGTTCGATGACCTCCTCATCCCAAAGTCGACGCATCAACTCAATCATCTCATCGGTGCGCTTTCCCCGGTTCGAGAAGTCCTCCCCTACGATTTCAAACTCTGCACGCATCCAACCCACACCGATTCCCAGTACTACTCGGCCTCCAGACATCCGATCCAAAGTCACAAGCGACCTGGCGACAGCGATCGGATGACGGAGGGGCAGGATGAAGACCCCCGTAGCGAGACGAATCCGACTGGTTCGGGCGGCTACCGCGCCGAGCACGACCCAAGGGTCAAAGGTCGGCAGGCTCGCATTCATCGGAGGGAACCCGTCCGGCGTATAAAGATACTCTGGAGGCATTTCCGCCGGGAAAATCAGGTGTTCTGGTATCCACAAGGAATCGAAGCCATAGGTTTCCGCGACTGCAGCAACTTCGGGGTAGTGCCGTGCTGAGAGGCCCGTCAGGCTAATTCCAAACTTCACGCCAAGACCCAGCCCGCGACCCAGTGCCGGGGCCGGCTCCCTCGTCCTTCACGTCGGGTCTTCACGCTCCGCTCCCCTGCCGCGCAACTACGAGAAACATGGTAGTACGGTCCTGAACAACTGCTCCGCGGATTCAACCTTTCGAGCACTCGCTCACAAGACTTCCGCATTGGTAGAAGGTGCCTAAATGGCTGAGAAATTCTCTCCCCGAGTCCCCGGCCTTGAACCAACTTTCACCTCTATGCACGGCGAGGAGGTGCCTTGGATTCCAGTTCGATCGCAACAAAACTCAGACGGCTCAGAATCCCATGTCTGGGAAAAGTGGGTTGCGTTCTCAACAGAGCCGATCTACCTCGCCCTTTTTGCGAGATGGGATCCCGGGATGATCATTCGACACCACGGCCATTTCAGTCCCCACGTACTGACCGTCCTCGAAGGGGAAATGCACTGTGGTGACGTGCGCTGTGGACCAGGCTCACACATCGAACTGCCTTTCGGGTCTTCTTTCGGCCCCTTTGTCGCGGGGCCTGAAGGAACGCTCTTGTACGAAGTGATGATGGGCGACCCGCGGTCCTGGAGCGACGACCCGGGAAGCCTCACTGAAATCCTCTTAGAGCGAGGCGTGACACAACTGCCTGATCCGCCAATTCGACTCCCCAATGATATGGCCGATCTTCGGGCAGTCTTCAGCAAGGAAACAACCGACTGAACGCACGCATACTCGGACATCCCGTCCCATGCAAAGAGGACAAGAGTCTCTTCATCAGTAGAGCCAACTTTGTTGCGAACCTTCAATTGCCGTCGGCCTGAGAGCCATCTCCGCAACTTCCCAGCACTCCCATGTTCGCGTAGTTGCAATTGACACCTCTAGTGCTTGGGAGGTCTGCTGAGCTTAAACACTCATGTGGTCAAGTGGCTAACGGCCCAACTTCGTCTTTCTTAGCGGGTGCGATGGGAGGGGCTTCACGCCAATTGGGTACACCGTGCTCGGGTTGCGCAACCCAATTCTGGCCGTCCGTGATAGTCGCCCAATGGGAATGGTTGAGTTGGTGGAGAGTGAAACAAGAATTCAGGGCATTCGTGAAACCCATCGTGTCGGTCGTCTGGTTCACGGCCTCCTTGATGAGCAGAGCCGCCGCTGTTGGCACTTGAGCGATTCGCCTCGCAAATTCGAGCGTGCGCTGTCCCAAATCGGCGCGCGGGAACACCTTGGCGACCATCCCAAGTCCGTGTGCTTCATCCGCGGTAATGGAGTCGCCGGTTAGCAAGAGTTCCTTGGTCTTGCGGGGGCCAAACTCCCAAGGATGGGCAAAGTACTCGACCCCCATCATGCCCAAGCGGGTACCCACAACATCTGCGAATTCGGTGTCATCGGCAGCCACGATTAGGTCGCAGGCCCACATCAGCATGAGCCCGGCTGCGTAGACAGGACCATGAACCTGGGCCACAGTGATCTTCCGAAGATTTCGCCACCGCAAGGTATTTTGGAAAAAGTAATGCCACTCCTGCAGCATTAAGTTCTCGGAACCGACACGTGTCCCACCATTTATCCGGCGCGTCGAATGTTGATTCGGGCCCGGGAGATATTCCTCGAGAGATTTGCTCGATCCCATGTCGTGGCCTGCCGAGAACATCTTCCCGTTCCCGCCGAGGATTACGACGCGAACATCATCATCCGCTTCTGCCTCGAGGAAGGCATCGTGGAGTTCCACCAACATCCCACGGTTCTGAGCGTTACGTGCCTCTGGCCGATCGAGCATGATGCGAACGATCTCGCCATCGTCGAGACGCTCGACGCTGATGAATTCGAATCCGTCGGACTTCAGATCACTCATAGGAAACCCTTTCTCGATGCGATTGACTCGACCCGTAACCAAGCCTGTCGGATGTCGCAGGCCATTGGCGAACCAAGCCGTCGGTAATTTAGTGATCCGTGGGTTCGTCTATCCAGAGCAAGCAGCACGGAGTTACGAAACCGCGATGCAATGAATCGCTTACGTCCCCCGAACGACTGGTCTTCTTCGTCCCCGAGTTGCCAGACTCCAAATGGGTACCGTCAACTCCGATCGGCTTCTCGAAACCCTTCGATAGACGGGTCGCCTATTGGAGTCCAACCTCCTCCCAGTAAATGGTTGCCGCCGTCTACGTCGATGACCTGACCAGTAATTTGTCTGGCTTCGCTGGAGAGTAGAAATACGCAGGCCGCAGCGATGTCCTCAGCACGTGTCAGAGTCCCTAGGAGAATATTGCCTGCCGCGGCTGCACCATCATCCGCTTCCCACATCTCTATCGTCGCGGTGGTTTGCGTGAGCCCAGGTGCTACTCCGTTGACGCGGACGCCCCGCGGGGCCAATTCGCGTGCCAAGGTCCGGGTGAGGGCGTTTAGGGCGGACTTTGCAGCTGCATAAGCCGCCATCGTCGGGGTTGTCTTGTTCACGGTTCCACTAGAGATATTGACAACCGATCCTCCGCCCTCCTCGAGGCCGACATTCAGAGCTGCCTGAATAAGGGCTAACGGGCCCCAGGTATTTAATTCGAGTGTTGCAAGAAGGTCTGAACGCTTGAGAGTCGTAGCGCTAGTGCGCGTAAGCGAACCGCCCACGGTGTTGACCAATAGGTCAAGGCTGCCGAAGTTGGAGATCGCCGCATCGGCGACTCTCTCGGATATCCCGTCGTCGCCAATCGATCCGGGAATCGAGACAACCTCGATGCCGGCCTCCCGCATATCGGTTTCCGTTCGCTCCAACGGCGCTGCTTCCCTGGCGTTGATGACGACAGAAGCTCCCTTGAGCCCCAGTTGAAAAGCCGCGGAACGTCCAATGCTCGGATTGCGGGACGCGCCTGAGACGACAGCCACCTGGCCTGTGAAGTTCGAAACCTCTTGATTTATTGGGTTCATCTAAGCTCCGCTGCACTGGGTCATCGCTGGAAATTCCAGCACACAGGGGGACGCCATCTTTATCTGGGAGTCGCTCCCCGGTGCATCTTTCTGGTGGGCCAAAGGTCTGGAGGGCGATCTATTCAGGACCCGCGGACAACGACGTACTCACCAGATGATGGCAAGAAACAAGTGCCCGAATTCGGATCCCTGATCCGAATTCGGGCACTGTCGATCGCTTTTGGCCTTCAGCCGAAACATGCGCAGGACATCTCAGACATTCCGGCTACGCCGGACATCGCTGAAAGCAGTATCGCGGTCGGCTGCATACTCCCTGGGCATCCGCAATATCCGTTCGCTGATGATATTGCGGGCCATCTCTGTGCTTCCGCCTCCGAGACAGGACGCTTGGCGCCGGATATAAGCAATGCCATGCTGGCCACCGCGTTCACTCTCGTTCCACACCACCGCACGTTCGGCGTCGGTTTCGAATGCAAGGTTTGCTCGTTCAACTCCGGCCATTCCAGCGAAGAGTCTTGGTAGCGCCCCTGCTGGCCCCGGGAAGTAGCCGGTAGCGAGGCCAGTTCGGACCCGTTCAATGAGTTGTCTTTGGACGACGCGAAGCACTTCTGCGCGTCCGAGCCGACGACGCGCAATCGGATCCTCTGACCGCCCTGCAGCATGAACAAGACCTCTTAAGACATTTTGGGTTTCCTCTCCACCGTGGCGGTACTGGCCACTTGTGTAGGGGGATGCGCCTCCGACAGCAGCCCGCTCATGGAAAAGGAGTCGTGTCGCGACCGTCCAACCATCGTCAATTTCACCCACCACATTGGCGACCGGGACAAGGGCATCATCAAAGAACTCTTGACAAAACTCAACGGTCCCATCCACCATGCGGATCTGTTGAACCTCAACCCCCGGATGATGGATCGGGATTATCAGCATCGTGAGACCACGGTGTTTCGGGACATCCCAGTTGGTTCGCACGAGAGCCAGTCCGAAATCTGACCGGTACGCGTAGGTGCTCCAGATCTTCGAGCCGTTTACCACAAAGACATCACCATCCCGATCCGCTCGTGTCAGGGCGCCCGCCATGTCCGATCCGCCGCTCGGTTCAGAGAGAAACTGAACCCAGAGTTCATCACCGCGTATATAGGCCGGTATGTACCGTTTCTTTTGTTCCTCAGTGCCAAATTCAAGGATCGTCGGCCCCACGATCGACAACGTTGGAACGCTGAAGAGCATCGGCATGTCATAGGACGCCGACTCGTCATCAAAGATCTGCTGGTACTCAATCGAAAGACCCTGTCCGCCATACTCCTTCGGGTAGCAAATGCCTGCGAATCCGCCCGAGTGGAGCAGTTGCTGGAGTTCACGGTTGCGTAAAGCTCGATCGTCATCGCCATGAATGGGGTCCCAAGGATGCTCCGGGTCAGTCCTAGGCATGTGTCCCGACATCCACTCACGAACCTGCTCGCGGTAGGCCTTGAGGTCACTGCTGCTCGCCATTTCAATCACTTCTTGCCCCTTCCCGCTACCTGCGACCTTCTATTACGGTGACCAATCTGCACCTTCACACCCCTTCCGCATCCACGATGGATCCCAAGTACCCGAGATGGTCCTCGGGCGATCCAAACAACTCGCGATTAACAGCGGCCCGCCTGAGATAGAGGTGGATGTCATGTTCCCAGGTCACACCAATCCCGCCGTGCATCTGCACGCAGTCCTGGATGATCTCGACTGATCGGTCGCCCACGTAGGACTTGGCAACGCTCGCTAAGCGCGCTGCATCGTCTCCGCGCGACACACCAATGGCAGCTTGGTCGGTTGTGGCATACCCGGTTTCCAACCAAAGCTTCATGTCGGCAAACCGGTGCTTCAACGCCTGATACGAGGCCAGCGGACGACCAAATGAGAAACGGTCGAAGGAATATTCCAGTGTGAACTCGAAGACACGTCCCGAAGCTCCAGCCATCTCTGCGGCTTGGAGCACGAGTGCTATGTGGAACTGGTACCTGACATCGTCTATTGCCCCACCAACCTGGCCGAGAAGGCAATCTGGACCCACATCCACGCCATCAAAGTGCACCTCACCGAATCGCCGAACAAGATCAAGGCTCTGTTGGGGAACAATTCTGATTCCCTCGCTGTCGGCGGGTACCAAGAATTGTGTTAGCGCACCGTCGACGCGCGCAGTCACCAGGAGGTAATGCGCTTGCACCGCGCCTTCTACCGCCTGTTTGGTTCCTTCCAATCGGAAGCCACCATCAACAAGTTGAGCTTCCAAGCCGACATCTTCGGGCCACCACCCACCAGAGGGTTCGTGGTAGCACCACGCCCCAAGAAGTCGCCCGTCAAGAAGGCCAGGCAATATTTCCGTCTGCTGGTCGGTTGAGCCTGAACGGGCAACGGAAGCCGCCACGACGTTCACCGGCAGGAGAGGACCCGGCGCGACACCTCGGCCAACTTCCTCAGCCACAATCGCTAGATCTGCTACCCCATCATCAGAAATGGAACCGCCACCGAGATCCTCAGGCACGAGCAACGACGTCCATCCGAGCCCTGCCGCCTGGCGCCACCAGTCATAGTCGAAACCATCGGGATTTTCGCCAATTTCTCGTACTCGACTAACGGGGGTCTCGGTCTCCACGAAGCGGCGAACGGTCTCCTGGAAGAGCGCCTGCTCTTCACTGAGATCTATCCTCATATTGCCCTCTCTGGTTCCATCAGATCGTCGAGCCTCCCATACGCGGGGTTACGGGACCACCCAGCGCTGTAATTTCCTCGAAGCCAACCGTGTGGCCTGACCAACCCGACGGGCGCCCTGCCATCCAGAGGACAAATTCCGCTGCAAGCCCGGGATCTATGACCCCCGACATGTCACCGCCACCCGTCGCTACATCGAGACCCTGTGTCCGGGCCACGTAATGCCAGCCCTCGGTACTCACGATGCGATCCACGCGAAGCGTGTTCACTGCTACACCGTGAGAAACGACCTCTTGGTGCAGGAAGTCCGACCAACGTTCCATGGCCTGTTTGCTTGTGCCGTAGAGGGCCAGACCCGGTGTCATCGATTGCGAGGCCCCTGAACTCACGTTGATGACCGATCCCGATCTTCGTTCAATCATGCCGGGGAGGAACCCTTGACAAAGTTGGAGGGGTGCCACCACCTGGACCCGGAACCCTCGTTGCCAACGGTGCCATGGGATGTCCAAAACCGCTCCGTTGGAGGTGTACGCCGCATTGTTGACGAGAAGGTCACACCGACCAAAGGCTGCAAGGGTCTTTCCCACGATTTCCGATGTAGCCGCCTCATCGACCAGATCGGCGATGACCCCGATCGCCTCGGCTCCAAGTTGTTGGAGTTCGGCGACCGTCTCCTCGACGGAACCAGGCAGCTTCGGGTTGTCCGACGGTATTCCCGTTCTACCTACGACAATTACGCGCGCACCGCGTGCGCCGAGCGCTAGCGCAGTACGACGGCCAATCCCTCGCGTTGCCCCGGTGACCACCGCTACTGCACCTTGGAGATCAAGCACAACGGCTGTTGGATTTGAGGAAGCGATACAAGACCGTTAGGCGGGGACAGTCTCCTCAATCCCAATGAGTCTCATCATGTTCCCACCCATGATCCGATGGACGTCTTCTTCGGCAAGTCCTGCCAAATCATCCACGTAACTAATCGGATCAGCGAGACCTTCAACATGCGGGAAGTCGGAACCGAAGATGACGTGGTCAGCTCCAAGGAGTTCCACAAGTCCCCTCGGGTCCTCCTCGTGGAATGGGTGCATAAAGAAGTTGCGCTTGAACGTCTCCGACGGGAGCATCTCGTACTGCTGAGGCATCTGTTCGTATACATGATCTAGATGGTGCAGAAGACCCGGGACCCACCCGGCGCCATTTTCGATCAGCGCGATTTTTAAATCCGGATATCTCCAACAGGTTCCATGAGTAATCAACGAGGTAACGGCATCTTGAACGTCGCGGTGTTGTCCGTGGACTGACGAAAGAAAGAGGCTCACTTTGGAGAAAGCCTGCATTTCGCGCTGGTTGCCGTCCCATTCATTGATATAGCGCGTGTAACCGCTATCCGAGGCGTGCAATACGACGACGATTCCGGAGTCCTGCACCCGTTCCCAGAACGGATCAAATTCAGGAAGGGCAAATGACCGTGGGCCCTTGTAGCCCCAGGCCGGGGCTGGACGCATCAGAATGACTTTGGCGTCTTGTTCGAGGAGCCAGTCGAGTTCATCGAGGGCTCTTTCAAGAAGGCCAGGTGTGATAATCGGTACAGAGAAGATGCGTCCTTCGAATTGGAACGGCCATTCGTCGAGCATCCAGCGGTTCAAGGCGTGGACGATGTCCGCCGTCAGGTCAGGATCGTCCTTGGTACGTTCTTCGACGAGGCTCGCCAGCGTCGGAAGCATGATCGCGTAATCGATACCTTGCTCATCCATGAGTTTGACCCGATCTTCCGCTGTGCGAAATGCCGCCGGGCAGTCAATTCCTCGACCGAGTAATTCCCGATAGGGCCTTCCCTCGGGGTTTCCATTTCGGAAGTAGTCCTCAAGCGCCCCTGGTTGGCCAACGCGCTCAAATGTCGGATTGGGGATGTAGTCGGTGATCTGACCCCGAACGGCGATCTTGGTCCTGCCGTGAACATCGATGTAGTCAATGGCACCGCGTTGGTGGTCAGGGAGGTACCGGGTCAGCGCTTCCGGCGTCTCGTACAAGTGGTTGTCAGCGTCGAATACCGGAAAATCAAGGATTCGGGAAGGCATTGGCTGCTACTCCTACTTCGGGTGGTACCGTCCAATCTAAGATTGGCGAACGGGATATCGCTTGCTCGGAGGGTAGCAAACGATTGCCTAACTCATGAGTCCGCCAACGAAAGACCCGAACCTGTTGGACATTACTTGCCAAGGTTCTGCGCACCGGTAGGAAACGATCTGGACCCATGCTTGGGCCGGCCTAGCGCCAACTGACTGGAGTGCGATGACGACATCGAATGATCGCGGCCAAAGTTTCCTTGAGGATCTTCCGTTCACCTACCGACCAGTGAAGAACGGGATCAGCGCAAGACTCGAGGTCAGCGACGAACTCATAGAACCGGAAGGCCACCAAGTCCGAATCTCGGTTCTCGCCTCGGTAGCCGACGTGATAACCGGTGTACTGCTTAGTTCCATGACCGAGACGATTGCACTGACGGTCGACCTCTCCGCCCGGATTATTGCGCCAATCGGACCAGGTTTGCTAGAAGCCGAATCCCGTGTCGTCAAACAAGGACGCACGCTCTCGTCGACTGAAGCTGTCTTCCACCATGGCGGCCGTCTTGTCGCACATTCGTGGGTTACCTTTATGCCCGCCCCTCAACCAGTACCTCGACCCGTCGAAAGTTCTCTTGAACGTCTTGAGCCGGGGAAAGGCATGCGGCGGCCATTCATCGACGAATTAGGAATCCTCGAAGCCGAAGAACACGTCTTTGAAGTCGAGCGGAGTCCTTACACCTTGCAACCGGTGGGTACCCTTCAAGGAGGAGTAATCTGCGCACTGGCGGAATTCGCAGCTGAAAAGCGGATTGGCGCCCCAATCTCTGAGATCAGCGTCCACTATCTGTCGACGATCCGAATCGGTCCAGGTCGTGCCTCGGCTGAACCGTTGGGATCCGATCGAGCTTTGGTGACTGTTGTAGATGCTGGCCGCGACGACCACCGGATTGGCGCAGTGGGGTTTGCATCCTCTGGCTACTCCCCGATCTGAGAACCACGCCTCGATATCTCTGTAGTGATGAAACGATCGGCAGTGGTCGGTTCAACAAACGAGCACGCTAGGTACCGGATCACCTCGCGGGAAAACTTTCCTTGGCGCCGACGGCGGCATAGGCGGGCCGAACCACTGGATAGTTGGGCTCGAAGGCTGAATTCGATCTATCTACTGGACTATTCCCCAACGTTCGAGACCGAACGCACGTATGGCATTACCGCGCATCAGCTGGTAGATCTCTCCACTGTCGAGACCGGCATTGCGACAAATCGTCTCAGCGATCTCGAGGGTATGCGGGTATGTGCTGTCGGCATGCGGGAAATCAACCTCGAAAGTGATCTGGTCCATCCCGACACGGTCCCTGTTGAAGAGCCCTGTCTCGTCGTCGAAAATGCAGCCGTACACACGTCCTGCCACATAAGTTGTGGGGGCCTCGGGAAGGGCGCTCCCGAAAGAGTTATCGACCCTTGCGCTCCACAACTTGTCCATGCGCTCCAAGACGTAGGGCATCCACCCCACCTGCCCTTCGGAATAGGCCAGGACCAGATTCGGAAATCTTGCGAGTGTCCCCGAAAAGACAAAATCGATCATGGACCCCATCGCGTTCTGGAACGTAAGCGTCGAACTAACGATGAATGGGGCGTCAGGGGTTGTCTGGGGCATGGTCGAGGAGGATCCGATGTGCATGCACACAATGGTCTCGGTTGATTCGCACGCAGCAAAGAACGGGTCCCATTCGCCTGAGTGGATGGAAGGCAGCCCCAACGGGTAAGGATTCTCCGAGAAAGCCACTGCATGGCTTCCCTTATCGGCACACCGGACGATCTCATCGATTGCCAGGTCCACGTCCCATAAGGGCACAATCGTCAACGGGATCAGACGACCAAAGCCATCCCCTGCGCACCAGTCGTCAATCATCCAGTCGTTGTAGGCGCGCACACAGAGCAGGGCTAGTTCTTTGTCTTCTCGTTCGAGGAACGTCTGCCCGCAAAAACGCGGAAGGATGTTCGGGAAACAAATAGAGACGTCTACGTGGTTCTCTGTCATGCATTCGAGGCGTTCTTTCTGGAGCCAGGCTCCCGGAAGGATCTCATCGAACGTGATGTTTCCGACCCCTAGTTCGCCTAGTCCCACTGCCACGGAGAGGCGACTCATCGGCGAGACAAGGTCGTCGTAGTACCAGACGTCACACCAATCCTCATGCGGGTCTGGGACCCAGAGGTGTTGTCCATCCGTCGTGTTCCGCCCCCGTTCACGAACTATTCGTGGTCCTCGATCTTGGTACTTTCTTGGGAGGCGGTCTGTCCAAAGCTCGGGAGGTTCAACCACGTGATCGTCGACCGAGATAATCCGAGGGACTTCCATTGGCGGCTCGCTATGCAATTCGGCACTCACCTTGTCGCCACGGTCTCTGTGTCTCGGCCTGACCGCAAGACCGTGCCCGGCGTTGTGCCGAGCACGACTCCATCACTGATTGTCTCAATACCGTTGACGTAGACGCTCCGGACGCCAATCGGGTCTGCAAGTAGACGCTTGCTCCCCCCAGGCAGATCATGGACAACTCGTGCTGGATACGCACCCACAGTCTCCGGATCAAATACGACGAGGTCGGCCCAGTAGTTTGGCGCAATGCGACCCCGTTCGCGAAGTCCAAACAGTCGGGCAGGAACGTCGGTCATCAAGTTCACCGCCCGCTCCAAGGACACGAGTGAGCGCCCTCGGATGCAGTCGGCGAGGAAGCGTGTTGGATAGGCCGACCCACACAGGCGATCCAAGTGGGCCCCGGCGTCTGATCCCCCCAAGAGAACGTCCGGTTCTTCCCACAGACTGCGCCTCAACTCCCAATCTTCGGCGCTGTCGGCCTTGGGCTGTGGCCAGAGGACTGTTTCCAATTCGTCGTTGACAACGATTTCAGCCAAACAGGTGAAAGGGTCCTGGCCACGCTCGTTTGCGATATCTCCGACTAGCCGACCGCGCGTGTCTGCATTAGCTTCCGACAGCACGTCGCCACCGATCAGGTATCGCTCAAACTCGACAAGTTGGGAAAGCGTTTCCGAACCCTGTGCTCTGGCAAGCATCTGCGCCCGCACGCTCGGGTCCATCAGACTCCGCATCTTCTGCTCCACTGGCACGTCCAGAATCTCTCTCCATCCCGGAAGCAACCACAGCGCACAGAAGGTCAAAAAACTCATGTTGTTTTCCGAGAACACCGGCATGCTCAATGCAACTACTCGGCCACCAAGTTCTCGCGCACGATGCGACGGTTGGAGTTGATGTTGAGCCCGCGATGCCTCCTCCGCCTGCAAGGAAAGAACGTTCCAGTTGAGCGAACGACCAGCTCTGGCGCTCATAGCAGCCAGAAGTTCGATTTCTGCCTGGCTGAACTCGCCAAGGCAACCTTCAACAATTGCCTCCAAGCACGTGCCCTCATGTTGGCCCGTGACAGAGCACAGTGCCAAGACTTCTTCCTCGCCGGCCAGACGACTCGGCACTGGCAGACCATCTGCATCGTTGTGGGTTGAGGAAAGGCTGGTTGAAAATCCAAGCCCGCCTTGTTGAAGAGAACGGCTCAACAATTCTTCCAACTCGACGATCTCTTCTGGCGTTGAAGAACGTTGGGAGGCATCGGCCCCCATGACATAACGACGAAGCGCACAATGTCCGACCAGAAAGCCCGCGTTGACCGCAATACGGCCATCAAGCGCGCCGAGGAACTCGCCGAAACTCTCCCAACCCCATCCCAGCCCTTCCTCCAACGCAGCGAGAGGCATTCCTTCTACCTGAGCCATCATCCTGCGAGTGAAATCCGCGTCTTGACTCCTCAAAGGCGCCAGCGTGAACCCACAGTTGCCACCGATCACGCTTGTGACTCCATGCCAACTAGATGGGGTGGCATGCGGATCCCAGTGGAGTTGGGCGTCATAGTGGGTATGCGGATCAACGAATCCTGGGGCGATCAGTAAGCCCGACACGTCCTTCATTTCACGTGCTTCAGCATCTACCGACCCGATAGCTGTCAATCTCCCGTCGGTGATTCCGATGTCGGCGGAAACAACTGGGCCACCTGTCCCATCGATGACACTGCCACCGCGGAGTACGAGATCAAACATCAAACGCTCCATCTGTCTGTAAGGCTGACGAAGAACAGGTCCTTCATCAGCGTGAACTTCTCGGAAGGCCGAGCATCCGCTCTGCGACAATGTTGCGGTGCACTTCGGTCGTGCCCCCATAGGTAGCCGTACCTTGGGCGAAACGATGGCAATACTCCAACCAGCCATTGCCGACGGACCCGTGTTCGCCGCGTTCCAACAACCCGCGTGCCCCAACAAGATCAATGAGATCTGCCGCGTCGCGTATGAAGTATTCGGAGGAGATGATCCGCCCCATCGGCCCCGGAGCACATGACATTGCCTCCAAATCAAGGGCGACTCTGGCAAGCCTTCGACGAGTACTCGGATCGTCGGCCGGACACCCGCCGTCCGACTCCAGGTCGTGTGCCCACTCGATCGCCACCCGCAAGGCTTCAACGTTTGCACCGCCATACATCCCGCCCCGTTGTTCTAGTTCCGGGCGATCGCCGTCACCCATCCCGTGTTCCGCATTCAACGGGCCCATCAGAATCTCCCAACCCTTGTCAACCTCGCCAAGTCGATATCTGTCATCAATCCGATGGCTGTCAAAAAACACCATATTGGTGCGTTCACCGCCCAGCGTGTGCACGGCTTGGATCTCCACTCCGTCGAGGGGGCAAAGGAACATCGTGATTCCCTTATGCTTCGCGACATCGGGGTTAGTCCGAGTAACGAGGAACGCATATTGGCAATTCTGGGCCCCTGTCGTGAACATTTTCTGGCCATCGACTATCCACTCATCACCGTCGCGAATGGCCCTGGTCTTGACGGCCGCAAGGTCGGAGCCCACATCGGGTTCCGTGTATCCGAGACAAAAGCAGATGTCACCTGAGGCAACCCCCGGAAGAACCTCTTCCTTGAGGTCGTCACCTCCACTCCGAACCACAGCGCTCAAGACCAGCGTCGTTGTACCTTTCGTGATAGTGGGGGCGTACCGCACTGCCAACTCTCTTTCGAGAATTGCAGCCTCTAAGGAACCTAAACCTGCACCTCCGTTCTCCTCTGGCCAAGTAGGCAAGATCCATCCGCGTTCCCCGAGTGCTTTGTGAAACGCCACGTTGTGCCCAGCCCCTGTCTCCCATTCCTCCTGATGGACCTCCTCGGTCAGATGCTCATCGAGGAAATCGAACACTTCCCCGCAGAAGGCCCTCGTTGACTCATCGAGTTCGAGACGATCGAAGTTCATGCCGGGACTCCCAACAATGCGCCGTTGTCGCGTATCGAACCGAGGACGAAATCTGCGATGACATCCAATTCCGCCAGAGGATCACCCGCCATGAGTGTCCAACCCTTGGCCCTCCTGAAGAACAGCTGCTCATCTGCTTCTACAGTGAATCCCACTCCTCCGAGCGTGTGGACCCCAACCGTCGCGCTACGAACCGCAGCTTCCTCAGCAAATAGATAGGCCATCGGAATTAGTTGGTGTTCACAAGCAGGATCACGGTCCGCCCACCATGCGGCTTTCCAGGTGATCCTTCTGGCCATCTCGAGATCCATGGCGACATCCACTAGTGGGTGAGCGACGGCTTGAAACGAACCAATCGGCACCCCGAATGCGACCCGATCGCGGGCATGGGCCAGAGCGATATCAAGGGCGCCCTTGGTCATGCCAACGAGTGCGCCTGCCATCAGAAGGCGCCACTCCCTTTTTGCTGCTGCAAAGAGCTCCCGAGCCCTCGCTCCGGAGGCCAACACTACAGAATCAGTCTCCGGCCCCGCAATCTCCCACCATGCCATTGGAGTTCGGCCCTGATTCCGAACGATCGCCAGCTCTGACTCGGAAGATGCCAGAACCAGGTGGTCTTCAACCAGTGCCACGACCGCATCAGCAACCGCTCCCGCCTGGACGAGTTGAGGTTTTCCCGGTACCGCTGGATGATGAGCGAAGGTCAGCAGGCGCTCGCCGGCAATCGCCGACTCCAACCATTCTCCGGGCACATCAGCACCCCCAGCAGCTACCGCACGCGTTGCGACGATGCTCTCCGCAAGTGGAATTGGCGCAAGGGTCCGGCCCCACTGCTCTGTCAGAAGGACCAAATCGACCCAACCGGCACCGTCACCGCCTTGAGCGGTCGGCACTGCCATGGCAATAACTCGAAGATCGCTCAACTTTGCCCAGAGATCGGAGTCGAAACCGGAAGGCTCGCATTCTCGAACCAGGCTGACGGGCGATTCACGTGAGAAGAACGCCGAAAAGGTGTCGCGAACAGACTCTTGGTCCGCTTCCAAAGAGAAGTCAGCCTGTCTGGGAGATTCTGTTGCGGTCATAGAGCCATCCACCCGCAGGGACATTGTCGAAGAATCACTCCTCGGCCACCTCCCGGGCGGCGACCAGCGCCGACCTATTCACCTTTGTTGCCTCGCTACGTGGGATTTCCGTAACGAGCTCAACAGATTTTGGCGTCTTGTAGCGGGCGAGACGGTCTCCCGCATAGTCGATGAGTTCGTCAGCAGAGAGCCCAATAACGTCCTTCTCGAGTTGCACGATGGCGTGAACCCGACGTCCCCACTCTGGATCGGAAAGACCGATCACGACCACATCGACAACTGACGGATGCTCACTCAGCGCAGCCTCAACTTCGGCCGGATAGACGTTGGCGCCACCCGTGACGATCATGTCGACCCGCCGATCAGCGATATATAGGTAGCCGTCGCTGTCGAGCCATCCCAAATCCCCGACCGTGCTATAGCCGTCTTCTGTCACTGGAATTGGGGGTACGTCACCGACGTAAGTTGCCAAAATCCCGTGCTCTGACCTCATATAGATTTGACCAATCTCTCCAGCCGGAAGTGCCTCTCCAGTTTCGTCAAGGATTCGTATATCAGTACCCATTGCCCCGCTACCGACTGTCAGCGGATGTTCGAGGTATTCATCACCGCGCGCGAAGGTCGCTCCTATGCCCTCGCTAGAGCCGTAGCAGACAAAGAATTTTTCTGGCGATATTCGTTCAATCCATCGCTTGGCTAACCAGTCCGGCAATGGAGCAGCACCATGCATCACCCAGTCCAAGCTCGAAAGGTCGCGTTTGGCAAAGTCCTCATGCCGGGCCAGGCGCTGAAGCATCACCGTTGTCGCCACCATGCCGGTCACGCCATGATCCTCAACACCGCCCAGTAACAGGCCCGCATCAAAGCGCTCCAGTAGAAGCAGTCGATCACCCTCCAATAGATTTCCGAGCGCCATAAAGCCGTTGCTGTGGTACAGAGGCGCCGGGACAAGAACTGTCTGCGGGCCGAGTTTGCCGTATGCCTCGACCAGGCGATTTGAAGAGGCCCCAGGGACGTAAACACCAGGGACCAGACGCAGGATCACTTTGGGCGATCCAGTGGAACCCGAACTCATGACTCCCGATGCGTGGGGGGAAATTTCCGAGTGGTAGGGGTCGATGCGACATTCCGGTCCCAGTTGGAGGATCTGGTGCCCTTTCTCAACAACTTTCTTTGCGTCCAGTACTGCCAGCACACGGTCCAGTTCCCATTCGGGGAGATCCCATCGGATCGGGATGGGTACGGCTCCAATCTTCCATGCCGCTAGAGCCACCAAGATGTGATCGGGTGAGTTACGAATCTTGATGCCGAGGCGATCGCCTACGCCTACTCCTTCACCGTTGAGTTTCCAAGCAAGTGCGTTGGACCTCTCCTCGAGGTGTCTCCAAGAAAAGTGTTCGTTTGAACCATCAGCGGCAAGAAACACGAGTGCGTCTGCCTCGCCACGTTCCTTAGCGAGGTTCGCGAGACGATCCCCGTAGGAGATCATTCCGTCTGGCAGGTCCATGTTGCTCACTTTAAGAGCCGTGAACTGGGCCACACCAAAACGGATCGGTTTGTCACGTCGATAATTCTCACCTGATTCGTCAAGACAAGCGCCACATCCAACTCACGAAACTGTCCTCTGCGCGGTCCGACTATTGCCGTGTCTGAACACGACCTATAAAGAGGCGCGGCTACTTGTCTCCCAAGCCTTTCTGCTCGTGCATCCGAAACGCCTCTATACCGGCATCACCGAAAGTAGCGAGCCATGATCGTCTCCGGGCGTCTGTCGTTCAAATGTAGGCACGGACCGAGAGTACGAGGCTCCGGAATCGCCCGCTACCCCGATCCGTTTCCCTTCACTTCGTCGTGGACCGCTTGCAACGAGAACAGTCGTTCACCAAAGGCTCAATCTGTTCCCATTGCCTAAGAGATGTTAGGAATCAGAACATGCGTGTCGGCATCTCCTGCTTCCTCACGGATCGCTCCGTGAACATCCTTGATCTGGCGAGGGAAGCCGAGGCTAGAGAATTCGATGACCTCTGGGTTCCTGAACACACCCATATCCCCTCGGGCCGACAAACAGACTGGCCCATGGAAGAAGGTTCGCAACTGCCGGAGATGTACAAGAGATCCCTCGACCCCTTTGTCGCTCTAAGTGCAGCGGCCTCGGTGACCGAGCGGATAACTCTCGGAACCAGCATCTGTCTTGTTGCCCAACACGATCCGATCATTCTCGCCAAGACCGTTTCGACCCTGGACCACCTCGCAAACGGTCGCCTGATTTTCGGCGTGGGTTTCGGCTGGAACGCTGAGGAGATGCTTCATCACGGTGTAAATCCGGATAGACGGCGCACGATCGCACGCGAGAAGGTCATGGCGATGAAGGAACTCTGGACTCAAGAAGAGGCTTCGTTCAAAGGCACCTACGTAAATTTCGAGTCCAGTTGGCAATACCCAAAGCCCCTCCAAACTCCACACCCGCCGATTTGGGTGGGAGGCGGAAAGGCAGCCCTTCGTCACGTCGTCGAATGGGGCGACGGTTGGATTCCCATCGAAGGGGTCATGCCAGTTCCGAAGCTCATCCAACGAATGCGTTCGATGGCGGAGGAAGCAGACCGAGATCCTGATGAGATCTCCATCTACCTTGCTGGTGCCCCGGAAGATCCCGTGCGCATCGATCAATACCGCCAAGCCGGTTTGCACGGCTTGGCTTTGGGGATCACGTGGGATGGTGATCTCGACACTGTCCGGCGAGAGTTGGATGCTCATGTTGAATTCAGGGACCGGTATCTAGCCGGATGAGGACGGTCCGAGCGCGCTATGCGGACAATGAGGGCGTCTCGATCCATTACTTAGAGTCTGAAGGCCCCGAGGGGCTGCCACCGGTGCTGTTCGTCCCAGGCCTTACGGATGCAGCCGAAGATTACTGCGACACGATCCTCGAACTCGGTCGCCGTGTGCTTGTGATAGATCTCCGTGGGCGAGGAGCTAGCGACGCCCCCGAAACTGGCTATGCGATGGCAGACCACGTGGCGGACATCGCCAGTGTCGTGCAGCAATCTGTCACCGGCACTTTCCACCTCATGACCTTTTCTCGAGGGACCTGCTACGGCCTCGGATATGCGGTTGATCACCCTGAACGGATCGTGTCGATTTCATTGGGGGACTACCCTGCTCGCGAGGTCATTATCCCGAGCGAAAAAACGGATGCGTTCATGGCCGGGAAGTGGCGTGGCCGTCCAGTCGCCGAGAGGCTTTCTGAATTGGCATTTTCGAAAATTGTCGCAGAGACCGAGGGGCATGATTTTTTGGAGCAAATCGCTTCACTCAATTTGCCCTCGCTCGTCGTTCGGTCCGTAAGAGACAGTCCAATCACGGACGAGGATTGGGCCGCTTACCTTCACCATCTTCCTGACGCGACCTTCGTGAGATTCGAAGATTCCCCTCACGACATCTTTCGGCCAGATCGGTTGCGCTTCTTTCGCCTCGTGCGCTGCAACGTGGCCTCTGCAGAGGCATCGGCGGCCTGACTAGGTCCGTCAGACCTTGCGGGGGTCGCCGGGAATTCCGGCGACAGTGAGCGTTAAGACAGCACCGAAGGTCTTCTCAGGGTCCAGCACAACGTGTGCCTCGGAGCGTTCGACCAGACCGATCCTGCAATCATCGAGGTGGCTCACTGCCCTTTCCAGATCGAGAACCCTCACGGTCACGGAATGAAGAATCTCTCCGTTGGCAACAAGGTCGTCAGACATTCGGCCATCCGATGTCATCGGTTGAGACAACTCGATCACAGTCTCCGAACCAAAGAGGACAAACCGACTGACTCTCTCACCTGAGGCTGTTGCCCCTTCATGGAATATTTCACATCCGAGTACCCGATTGAAGAAGTCCGTAGCGACATCCAGGTCGCTCACCGCAACGGTCAAGTGTGAGAGGCCATCGCTTCCCAATGGATGGTCGGTCTGCCAGTAGGTGGTTTCCCAACCCGGTTCGGCTCTAGGCGAGCCGGACATCAACGGACCTCCAAAGTCCACGAGTTCGAGGAGGCAGTGGCTATCGCGGGGATGTGTGTATATCGATGTGACGTCATCTATCGGTTGGTCATCAAAGTCACGCCCACCCGGACCAAATACTCGAATCCCATTCTCAGTCAGGTGCTCGGCAAGCGCCGGAACATTGGTTGTGTTGACTGCTATCGAATGGAGGTGTGGACCAAAGCGGCCCAGAAATCGTCCTACCGGCATCTGGTCTGCTCCATCAGTAGCTGACGGAGACATCGGCTCGACCGTAAGGTTCCCAATGGAGAAGATCGAAGCATCGCGTAGTTCATAGGGGCTGTGCCCTTCGTAGAAGGAAAGGCCTCCGAATACCCCACCGTAAAGTTGACGTGCTCCTGCAAGGTCATCGACGACATGTATCACTTGCGACAACAGGCCGAACTGGAACGTCGCCATCGATCAGTTCATCACTTGTTCAGGAGATCTCGGAACGGTTTGTCCCTGTCTACTTGCGGTTCTCGTGGGAGGCCCAGCGAGCGTTCGCCAATGATGTTCCGCTGGATCTGCTCGCTGCCGCCTTGGATTCCATGTACAAGCGATGTCAGGGCCATCATTGCTACAGCCCCTTGTCGCGGAGCGTCCTCACCAAGAAGCATGCCCCCTGCGCCGATGATTCCAAGACCAAGGTCGCGGGTGGCACGCGCGATTGCCACTCCGGCAAGATGGGGAATTGAACTTTCAGGTCCTGGTGCCTTCCCTGCATCTGAATTTGCCTTGGCCCGAAGCCCTGTTAGGCGGGCTGATTCAGTCAAACAATACAGGGACATAATTCTCTGGCGAATGACACAATCATCGAAGCAACCATGCTCTCTTGCTAGGTCGATCAGTGCCTCCGCGTCCCCTAGGGGAAACGACGTGTAGGCCTGGTGCGATGCACGCAACTCAACTAGGGCCTCCCTTACTCGTAAGTCCAACATCCCGGAGCGTTCCCCGGGTGGCAAACCGAATCTGTAGTCGGCGCCGGCGGCATAGGCGGTTCGTTCAAATGAAAGCGTCGCCATCACCACCTGCCATCCGCCATTGAGCTCGCCAAGCAGATCATCGCCGCTTACCTTGGCATCGTTGAAAAACGTGTGGTTGAAGTGGGCCTCGCCGTTCATCTGTTTGATCGGGTTGGCTTCGATTCCCGGTTGGTCAACCTCGATGATGAAGAATGAGATTCCTCGGTGTTTGGGTACGTCCGGGTCGGTACGCACGGGTAGAAGTCCCCGCTCACTTGTAATGGTCCCGCTATTCCAGACCTTCTGGCCGTTCACGGACCATTCGTCGCCGTCACGTTCGGCCCGGGTACGCAGTGACGCCAGGTCCGAACCTGCATCGGGTTCCGAAAAGAACTGGCACCATGCCTCTTCACCGGACGCGAGCACGGGTAGGAACTTGCGCTTCTGTGCTTCGGTCCCGTACTGAAGGATTGCGGGCGCTCCCATCGTCTGCCCGATTCCGTGGGGGGGGCCGAGTGCGCCCACCGCCAGTATCTCCTCGTTGACCGCCTGCGCTCGGTCGGCATCCAAGCCGCGGCCGAACCATTCTTCAGGCCATGTCGGGAATCCCCAGCCGCTCTCCGCGAGAGCGGCCCACCATTCTCTCACGCTGCGATCAGGACTCCAGTTCTCAGCTATCCAAGCTCGTGACTCGCGGCGGACCTGATCAACAGTTGGGAGGTTGCTTACCACCAAGGTGCCTTCTTAGATCCCAGGAGCCCGCGGAGGCGCCCAAGTGGCTTCCCGCTTCTCTGCGAAGGCTCGCGCCCCTTCCAAATTGTCCGGGTGGTCCCAGAAGTCGCGAACCATCTCCAAGCCATATGCCATAGCAGCTTCTCGGCTTCGCTCGAGTGCACCCCAGATTGCCTTCTTAGAGGCCATCATCGTTGATGGCGAGTTCGATGCAATCGTTTCAGCCAAATCCTGAACTTCTGCTTCGAAATTCTCGGCCTCGAAAATCTGACTAACCAATCCGAGTTCTCTGGCCCTTTCAGAGCTGAGGCGTTCGTGGCGTCCCATGAGCACAAGCCGCATGATGGCTTCGAAGGGGATGCGTCCGACCAAGCCGATGGGCTCGAGAGCCGAAACCTGGCCTACCGACGTATGTGGGTCAACAAACGTGGCAGTACTGGAGGCCACCACGACGTCTGCATCGACGACGAAATGGAACCCTCCACCTGCACAGATTCCGTTGACAGCGCAGATGACCGGCTTCCACACATTGTTGCTTCGGGCTGTCATCCCTCCTTTGGACCCTTCACCCTCTCGGCCTCGATTTCTTTCTCCCATGCCACCTGCAGCGGAGACCTCCTTGACATCGACGCCAGTCTGGAAGGCTCGACCCCGACCCGTATTGACGATTACACGAACTTCGTCATCCTCGTCGAGTTCGGACCAGGCGCGGGACAGTTCCTCGGACATGAGTAAGTTGAATGCGTTAAGAGAGTCGGGCCGATTGAACGACAACCAGCCAACGTGGCCCCGCTTTTCTACAGCCAGTGTTTCGTACTCCATTACTCCCCATCCGTCTTCTCGGACTCTAGACCCGAGGTCACGTACGTCAATCAGTGACGAAACGTTACTGCCGATTCCGATCGTGCACTTTCTCGATGGATCAGTAAGTCAGGAACTGTCTGCTGCTGCGGCCTCCTCCAGCATGGCCAAGAGCACCAACTTGTCGGGCTTTCCACTTCCAAGGGAGGGCATCTCTTCGGAAGGTATCGACAGCGTGTAGCGCGGCACCTTGTAGGAGGAGACTTGCTCCATCGCATGAACGCGCACAGCCTCAAGATCGACATCGTGCCCCGGCGCTGGTACGAGGACCGCGCCTACGATCTGTCCGCGTTCTTCGTCTGGGACTCCTAGGACAATCGCAAGGGAGACCTCAGGCAACATCTCGAGCACCAACTCAACCTCACGAGGCGAGACGTTTGCTCCGAGTGTCTTTATCATCTCGGTGAAGCGGCCCGTAAAGAACAGATAACCCTTCTTGAAGTAACCGCGGTCGCCTGTGTGGAGCCAACCGTCGTCATCAAAGGCCTCGTGTCGTTCCCTCTTGTAGAGCCCCGCCGACAGCGAGTACCCGCGGATCAGGATCTCCCCCTCCTCCCCAGGTTCTAGGTCCTCGCCAGTCTCCGGGTCGACAACGCGATGCTCCACGTGAGGCACCGGAAGACCAAAGGATCCCCGAAGTTCCTCAGGAAGTTCGCGTCCAATCTCTGGGCCAGCACCAGAATGTGGCCCCAGAGTCTCAGTTTGCCCTAGTGAGTTATGCCTGAGACCAGGATCGACTGGCTCTCCCATCAGGAAATCCATAGCCGGAACCCCCGTGAGATCACGCCCGCTGGCGGCCGCATATTGGTAGAAACGCTGAAGCAACTGGCCCCACATGCCAACCTGCTCAGGTTGTTCCTCAATAATGAGGTCGAGCGCCCTCTGGTTCTCGAACTTTTCGAGTGCCAAAAGGGTGAAGCCCTGTGCCAAGGCGTGCCCCACAGAAAGCACGACGCCGCCAATCCAGAACCACGGAAGTCCCGAATACTGGGTGCGCTCTTCGGTCCATCCCAGAAAGCAACTGAGATTCTCGTTGTGCCGAACGAAGGCGCCGTGCGTATGGATCGCTCCCTTTGGCTCGCCAGTAGTTCCAGATGTCTGGATCACCATGCACCAGTCTCCCGGTACCACCTGGGACTCGACCGCCTCAAGCATCAACTCGCTCACCTGAGTTTTTCCAGAACCACCCTGGTCAAGGCCAAGGGAAACTTCCGCTGCCCACGGTCGACCCAAACTGCCAGTGGCCAAGAACGACCGCAGAAAGGGGGCTTCCTTCAGGTAGTGAGGGCTCTCGCCTGCATCAACCAAACTGGGGAAGGCCTGTTCCATGAAGGTCGCTTGTTCATCGCTTGCGTTCGTAGATGGGATAAGCAACGTGTCAACGTCGCCGTGCACCACAGCCCGGCGCAATTCGGCTGGGCGGAAAGACGTACTGAGTGGGACGCATACGGCACCGATCCGCGTGATGGCAAAAAACGCAACAATCCAGTCAGGGCCATAGGGGAAGTGGATCGCGATCCTGGTGCCCTTGCCGACCCCGAACGCTAGGAGTTCACACGCCACCCGCCGCGAGGCCAGGTCGGCCTCCTCAAACGTCATCCGAAGCCCTGGCATTACGAGAAGTTCGTTCTGACCAAAACGTTCCGTGGCCCGACGAATGGCATTTGGCATCGTCGGCTGAAATTCCACTTCAGGCAGATCCATCTGACCTCCGAGCCTCTTCCAGTCGAACTTAGTACGTGGATCCTGAATAACTCCCTTGGCAGATTTATGGCGGCCGTGCGTCTTGCCGACGGGGAATTGCGATGGTCGCCTGACAACTCGCTGCGGTTGTTCAGGTCGACGACCAAGTTCGTCGAGTCTTCACTTCCAAACCATGTCTATTGTGGGTCTGGTCGTCCTACCCGACCAGACTCCGCTGCAGCATCTACAGTCGATCTGCCGGTTGGCAGCGGCCTTAGCTCCTAACGACGCCAAACAGAAAGACCTTCTGTCTGTGGAACTTTCCTACGAGATGTACGACGCTGACAACCACCTTTACGAGGCCGCAGACGCCCTAACGCGCCACCTTCCTGCCCACCGCGATCGTGACCTTTTCTGGGTAACCGATGAACGCGGGCACCGACACCTGATCCTCGATGGAAATTGGTGGGACTACATACCAAACCCAACGTTCGATCCGATCGCTAAGGCGGGTTGCCTCGAGGAAATGTTCAGTGGGAAACGATCGAGCATGCAAGTGATGGCCGACGGGATGCGGAACGTTGAGCCCCTTCAACTCCGGCCTGAATATCTGCAACGGGACCGTCGCATTGAACGGATGGACGCTCAGATGGTCCGTGCAGCGCTGATGTACCCAACCCTTGCCTCGGGAATCGAGGAATATGCCCGCGAGAATCCCTCCCTGATCGTGGACATCCTCTGGGGATTCAATCGTTGGCTTCAGGAGGAATGGGGCTTCGCCCACGAGCAACGCATCTTCGCAACGCCCATGCTCTCGCTAGTGGACCCAGATTGGGCTGTAAAGATGCTCGAATGGTCAATCAACCACGGCTGTCGCGCGGTCTATATGCGTCCAGCCGCCGTTCCAACAGCAATGGGCTACCGCTCACCAGCTGATCCGATATTCGATCCGTTCTGGGCCCGCTGCGCAGAAGCAGAAATACTCGTGTGTATCCACCTGGGCGAGAGCGGCTACTACCGTCAGTCAGGGGACTACACGGGCAGATATAGGCGTCATGCTTTCTCACTCTCACCTTTTGAACACGTGTACCTGCATGGTCGCGCGATTACGGACTTTCTCAGCGCAATGGTTCTTCAAGGGGCCTTTACCCGAAACCCTCGACTCCGACTTCTCTCCGTAGAGAACGGGTCCGACTGGTTCCCGTTCTTCGTCGAATCCTGCCGGCTCTACTACCAGCGCTACCCTGCCGACTTCCCCGAGGACCCGATGGAGGCCATTCGACGCAACCTTTGGATAAGTCCCTATTGGGAGGACCCTCTTCCCGAGTTGGCCGCGACTCTTTCGACATCCAAAATCTTGGCGGGCTCAGACTTCCCCCACGCCGAAGGGCTCGCTGAACCGACTGATTTCGTCAAGTCGCTTACAGGATTCAACGAGGACGACCAGCGGATGATCATGCACGACAACCTGAAATCCCTGCTCGGCGTCTGAAGAATCAATGCAAGGACCAACGTTTTCTTCTTTTGTGCATTCCCGAAGGTTAGGAGTCCAACCGATGGAGCAGTGGGAGTTGGTCGCTAGGGAACACATCCGACAATTGGTTGCCGATTACACGCATTTTGGTGACCAGGGCAGAATTGACGAGATGACGCTGTTATTCGAACCCGAGGCTGTAGTGGACGCGCACGGCCATTCCTACATCGGGCGCGACGAAATTGCTGGCTTCTTCGGAGGGATCGTTAGCGAACCAAAATGGACTGGCCGCACGTTCATGCGCCACCACATCTCCAACGTCTCAATTCAGTTCGACAACCCCAACGAAGCTACCGGGGCCTCCTACTGGACAGTTTTCGCGGACGAGGGCTTCGAATCGTCGGGTAGATACCGGGACGGGTACCGCCAGCAAGTCGATGGGACATGGAGATTCGCGACTCGCAAGATCCGTCGCGACGAGCCAAGGGCCTGACCGGTCTACGCCTGAGGTGTTGAGTTCTCAAGCAGTCTTCTTGCGCCCGGATAGTCGGGCTTGCCGTTTGGAAGGCGCGGCACCAGGTCAACAAAGTGGACCCGGCGTGGGGCTTTGTAGCGAGCCAGCCGTGCGCGAACCCATTCTGTGACCGACACCGCCGAAAGATTTGTTCCTGATCGCAGTTGAACCACAGCACTAACCATTTGTCCGTACTGGTCATCGGGAATCCCGAATGCGAGACAGTCGTCGACCTCCGGCATGGTCTTGATGACGTTGTCGACCTCCTCAGGGTAGACCTTCTCTCCACCTGTATTGATAACCGAGGTACCGCGGCCAACCAGAGTCAATGATCCATCCTCGTTAAGGATCCCCAGATCACCTGGTGTCGTGTACCACTCACCCCCTATGAAGCGGAAGTTTTCGGCTGTCTTCACCGAATCCTTGTGGTAACCCTTCGTCATCGTCAAACTTGCCAAAAGACCGGGTTGACCCGTTCCGGGAGGCATCGGGAGTCCATCCTCACCAAGTACCAGCACGCCGGGTGAGGGCAAGAAACTTGCGCTTGACGCCGAATCACCCCGCCGAAGGATGGACGAGCCGTACCAGGCCCCCTCGCTCGAGCCACAGTTGTCGACAAGCAGCGCCTCTGGGATGTGTTGAAAGAGCTGTTCCTTTATCTCTCCACTCCAGACCGCCCCTGCCGAGTAGATGGTCTTGACGCTGGAGGCGTCACAGGGCATTCCCTTTGCGACTCGCTCTTCGAAAGCCCGCAGGACCGGCACCGCGAATGCATCACCCACTATCGCAATAGTCGAAACCCGGTGTTCCTCGATTACGCGCAAGAGCTCGTGTGCATCAAAACGCTTGCCTTCGAGGGTGACAACCATGCCACCGCAATAGAAGATCGCAGGCCCTGCATAAGAAATCGCCGTGCTGTGCATCAGCGGAGCAGCGGGCACAGCGACCGGGCGACTCCGTTCGCTCCAGAGCGCTTTCGCGCACTCAGCAATGTCCACGGGGATGGTATCCAACGAGTCGCCAAATCTGCCGAGGGTTCGAAGGCGTCCTTCTTGAGACCCTGACATCTCTGCTGAGCGCCCGATTGGAATAAGGATTCCCTTGGGCAAACCGGTAGTCCCACCCGAATACCACATCACGATGTCATCAGCGAATCGCTCGATCCGCTCGGCGCTTGGATGACCACTTACGAGCGTTTCGTAATCCAGCACTCCCTCAGGAACAGGAGCGCCACCTATGTCGTCAACCTGGACCAGCATTTTCATTCCCGCGATACGTTCGGCGACGCGGACAACGCGCTCTCCGAGACTGGCGTGAAAGATCAGAGCCTCTGAGTCTGAGTTCTCCAGCAGGAAGGCCAACTCGTCGTCGAGGTATCGGTAGTTGATGCTTACGGGAACCTGACGGCCCTTGAGGGTCCCGAAAAAGGACTCCATCCACTCGCTGCAGTTTCGCAGATCGATAGCCACCCTTGCCTGGATCCCCAAACCGGCGTCCAACAGGGCACCGGATAGCCGGGAGGCTCTACTTTCCATTTCGCCCCAGGTCGTAATTCGATCTCCCTGGGCCAGTGCCGGCGCATCGGGAATCGCATCTGCAATGCTCTCAAACGCGGAAGCATGGTGCTGCTGGATCATTCCTCCCTCCGAAACCCCTCCGGAAGGTGGTCTCTTGAGATGCAGGTCCATTCGGGTATTCGCTTTTCAAGGAAGGCTTGCACTCCTTCCTTGGCATCGGGCTGTCCACTTGCCCAGCGGAAGTACTCCAATTCCTCTCGGCGTGCTTCAATACGATCGGGCTGTTCCAACGAGCGATAGAAGAGTCGTTTCGTGACAGCGGTCGCGGCAGGCGAGGTATTCGCTGCGATGTCAGCTGCAAGCTCAACCGCGTTGTCGAGTACTTGATTCGCCGGGACAGCCTTTGAGACCAAACCGAGACGCTCTGCCTCGGCGCCCGAAAAGATCCGCCCTGTCAACAGCAATTCAATCGCTACCGAGGCTCCGACAAGCCGCGACAGCAACCATGAAGCATTGCCCTCGGGAACGAGACCCCGACGCGTGAAGACAAAGCCCATCTTCGCGTCCTCCGCCGCGATTCTGATATCCCACATCAGCGGATACGTCAGACCCATGCCGACTGCGGCTCCGTTAATGGCCGCAATGACCGGGGTGCGCAGTTCCCAAGGACGTAGCAGCACGGGATCCGACGGCCCTTCTCTCCGAGCACCACGCCCTGGAACTATTCCGTCGGAGATGTCCGCACCCACGCTGAACGCCTTGCCCGCGCCGGTAACAACGATAACTCGCACAGCGTCGTCATCGTCAAGAACTCGCATGGCTCTAGCTAACTCATTCGTCATCACAGAGTCGAAGGCATTACGACGTTCTGGGCGATTCAACGTCAATACCGTTACGCCGCGGTCGTGCTCGACCAGCAATGTCTCGAACTCCTGTGACCCGCTCATAGCCTTTCCTCTGTCACTCGCCTCCCCCTGATAATTCATTCAAGTCCACTGCCCTACCTAGAGATCGATCATCTGACCGTTCCCACGGGGAGTCCGGCGACAACAACCGGTAGGACGGAGATTACAGCGGCTTTGAAAGAGCCGCCAAAGCGTCCGTGCCGATCTCAGAGCCAGAAACACATGGCACTGCTTCGATCCGAAATACACGTCCTGCCGGTTCAGAACTCTGTCTCTGTCAGCGGTTTTGGTTGACTTCGCCGGATGATCTCAATTCATGGCAATGTGTCTGACCATTCCGGAAAGCGTATTCTTGCTGGGGAGGGCTAGGTCCGAGGGCCACCAGCCTTTGGCGGACTGCGCCTACCCTTTGCATCCGGAACTGAACTGGAGATGTCATGGCCAATCCTGGGATCTGCGAGGGCAGAGTTGCAGTCGTGACTGGAGCGGGACGGGGAATCGGTCGCGCAGAAGCACTTGAACTAGCCCGCCAGGGCGCGCGCCTTGTAGTCAACGACCTTGGAGGCCAACGAGACGGAACAGGCTCCTCTGACGCCCCAGCAAACGAAGTGGCCGAAGAGATACGGGGGTTTGGTGGCGATGCAATTCCTAACAGTGACGACGTCGCCACGTGGCGCGGAGCCGAACGCTTAATCCTGCAAGCAATCGATTCCTACGGGACGATCGATGTGCTCGTGAACAACGCCGGGATCTTAAAAGACCGCATGATCATCAACATGAGCGAAAACGAGTGGGACGACGTGATCCGAGTCCATCTGAAGGGAACCTTTGGCCCGACTCACTTCGCCGCGCGTTACTGGCGAGAGCGATCTAAGGCTGGACATGTGAATGATGCTCGTGTCATCAACACGAGTTCGGCGTCTGGTATCTACGGAAATACCGGGCAAAGCAACTATGGAGCTGCCAAGGCAGGTATTGCGGCCTTCACAATCATCGCCTCACGCGAGTTCGCGGGTTACGGGGTCACGGTCAATGCCCTTGCTCCTGCGGCGCGGACTCGAATGACCGACGACAGGCCGATGGGGGAAAGAACGTTCGCCGAAGCCGAGTTCGACCAGTTCAGTCCATTGAACCTCGGCCCGCTTGTGGCCTGGCTGGCGAGCCCAGAATCACAGGGGGTGACTGGTCGTGTCTTCAACGCCGTTGGCGGCCTAGTCGGAATCTCTGAAGGTTGGAGAGCTGGTCCGTCACAGCAGATCGAAGGACGCTGGGACGTCAAACAACTTGGTGAGGCTATTCCTCAGCTGCTTGAACAGGCCCTCCCGGTTCCCGGGGTTTCTGGTCACTCCGAAACCTGAGCAGCCAACAGAACCTGTTCAGTCAGTCCAGCCTCGGATCGCCAGGGAGAAGATCTTCAACGAGCATGACCTGCACGTGACCTGTCGTCGAAGGATCCAACACGATGCCCGTCTCGCAACGCCGAAGGACGGTGAAATGGTGTTCCGCCAGAATCTGCTCGATTCTCGACGTGTCCCTCACGCTCAAGGCAAGCAGGTGGGTGCGAGCGCGGCCATATTGGCGACCCCAAAGTTCAAGGCTCTGTCCCTTGGGCATGCAGTAAAGCGCAAGCACGCAATCACCAAGGGAGACGCCAAAGCGAGGCTCTCCCTTCCCTGCATTGGCTTTCTCGAAGACAACCGAAGTCCCGAGGAGACGACAGAGCAACTCAGCTGTGGCCTCGGGGTCTTCGACGATCGCACCGACGAATGCATGGTGGACGACCTCGAGAATCGGTTCGGTCGCGAACGGGGGGATGGTCGCGCCAAACCGAGGATCCACTTCAAGTTCAAATTCTCCCCATTCGATAAACACCCCGTCAGTGTCTCTGGGATCACTGAAGCAGAATTCCTTCATTGGCCGTGCGGCGATCCGGACTCCACAAGACTCCATGTGAGCCATCGTTGCCTCAAGATCATCGACCTGAACAGCTACCGAGTGCATGCCACCCCCACTTCGTGTCACAAACCGGGCTGCGCCACCACCCTCGACGATCGGTTGCCCCAATTCAATCGAGTTGTCGCCGATCCAGACCATGCCCCCTCGACGACCGATCTCGGGTTGAGGATTTTCGCTGTACTCGAGAACCCTCAACCCCGCCAACAAAGTCAACCGCTCGCAAGCCAAGTCATAGTCCGCAACCATCGCAGTCGAATGAAACATCCACCGTATGATCGGCCCATCGCTCACAGCGGGGACACCGAGGAGGAGTCAGGCAAGACAGCACGCGATCCTTGGAGGAAGAGGACGCTTGTCATGCTAATTGGCGCGTGCCCTTCGCTCTCCATCCCATGACACGGGCGATGCGACAGAATCAGGGGAACGAAGAAACACCGTTTCATGGCTGGCGGATTGTGTGGGCGGGTGCTGTTATCTCGGCAGTCGGCTCCGGCCTTGTCGTTCAAGGTTTCTCTGCCTACGCCGTTTTACTCCGCGAGGAGTTCGGATGGAGTACAGGAATTCTGGCCCTGGCCTTCGCCGTTAACCGGCTTGAGACTGGGCTGCTAGGACCTTTCCAAGGATGGTTGGTCGACCGCTTCGGTCCCCGTCTTGTGCTCAGGTCAGGCGCACTGCTCATGTCATTGGGCTTTCTTTTGTTTAGTCGGGTGAACAGCATCTGGCAGTTCCTCCTTTTCTTCTCCCTCGTCGCCATTGGGGTCAGTCTCGGAGGCTTCCTCACGATCGTCACGACCATCGTCAACTGGTTCGAAAAGAGCCGGGCCCGAGCTTTGGCCTTCTACTCTGCAGGATTCGCCCTTGGCGGGCTTTGCACCCCCGCCCTTGTCTGGTACCTCCAGCGTTTTGGCTGGCGCAACGGTGCCATCGCGTCAGCCTTCGTAGTACTCGTCGTGCTCCTGCCACTCTCTACCTACTTCCATCATCGACCAGCCGACGTTGGCCAGGGCATCGACGGAGATTTGACATCTTCCACAAATCCTGCAGCGATACAACCATCGCTGTTCGTCACTCAGGTCGACTTCACGACACACGAAGCGATACGCACTCGTGCTTTCTGGCTGATCTCTCTCGGGCACGCAACGGCTCTCCTAGTGGTGAGCGCTGTCCTCGCTCATTTGGCGCTTCACCTAACTGAAGACAGGGGAATGACACTTGGGCAAGCGGCCTTGGTTATCGGCGCATTGCCAATTCTGCAGTTGGTCGGCCAGTTGCTTGGAGGTCATCTCGGGGATCGTTTCGACAAACGCTTGCTCTCGGCCGGTGCAATGCTCGGCCATGTTCTGGGTCTCGCACTACTCGCACACGGACGGGGCCTTTGGGCAGTTTTCCTTTTCCTGCCGCTCCACGGCATCGCCTGGGGCCTTCGGGGACCTCTCATGCAGGCGATCCGAGCTGACTATTTCGGCGCGAGCTCTTTCGGCAAGATTCTGGGCATTTCGTCACTCATCGTCATGTTCGGCACGATCTTGGGACCAATCGTTGCCGGGGTAACCAATGACGCCACTGGCAGCTACACGGTCGGTTTTACGTTCATCGCTCTGCTGGCGTCAACGGGCGTCATCTTCTTTCTGATGATCCGGCCACCAGCGCCTCCAACGCGTGTGACGCCGATCCGTTGACTCCCAAAGCTATTGATAAAAGCATCTCCATTGGAGAGACCGCTGCGCTTCCGACCCCAGGCGCGACAAGTGCCAGACTGTCATGATGTTCCAAGGAATACGCGTCTTGGAAGTCAGCGCCTGGGTGATGGTGCCCGCGGCCGGCGTACTGCTCAGTGACTTCGGTGCTGAGGTGATCAAGGTCGAACATCCTCGGACCGGTGATCCCGCTCGCGGGCTACTGACTGGGGGTCTCAGTCCCTCTGTCGGCCAGGTCAACATGATGGTTGAACAGACCAACCGCGGAAAGCGCAGCATCGGCGTGGACATCGCGAAACCCGCAGGCCGAGAGATCATCTACGAGTTGGCAGCCTCATGTGATGTCTTCCTCACCAGTCTCCTACCCGAAGTGCGGCGGCGTCTTGGGATAGATGTGGCCGACTTACGGATCCACAACCCCAGCATCATCTACGCGAAGGCTGACGCTGTCGGCCCTAACGGGAAGGAGGCGGGCAAACCAGGCTTTGACGCCTCGGTCTTCTTCGGTCGAGCCGGCATCCTCAACTCGATGGACAAGAATGGAAACGCACCCGATCCCCGCCCCGGGTTTGGCGACAAGACGGCTGCACTGAGCCTTGCCTACGGTATTGCGGGCGCCCTTTTCCGACGAGAACGGACAGACGAGGCTTCTGTTGTCGACGTTTCTCTGCTCAGTTCAGCCATGTGGGTGGCCTCAAGCGACATCCTCTACAGCTGGGTCCTCGACCGTGACTTCTCGAGGGTGCAGCGCCCCTTGACCAACCCCCTCTCACGCAGTTACTCCACTGCGGACGGACGTCGCATCATGCTCTCAATGCTGGCTTCAGACCGGTGGTGGCCCGAGTTGTGTCGTCACATCGGCCGAGAGGATCTCCTCAACGACGAGCGTTTCGCCGATGCGGGCGCTCGAACCGAACATGCTGAGGCCTGCAGCGACGAATTGGCCACGACATTCCGAAGTGCCCCGCTAGAGGAATGGCGAAAACGTCTAGCCAGTCTTAAGGGCCCCTGGGAAGTCGTTCAGAACTCGCGCGAAGTAGTTGACGATACCCAAGCGCTTGCCAACGGCTTTATCGGATCTGTCGACCACCCGACAGGCAACGAAGTGCGCGCCATACGCTCGCCTGTGCGAATTGACGACAAGTCCCATCCATTGGCGACCGCTCCTGAAGCTTGGCAAGACACAGAGGCTGTTCTCCACGAGCTCGGATACGGATGGGACGAGATTGCGGAGTTGCAGAACGAAGGCATTTTGCCCTAAGGGCTCCCGGCTCAAGAGGCGCGTTTGGCTGGGAACATCTAAAGTCTCAACCAGAAACGTTGAACTTCCTTATGGAGAGCTGATGAGCGCTGACACGACGTACGACCTAAATTGGATCACATCGGTCGATGATCACATCATCGAACCGCCTGACCTCTGGGTCACACGGGTTCCCGCCAAGTACAAGGATGTTGCGCCTCGGGTCATCACCGAAGACGACGGCTCGGAACACTGGGTTTATGAAGACGTCAAGAACGTGACGGGCGGACTTGGGGCGAGCGCCGGCCGGAAGCCAGAGGACATCACTGCGGTGGGCTTCCCATACTCCGAGATGCGCCCTGGCTGCTACGACGCTCGAGCCCGACTCGAAGACATGGACAAAGCCAATATTCTCGCCTCGTTGAACTTTCCCTCACTCCCTCGTTTCTGCGGACAACTCTTCTACGAGGCGAAAGACAAGGAACTCGCCCTCATATGCCTCAAGGCATACAACGATTGGATGGTCGATGAGTGGTGTGCTGTCGAGCCTGGCCGGTTCATCCCGCTTGCGATCATTCCCCTATGGGACCCTCTTCTGGCTGTCGAGGAGCTCGAACGTGTTTACGAGAAAGGTGTGCGTTCCTTCTGCTTTAGCGAGAACTTTGAACCTCTAGGTCTTCCAACCATCCATACTGGGCATTGGAACCCGGTTCTTGCCTCGGCAAACGAGATGGACATGGTCCTGTCGATTCACATAGGTTCCTCATCCACGTTCCACCGGATATCCAACGATTCGCCTTTCATGGCGAACTTTTCACTCGGCATGATCCGGCCTATGGGGTGCCTAATGGATTGGATCTTCAGCGGCCTTTTCCAACAATTCCCCAACATAAAGATAGCTCTTTCTGAAGGATCCATCGGATGGATACCTTGGGTCCTTGAAAGGGCCAAACAGGTGTACGACACGCAACGCCACTGGGTAAAGAAAGGGGTCGCCCTCGGCAACGTCGGGCCTGTCCAAGATTACGACATGCGAATCGACACCGAGTTGATCGATATCTACGGGGACTATCGAGAGCACTTCTACGGTTGCTTCATCGACGACGCCACAGGGCTGTCCATGATCGACGTCGTCGGCGAAGACAACATCATGCTGGAAGTCGACTACCCGCACTCGGACACCACCTGGCCCAACTCACTCAGCCTTGCGCGCCAGCGTCTTGATGACGCCAATTTGACACCAGAAGTCCAGTACAAAATACTTCGTGGCAACGCTGAGCGGCTTTACCAATTCACCCCGTCGGATCCACCCAAGGTTGCTCAGGTCCAATAGCAGATCTCAGAGGACCGTGTTCTCCCTGCCTGCAGACGAAACACCCTTCGGGAAGTGCCGGATCATGCTCTCCTGCGAGAAGCCGGCCACCAGTTGGCCGGTACGGGTAAAGACTTCACCAATACCGTAAGCACGACCTCGGCCGCTATAGGTACTCCGTTGGGAGTAGAGCAGCCAGTCCCGGGCGTCGAACAGTTCGTGAAAACTGACTGAGTGGGCAATGATCCCGGTTGAGAACTCTACGTGGGCCGCAGACTGCCCGACGCCAGGATGGGGCCGCAGGGCGCAGCCAATCAGAAAGCCAGCGGATCCGTGAGTCAACAAGCCCTGTGCGACTGCAGGGTCCTCGCCGGCGTCAGGCCAGCGCATCCAGACTTGCATGCCGGGATCACCGATACAGTCCGTGTCCAGAATGTCGACATCTCCGACGATCCGAACGTTCTCCGAAGTTTCCCGATTAGCTCCAGAGGGTTCGGATTCAAGCTCTTCAGGCGTTGGCACGTCGGGCATTTCGGCGGCGTGCCGAATGAGATCTGGTTCCTCGGAGGTGAGGAGTACTAGAGCTCGTGAACACTCCTTGCCACCTTGGCTGAGAGAAGCACTCACGCTAGCGAAACTCCGACCCGACTGGAGGGTGTCGATCGAGATCTCAGCCTCCTGCTCGACGAGCACAGGACGAGCGAAGACGGCATGCGCAGACTTCACGCGCTTATCCTGTTCTGTCCTTGCGCTGGCTACGACGAATTGGGCCAACAACTGCCCGCCAAACGTGAATCCCCTCTCACCAGTATCGAAGTTTCGTGTCCGATAAGTTCCTTCAACGGTCTCTTCCAAATCAAGGGTCTCGAGCAATGTCGCAACAGACACTTCAATCTCCTCCTGGAGGCAACGCAGGTCGCTCCGTTTCAGGCGATGGACCGCCAGTGTCGTATCTGGCCATCAATCAGCGCATGGATGGTTGTCAGAATTGCACCTACGTCGACCCGATGAGAAATCCAACTTCCGGAAGTTAGAGAAATGGGCAATGACGAGGACTCCATGAGGCTGCCTCTAGTTGACGACGACGTGGGCGATTCAGCCGTGCGTGCGGTTTTCGAACGCACGATCGACGGCAGTGGTGCGGTCCCAAATCTCTATCGGCAGTTGGCCCACGCCCCCGAACTTCTAGAGGCTTGGATAGCTTTCGCCTGGCCGCTACGTCATGCCGCCGTCGCCGATCGCGGGCTAAGAGAACTGCTGATCCTTCGCGTCGCACAACTTCAGGGGGCCGACTACGAGTGGCGGCATCACTGGCAAATGGCGATCGATTGCGGAGTTGGACCCGAAACTCTCGACGCACTTGCCCGATGGCAGCAGCATCCAGAATTTTCGCCGTCTGAGAAAGCGGCTCTTCGGATGGCGGACGAGTTGACGGTAGACGGTGGCTTGAGCGATGCCACGTGGAGCGAACTCTGTAAACACTTCGACGAGCGTTCTCGGGTTGAGTTGGTCCTGACCACGTCTTTCTATGCTTGCGTGAGTCGAGTGCTGAAGGGGCTATTGACACCCCTCGAATCCGAATACCGTGATCTGCCTCCGGTGCCCGAATTGCCTCATTGAGCCCAACAGGCACCAAACCTGCTTAGACCCGCCCTCTTACCGCGCGTTGGTGTAGGCGACCACCCCACCCATATTGGGCGCCGCTTGGCAGGCAATCGCCGTCGCGACTCCATCCAATTGTCTGCCATCTGCCCGTCCTGCCAGTTGCAGGTAGCTCTCTAGCATCTGCGGAACACCATGCATCCGCCCGTTCCCCAAGGCCCCTCCACCTACCCTGAACGGTAGGCCGGGGCTGATGTCGCTACCTTGGACATACTCGTGGGCTGTCCCCTCCTGACAAAATCCAAGGGCTTCTAGCCAGAAGTAGACGAAGGGTGAGAATCCATCGTAGACCTGCGGAACGTCAACCTCTTCGGGACCAAACCCGCAACTCTTCCAGAGGATCTCTGCCACTGCGCGCCCCCCCTCCTGGATGGACTCAAGGGTCCAAGCACCGACGCCGTTGGTTGACGGACTCCGGCCCTGTGCAAAGCCGGCGACATAGACAGGACGATTCGGTAAGTCGCGAGCCCGGGCAGCACTCGTAAGAACAAATGCCCCCACACCGGTGATAGGAATGTCGCAGTCCAGCACCGAAATTGGATCTGCGATCATCCGGGCTCCAAGGTATTCCCCACTCTCAAGGGGATTCTCGTACCAGTGCGACCAGGGAACGAGCGAACCGGCCTGACGTGCCCCTTCTACGACAGTGGCCATCTCTTCTCGTGTCGCGCCATACCGTTGCATGTACTCCATGTAAGGCAGTGCAATATGCGCCGGAGGTCCCCAGAAGCCGTGTGGGGCGGTCCATTGTGCGTTGCCCTCCGCACGTGTCATCGAATTGACGTGATAACGACCCGGCGGGTTGTACATAGCGCGGTGAACAACGACGTAATCGGCCGAACCGCTGGAAACGGCGTTGGCGGCGAGTACGACGGACCCACAGATTTGGCCGATCCCTTGGAAGCCGCACAGCCAGCGTGGTTGGATGCCAAGGTGTTCCACCAGCCAGTCAGACGTCACAATGTGTTCACCATCGACCGGAGCTCGTCCTCCACTAGAAGGAAAAAGCGCACCGGTCGTAAACCCGTCAATGTCGCCCTGGTCCAGACCAGCATCAGCAACCGCTTCAAGTACCGTGCGGAGCGTGAGTTCACCGAGACTGACGTCGGCATTCCGACTGACCGGGCTATGGGCGTAACCCACCACCGCAGCACCCTCGTTACTGCCTGGAGTTGAACTCATGGGTTCTCCTGGGGACCAAACTGCGGCACTGAAAGACCTTCGGCCAGATCTTGAAAGCGAACCGTCACTGGAAGTCCGACCTTGAGTTCTCCAGCAGTCAGTCCGATGAGTTGCGTGATCATACGAAGTCCGGGTTGTTCGACTAGCTCGATATCGCCGATGACATACGGAACCTCATCTGCGAAACCCGGAAGGAAGGCATCTTGCACAACCGTCCAAGATCTAACGCGTCCGATTCCGCTGACGCGATTCCAATAAAACTCAGCGGAGTGGCACGTGCGGCAAACAAACACAGGTGGATAGGCGTACCACCCACAACTCTCACATCGCTGCACCACGAGTTGGCCCCTCGCAGCTGCCGCCCAGAATTCTCGGGACTGCTCATCAGGGACTGGCAGGGGCCGGGGATCGTCAGCGGTCATCAGGTCACAGTGTCGCGTCTCACGGCCCGAAGCAAACAACGCAACGGCTCGCAGACCCCTTTTCAACTTCCTAGGGAAACGCTCCGATTCAGGAACTCGAGAAGGGCAGCCGTGAAACGGTCGTTGTGATCGCCCGCGACCATGTGTTTCGCATCGTCGATGCTCACGTATTCGCTGCGCGGGCACAACTCCAAGAATGACCGTGCACCTTTCTCGCTAAGCATGTCCGAGAGACCGCCTCGGACCAACAGTGTCGGCAGAGCCAATCGTCTTGCGCAGGCCTCCAGTCGGGATCGGCGTTCTTCCCAGTTCTCTGAGGAACTCGGCCTGTGCATGAATCGGGGATCCCAATGCCAGTGGTAGCGACCTTCCTCGTCGATTCGGACATTCTTCGCTAACCCCTCGAGGCTCTTCGGACGTCTTCCGCTCCCCTTGTAAGCCGCAACGGACTCTGCAACCTCCTCAAGTCTTTCAAAACCCTCAGGGCGGGCAGTCATGAACGAACGCAGATTTTTCACACCGACAGGTTCGATGTTCGGAGCGGTGTCAACAAGGGCAAGTGCCGACGCCTCAACTAAGCCCTCTCCGACCGCCAACAAGCACACGGCGCCGCCTAGGGAAGCACCGATAAGGACCGGTTTCTCCAACCCACAATGGGCAACGACGCCCAAAAGATCCTCGAGGAACGAATCATGTCCGTAGTTTCCCTGGTCGTCCCATGAGGAATCTCCATGACCACGCAGGTCTACCGCCATCGCACGGTAGCCCGCCTCTCCAAGCCGCATCCCAGTCGACCTCCATGCATGTCGAGTCTGTCCACCGCCATGGAGGAGTAGAGCAGGAAGTCCACTTGCGGGTCCCCAACAATCGCAGGCAACGTCCAGACCCGAGTCGAGTCTAAAGTGGAGCATCGGGTCTGGGGTTCCGGGCAGACGACTCAGCTTTTTTGACACGAAATCACGGTACAGCCGGTAACCCAACCCGATACTCTCTGGATTCGAAGAAACCGAGTTCGACATGATCGAGCTGCCCAAATCGTGCGGCACAATTCCACACGTACTCAGGGCCACGGGTACTTTCAAGAAACACCACCTGACCGGTGCAAACGCTCCGAAACCATCCCTGACCCGTCATTCTAGTTGATCACGGGTTCACACTGTTTGTGATGTCTCACGGTCTGTACGCGGCCTGAAAACGTCGGGGTGTGTCACCCCCGTGACTGCCTGCGTGGCTGCCGGTGACGGCCGACCGACCAACCGGACCGGTATCGACGTTGTCGAAGTCAGTCAGTCCGACACCCCGCGATCGACGTCTCCACCCAGGTAACTGGCCTCAAGGAGATCCGGCCGGGCCAGCAGGTCGGCGGCGACGCCTTCCATGACCAGTTCACCGTGGTTCAAAACGTATCCGCGGTCGGAAATGTCGAGGGCCAGATTGACATGCTGCTCGACGATGAGCACCCCGGCCCCAGTGCGGTCGGCGAAGTCACGCACGATGGGCAGAAGATTTTCGACGACGATCGGAGCCAGACCGAGGCTCATCTCATCGACAAGCAGCAGCCTCGGTTGGGACATCAGGGCACGAGCCATAGCCAGCATCTGCTGTTCGCCACCCGAAAGCAGACCGGATCGGCGACCCATGAGTGGAAGGAGTGCGGGAAATAGTTCAAGGGCGCGTTCCAATCCTGCTTCCTGCTCCCGATGGCTGGATCTCAACCCCAACTTGAGGTTTTCCTGCACGGTGAGGTTGAAGAACAGGGAACGATCCTCGGCCACATGGGCCAGGCCAAGGCGGGCCAACCGGTGGGGGTTGCGGGAGTCAACTGGCTGACCAAGAACCTTGATCGACCCTCGGAGAAGCGGAACTAGCCCTGAGATGGTCAACAGAGTGGTGGTCTTGCCGGCCCCGTTGGGGCCGAGAAGAGCCACCACCTCACCCTCATCGAGGTGCAGGTCCAGGCCGCGCACGACCGGAACTCCCGCATAGCCCGTGTCCATTCCCTCAACAGCCAGCAAGCGCTGGTCGCTGCTCACCTTTCGTCCTCGCTACCGGTCAGGCCATGCAGTTCCTCGGCGTAGTGAGCCTGGGCCTCGCCCGTCTCTTTACCGAGGTAGGCGGCCCTCACGTCAGG
>Ga0315338_1001084_pt1 | contig 39952 bp, 32 predicted proteins | sample ASW8metaG_FD_204518 | JGI IMG/M metagenome (GOLD analysis project Ga0315338, IMG submission 204518) | Ammonia-oxidizing marine archaeal communities from Monterey Bay, California, United States - ASW #8 | ecosystem: Environmental > Aquatic > Marine > Coastal | place: USA: California | collected... | reverse complement strand
GCAAGCCTGTTGTTTTTAAGAGCGTTTTGAATTGTGGACACAAATACATCTTGGCCTATTAATTCTGACAACTTTTTAGGCCTGTATTTTCTTGCAAGTGCGAGAAAAGATTCTGTCATTTTTTTATATTTTATATATAGGGGAGACCCACAATTATTAGGTATTGCTGCTGGATTCCTCCTCTGACAAAATTAACTAACAATAGCGTCCTCCCCGAATTATTATAGCAGAAGTAATATAATTTATAAAAAGAAAAAAATTATTTACGAAATCTATCCGCGTAATAAGTTCCCAGAATCCTTACAAATCTTGTATATTCTTTTATTTCTTTCAAAGCAGAAACAACCTTAAAATCCTTGGTATCTCCTTCAATATCAACATAAAACTCCGCTTGTTTAAATGTTTCATTAACATAAGACTCTAATTTTGTCATATTTACATTATTAATTGCAAAGCAACCGAGTGCCTTGTGTAACGCAGCTGGAACATTATTAACTGCAAAAATTAAACTTGTTAAAATCTTTCCTTTAGATGAATCTACTTTTATCTGTTTTTTTTGAAGCAATATAAAACGAGTTATATTTTGAAAACTATCTTCAACATTTTTTTTTAAAATTTTTAAATTATAAATTTCACTTGCAAGTTTGGATGCAATTGCTGATTCCGTAGGATTGTTTTCATCACCAACCTCTTTAGCAGCTAAAGCAGTATCAGCAGCAATAATCATCTTAATTTTATTTTTTTTTATAAATCTTCTGCATTGTGACAAGGCATGTATATGACTTCTAACATTTTTGATCTGATTAATTTTAATTTTTTTAACACCTAATAAATGCAACTCTACTTTCATAAAATATTCCCCTACAATTTTTAAAGGAGTTTTGTGCATCAAATTATGAATTTCAGCAACTCTTCCTGCAACAGAGTTTTCTACTGGGATTAATCCAATATTAGATTTATTTGTTCTTACACTATCAAAAACTTCCTCAAAAGTTTCGCATGGTATAACTTTAGCTTTAGAAAATAATTTTTTACAAGCTAAATGTGAATTTGCCCCTTCTATACCTTGAAAAGAAATTGTGTTTATATTTTTAATATTCATAAATTTTCCTTAGTTTTTTCGAAGCTATAGATATATTATCAATTTTTAAATTTTAAATTAATTATTACAAAATATATGAAAAAATTAGAAAACAAATACTTAAAATTAGCAAACGAATGTGCAGATATTAGTGGCAGAATAATAAATAAGTATTTTCGAAAAAAAATTAAAATTGAAGTAAAATCAGATAATAGCCCTGTAACAAAAGCAGATAAAGAATCTGAAAAAAAAATTCGTGATTTAATTATAAAAAAAGCTCCGGAATGTGGCTATTACGGTGAGGAATTAGGCAAATTTAATATAAATAATGAATACACATGGGTGGTTGATCCATTGGATGGAACAAAGGCATTTGTTACTGGCAAACCTCTTTTTGGAACTTTAATAGGATTAATGAAAAATAATAAACCGTATCTTGGAATTTTAAATCAACCAATCTTAAAAGAGCGATGGGTTGGAATAGCAAATAATGAAACAAGGTATAATAATATGAAAGTTAGAACAAGAAGCTGTAAAAAACTTAAAGGATCAAGCATGTATGCAACTTCTCCTATGATGTTTAAAGGAAAAAATCAAAAAGTATATAGATATATAAGAAATAAAATAGGTGAAACTCTTTTCGGTGCAGATTGTTATGCTCATGGATTGATGGCTTCAGGATTTATTGATGTTTTACTAGAAGCTAATCTTAAACCTTATGATTATATAGCAAGCGTAGCTATAGTGTCAGGCGCTGGAGGAAAACTTACAGATTGGAACGGAAATGATTTAAATCTTAATAGCGATGGAAGAATTGTAGCTGCGGGTGATCCTAAAATTCATAAACAACTTCTAAAAATAATTCAAAAAGTAAAATGAAAATTTTTTTGAGTTTTTATATATTCTTTTTATTTTTTTCAAATAGTTTTGCAATTGAAAAATTAGAAAATGCTCATGCGATCAGCATGCATGGAATACCAAAGTATAGTGCAGATTTCAAACATTTTGATTATGTAAATTTTGATGCTCCAAAAGGCGGATCAATTAAACTTCATCAAATTGGAAGCTTTGATACTCTAAATAATTTTATTTTAAAAGGAAGCCCTTCTGCAAATTTATCTCAAGTTCATGACAGCTTATTAACACAATCCTTCGATGAACCTTTTTCAATGTACGGTTTAGTAGCTGAGTCTATAAGTGTCCCTGAAGATAGATCTTGGGTAATCTTCAAAATTAGAAAAGAGGCTAAATTTCATGACGGAAATCCAATTAGAGTAGAAGATATTATTTGGACATTAAATACATTAAAAGAAAAAGGCCATCCTTTCTTTAAATTTTATTATGGAAATGTTAAAACTACAGAAAAAATTAGTGATAATGAGGTAAAATTTATTTTTCAAGGTGAGCGAAATTTAGAACTTCCATTAATCATAGGACAAATGAAAATATTATCCAAAAAATATTGGGAGGATAAATTTGAAGATGTTTTATTAGAAAGTCCTATTGGATCTGGCCCTTACCGAGTAAAAAATTTTAAAGCAGGAAGAACAATTGAATTTGAAAGAGTAGATGATTATTGGGGAAAAAATCTTCCAGTTAACAAGGGAAGGTTTAATTTTCAAAAATTAATAATAGAATACTTTCGTGATGCTACGGTCGCATTAGAAGCATTTAAAAGTGGAGACTATGATTTTAGACAAGAAAACCAAGCAAAAAGGTGGGCCAATGCTTATAATTTTACTGCAATAGAAAATGGTCATGTAAAAAAAGAATCAGTGAAACATGAAATTCCAACAGGAATGCAAGGTTTTTTCATAAATACAAGAAAAGAAATTTTTAAAGATCGTGTTGTCAGAAAAGCTCTTAATTACGCATTTGATTTTGAATGGACTAATAAAATATTATTTTTTAACCAATATGAAAGAACAGCTAGCTTCTTTTCAAATTCTGACTTGTCTTCGTCAGATCTGCCATCTAAAGAAGAACTAGAATTATTAGATCCATTTAAAAATCAATTACCAAATGAAATTTTTAATACAATTTATGAAAACCCTATAAACGATAGTTCGGGTAATGTAAGAAAGAATTTACTAATTGCAGATAAGTTGCTTTATGATGCCGGCTGGATTATTAAAGATGGTAAAAGAATAAATAAAGAAACTGGCATACCATTAAAATTTACTATACTTTTAGTTAGTCCTGAATTCGAAAGGATTGCTTTACCATACGCTAGAAACTTAAAAAAAATTGGTATAGAAGCAAAAGTCAGAACAGTTGATAGTGCTCAATACGAAAGAAGACTCGAATCTTTTTCATTTGATATGACTGTTGTAAGCCTAGGGCAAAGTCTAAGCCCTGGTAATGAACAAAGAGATTTTTGGAATTCTACTTCTGCTACAATAAATGGAAGTAGAAATTATGCAGGCGTATCTAGCCCCGCTGTCGATTTTTTAATTGATAAAATAATTGCTGCTAAAAATAGAGAAGATTTAATATCTGCTACTAAAGCTCTAGATAGATTTTTATTATTTGGATATTATGTTGTACCCCATTGGCATATACAAAATTTTAGGATTGCTTATTGGGATAAATTCGGACAACCAAAAATAAACCCAAAATATGATTTGGGAATAGATACATGGTGGTACGATAGTAAGAGGGTTAAACTATTAGAAACTGTAATAAAATAATATAATTATTTATATATATGTTGTCTTATATTATAAGAAGGCTTTTACTAATTATTCCTACTCTACTAGGTATACTGCTTATAAACTTCATAATTGTACAAGCAGCACCTGGTGGTCCCGTAGAGCAAATAATTTCTCAAATCAAAGGACATAATATAGATTCTACTTCTAGAATTGCCGGAACTGATAAAGGGGATGTTTCTTCACAAAGTACAGGAATTCAAACAAATCAATCTAGTGATACATCTAGCAAATACAGAGGATCTCAAGGCCTTGATCCGGAATTTATTGCTGAATTAGAAAAATATTATGGTTTTGATAAACCCGCATATGAACGTTTCTTTATCATGTTAAAAAATTATCTAAAGTTTGATTTTGGTGAAAGTTATTTCAAAGGAAAAAAAGTAATTGATCTTATAATTGATAAAATGCCTGTTTCTATTTCCCTGGGTTTATGGACCACATTAATAGTCTATTTAATATCTATACCTCTAGGTATAAAAAAAGCTGTAAGAGATGGTTCTGAATTTGATATCTGGACAAGTACGGCAATTATAATTGGTTACGCAATCCCCTCATTTTTATTTGCTATAGCCTTAGTTGTCTTTTTATCTGGGGGGAGTTTCTTAGACATTTTCCCATTACGAGGTTTAACTTCAAGTAATTGGGAAAGTTTAAATTGGTTTGAAAAAATTCTAGATTATTTATGGCATATAACTCTACCTGTCGTAAGTCTGGTCATTGCAGGTTTTGCAACACTTACTATGCTTACTAAAAATTCTTTTATGGATGAAATTAGTAAATTATATGTATCTACTGCAAAAGCAAAAGGTCTTTCAGAGAAAAAAGTTTTATACGGACATGTTTTTAGAAATGCTATGTTAATAGTGATAGCTGGTTTCCCTGCTGCATTTATATCTGTACTTTTTACTGGGGCTTTACTTATAGAAGTTATATTTTCACTTGATGGTCTTGGTCTTCTTGGGTATGAATCAGTTTTAAATAGAGACTATCCGGTCGTATTTGGGACTTTATTCATCTTCACTTTGTTCGGACTAATTTTACATTTAATCACTGATTTAACTTATGTTGTAATTGACCCTCGAATTGATTTTGAAACAAGGGATACTTAAAAATGCTTGGTTTTAATATATCTGAAATAAATTACAGAAGACTTCAAAATTTTAAGGCTAATAAGAGGGGTTACCTATCTTTTAAAATTTTTTTATTTTTATTCTTTTTCACTCTTTTTGCAGAATTTATATCAAACGATAAGCCGCTACTAATAAAATATGATAATTCTTTTTATTTTCCAATTTTTAAAAATTATACAGAAAAAACTTTCGACGGTGATTTTGAAACTTATACTGATTATAAAGACCCCTATGTAAAAGAAAAAATAGAGAATGATGGCTGGATGATATGGCCATTAATTCCCTACTCACATGATACTATAAATTATTTAATTCCAACTCCCGCTCCCTCTCCTCCTGATACTGAAAATTTACTTGGAACTGATGATCAAGGACGTGATGTTTTTGCAAGATTAATTTATGGATTTCGTATTAGTGTTTTATTTGGTTTATCATTAACACTTTTTAGTTCCGTAATTGGTATTGCTGCTGGTGCAGTCCAAGGTTTCTTTGGTGGTATAACAGATCTTATATTTCAAAGAATTATTGAAATATGGTCAGGATTACCTGTCTTATATATATTAATTATTTTAGCAAGCATTGTAGAGCCGAATATTTTCTGGCTCTTGGGAATTATGTTGTTATTTTCATGGATGTCTTTGGTTGGTGTAGTAAGAGCAGAATTTCTTAGAACGAGAAATTTTGAGTATGTTCACGCCGCTCGTGCATTAGGGCTAGACAATCTAACAATAATGAAAAGGCACATACTTCCAAATGCAATGGTTGCGACATTAACTTTTCTACCTTTTATTTTAAATGGATCAATTACTACTCTGACAAGTTTAGATTTTTTAGGATTTGGTTTACCTCCAGGATCTCCAAGCTTGGGAGAATTATTAGCGCAAGGAAAAGCAAATTTAACTGCCCCTTGGTTAGGCATTACAGTATTTATCACTTTAGGAATTATGCTTAGTTTATTGATTTTTGTTGGTGAAGCTGTAAGAGATGCTTTTGACCCAAAAAAATATTTAGAAAAGGATTTATAAATCATGGATAATCTTTTAAAAATAAATAATTTATCTGTTTCATTTAATATTGAAAACAAGGTCTCTTCAGCAGTAAAAAATATTTCTTTAGATGTTGCAAAAGGAGAGGCTCTTGGAATTGTTGGAGAATCAGGGAGTGGTAAATCTGTTACGGCTCTTTCAGTTCTTAAATTATTGCCTTATCCAAAAGCTTTTCACCCAACCGGTGAAATTTTTTATAAAAATAAGAATATTTTAAAATTAAGTGAAGAAGAATTACAAAAAATTAGAGGAAATAATATATCTATGATCTTCCAAGAACCTATGACCTCTCTTAATCCACTTCATAATATTAAAAAACAAATAACAGAAGTACTTTTCTTACATAAAAATTTGTCCGATAAAGAAGCTGAAGATAGAACTATGGAACTTTTAGATTTAGTAGGTTTTCAAGATGGAAAAAACAGATTAAAAGATTACCCACACCAATTATCTGGTGGCCAAAAACAAAGAGTTATGATCGCAATGGCCCTTGCAAATGATCCGGATTTATTAATTGCTGACGAGCCAACTACTGCTTTAGACGTAACTATTCAAGCCCAAATTTTAAAATTATTAAAAAAATTGCAAACTAAATTAAGAATGAGTTTAATAGTAATCACTCATGATTTAACAATAGTTAGAAATATAACAGATAGGGTCGTTGTTATGACAGATGGAAAAATTGTTGAATCTGGAAAAACAAAAATAATTTTTTCTAAACCTAAACATAGCTATACTAAAAAACTTCTAGACTCGGAGCCAAAAGGAAAACCAGTTAAAACTAAAAGCAAAAATCCTTTATTATCCACAAAAGAATTAAAAGTATGGTATCCGATAAAGAAAGGTTTTTTAAAAAGAACAACTGGTTTTATAAAAGCCGTGGATAAAGTAAACATAAATGTTTTCGAAGGACAAACTTTAGGTATAGTTGGAGAATCAGGATCTGGAAAAACAACTTTAGGGATGGCTGTTCTTAGATTAATAAAAAGTAACGGAGAAATTAATTTTTTTCAAAAAAAACAGAAACTAAGTATTAATAAATTTGATTTTAAACAAATGAAGCCATTAAGAAGTGAGATTCAAGTTGTTTTCCAGGATCCATTCGGATCTTTGTCACCAAGACTGAGTATAAAAGAAATTATAGGAGAAGGATTAGAAATTCATAAAAAAAATTTAAATGAAAACGATAGAAAAAAATTAATTATAGATACGTTGAGGGAAGTTGAACTTGATACAACTATTTTAAATCGTTACCCTCACGAGTTTAGTGGAGGTCAAAGGCAACGTATTGCAATAGCAAGAGCTATTGTTTTAAAACCACGTTTTCTTATTCTAGATGAACCAACTTCTGCGTTAGATTTATCTGTTCAATCACAAATTGTTAACCTTTTAAAAAAATTACAAAAAGAAAATAATTTGGGTTATGTATTTATTTCACATGACCTAAGAGTTGTACGATCACTTGCCCATCAATTAATTGTTTTAAAAAATGGTAAAGTTGTTGAAAGCGGAAACTCTAATCAAATATTTAAATCGCCTAAACAAAAATATACAAAACAATTAATTTCTGCTGCTCTTGAAATTAAGTAAGATGTAACCTAAAATTGCGGACGTAAATGAAGCAATTAAAATAGCTATTTTGGCTTGATTTATATATATGTCAGTATCAAATGCCAAAAAATTTATAAACATTGCCATCGTAAAGCCTATTCCAGTTAACATTGCAATACCATACATTTGAATCCAATTAGACCCTGAAGGTAACCTTGCATAGCCCATTTTTATTAATAAAAAAGTTGTAAAAAAAACTCCAATTTGCTTTCCAAAAAAAAGCCCTGTCATAATTCCTAAAGAAACCGGATTAGATAAAGATGCTAAAGATAAATCGCCCAAATAAACTCCTGCATTAGTTAGTGCAAACAATGGCATAATTAAATAGGCAACCCAAGGATGAAGTTTATTTTCAATACAAGTAAGCAAGGATCCTTGTTTTGTTTTTTCATGAGGAATAAATATTGCTAACAAAACTCCTGAGATGGTTGCGTGAATTCCCGCTTGTTGGATAAAAACCCATAGAAAAATTCCGAGACAAATATATAGCCACACAAATTGAACATTTTTTTTATTACAAAAATAAAGAAAAAATAAAGTTAAAAGAACTAAAAGTAATGGCAAGAGTTCAGTTCCAGAACTATAAAACAATGCTATAATTATAATAGCTCCTAAATCATCAATAATTGCAAGCGCCATTAAAAAAATTTTTAATGATATTGGAACTCTTTTCCCAAGGAGACTAAGAACGCCTAAAGAAAAAGCAATGTCAGTTGCTGCAGGTATAGCCCACCCTTGGAATGTTTCTGGATTATTAAAATTAAATAATAAATAAAAGATTGCTGGAACAGCCATGCCGCCGACCGCAGCAATAACTGGTAAAATTGCCTGTGATGGCATAGAAAGTTCTCCTTCTAAGAATTCTCTTTTAATTTCTAAACCAACTATGAAAAAGAAAACAACCATAGCGCCGTCATTAATCCAGTGCTGAATAGATTTATAAAAAATTTCTGAATTAGTCCCAAAATATAATTTTAAATGGAGAATGCCATTGAAATCATCAGCAAAGTTTGAATTACTTAAAATTAAAGCAATCACTCCTGCAAGAAGAAGGAGTATACCACTTGAAGATTCTAATTTTAAAAAATTTCTAATTACACTTCTTAGAACCATTAAAATATCTTACAAATAATATAAAAAATAACAAAAAATTAAAAAAAAAAAATAAAGATTTTTTTTTAATTAAAAAGTATTGCATTAAACTAAATTATTGTTTAAATGATTAGATTATTACTTTATTAATTTTTTTTTACTATAGAGATACGATAATATGAGTTCAAAGCAAGGTACTGTGAAGTGGTTCAACCCAAAGAAAGGGTATGGATTTATCCAACAAAATGATGATCCAGAAAACGACATGTTTGTTCACGTCAGCAGCCTACAAAAAGCCAATATTTCTGTACTCAACGAAGGTGATAAAGTTTCATACGACGTTGAAGAAGAAAATGGCCGAAAAAGTGCTATAAACATAAAACAAATCTAAATAATTAAATAATTTTTTAGATACATTCTTTTTTTTAGAATACAATAGAGGTACATCTAAAATATACTTGCGATGTTTAAATTAAAAAAAAGAATCTTGATATTTGCCCCCTTCGTCTAGTGGTCTAGGACGCTGCGTTCTCAACGCAGAAACACGAGTTCAAATCTCGTAGGAGGCACCATGAAGAAAAATGGCGGACAGGGGGAGATTCGAACTCCCGGTTCTATTGCTAGAACACTACCTTTCCAAGGTAGCACGATAGACCACTCTGACACCTGTCCACAGTAAATATATATTATATATTATTTATTATTTTCGCTAGTCTTAAGAGCTTCTAAAAAAGCAGATTGTGGTATATCGATTTTACCAAATTGTTTTAGACGTTGTTTTCCTTTTTTTTGTTTTTTTAATAATTTATCTTTTCTTGTTCTATCTCCACCATACAGGCTTCCGGTTACATCTTTTCTATAAGCTGCTACTGTTTCTCTTGCAATAATTTTACCACCTATAGCTGCTTGAATTGGTAATTTGTATTGTTGTCGTGGAAGAACTTCTTTTAATTTTTTGCATATTTCTCTTCCTCTTTGTCCAGCATTAGATTCGTGAATAATAATTGATAAAGGATCAACAATTTCTTGATTAACTAAAATATTTAACTTAATTAGTTTACTTTCCTTGTATCCATCTATTTGATAATCAAAACTTGCATAACCAGTTGTTATAGATTTTAAACGATCGTAAAAATCAATAATAGTTTCGGCCAAAGGTAATTTATATTTAACTAATGCAGTTTTACCTATAAAATTATGTTCAATTTGCTCTCCTCTTCTTGATTCACATAGTTCGAAAACATTTCCTAAATAATTTTGTGGAACAATAATTGTAGAAATAATCCAAGGTTCCTCCATTTTTTTTATTAAAGATGGATCTGGAAACTCAATTGGATTTTGTATTTTTTTAATTTTATTATTATTGTCAGTTATACGATAAACTACACTGGGTGCAGTGGTCATAAGTTGAATATTAAATTCTCTTTCTAATCTTTCTATTATTACTTCCATATGCAATAATCCCAAAAAACCACAACGAAACCCTTGTCCTAAAGCTGCAGAAGATTCTTGCTCATATGAAAAACTGGAATCATTTAAACTTAACTTTTCTAAACTATCCTTGAAATCATTAAATTGAGAAGTGTCATAAGTAAATAAACCACAAAAAACAACAGGCTGTGAAGGTTTAAAGCCTGGAAGAGCCTTGTCACATGATCTTTTTTCTTCAGTTAAAGTATCACCTATTTTACAATCTGCTACTTTCTTAATGCCAGCTGTAATAAATCCTATTTCCCCAGCAGTTAGCCTGTCTACATATTTTATTTTAGGTGTAAAAATCCCAACTTTTTCAATTTCATAGCACACTTTATTGGACATCATTTGAATTTTTTGTCCAACTTTAAGAATTCCATTTTTAATTCGAACCAAAGTAATGACTCCAAGATACTTGTCATACCAGCTATCAATAACAAAAACCTGAAGTGGGTTTTCATCAATCCCTTTAGGTGCTGGTAAATTTTTAACTAATAAATTTAATAAATCCTCTACGCCCTCTCCTGTCTTAGCAGATATCTTTATCGCATCTTTTGCTTCAACACCTATTATATCCTCAATTTGTTTAATAACATTTTCAGGGTTCGCTGCTGGTAAATCTATTTTGTTAAGAACAGGTATTATTTCGTGATTATTAGAAATAGCTTGGTAGGAATTTGCCAAAGTTTGAGCTTCAACTCCTTGAGTACTATCTACAACTAAAATTGATCCTTCACAAGCTGCTAAAGATCTATTTACTTCATAAGAAAAATCTACATGCCCTGGGGTATCAATTAAATTTAATTTATATTCTTCATTATTATATTTATATTTTAGCTGCACTGTTTGAGCTTTGATAGTAATTCCTCTTTCTCTTTCAATGTCCATAGAATCTAACAATTGTTCCCTAAACTCTCTTTGTGATATTCCACCACAAAATTGTATTAGTCTATCTGCTAAAGTTGATTTGCCATGATCTATATGTGCAATAATAGCAAAGTTTCTAATATTAGAAATTTTCATATCAGATTATTTTTCTCTTAGAATTGCACCTGTATTTTCTATAACATTTAAAATAACATTTTTACAAATTATTTCTATTTCCTCATCTTTTAAAGTTTTATCTTTAGGTTGTAAAATTATCGAAACAGCTATAGATTTTTTTCCCTCTGGTATACCTTCACCCTCATATACATCAAAAATATTAACTTCGCTAATTAATTTACTTTCTTCTTTATTAATTAAATCAATTATAACTTGTGATTGAATTTTTTTATCAAGAATAAATGCAAAATCTCTTTCAACTTTCTGAAAATTTTTATTATCAAAACCTTTTTTATTTTCTATAAATTCTTGCGGCAAAGTATTTAAATTTAATTCAAAAGCATAAACAGGAGAATTAATTTGAAATTTTTTTATTATGTCAGGATGAATTTCACCAAAAAATCCTACTTTAGATTTATTTAAAAAATTTATAGAGCCAGATTTCCCAATATGATAATAATTTGGTGCATCATTATTTAATACATATGATTTTGGTGGAAGTTTACAGCACCTAAGAACTGTTTCTAAATCAAGTTTTACATCAAAAATATCATATGGTCTTTCTTTTTTTAACCAATGTTTTTTGCTTCGACCACACCTTATTCCTGATAAAAATATTTGTTGATTGTTTTCAAATTTGTTATCAAAAATTGGTCCTAATTCAAACAGACAAACTTTTTCTTCTCCATTATTAATATTATAACGTACAGCATCTAAAAAATTAGGAATTATTGATTTCCTCATGACATCTAAATCATTACTAATTGGATTTTGTATCTCTAAATTATTATTCATACCAAAAATTTCTGCATTTTTATTTGACATAAAAGACCATGTTACTGTTTCTGTTAATCCTCTATATGCTAAAGATCTTTTCATATTCAATTCTCTAGTTTGACAAAGATTATTTACTTTTTTTTCATTACTAATGTATATGGACTTAGATGGAATTTTATCATAACCATAAATACGAATAATTTCTTCAATAATATCTGCATCATTTTTAATATCATGCCTCCAAGTAGGCGGATATAGTTTATACTTAGATCCGTTTTTTGAAATTTCAAAGCCGAGCTTATTTAAAATACTTTGAAAAATATTATTTGGAACTTTTAATCCGGCAAAATTTTCAATTTTATCTATATCAAAAATAATTTTTTCTTTATTTATTGGTATTTTCCCATCTGAAGTAATTTCACTAACCTCTCCGCCGCAAATTTTTAATATTAACTCTGTTGCTTCTTCTATTCCTGTAGAAACACTTTCTGGATCTACTCCCCTTTCAAATCGATGTCTTGCATCTGTTTCTATATTCAATAACCTTCCGGTTTTTGCTATAGATATAGGATCAAAATATGCAGATTCTAAAAATACATTTTTAGTATTTAAATCGCACATTGAAGATATGCCTCCAACAACTCCCGCAATACTTAATAAATTTTTATTATCTTTAATAGCTATCATATCTTTAGACAACTTATAATTTACTTCATCCAAAGCTTTTAAATTTTCTCCACCCTTTGCTAAAAAAATTTCTAAATTTCCATTGATTTTATCGGCATCAAATACATGTAAAGGTCTATTACAATCAATTGTTAAATAATTAGTAATATCAACTAAAGCTGAAATAGGTTTTAATCCTACTGCTTGTAACTGTTTTTTTAACCAATCAGGACTCTCGCAATTTTTTACATTTTTTATATAACGTCCATAAAATACTGGGCAAACTGATTTAGCTTCGTTTGCAATTTTTATATTAATTTTACTTTTGAATTTACCTTTAATTTTAGAAATTTTTTTTTTTATAAAAATCCCTTCACCGCTTGCGGCTAGATCTCTTGCAATTCCATAAACGCCTAAACAGTCAGATCTATTTGGAGTAATTTCTACATCAATAATTTTTTCTGAAGGATATAGACTTGACAATAAATTACCCGTTTTTGCTTTGTCTTCTAAATGTATTATCCCATCGCTGTCAATGCCAAGACCAATCTCTTTTTCAGAACAAAGCATTCCTTCACTCTCAACTCCACGTATTTTTGATTTTTTTATTACAAAATCTTCATATAGCATTTTTGTACCAATTGGTGCAAGTACTGCTTTCATGCCTTTCTTCACATTAGGTGCTCCGCAAACAATATTTAAATTAGATTTACCATCATTTACTTTACATAACTTTAATCGATCGGCATTAGGATGTTTTTGAACATCCGTGACTTCTGCTATTTTAAATTGTTTAAAAAAATTTTGATTGTCAATGACTTCGGAAACTTCTATGCCCAACATTGTCAACCTTTCACAAATATTATTAAGGCTTTTTTTTGTTTTAAAATATTTTTGTAACCAAGAAAGTGTTAATTTCATTTTTTTAAATTTTTTCTATATTTTCAAAAATTGAGAATCCAAAATTATTTAACCATTTAATATCTGAGTCGAAAAAACTTCTTAAATCAGAAATTCCATATTTTAACATTGCTAATCTTTCAACTCCCAAACCAAATGCAAAGCCTTGGTATTTACTAGTGTCTACTTTGCAGTATTTTAAAACTTTATTATGAACCATGCCACAGCCCATAATTTCAAGCCAACTTCCACCGTTCCCAATTGTTATTTGTTTTTTATCTTTAAAACAACCTATATCAATTTCTGCAGATGGTTCTGTAAATGGGAAAAAACTAGGTCTAAATCTTACCGGCAAATCATCTATCTCAAAAAACTCTCGACAAAAATCCATGATGCACCCTTTTAGATGACTCATATTTATATCTTTATCTAAACATAATCCTTCAACTTGGTGAAACATGGGGGTGTGTGTCATATCTGAGTCAGCACGGTATGTTCTTCCAGGTGCTATAATCTTTAGTGGGGGTTTTTTTTTTTCTAATGTTCTAATTTGTACTGGCGATGTATGAGTTCTTAAAAGTTTATTATTTTTACCTTTTAAATAAAAAGTATCATGTAATTGACGAGCAGGATGTTCTGGTGGAATATTTAAAGCAGTAAAATTATGATAATCATCTTCAATATCTGGCCCTAGCGCTGTTTCGAATCCCATTTTCTGAAAAATTGTTGTGATCTCTGCTATAGTTTGAGTAATCGGATTTAACTTACCTTCCTCATATGGTCTGGTTGATAAAGTTATATCCACTCGTTCTTTTTGCAGTTTTTGTGAAACTTCACTATCGCTTAAATTTTTATTTTTTTGCTGAAGTAATGTGTTAATTTTATTTTTAACATCATTAATTTTTTTTCCTTTTTCTTTTCTTTCATTCTCAGGTAATTCAGTTAAAGACTTTAAATGATTGGTAATTAAACCTTTTTTACCAAACACTTCTACTCTAATAGAATTTAAGTCATCTAAGGTATTAGCATTAGTTATCTTTTCTTCTATTTGTTTTTCTAGATTTTCTAATTCTTCTGACATAGATTAAAAAAAAAAATCTTATAAAAAATTTATTTTAGCAGTTTTATAAAGAGTTTTTTATTAATTTTTTTTTTATTTCGTTTGTCTAATTTTATCTACAATAAATTTAAATGTAGTTGGATTATTTTTAGCAATATCGGCAAGAATTTTTCTATCAATATCAATTTCTGCTTTTTTTATACCATTAATAAATTGGCTATAGCTCATACCGTGCTCTCTAACACCAGCATTTATTCTTTGTATCCATAAACCTCTAAAACTTCTTTTTTTTGTTCTTCGGTCGCGATATGCATACTGTAAGCCTTTTTCTACTTTTTCAATGGCAATTCTAAAAACATTTTTAGATCTACCTCTGTATCCTTTGGCTTGTTTAATTATTTTTTTATGTTTTGCCCTTGCTTGTACGCCTCTTTTAACCCTGGCCATGATATATATTAATTATTATATGGTAAATAATCCCTTATAGATTTATAATCAGATTTTTTTAAAATTGTTGTTCCTCTTGCTTTTCTTTTCATAGATTGTGATCTTTTTCTTAAATTGTGTCTTTTAAACGCAAAATTCCTTTTAAGTTTACCTGAACCTGTAAAAGTAAACCTTTTCTTTGCTGCACTTCTTGTTTTAAGTTTCGGCATTAAATATAACCTAAAAAATTAGAAATATACTCAGTATTTAAATTGAAATCAATAAATTAATTAATTGGATTTAATACCATTACCAGTTGTCTTCCAAGCATTTTTGGTTCTTGCTCTATTGTAGAAACATCTTTTATATCTTTTTTTATTCGAATAAAAAGATTCTTTCCTAAATCTCTATTTCCGTAAAATTCTCTTCCTTTCCATCTCAAAGTAACTTTTACTTTATCTCCTTTTTGTAAAAACTTTTGAATTTGTTTCATTTTAATCTGATAATCATGTTCATCTATACCTGGTCTAAACCGTACTTCTTTAGTTATTGAAATCTTTTGCTTTTTTTTTATTTGGCTTTGTTTTTTTTGCTGTCTATATCTATATTTTCCTAAATCTAATATCTTACAAATAGGTGGGTTAGTATTAGGTGAAATTTCTACTAGATCTAATCCAAGATCTTTTGCTTTTTTTATTCCATCATCAACTGAAACTATACCAAGCATTTCTCCTTGGTGGTCTATTAGTTTTATTTCTTTCGCTCTTATATAGTGATTAACTCTTGGACCGCGTTGCTTATAGAATTTCCTACTATTTCGTTGTTGTATTCTTTTACTCCTTTTTTTTTAATGTTTAATTAATGTAAATTATCTACTAAATTTTAATTTATTCAAATTTTTTTTTTATGTATTCTATTGCTTTATTAAGTTTTAAAAAGCTCTGTTTTTCTAAAGATAGCTCTCTTATAGTAACAGATTTTTCTTTTTTTTCTTTTTCTCCAATAATTAATATTATAGGAACTTTTTTGTGACTATGTTCTCTAATTTTATAATTAATTTTTTCATTACGCGAGTCAAACTCAACTTTTACACCTAATCCTAATAATTTTTCATAAACTTCTTCACCAAAATTATTGAATTTTTCCGTAATAGTACATATGACAACTTGTATAGGGGCCAACCAAAATGGGAGTTTGCCATTATAATGTTCAATTAAAATACCTAAAAACCTTTCTAATGAACCAAATAATGCTCTATGAATTAAAACTGGTTTTTGTTTTTCTCCTTTTACATTAATATAATTTGCGTTTAGCCTTTCTGGTAAATTGAAATCTACTTGAACTGTGCCACATTGCCATTCTCTGTTAATTGCATCTTTCAAAACAAATTCAATTTTTGGACCATAAAAAGCTCCTTCGCCTTCATTAATTGTATATTCCACCCCCGCTTCTTTTACAGCTTTTAATAAAGCTTTCTCTGATTTATCCCATATTTTATCATCGCCAACTCTTTTTTTAGGTCTATCTGCATAATTAATTTTTATATTTGAAAATCCAAAATACTTGTATATTTCTAAAATTAAATTTGTTACTTCAATGCATTCATTAGTTATTTGGTCTTCTGTACAAAATATATGTGCATCATCCTGCGTAAAAGACCTGATTCTCATCATTCCGTGTACAGCGCCGGAAGGTTCATACCTATGGACTTTGCCAAATTCAGAAATCTTAATAGGTAAGTCTTTATAACTTTTTATACCTTGATTAAAAACTTGAATACAGCCCGGACAATTCATTGGCTTGAGTGCAAAAACTCTTTTATCCTCTGTATTAATTGTAAACATGTTTTCTTTAAATTTATCCCAATGCCCTGATCTCTCCCACAATGATCTATCTAACATATCTGGAGTGTTTATTTCTTTATATCCTGCCTCTGATTGTTTTTTTCTCAAATAATCTTGTAATCTATTAAAAACGTCCCAACCTTTATGATGCCAAAAAATTGACCCTGGACTTTCTTCTTGAAAATGAAATAAATCCATTTCACGACCTAATTTTCTATGATCTCTTTTATCAGACTCTTCTAAAATTTGTAGATAATTATCTAAATCTTTTTTTGTTGTCCAAGCTGTACCATAAATTCTTTGTAACATTTCATTATTAGAATTTCCTCTCCAATATGCTCCCGCCAACTTAATAAGTTTAAAAAATTTTCCAACTCTTCCTGTTGACGGTGAGTGTGGCCCTCTACAAAGGTCGAGGAATTTGCCCTGTTTATAAATTGAAATTTCATCCTTATTTGGAATATCTTTTATAATTTCAGTTTTATATAGTTCACCTTGATTTTTAAAGTAATTAATTGCTTTTTTTCTATCCCAAACCTCTCTTTTAAATGGTTCGTTTTTATTAATTATTTCTAACATCTTCTTTTCTATTTTTATTAGATCTTCAGGTGTAAATGGTTCTTTTTTTGAAAAGTCATAATAAAATCCATTTTCAATAGGTGGGCCAATTGTAACCTGCGCATCTGGATAAAGTATTTTAACAGCTTCAGCCATAATATGTGCTGCATCATGTCTAAGTATTTCAATTCCTAGTTCACTTTCTTTAGTTATAATTTGTGCATCACAATCTTTATTTATTTCAAAATCTAGATCTTTTAATTGCCCATTAATAGAAATTGCAATTGCCGATTTTGATAGACTTGAACTTATATTTTTTGCAAGTTCATCACCTTTTATTGAATCAGAGAAATTTTTTTTTGAACCATCAGGAAGTTTTATTGAAACCATAACAATTAAATTATAACAAATTACAATTCGTATCTAAAGTCATTACGTAAACAATCTAAAACTTCATCTACTGCAAGATTTCTTAAATCTTTTTTTTGTATAATCTTAACTAATTTTTTTTTATTAATTGATCTTGGAGCACATCTTGTAGGATTAGAATCATCTGAAAATAAAACTAATGAATGACAACCGCTCATTGAAAATACATGCATAGGTCCTGTGTCATTTCCAATAGATAATTCTGCTTCCCTAGCTAAAGAACAAAGATCTTGTATTGTTGTTTTGTTAACCAAATTTATACATCCACTTGTATTCATTGAAATAAAATTTGCTATTTCTAAATCTTGAGAATTACCTAGTATAATTGGAGTTATTCTTTTTCTAATAAATTTTTTTGCTATTTCTACATAATTTTTTTCTGGCCACCTTTTTTTTGGTCTATGAGAAGATGCTCCAGGAGAAAGTAATAAATAAGGTTTATTAATTTCAAAATTATTAGTACTTTTTACCCAAGATAAATCACTTAATTTTATATTCTTTATTCCAATTTCTGCTAATTGAATTTTATGTCTTTCTATTGTATGGATTTTATTTCTATCAGAATTTCTATCTGGGTGTGAACAACCAAAGGCAGTTCCAGACCATTCTACATTATTTTTCATTCTAAAAAAATTATAATAAAAAGAACTTCTTTGGGATGTTTGTAGATCATAAACTCTAGAAAAATTTTTTTTCCTTAAAAAAATAGCTAATTTCAATATTTTTTTTGCATTCCATAAAGATGGCCTGTTATCTATTATAATTTCGTTAAAATAATTACTTTCTTGAGCAAATTTTTCAAACCTGCCTGTGGTTAACAAAACTAAATTATCATTTAAATGATAATTTCTTATAGCTTTAAAAGGCCCAAAGGATAAAATAAAATCACCTAAAGCCCCATGTTTAATGATTAAAATATTTTTCTTTTTCGAGGTCATTATTCATATTTTATTTGATTATAGAATTGTATAATTTAAAATTTGAATCATACATTTTATCAATATTGTATTTTTCACTAACCAATGCACTTGCGTTCTTAATAATTTTTTCTTTTTTTTCTCTAGATAAACAGAGTAGATATTTTAATTTATCTGCTAAATCTTGCTCATTTTTAGGTTTAAAAAGTATTCCATTGTAATTATTTTTAATTAGTTCTAATGAACCACCATGTGCACTAGCAATGACAGGTCTTTCCATCGATTGAGATTCAATAATTATTCTACCAAAACCTTCTGGTTTATCTGCTGGAGACACTACAATATCAGATATTTTATATGCTGCTGGCATATCATTACATGAACCTGTAAACTTTACATAATCATAAAGATCGTTCTCTTCAATAAATGAGTTTATTTCAGTTTGATAATTAGAATCTTTTTTTGTCAAGCCCACCATCAAACAAAGAAATTTTATCTTCTCTTTTTTTAATATTGTAATTGCTTTTAAAAGTGTTTTATGACCTTTAAATGGAGCTATTCTTGATGGAAATAATATAATTGGTATTCCATCAGGTAGTTGCCAATGGTTCGTTAGAAAAAAAAGTCTTTTTGAATCAATATTTTGTTGATTAAATCTTTCCGGATCTACTCCTCTAGGAATAATAACAATTTTTTCTTTTTTTTTTTTTGTAAACTTATAGTTTTGAAGTAAATAGCTTTTAATATACTTTGAGATTGCAATGATCTTAACCGATTTTAACATAATTGAATTATAAACTTTTTTGAAAATGTTTTGATTGTTATATGCTCCATGAACTGTGGAAACAAGTTTTACACCTCTAAACATTGAACAAGCATAATAAGCGCTCCAAGCAGGGGCCCTACTTCTAACATGTACAATTTTCACTTTATATTTTTTTATAATCCAGGCTAATGTAAAAATATTAAAAAAAATCATTAACGGATTTTTAGAATTTAATAGTAATTTAACATGATTTATTTTTCTATAGTCTAATTTTTTTACTAATGAACCTCCAGATGAAGCAACTATTACGTTCCAACCTTTCTTTTTCATATAGCTTGAAACTTCAATCGTGCCTATTTCTGCCCCACCCATATCCATAGCGGGAATGACTTGAAGAATTATTTTTTTATTTTCAATTTTAGTCATATTTGTTAATCATAATTTTTTTTTTTTAAAATTATTGTTTATTTTAAAAAATTTCAAATTACTTTTTTATTTAAGCTAATTTCTTTTTTAAATCTATATTTTTTTTGTCAAACACAGGATTTTTCAATTGGTTAATTATCTCTTTCGGTACTACTTGCCAAAAATTATTTTTCTCATTTGTCCAATTTTTGATTATTTCTTTTGCTCTAATAGAGTTGGTAAATTTAATATGACGCTTAATTAATTCTTTTAAAATATTTTCCCAATAAAGTTTTTCTAATTTACAATAAACTACTGAGTCGGAATTAACATAATTAGGAAAGAAATTATTTGTATCATACACAAAAGCCATTCCTCCTGTCATGCCAGCAGCAAAGTTTTCACCAACTTTTCCTAGTATCACAACTATTCCTCCTGTCATATATTCACACCCATTGTTACTGCATCCTTCAATAACAGAATTTGCTCCAGAGTTTCTAACTGCAAATCTTTCACCACCCTGACCATTAGCGAATAATTCTCCGCTTGTTGCTCCATATAAAACCGTATTACCAATAATTATATTTTCATGAGGAATGAATTTCGATCTCTCACCAGGTTTAATTATTATTCTACCTCCGCTTAAACCCTTACCAACATAATCATTTGCATCACCATCTACTAAAAGTTCAATTTGTTTCACAAGGAAAGCTCCTAAAGATTGTCCAGCGCTTCCGTTTAATTTAACTTGAATTTTTAGATTTTTATTTATTTCTAGTTTGTTATTAGTAATAAATGAAGATAATTTTGCTCCAATCGATCTGTCTGTATTTTTTACTGAATAATTTAAACTTATTTTATTCAGTTTATTTTTTTTTCTTCTATCTAAAAAGTCTCTAATAATTTTTTTATCTAAACTCTCTGGAACTTCATTTCTTTCCTTCACAGTACAGTATACAGGATTTTTAGATTCTGCTTTAACTAGAAGAGAATTTAAATCAATAGTATTAACTGTTATATTTTCTTTACTAATTTGTCTAAGTAATTCTGTTTTACCAATAATTTCATTTATAGATCTAAAACCTAACTTGGATAATATTTCTCTTGTTTCTCTAGCAATAAATGAAAAAAGATTTATAACTTTTTCTGGAGTACCTTCAAATTTTTTTCTTAAATCAGGTTTTTGCGTACATATACCAACTGGACATACATCGCTATGGCATTGTCTAACTAATATACATCCCATTGCAACTAAAGAAGTTGTTCCAATACCATATTCTTCTGCTCCTAATATAGATGCAATAATAATATCTTTTCCGGTTTTTATACCTCCATCAGTTCTTAATCGGACTTTGTGACGTAAATTATTAGCAACTAAAATTTGGTGTACCTCAGATAAACCTAATTCCCATGGTGTGCCAGCATATTTAATGCTTGTTTGAGGGCTTGCTCCAGTTCCTCCAGAATGTCCGGATATCAAAATTGTATCTGCTTTTGCTTTTGCAACACCTGCGGCTATAGTTCCGATTCCAGAGCGGGAAACTAATTTTACACAAACTCTAGCTTTAGGATTTATTTGTTTTAAATCATAAATAAGCTGCGCAAGATCTTCAATTGAATAAATATCGTGGTGTGGAGGAGGTGAAATTAATGTCACCCCTTTTGTTGAGTGTCTTAATTTTGCTATTTCTGCTGATACTTTAAATCCTGGCAATTGTCCGCCTTCTCCAGGTTTTGCTCCTTGGGCCATTTTAATTTCAATTTCTTGACAACTGTTTAAATATTTTGCTGTAACACCAAACCTACCCGACGCAATTTGTTTTACTCTAGAATTTTTACTATCTCCATTTGGTAGTTTTTTAATTCTTGCTTCATCCTCTCCACCTTCGCCACTACAAGAATATGCTCCCATTCTATTCATTGCAATTGCTAAAGTTTCATGGGCTTCTTTAGATAATGCTCCATGTGACATGCTTCCACTACCAAATCTTTTACAAATACTTCCTTCAGATTCAACTTTGTTTAGAGAAACTCCATTTTTTGAATTTCTAAATGCAAATAAATCCCTAATATTAATTAATGGAAGATTATCTATTCCTTCACTATAAATTTTAAATTTTTTATAAGAATTGCTACTAACTGCTGTTTGTAAGGTATGTATTAAAGTTGGTTGATAATAATGATTTTCTCCATTTTTTCTAAACTTATAATATCCTCCAATAGGTAAAGATAAAAATTGTTCATTAAAAGCCTTAGAATGTAAATTTACAACTCTATTTTCTATTTCATGAAATCTTAACCCAGATATCCTTGATGGCATACCAGGAAATAAATCTGCTACTAAAGTTCTATTTAAACCAAGAGCTTCAAAATTGTATCCTGCTCTATAAGAACTTAAAATAGAAATGCCCATTTTAGACATTGTTTTTAGAATTCCTTTGTTAATTGATGATTTATAATTTTCTAAGATATCTTTTGAACTTATACCTAAGTAGTTATTTTTTTTATATCTATTCAATATTGTTCTTTCAGCTAAATATGGATTTATAGTTGTAGCGCCAATTCCAATTAAAACCGCAAAAGAATGAACATCTAAAACATCTGATGCTTGTACATTGATTGATACAAAGCTTCTAAGGCCTTCATTAACTAAATGAGTATGTACTGCTCCAACGGCTAAAGGCATTGGAATCGCTAAATTTTTCAAATTAACCTTACGATCGGTTAATAAAATATGTTCCGCGCCACTTCTTACTGAATCTTCTGCTTCCTGTTGAATTCTTTTTATAGATTTTTCTAAATTTTCATTTTTTTTATTAATAGTAAAAGTGCAATCGATTTCTTTTGATTTATTTTTTAATTTATTTTTTAAATATTCATATTCTGATGTAAATAAAAAAGGAGAATCTAGTAATATAAAATTACATTGAGATTCACTTTCTTCTAAAATATTACATAAATTTCCAAGTCTCGTATTTAAAGACATAACATTAGTTTCTCTTAAAGAATCCATAGGTGGGTTGGTCACTTGACTAAAATTTTGTCTAAAAAAAGGATATAAACCACGATAATTTTTTGATAGTAGAGTTATAGGTGTGTCATCTCCCATTGAACCTACAGCTTCGTTTTTTTCTAATGACATTGGATCTAAGATTAATTCTAAGTCTTCTATATTCCATCCAGACGCCATTTGTCTCTTCTTTAAATCATCTTCTTTAAAATAAAAAAAATCGTTTTGTTTAATATCGTTTTTCACAACAAACTTTTTAGTTCTTTTTAACCACTTATGATATGGATGACGGTTTACTAAATCATTTTTAATATCATCAGGGCTAAAAAATTTACCCTCTTTAAGATTCACTCCTATTATTTGTCCTGGACCAAGATGTCCTTTTTGTCTAACATCAGCATTATCTATATGAACCATTCCAGTTTCCGAACCAACAAATAAAATATTATTTTTTGTAATCGTATATCTCATTGGTCTAAAACCATTTCTATCCATACCAGCTATAACCCAGTCTTTTCCATAAGCCGCTATAGCTGCTGGGCCATCCCAAGGTTCTAAAACTGAATAACAATATTCAAAAAAATCTTTAATTTGTGTACTTTGATTTTTATTCTTTGCCTCTGGGATAGTTAATGCTTTGATCATAGGTAAATCTTTTCCACAATTTAACAGAAGTTCATAAAAAGAATCTAAAGCAGCCGAATCAGATGCTCCATCTTGAATTATAGGAAAAATTTCTTTTATATTGTCCCCTAAATTCTCAGAAAACATTTTGGATTCATGAATTACTGACCAGTTTATATTTCCTTGAATCGTATTTATTTCTCCATTATGAGCCAAAACCCTGAAAGGTTGCGCTAAAGACCAAGTTGGAAAAGTATTGGTTGAATATCTTTGATGAAAAATTGCAAAATTTGAAATAAATTCTTTATGGACTAGATCAGGATAAAATTTATCAATTTGCTCGGCAAGAAACATTCCTTTATATACAATAGATTTTGATGATAAAGAACATATATAGAAATCTTTTTTTGCATTAGGTGGTATTCTTTTTTCAATTTTTCTTCTTAAAATAAATAATTCTTTTTCATAATCTTCATCGTTTAAATTTTTAGAATTTTCAAAAAATATTTGCTCAATTTCAGGTCTATTATCATTAGCCTTTTGTCCTACTGCGCTTAAATTAACTGGAACAGACCTCCAGCAATAAATCTTATTTCCTGAATTAATAATTTCCCGTTCGGTGATTGTTCTACATATTTCTTGAGAAACCATATCCGTTCTAGGTAAAAATATCATACCAACAGCAATTTTTTTCTTTGAAGGAATTACTCCTAATGATCTTATATAATCTTTAAAAAATCCTTGTGGGAATGAAATTTGTATACCAGCTCCATCTCCGGTTTTACCATCAGCATCAACAGCGCCTCTATGCCAAACAGCCTTTAATGCTTTTATTCCAGCATCTACTACATTTCTATTATGTTCACCATCTATGGATGCAACTAATCCAACTCCACAGCTATCATGTTCTTGAGATGTGTTATAAACACCCGATTTAAAAAGTTTTTTAAAACTTTTAATTTTTTTTTCTAACATTTAATTAAATATTTATGTATATATTCTGCTGCATCTCTACCGTCTTTAATAGCCCAGACAACTAAAGATGCTCCTCTAACAATATCACCTGCGGCAAAAACTCCTACTTCACTAGTCATCATGGTATTATGATCAATTTTTAAGGTACCCCAATTTGTAACTTTTAATTTTGGTTCATTAAACATTTTTGGAATGTTCTCAGGATTAAATCCTAATGCTTTTATTATTAAATCGGCCTTTAAAGTATGTGTTTTATTTAATAAAATTTTTGGAACCATACGACCAGAAGCATCTGGTTTTCCTAAAGCAACTTCAGCTACATCAATATCAACATGATTGTTTACTCCTTTAAATTTTGTTGGAACTGATAGCCATGAAAAATTTATACCTTCTTCCTCCGCATGAAAAACTTCTCTCATTGAACCAGGCATATTTTCTTTATTTCTTCTATACAAACAAATAACACTTTTTGCATTTTGTCTAACCGCAGTTCTTACACAGTCCATAGCAGTATCTCCACCTCCTATTACAACTACATTTTTATTAATGGAATTTAGTTTTCCATTATCAAATTCAGGAACATTGTCTCCCAAACCTTTTTTATTATTTGTAATTAAAAAATCCAGAGCCGGTACTATTCCTGTTAAATTTTCTTCTGAAAAATCTAATTCTTTTGCTTTATAAACTCCAGTTGCAATTAATAACGCGTCATGTTTTTTTTTTAAAAAATCAAATGATTTTGTTTTACCTACTTCGAAATTATTATGAAAAACAATTCCACTTTCCTTAAGTATTTTTGTACGTCTTTGAACTGCATATTTTTCAAGTTTAAAATTAGGTATGCCATAAATCAATAATCCTCCCGGACGATCATATCTGTCATAAATTTCAACTTTATAACCTTTTTTTCTTAATTGTTCTGCAGCTGCTAATCCTGCAGGGCCTGATCCTACAATTCCTATTGATTTATTAATTTCTTTTGGTGGACATAAAGGTTTTATCCATCCACTTTTCCATGCTGTATCTGTTATATGTTTTTCAACTCTACCAATTGTTACTGACTCAAAGCCTTTTTCTATAACACAATTTCCTTCGCATAAACGGTCTTGAGGGCAAATACTACCGCAAATTTCTGGAAAGTTATTTGTTGACTGGGCAACTTCGTGTGCTTCTTCAAGTCTATTTTCTGCAGCTAATTTTAGCCAATCAGGAATATTGTTATGTAAAGGACAATGTACCTGACAAAATGGTATCCCGCATTGAGAACACCTTCCTGCTTGTTTTTTTGCCTCTAATTTATTAAAATCCTTATATATTTCATCAAAATCTTTTAATCTTAAAGAACTACCTCTTTTTTTTGGCATTTGTTTTTTTTGATTAACAAATTGTAAAAGTTTTGTTGTCATAAATATAAATATAACTAATCCTTTTAAATATTGTAGTAAAAATTAGAATTTTCTGAAAAAATGCTTGTAAATCAACAAATATTTGGTCAGTAAAACTGACCTATTATTAATGAAATTTACAGTTATAATTAAACTTTTATGGGTTTTGAAAATTTATTACAAATACTTGTTACGTCAATTGTGCAAGGAATCACTGAATTTTTACCTATTAGTTCATCTGGCCATTTAATTTTTATTAATAAACTCTTTTCTTGGAAAGATATTAATTTAATTTTGATAGTTGCAGCTCATTTAGGAACTCTGTTCGCAGTAATAAATTATTTTTGGGAAGATTGTAAAAAATATTTTCTTTTGGGGCCACTTGAAATTTTTAGTAAAAAAAAACCATTGAACCTTAATTTATTTTTAAACTTATTTTATAGTTCTATTCCAATTATAATATTTGGAGGATTTTTAAAATTTTATAAAATAAATTATATTTATCATTCATCATTAATTGCTTGTTCTGCAATTATCTTTTCATTGCTTCTTTTTTTTTCGGACAAAAATAAAACCAAAAAAAAATTAAATGATATTTCTTTTAAGGATGCATTAATTATAGGTATCTTTCAAATATTCGCTTTAATACCTGGTTCAAGTAGAGCTGGTGTTTGTATTACAGCCGCTCGTTTTTTAGGATTTGATAGAATCTGTGCAGCAAAATATTCAATGTACTTATCTATTCCTGCGATATCTGGAGCAACATTTTTAATGTTCTTTGATATTATAAAACAAAATTCTTTTTTTCTTTGGATTGAAGTAATATCTGTATTCTTTTTGAGTTTTTTATTTGCGTATTTTACAATTTCTTTCTTTATTAAATTATTAAAAAAAATAAGTTTTAAAATTTTTGTGATTTATAGAATTATAGTTGCACTCTCTTTCTTAATTTTATTTAATGTTTTTTAATATTTTTAAATCTGATTTATTATTTAACATCCACTTGATTTTTTTAACTTGTATTATTTTCTTATTCAAAGCAAATAGAATAATAACTAAAGAGCAATCAAATTTGAACTTTCTAGATTGTTTTATAATTTTTAATATTTTTTCAATAGGCCATAAATAAAAATTTGTTATTTCTCCATCATTATTTTTAGGAATAAAATTCATTGGTAATTCTAAATTATAACAAAATAAAATATGTCTACTCAGGCCTAACTTAGTTTCAACTCTATAAGAAATAGTTCCATCATATTTTGATTTTAAGATTAATGCTTTATTAATATTTGCTTCCTCATAAGATTCTTTAATGAGATTTTTTTTAATAGTAACATTAAAAGGCAGGCCTCCTGCAGCAATTTGATCTAAATCATTTGGAAAGTTACCTTTTTTTGTTCTTCTTCCAACCCACATAAAATATTTTTTATTTTTTCTTAAAAAACCATTTACATGTACTCCAAAAAATTGAAAACCAAAAAAAGGGCCCATTAATCTTTGAACTTTTAAAAGTGGTTTTGATTTAAATGATTTAAATACAGGAAAAAATTCACGGTGTTTTGAAGAAATTAATTTTTGTTTTAACAAAAAATTAAAAACCTGATTTATAGCATCAGTTCTTTTTTGGAAATTATTGATCTCTTTTTTTAAAAAAATTTCATTTTTTTTAATTAAAAAAAAATTTGAAAATTTATTAATTATATTCAGATTATTTTTTTTTATAAAACCAACATGATAATTGTTTATGTAGAATTTAAAAAAATTTGACTCTTTATACTTATTACAATCTTTTAATCTTTGAATAAAAGACATTTAAAAAAAAAAAAAAATTATTTAAAAGTAATGTTTCTCAAGAATATTTGCAAAATCAGACATAATTAAATTTATATCATAATTTTTTGGTGTATATATTCGTGATACACCAAGATTTAGCATCTTTTTTTCGTCTTCTGCTGGAATTATACCACCAACAACTATAGGTATATTGGAAATTTTATTTTTTTTTAATAACTTTATAATTTCTTTAGTTAAAGATAAATGGGAACCTGAAAGTATAGATAAAGCTATAATATGAACACTTTCTTCAATTGCTGTATTTACTATTTGTTCCGGCGTAAGTCTAATACCTTGATAAACAACTTCCATACCAGCATCTCTAGCTGCAACTGATATTTGTTCTGCTCCACTAGAATGTCCATCTAAACCTGGTTTACCAACCAATAATTTTACTCTTCTTTTAAATTTTACAGATAGTTTATTTATTCTTTCATTAATTTTTACATGTGTTCTTTTTTCTATTTTAGAAGTTTTCCCAACACCTGTAGGTGCTCTATACTCTCCATAAATTTTTCTTAAAGTATCTGTCCATTCTCCTGTTGTAACGCCAGCATGAGCGCACTCAATTGAAATTTTCATTATATTTTTATTTTGGGATGCCAACTCTTTTAATTTTTTTAATGCCTTAATACATTTGGATTCATTTCTTTTTTTTCGCCATTTTTTTAATTTATTAATTTGTTCTTTTTCTGCGTTAGGATCGATTTTTATAAAACCCTCTTCATCATTTTCTTCTAATGGGGATTTAGCTGTTTCTGAAAATTTATTCACGCCTACAACTATTTGCTCTGCATTCTCAATTGCTGAAACTCTTTGTGACATTGATTTGACTAAATTATTTTTCATATAACTATTTTCTACTGCTGCAACAGCGCCTCCCATTTTTTCAATAATTTTTAATTCCTTATTAACTATTTCTTTTAGCTTTGCTACCTTTTTATTAATAACTTTTGAACCATTAAAAATATCTTGATATTCTAATAAGTCAGTTTCATAAGCAATAATTTGTTGCAACCTAATGCTCCATTGTTGATCCCAAGGCCTTGGTAATCCTAAAGCTTCATTCCATGCAGGTAATTGAACTGCTCTAGCTCTTGCATCTTTTGATAAAACTACTGACAACATTTCTAACAATATTCTATATACATTGTTTTCTGGCTGTGGTTCAGTTAAGCCAAGTGAATTAACCTGAACACCATATCTTAGTCTTTTAAGTTTTTCATCTTTAATTTTAAATTTTTTGCTACAAATATCATGCCATAAACTAGTCATTGCTCTCATTTTACACATTTCAGTAATAAATCTAATTCCAGCATTGACAAAAAAACTAATCCTGCCTACAACCAAAGGAAAATCTTTTTCTGGAACTTGACCACTTTGTCTTACAGTATTTAAAACCTCGCATGCATTTGAAAGTGCATAAGAAATTTCTTGTTCAGGTGTAGCACCTACTTCTTGAAGATGATAAGAACAAATATTAATAGGATTCCATTTTGGTATTTCTTTGTAAGCAAAAGAAATAATATCGGAAGTTAATTTCATACTTTCTTTAGGTGGAAAAATATAAGTTCCTCTTGAAAGATATTCTTTGATAACATCATTTTGAGTAGTGCCTTGAAGATTTTTTCTTTTATAACCTCTTTTTTCAGCTGCAGCAATATATAACGAAAGCAACCACGCAGCTGTAGCATTAATAGTCATCGAAGTATTCATTTTTCCTATAGGAATATCTTTAAACAATTCTAACATATCCCCAATATGACAAATAGGGACACCGACTTTACCAACTTCACCTTGAGCTAAAATGTGATCAGAATCATATCCTGTTTGAGTAGGAAGATCAAAAGCAACTGATAGTCCCGTTTGCCCTTTTTTTAGATTTTCCCTATAAAGCTTATTAGATTCTTTTGCTGATGAATGACCAGAATAAGTTCTTATTAGCCATATATTATCTTTGTTGTTTTTATCTTTTTTATCCATATTTTGTTTTTAATAACAAAAAAAAAGTATATATAGTTATAAAAAAAAAATTTATTAGATTTTATATTATCTATTATATTAAAAATATCTAAATGAACGAAAAAAAAGAATTATATGAAGTAGGCGAAATACCTCCATTAGGTCATGTTCCTAAACAAATGTATGGATGGCTGATTAGAAAAGAAAGACATGGCGACCCTACTGATGCAATGAAAATTGAAGTTGTAGATACGCCAAAGGTAGGTGAAAATGACGTGCTTGTTATGGTCATGGCAGCTGGTGTTAATTATAATGGTGTTTGGGCTTCTCGGGGCATTCCTATCTCACCTTTTGATTACCATAAAGCAGAATTTCACATAGCTGGTTCTGATGCATCTGGAATTGTCTGGGCAGTAGGCTCAAAAGTTAAAAGATGGAAAATTGGTGACGAAGTAGTTATTCATTGTAATCAAGATGACGGTGATGATGAAGAATGTAATGGAGGAGATCCCATGCTTTCAAATTCTCAAAGAATTTGGGGATATGAAACTCCTGATGGTTCATTTGCACAATTTACATCTGTTCAACAACAACAAATAATGCATAGACCTAAGCATCTTACATGGGAAGAAAGTGGTTGTTATGTTCTATGTCTAGCAACAGCTTATAGAATGCTATACGGTCATGATCCTCACTCTCTCAAGCCAGGTCAAAATGTATTAGTTTGGGGAGCAACTGGAGGTTTGGGTGTATTTGCAACACAATTAGTTAAATTTGCTGGCGCAAATGCAATTGGCGTTGTTTCTAGTCAAGATAAAGTAAAATATGTTAAATCTCTTGGAGCTAAAGGGGTGATTAATAGAAAAGATTTTGATTGTTGGGGTGAACTACCAGATGTAAATGATGTAAAAGCATACGGGGAATATTTAGAAAAAGTAAAAGAATTTGGAAAAGCAATTTGGGAATTTACAGGTAAATATGTTGCAGTCGATAGTGTCTTCGAACATCCAGGCGGTCAAACTTTTCCTGTTTCTTGTTTTGTAGTAAAAAGAGGAGGCATGGTTGTTTATTGCGCGGCTACAAGTGGATATAATTTAACATTTGATGCACGTTATGGATGGATGCATCAAAAAAGAATACAAGGAAGTCATTTTGCAACTTTAAAACAAGCTTCAGAAGCAAATAAATTAATTATAAATAAAAATATACAGCCTTGTATGTCCGAAGTACTAAGTTGGAAAGACATACCAGAAGCACATATGAAAATGGCAAGAAATGAACATAAACCTGGTAATATGGCCGTCCTAGTTCAAGCAAAGAAACATGGAATGAAGACTTTAAAATAGTATATTATATAATATGACGGACGCTGCAGTGGATATAAAAAAAGGTAATATTCTCTTGGATAATCTTTTTCTTAAATGTGAAAACTCAATTAAGGCTCTCGATGAATTAGTTAATAAAGCAGAAGCACATGTAAAAAAGAAGATTTATAATAAAGAATCTTTAGATACAAAACTTTTAGAAAAAGAACAATTTATTTGTCACGGCTTTGCCTGGTTAAAGACATATAATATAGCATTAAGAGAAATGTTGAATTGGGCAAAGGAATTAACTGCAAAAAAAAAAATTTTTGAAACTGAAAAGTTAATTTTGCAATCTGCTTTTGGAGAATATTTATCACAAATAATTGGGGGGATACCTATGTGGCAAACTGAAATTGTTAGAGCTCATGACTTCGGTTTAACAAATCAAGAATTAGATTCTTTTTTAATTGACGATGTTAATGATTTAATTAAAAACGGAAATACTAATGAAGTAAAAATACAAATTGCCAAATTAATTTCGGACAAAAATTATGGAAATATTGGACTTGAAGATGAAACTTTAGAAATGATACAAGATCAATTTAAAAAGTTTTCAGAAGAACAAGTAATTCCAAATGCACATGAATGGCATTTAAAAGATGAATTAATTCCTATAGAAGTGATTAAACAAATGGCTGGACTTGGTGTTTTCGGTTTAACAATTCCTGAAACTTATGGGGGGCTTGGAATGAAAAAGATTGCCATGTGTGTAGTTACTGAAGAATTAAGTCGTGGATATATCGGCATTGGATCAATCGGTACTAGATCTGAGATTGCTGCAGAATTAATTCGACTTGGTGGTACGGAGGAGCAGAAAAAAAAATGGTTGCCAAAAATTTCCTCTGGAGAAATTCTTCCTACAGCAGTTTTTAGTGAACCAAATACAGGGTCAGATTTAGGGAGTTTAAAAACAAGAGCTGTTAAAGATGGTAATGTTTATAAAATAACAGGAAATAAAACTTGGATTACGCATGGTGCCCGTACAGATTTAATGACAATGATGGTAAGAACAAACCCTGATGAAAAAGGATATAAAGGTTTAAGTATAATATTAGCAGAAAAAGATAGAGGGACAGATGAAAACCCATTTCCAACTAAAGGAATGAGTGGGGGAGAAATTGAAGTATTAGGTTATAGGGGTATGAAAGAATATGAAATAGCTTTTGATAATTTTGAAGCTAAATCAGAAAATCTTCTAGGTAATGAAGAGGGAAAAGGTTTTAAACAATTAATGGAAACTTTTGAATCTGCAAGAGTTCAAACAGCTGCTAGAGCAGTTGGTATTGCTCAGAATGCTTTAGATATTGGCCTTCAATATTCACAGGAAAGAGAACAGTTTGGAAAAAAAATTTTTGATTTTCCAAGAGTTTCTACTAAATTAGCTTGGATGGCAGTTGAAACTATGATTGCAAGACAAATAACATATTTCTCAGCAAGAGAAAAAGATTTAGATAAAAGGTGTGATATAGAAGCAGGAATGGCAAAATTGTTAGCTGCAAGAGTTGCTTGGTCTAATGCTGATAACGCTGTTCAAATACATGGTGGAAATGGTTATGCATTAGAATATCCAATTAGTCGCATATTATGTGACGCAAGAGTTTTAAATATTTTTGAAGGAACAGCTGAAATTCAAGCACATGTAATAGCTAAAGGCTTATTAAGTTAATTATTTATTAATGGAATTTTTTATAAAAATTGCTCCAATATTAATAATTATTGGTCTCATTTTAGTTTTTATAGTACTAGTTATTGGTTTGATATCAATGCTAGCAAAAGGTGATTTTAACAAAAAATATTCAAACAAATTAATGAGACTTAGAGTAATAACTCAAGGTATAATTATTTTAATATTCGCTTTAGTATTCTTAATTAAGTTTTTAGATTAAATTGGTTAAATTAAATAAAATATACACTAAAACTGGAGATAAAGGATCTACTCAACTTGGAGACGGAAAAAGAGTTGAAAAAAACTCATTAAGAGTTGATGCTTATGGATCTGTGGATGAAGCAAATGCAACTATAGGATTATCAATTCTAAGGACAAATATAAAAATAAAAAAAATACTTCAGATAATACAAAATGATTTATTTGATTTGGGAGCAGATTTATGCGTACCTGATAAAAAAAATATTCACAAACTTAAAATAACAAATGATCGCGTGGATTATATTGAAGGAAAAATTGATACTTTTAATAAAGAATTAGCTCCCCTAAATTCATTTATACTTCCAGGTGGTTCAGAATCATCAACTTATTTGCATATTGCAAGAACTGTAACAAGAAGGGCTGAAAGAAAAGTTGTTGCTCTTTCAAAAAAAGAAAAAGTTAATCCTGTAGCAATTATATATTTAAATAGATTATCTGATTTGCTTTTTGTTCTTGCTAGATATACAAATAACAAAGGCAAAAAAGATATTCTTTGGAAACCAGGAAAAAATTTAAAAAAGAAATAAGTTTGAACAAAATAAGTTTAAAAAAAATTTCACTTTTTCTGCTTATTTTGCTGCCATTTGCAATTATTGTTGGGCAAGCACCTTCTGATATAATTGTAAGTACAATTTCTATTTTATTTTTAGTTAATTCTATAATCCAAAAGGATTGGTCTTGGATAAAAATAAAATGGATAAAAATAATTTTTTTTTTATGGATTTATTTAATATTCGCAAGCTTTTTTGCTTTGGATATAAAAACAGCTTTAGAACATTCAGTTTTATTTCTACGTTTTTTTATTTTTGCAGTTGCTTTACAATACTGGATTTTAAATGATAGAAGGTTTTTAGAATATATTTTATATTCTGTTGCATGTGCATTTATTTTTGTTTTTATTGATACATTTTATCAATTTTTACATTTTGATTTAATTAAAGGTTATGGCCCTGATATTTTAGGCTATTATTCCAATGATCATTTTAGATTAACAGGCCCTTTTAGAAGCAATATACCAGGTGCTTATTTATCTAAATTCTTTTTTATAGTTTTCTTATTTACTATTGTTAAATTAAAAAAATCAAAAAATGACAGTTTGTTATTTATTCCTTTAGTAACACTAAGTTTTTTTTTAGTATTTTTAACAGGAGAAGCAATGTCTTTTGCTAGTATTGGACTGGGTTTATTAATTCTTTTTTTATTAGAAAAAAAATTTCGCAAAAAAATAATTTTTTCTTTGATTATTTTATTTTGCTTAACTTTTCTTGCAATAAAATTTAATCCTATATTGAATAAAATAGAAATAGTTGAAAAGAATCCATGGCATAACGGAACTGTTTATCAGATTAATTTGCCTTGTAAGAACAATAAAAATGAAATTTGTAAACAAAAATTTGAGACTCAACCTTTTTTTTATGAAGTGCTTACTAATTTTTCAAAAACTGCGTATTGGGAAACATATAGCCAGGCTATAACTATATGGAAAGATCATCCTATCTTTGGTATTGGTATAAAAAATTATACAAATGCATGTAAATCAGAGAAATATAAAAAAAATTTAAGATATTTTTTCTGCACAACACACCCGCATAATTTTTACATTCAATGGTTATTAGAAACTGGAGTGCTTGGGCTATTAGGCTTTATAACTTTATTATTTTTTTGGTTTAAATATTTTATTAAAGATATAAGTAAAAATATTAATCCATTAATTTACGCTCCTATATTAACCTTATTTGTTTTGTTTTGGCCTATTATGTCTACAGGTAGTTTTTTTTCTAATAGAAACGCGACTATGAATTGGTTTATTATCGCTTTATGTTTAGCTATCACAAATTTAAGAAATAAAAAAGTTTAATTTTTTTTAATTGAAATTGTATTTTTAGAGTGTAAATATTTATGATCATGAAAATTTTAGTACCAGTAAAAAGAGTTGTAGATTATAACGTAAAAATCAAAGTAAAAAATGATAATACAGGAGTTGACTTAGAAAATACTAAAATGTCAATGAATCCATTCGATGAAATTGCAGTTGAAGAAGCTGTAAGATTAAAAGAAAAAAAAATATGTGATGAAATTATAGCAATATCTATTGGATCTGCAAAATCAGAAGAAACTCTAAGAACTGCACTTGCAATTGGGGCTGATAAAGGAATTTTAATCGAAACTGAAGAAGAGGTTCAACCACTAGAAGTAGCAAAAATTTTAAAAGAAATTATACAAAAAAATAATCCGGATTTAGTGTTAATGGGAAAGCAGGCAATTGATGATGACTCTAATCAAACCGGTCAAATGTTAGCTGCTTTACTTGGTTGGCCTCAAGGAACTTTTACTTCTAAATTAGAAATAAATGGAAAAAAAATAAATGTAACAAGAGAAATAGACGGAGGATTAGAAACACTTGGTATGGAATTACCAGCAATTGTTACAACAGATTTAAGATTAAATGAGCCTAGATATGCATCGTTACCAAATATTATGAAAGCAAAACAAAAACCTATAGAAAAAACAACTCCGGGTGATTTAAATATAGAAATTAAACAAAGACTAAAAACTTTAAAAGTTACAGAACCCCCAAAAAAGGAAGCTGGCATAAAAGTAGATAGTGTTCAAGAACTTATATCTAAACTTCATGAAAAGGAAAAGGTAATTTAAAATGGGCGTACTAGTTCTTATTGAGCATGATAATCAAAATGTAAAGGGATCTTCATTAAACACTATAACTGCAGCAAAACAGATTGATAAATCGGTACATGCAATTGTTTTAGGTGAAAATTGTTCAAAAGTAGCTGATAAAATAAGTAAATGTGAAGGAGTGGAAGAAGTTTTTTTTGTAGATAATAATATTTATAAATATCATATAGCAGAAAATATAGCCCCTTTAATAGTTGAATTAGCAAGTAAATATTCTCATATACTTGCACCTGCATCAACTTTTGGAAAAAATATAATGCCGAGAATTGCTGCCCTCTTAGATGTGGCACAAATTTCAGATATTGTATCCGTTGAAAGCAGTGATACTTTTATAAGACCGATCTATGCAGGAAATGCTAATTTAAAATTGCAATCTACTGATAGCAAAAAAATAATTACAGTTAGAACAACAAATTTTGTAGCTACAAAAACAGACGGAGGAAATGCAAAAATTACAAAAATTGATAAAAAAGAAGATGTTGGACTATCTAAATTTGTTAAAAATGAATTAAACAAATCTGATAGACCTGAATTAACTGCAGCAGGTATTATAATCTCAGGTGGAAGAGGAATGGAAAGTGGTAAAAATTTTAATCTGCTAGAAGAAATTGCAGATAAATTAAAAGCTGCCGTTGGGGCTTCAAGAGCGGCTGTCGATGCTGGATTTGTACCAAACGATTATCAAGTTGGTCAAACTGGTAAGGTTGTTGCTCCAGAATTATATATCGCAGTAGGAATTTCTGGTGCTATACAACATTTAGCTGGAATGAAAGATAGTAAAATTATTGTTGCAATAAATAAAGACGAGGATGCGCCTATTTTTCAAGTAGCAGATTATGGAATTGTTGGTGATTTATTTAAAATATTACCAGAATTATCAAAAGAACTAGATAAAATTAAGTCTTAATTAAGTAATTAATAAATTCTATAACAGTATCGTTATCCCACTCCATATCACCTTGAAAATACCCTATTAAATCACCTTTTTTATTTATAAAAAAACTAGTTGGAACTCCAATTAGATTCATTTCTTTTGCTAATGAATTTTTTATATCAAAAAATTTTTCTAAATTAGTAATTTTATTTTCATTAAAAAAATCATTTACTTTTTTTACACCATCTCTATCTACGGATATTGCTATTACATCAAAATTTTTATTAATTTTTTTTTTTAGTCTATCTAAAGAAGGCATTTCTCTAATACAAGGAGCGCACCATGTAGCCCAAAAATTAACTAACAAAACTTTGTCTTGAAAATCTGAAAATGAAATTTCTTTTTCTTCATCATCTTTAAATTTTAAATCAGATATATTTTGTTTTTCTTTACTAAATTCAAAATCTTCTAACTCTTCTTTTAAAAAACTATTGATTATATCTTTTTCCTCTTTTGAATAGGATGAGGAAGATATGATTGTTAAAATTAAAAATATTGATATAAAAAAAAATTTCATAGAAAAAGCTTTTAACCTAGAAAAAGTATATTATGTAATGAACAAAAAATAATGAAAAAAAATAAAAAAAATATAAATCCTATATGGGGAACTAACTTTAAAAAACAAAGTAATCCTTTATTAGAAAAAATCAATTCCTCTATTGATTTTGATAAAAGATTAGCATTGCAAGACTTAAGAGTATCTGAGGTACATTCTTTAATGCTTAAAAAACAAAAGATAATCTCTTCAGCAGAATATAGTTCGATAATTAAAGGATTAAAAAAAATTAGAACTTTGATTCAAAATAATAAATTTATTTTTAACAAAAAATTTGAAGACATACACATGAATATAGAAATGTACTTACATAGTTTAATTGGGGATGTTGCTGGAAAACTCCATACAGCAAGATCAAGAAACGATCAAGTGGTAACAGATTTTAAATTATGGATTATAGAAGCTTTAAAACAAATATGTTCAAAAATTGATGAATTACAAAAAACTATAATTAAAAAAGCAGATCTACATGTTAAAACAATCTTGCCAGGTTTTACTCATTTACAATCCGCGCAAATAGTAAGTTTAGCGCATCATTTAATGGCATATTATGAAATGTTAAAAAGAGATAAAAATAGATTTCTTGATAGCATAAATAGAATGAATGAATGCCCATTAGGATCAGCGGCTTTGGCCGGAACATCTTTCCCTATTGATAGAATGTTAACATCTAAACTACTAGGTTTTAAAAAACCAACTTCAAATTCTATGGATAGTGTATCTGATAGAGATTACGCTTTAGAATTTTTATCTAATATTGCTATTTCTGGTTCCCATTTATCAAGATTTGGTGAAGACATTGTAATTTGGTCTAGCGATCAATTTAAATTCATTACATTGTCAGATGATTTTTCAACAGGCAGTTCAATTATGCCTCAAAAGAAAAATCCTGATTCTGCAGAATTAATTAGGGGGAAAATGGGAAGATTTTCTGGAAATTTCTTAAATCTTTTAACAATAATTAAAGGTTTGCCTTTAGGATATAGCAAAGACTTACAAGAAGATAAGGAGCCAGTGTTTGATAGTTATGATAATTTTATATTAGCAATAGAAGTAACGAACGGCATTATAAAAGGAATTAAAGTTAATAAAAATGAAATGTTAAATGCATGCTCAAAAGGTAATTTAATGGCAACTGATTTAGCAGACTGGCTTGTTATAAATTATAATATACCTTTTAGAAAAGCTTACAAAATGATTGCGAAAATTGTTGGTATCGCTAATAAAAAAAATTGTCAAATTAACGATTTAAATACTAGTGATTTAAATTTAATTGGAAACAATTCAGGGAAAAAAATCAAAAGCTTTTTAAAAATAGAAAGTTCTATTAATTATAAAAGAAGTTTAGGAAGCACTTCACCCAAAGAAGTAAAAAAAGCTATTCAAAATGCAAAAAAAGAACTTTTTTAATTTTTTTTTAATTGTGAAAACTTTTTTTTATATTACTTTTTTATTTGTAATTTTACTGAGCTTTAATAATTGCGGTAAAAAAGGTGATTTAGAAAAACCTGGAAAAAATTATCCTAAGGAGTACCCAAGTGAATAATTTAAAATTTAAAAAAAATGATTTATTAATTGAAGGCGTATCAATTAAAAAGTTATCAAAAAAATTTGAAACTCCTTTTTATTGTTATTCTACAAGTATAATAATTGAAAAATTTAGAGAATTTGAAAAACCTTTTAAATATTTAGATACAATTATTTGTTATGCAGTTAAAGCAAATCCAAATATTGCTATACTAAAAATTCTATCCAAACTTGGAGCAGGAGCAGAGGTGGTTTCCGAAGGAGAATTAAGAAGATCTCTAAAAGCAAATATACCAGCAAAAAAAATAGTTTTTTCTGGAGTAGGAAAGAGCTTAAAAGAAATAGAGTTTGCTATAAAAAAAAATATTTTACAAATCAATGTGGAATCTGAAGAAGAATTAAAATTGATTGAAAATATTGCAAAAAAATTAAAAAAAAAAATACAAGTTGGTATTAGAGTAAATCCTGATATTGATGCAAAAACACATAAAAAAATCACAACTGGAAGAGAGGAAGATAAATTTGGGCTCAGTACAAAAGTTGCTGAAAAAATTTTTAAAAATTACAAATTTAATCCAAATCTAAATATTATTGGTTTATCTGTTCATATTGGATCTCAAATAATGTCTTTGGATCCATTTAAAAAAGCTTTTTTAAAAATAAAAACATTAGTTAAAAAAGTTAATAAAAATGAAAAAATAATAAAAATTTTAGATTTAGGTGGAGGAATTGGAATTAATTATAAAAATGAAAAAGTTATTCATTTTAATGATTATGCAAAAATTATATCAAATTTATCAAATGATCTTGATTGTAAATTAATTTTGGAACCAGGTAGAATGCTTGTAGGAGAATCTGGGATATTAATAACTAAAGTTTTATATACTAAAAAAAATAAAAAAAATACTTTTATAATTGTAGATGCAGGTATGAATGATTTGCTGCGTCCAGCTTTATATGACGCTTACCACGATATACAGTGTGTCGTAAAAAAAAGTGGCAAAAAAATTAAATATACTATTGTTGGTCCAATATGTGAAACTGCTGATACTTTTGCAAAGAATAAACTATTAAATAAAATAAATACTAACGAATTACTTTTCTTTAAAAATGTAGGTGCATATGGATCATCAATGTCATCTTCTTATAACTCAAGACCGATAATTATGGAATTAATTATCTACAAAAATAATTTTTCAATAATTAGAAGAGTAGATAC
>Ga0315338_1001083_pt1 | contig 39982 bp, 40 predicted proteins | sample ASW8metaG_FD_204518 | JGI IMG/M metagenome (GOLD analysis project Ga0315338, IMG submission 204518) | Ammonia-oxidizing marine archaeal communities from Monterey Bay, California, United States - ASW #8 | ecosystem: Environmental > Aquatic > Marine > Coastal | place: USA: California | collected... | reverse complement strand
CAGGGCGGCCACGTGACCGCGGTAGAGCGCGACTCGTCCAGCGTGCCGGACTTGCGGTCAAACGCGGCGCCGTTGGACCCGGTCATCGAGGTGATCCGAGCGCCCGTGGAGACCTACCTGAAGCGCACGCCCGGCCTCACGGGTACGACGGTGATTGTGGATCCTCCGCGGGCCGGACTCTCTCGGGAGGTGCTGACAAGACTGGCCCGAGCCCGCCCCGACCGGGTCGTGTATGTCTCGTGCGACGTGGCGACACAGGCACGCGATCTCCGCGCGCTCGGCCTACAGGACTACTGTGTCACCCGTGTCCGGGCGTTCGATATGTTTCCGAATACGCCGCACGTCGAGACGGTGGTTCTGCTCGAACGGGGCGGGTCGCCTGGATAGGCATCAGGCTGGCACGAGTGACGGTATGCCCGGGCTTCGGGCTTCAGCACGGTTCAGAACGGCGCTGGGGCCGGGTGGATACGGGCCGATGCTACCCGATGCCCGAAGCTCTCCATGTTCCTCGAGCGCCCTCTCACATCCGTTCCGGCACCTCACACCCCATCAGCCGCAGGGCGCGCGTCATCTGCGACTCGAAATAACTGACCCCGGCGGCCCGCCAGCGACGCCGGGCTTCGTCCGGCTCGGCGAGGACTGGGCTGCTGTGGTAGAAGCCGTTGAAGCGTTGCGCTAGTCCGAACGCGTACTTCGCCAGCGTCGACAGTTCGAGCGTGCGGACCGCCTGCTCAGCTATTTCGTCGAGGCGGGATGCGTCCAGGATGAGGTCCCAGAGCCCGTCGCCGGACTCATCGGTCAATCCGGCGGTGGGCGTCGTGGCCAATTCCGCCAGCAGGGTCGTGGTCTCCAGCCTGTGACGGTCATGGAGTTTGTGCATGATCTTGCGCGCGCGTACCGTGGCGTACTGAAGATACGGGCCGGTTTCCCCCTCGAAGCTCAGCGCCTCGTCCATGTCGAACGCGATCACTTTCCCTTTCGAGTATTTGATCATGAAGTACCGCACCGCCGCCGTGGCGATGATCGTCGCGATGCGTCGCTGCGCGTCGGGCGCCAGATCCTCGTGCCGAGCCGCCACCTCTTGTTCCGCGCGTGACGTCATCTGGTCCAGCAGGTCGTCGGCCTTGACGCCGAGCCCCTTCCGGCCCGAGACCTCGACGAACGGCTTGTCGCCCTCGGGGTCGGCATAGCCCAGGGCGCGGGCGGTGGACCGCGAGAGGGCGACCATTTCATAGGAGAAATGCACCGACCGCTCGGCCTCACGCGGATGATCGAGGGCGTTGAGGGCCTGCACCAGCAGGTCCTGCAGGTAACTCTGCCGGGTATCGATGACGTTGTAGACGACGCCGGCGCGGCCGAACGGCGGTGCTGGCGGTGTGTTCGGCGGACGCTCCATGTCGACGCTGGAGGTGGCCCACAACGGCCGGCCGGACGGTTGGGTGCCAAACCACCGGTATCGGAAGTCACTGCCCAGCAGTCCGAATTTCCACAATTGGTAGGCGATGTCTTTCCCCACGTAGGTGACCGTGCCATTGGAACGGACGATCACTTTGAGTCGCGCGTCGTCGTCGCCGTCCGCGGGCTCGGTCGCGCCGCCGTTGTTGTCGGCCGCGGCGGTCGCGTCGGTGTCGGCATCCTCTATTGGCATGACCCAGCAGCCCGCGAGGCGGCCGTCCGGTTGGAGAAACACGGCGCCGGAGGACTTCAGGATCTCGAACGCGCGCGCCCAAAATTGGAGCCGGATAATGTCGCCCTCCCAGCTGAGCAGGTCGTACTCGATATCCAGCCGCGCCATCGTATTCAGGTGGCAACGCACAATCCGGTCGGTCAACAGCCGCGCGATCGCGGCAGTCGGGTCCGTGTCGTGCTCCAATTCCTGTAGCGTGGCTCGGCGGTGGGTCAGTCGTGAGTCGTCCTGTTCGTACCACTCGGTGACGCGGGCGTAGAGATCCCAACAGTAGTAGTCGAACCGGGGTTGGTCGACGATCACCCGCAGGTCGTCGAGGTCCTTGCCCTCAAGCTCGCGGAGGCCGACCACGATGTCGGCCACCTGGACGCCGGTGTCGTCGATGTAGTTTTGCACCTCTACCTCGGCGCCGCGAAAGCGAAGCAGCCGGCATAACGTGTCGCCCAGCGCCGCATTCCGGAGATGGCCCACATGCGCCGCCTTGTTCGGGTTGATGGCGGTGTGTTCGACCACGGTTTTTTGACCGCTGGCAGGGTTCGCGTCGGTGGTCTCGCTCACCCAGATGCGGGCGCAGGCCGCTCGATCGAGAAAGACGTTGAGGTATCCGGCGCCGGTCGGTTCCAGACGGCCCAGCGCGTCCATGTTGCCGGCGTCCGCGACCGCCTCGGCGATCTCGGCCGCGATGACCCGGGGTGCTTTGCGAAGTGTGCGGGCCAGTTCAAAGGCGACGGTGACCGCGAGATCGCCCAGCCTGCGATTCGGCGGGTACTCGATCGCGATGGTGGGCATGGACTCAGGGTCGAGTCCGTACCGGGTCGCCAGGGCCAGGGTGATCCGTTCACGAAGCAGGGTCTGAAGCGGCAGTATCATGAGGCGCGTTTCGAGGTGTCGATGATGAGAGTCGAGGGCGCGTTGTCGGTCAGGGCGCGTGCGCGTCGGTGATCCCCCGGGGTGTTGACGTTCAGGAACAACGTATCGTGTGGATCGAACGGCGCAATCTCTGGAGCATCGATGTGGGTCACGCGAATCGCCTGTTCCAATGCCGAGACCTGGAACGCGCCTCGTTCGAGCCGAGACCGAATCGACCCAATGCAACTCCGAGCATACACGGCGCACAAAGGCTGCGGGCCAGCGGCGGTACGCGGCACGGCGGCGTCGGTCCTCCCGACCCGCGTCACCAGGTGGCGCAAGAATGACGTCGTGAGGAACGGAAGGTCGCAGGCCACCACCACCGTGTGCTCGGTTGGCGCCCTAACCAGCGCCGTGTACACGCCGCTCAGCGGCCCGGCGCCCGGTATAAGATCCGCGCACACACGCAGACCCAACCCGCGAAAGGGGTGCGGGTCGTTGGTGACAATGAGAATATGTTCCGCGACGTGGCGCAGCACGGACAGCTGCCGATCAATGATCCGCTTGCCGCCCACCGTGAGGGCCCATTTGTCGAGACCGCCCAGGCGTGTCGCCTGGCCTCCTGCGATGATGGCTGCGGTTCGCACCTCAGGACCCTGGGACCAGATGTGCCATGCCGAGGGCCGACGCATCCCACCCGACGGCGTTGTTCGTCGCTTCCATACGCGCGGTCGGCACGCTCGTCGCTCCCGGCCGGGTGGGTGCCGTGACGTTGAGATTTAGGACACTGATCAAAACACAGTTGCCGTCTGGGAGCGCCGCGGCGCAGGATGCCCCGGCGGCCAAGGTGTTACCTTTATCTTGATCAGTGTCCTTAGCACGCCCATTCTCGACCAGGGTCGTCAACCTTAGCAGATGTCGGAACCGAAAATCGGGCGGGCGCTCGCGTCGAGCTTGCACCAGGCCATCAACGAGCTCATGCCCACCCGGGTCGAGTTCTACGAGAACTGGCTGACGCCGGGCCGTATCCGGCAAGGGACACTAGGCCGCGCGCGACTCGGCGCGGTCATCAGCTTCCTGCGCCAGGAGGGCGAGACCTACGAGGCGGTGGTACGCCGGGCAGGACGCTACACGGCGAACTGGACGGCCGAGACCATTCCGTCGGTGGAACGCGGCTTGTTGCGCCGTCTGCCCCGCCGGCTACGGATTCGCGCGGTGCTGCGCACGGCCGGGCGTCTGGTTCGTCATCTGCATGAAGGCAGTCAGCTGGACAGCATGGTGCGGCGTGGCACCGCTGTGGTCGAGATAGACGGGTCCGTATTCTGTGACGTACGCGAGCGGGCCGCAGCGCCTCTGTGTGGCTTCTATGCCGCCTTGCTCGAGCGGTACTTCGAGTTCTTTGACCTGCCGTGTTCAGCCGAGTTGTTGCGCTGCCGCGGGACCGGCGAGCCGTCCTGTGAGCTGCTTCTCGACACCACGGTCGGGCCAGCACCGGTCGCACCGGACCTTGTCGTGGACCCCATCGGCCTTGAGCCGACGGATGAAGGCGCGTGATCCGCCCGGGTCTCTGGTAACCTTGCGTTCCTGCGGACGCCGCGATACCGTGGGTCTATACCCGCTTCAGGTATGCGTTCCCCATGAGACCATGGATGACAGTTCAGGGCTCCCGTCTGGCGGTCGGTCTCGTGGTGACCGCTGCGGCGCTGTGGGGGCTTGACCGTTCGTTGACGGCCGGCCAACTCGCGGACCGCCCGTCCGTGTATGTGGCGGAGGTCGACGCGCTCATCCAGCCCGCCTCCGCGGAGTTCATTAAACAGACGTTGAATCGCGCGGACGCCGCCGATGCCGCTCTGGTGGTGTTGGTGCTTCGCACGCCAGGGGGCTTGGTCGACTCCACGCGCGACATCAATACCAGCATCATCGAGGCGAAGACGCCGGTCGTCGTCTATGTCGGTCCGAGTGGAGCCCGCGCCGCGTCGGCCGGGTTTCTGATCACGATCGCGGCGGATGTTGCCGCGATGGCGCCAGGCACCCACATCGGGGCCGCCCACCCCGTCTCCGGGACGGGCGAGGCGATGGACGACACCGCGGCCGAGAAGGCCGCGTCCGATGTTGCCGCCTATGCGCGCTCGCTTGCCACCCAGCGCCGGCGCAATGTCCCGTTGGCCGAGCGGGCCGTGACCAACAGCGAGTCGTTTACCGAAACGGAGGCGTTGGAGGCGGAGCCGCCGTTGATCGATCTGGTGGCGGACGATCTCGACAGCCTACTCGAAACATTGAATGGCCGCGCCGTTACCCGATGGGATGGGAGCACACAGATCCTCCGGACGGTTGGGGCGCCGGTCGAGCACATCGAAATGAACTGGCGGCAGCGGCTGCTGAGTGCGATTGCGCATCCGCAGATTGCCGTGCTGCTGTTCAGCCTCGGCACGCTCGGGCTGACCATCGAGCTGTGGACCCCGGGAGCCGTGCTGCCTGGGGTGGCGGGGGGGCTCTGCTTGCTGCTGGCGTTTTTCGCGTTCCAGATCATGCCGGTCAATTATGTGGGCTTGCTTCTGGTCGTCTTCGGTCTGGTACTACTCATCCTCGAAATGGTGACGGCGGCGTTCGGGGTCCTGGCGGCCGGTGGTGTGATCAGCATGATTTTTGGCCTCGCGATGTTGATCGACTCTCCGGCGCCTGAGCTGCAGCTGGGCTGGCCGTTCATCCTCTCGACGATGCTGGCGTTGGCGGCGATCGTGGGGTCTCTGGCTCGCCTCTCGCTGCGGGCTCAGCGTCGCCCCGCGGTCACCGGAAGGGCTGGTATGCTTGACGAGTCGGGCGAGGTAATCGACGACGTCGGTCCAGGCGTTGGAGGCCGGGTGTCGACGCACGGTGAGATCTGGTCGGCGACCGCACACGAAGCGATCTCGCGGGGGACACGCGTGCGGGTGGTGGCTATTGACGGGATGACTCTGACGGTGTCGCCAGAGCGCCCTGCCGTAGCGGGTCCGGTGCAAGGAGCGCACATATGAGTCCCATCCTGATCTTTGCTCTGGTCGTGGCGTTGTATCTGGCCAATTCGATCAAAATCCTGAACGAGTACGAGCGGGGCGTCATCTTTCGCCTGGGCAAGTTGCTGCCGCGGCCGAAGGGCCCCGGTGTCATTCTCGTCTTTGCGCCCATTGATCGGATGGTCCGGGTGGGATTACGGACCATCGTCATGGACGTGCCACCGCAGGACATCATCACCCGCGACAACGTGTCGGTAACGGTGAACGCGGTCCTCTACTTCCGGGTGATGGACCCGACGAAAGCGATTGTCGAGGTTGAGAGCTTCAACTACGCTACGTCACAACTGGCCCAGACGACCTTGCGCAGCGTGCTGGGGCAGGTCGAGTTGGACGATCTGCTCTCGGAACGCGATCGGCTCAACCAGGATCTGCAGCGCCTGCTCGATCAGCAGACAGATCCGTGGGGGATCAAGATTGCGGCGGTTGAGGTCAAGCATGTGGATCTCCCGGAGAACATGCAGCGCGCCATGGCCCGACAGGCCGAAGCCGAGCGTGAGAAGCGTGCGAAGATCATCCATGCGGAGGGCGAATTCAACGCCTCGGAGCGCCTCGCGCAGGCGGCCGACGTCATGAGCGGTCAGCCGCTGGCCATTACCCTGCGCTATCTCCAAACGCTGACGGAGATTGCCGGTGAGAAGAACTCCACCATTGTCTTTCCGTTGCCGGTTGAATTCCTGAATTTGCTGCAGCCCAAGCGATCTGCTGGCTCCGATGGTGAACAGCCCCAGGAGTGACCCGGCGCCCAGCGCGAAGCAGCTGGTTTTTCTGGCGATCATGGCGACCGTGGTCGCCGTGATTGTGTTCCTGTGCGGCGTGCTCGTCGGTCGCGGCGTGCCGGCTCGACACACGGCAATGGGGACCGTGTCCGATGTCCTTCCCAGGGGCAGTGCGCAGGTCGTGATCGGGGTGCCGGAGGTGCCAACGAGTGAGGATGGCGAGACGGCGTCACCGCTCGTGGGTCTCAGCTACTTCGAACGACTGAGCGGTATCGAGCCCGTGGTGGAGGCCGTCGAACTGCAGAGCGTGGGGCAGGACGCGTCCACGACCGAAGGAGACGCGCCCGATGCCGCGCCTGCCGTCGCGGTCACCGAGGGGAGCGTTCCACCCCTGACAACCCCGTCGGCCCCCGAGGAGACGGGCCCCAGCCCGGCCGGTGGGATGTTCGTGCTGCAGGTGACCGCCTTGCGGGAGAGCGCCGAGGCGAATCAGATGGCCGAAGGCCTGGTGGCGAGCGGCTACCCGGCGTTTGTGGTCGCTCCGGCGGCCGATGCGCCGGTCGCCGTGTTCCGGGTGCGCGTGGGGCCCTATGCGGACCGCGCGGAGGCGGAAGCCGCGGGTCGCCGGTTGGAGGCCGAGCAACGCCTCAAGCCCTGGGTCATCCAGCTCTAATTTCTCTCCGTCCAGAAAGAGTCTTGACAGTGGCAGTGGAACTCGATGGTCAGATCCGGCGTTACGAACAACTCGTGGAGCGTTCGGCCGCCTTGCGCGGCCATCTTTGACGCGCCAGACGTGGGACAGGAGTTGGCCGCACTGGAAGCCCAGGCGGCGGCACCTGATTTCTGGAAACGTCCCGAACAGGCACAGGATGTCTTGCGCCGCCGTCGGCGGCTGCAGGCGGATCGCGACCTGTCTGAATCCCTGGCTCAGAAGACCAGCGACCTCCAGGTACTCGTCGATTGGGCCGGTCAGGGAGAAGACGTCGGCGACGACCTGGAGGCCGGGCTCGACGGGCTGGACCGCGAAGTCGAGGCGGGGGAGACCAAGAAGATGCTCGGCGGCGAGCATGACGACAAGAACGCCATCCTGACCATTCACCCCGGCGCTGGCGGAACCGAGTCGCAGGACTGGGCCGAGATGTTGGCGCGCGCCTATCTGCGCTGGGCGGAACGGCGCGAGTTCAAAGCGGAGATCATCGAGTGGCAACCGGGCGACGAGGCCGGGATCAAGGCCGCGACGCTGACGGTGACCGGTGACTTCGCCTACGGCCTGTTGCTCGCAGAGGCCGGTGTCCATCGGCTGGTGCGAATTTCCCCGTTCGATCAGGCGGCCCGTCGGCACACCTCGTTCGCGTCGGCGCATGTCTGGCCCGAACTGCCCGACGACATCGACGTCGAGATCGAAGATAAAGACCTGCGTATCGATACGTTCCGCTCAAGCGGTGCTGGGGGTCAGCACGTCAACGTGACCGACTCGGCGGTGCGGATTACCCACCTGCCCACAAACATCGTAGTGTCGTGCCAGAACGAGCGGTCGCAGCACCGCAACCGGGACGCGGCGATGAAGGTCTTGCGGGCGAGGCTCTATGACCTCCGAGAGCGAGAGCAGCAGGCGAAAATGGCGGAGCTCGGTGGGACAAAAAAGGCGAACGCGTTCGGCAGCCAGATCCGCAACTACGTCCTCCACCCGTACCAGATGGTCAAAGACCTTCGCACGCAGGTCGAGACAGGCAACGTGGACCGCGTGCTCGACGGCGACTTCGACCCGTTCATCAAAGCCTACCTGATGCAGAAAGCCGCCGGCGACCAGCCGTCCGGCTAGGGTTCGAACAGGCTGCCTGGTTGAGTATTGGCGACGAACGCTTCCTGAATGGCGTTCGGCGCCCATGGTTCGGTGATCTTGCCGGTCGTGCCGTCGACGGTGACGAACACGATGTTGCTGGGTGGCACGAATCCGGCCGGTGCGGGACGGTCCTCGATATAGGCCCGCATGAAGTCACGCCAGATAGGCAGGGCCACCGAGGCGCCATCCTGACCGTTGCCGAGTGACCGCTTCGTGTCGAACCCGACCCAGACCCCGACAGTAATGTCCGGATCGAACCCAACGAACCAGCCATCCGTGAAATCATCGACCGTACCGGTCTTGCCGCCCATCGGCCACCGCAGCGACCGCGCGCTCCGGCCCGTCCCGCGTTCGATCGCCCCCCGGAAGATGTTCAGCATCACGTAGGCGGTGTCGGGGCGGACCGTATCGTGCGCTTCCGGGCGATTCTCTTCAAGTACCATGCCTTGGCGGTCGGAGATTCTGGTGATCTGGTAGGGCGTCATCCGGACACCACGGTTCGGAAAGACCGAGTACGCGCTCGTAATCTCTTCCAGCGTGGTTTCCGCCGATCCCAGCGCGACCGAGAGGAACGGCGGTACCTCCGAGGTAATGCCGAACCTGGGGGCATAGGAGACGACGGTCTCCGGTCCCATGGCGTGCATCAGTTGGACCGCGGGTACGTTGATCGACCTTTCGAGCGCATACCGGAGCGTGACTGGGCCCAGATACTCGTTCTTGTAATTGGCCGGTTCGTATGGCTCCTGGCCGGGACCCGCGTACAAGCTGATCGGCTCGTCCATGATGATCGACGCGGCGGTGTAGCCCTGGTCGATCGCGGCCGTGAAGACAATGCCCTTGAACAGCGACCCCAATTGGCGTTTGGCCTGGGTGGCCCGATTGAACTTGCTGCGGTCGTAGTTGAACCCGCCGACCATTGACAGCACCTGACCGGTGCGATTGTCGAGGGCCAGCAGTGCCCCCTCCACCTCGGGTGGCTGTTCGAGCGTGCTGGTGATCTTGCCAGACGCCGCGTCGATGCTGACGACCGCCACCTCGACCAGGTCGCCCGGTCTGGCCAGTTCCTCAGCCCGCTGTCGGCGTGTCCAACTGAAACCGTTAGGCGGAATCACCGTGGTGTAGCGGCCGATGCGCGCCTGCAGCGTGCCACCATCGGTACTGGTCACGACGGCCGGCACGACGTCGCCTTCCGCGATGGCAAACTGCCAGCGGCGATCCGTATAGTCGGCGATGGTCGTGCCGTCATCGGTGACGTTTCGGTCCGGCGCACGATATCCCAGGCGCTTGTCGATGACGCGGAGCCACCGCTCGACCGCGACGTCCGCCGCCGCCTGCAGCCGGGCATCAAGCGTCGTGTGTACTTCGAGCCCATCCTCGTAGAGCGAACTCGCGCCGTAGGTCGCCTCGAGATGCTGGCGCACTTCCTCGACGAAGTAGGGTCCGATCGTCTGGTTCTGCTCGGTGCGCTCAGCCAGCACAATATCGCTGGCGATGGCGGCCTCCGCATCGGCCGCCGTGATGTAGCCGTTGTCCCGCATTTGGCCGAGGACGTAGTCGCGGCGTTCGCGCGCCCATTCCGGGTTGACCAAGGGGCTCTGGCGAGTGGGCGACTGGAAGATACCGGCGATGACGGCCGCTTCAGCCAGTTCGAGCTCGATCGCCGGCTTGCCGAAGTAGAGCCGGGAGGCCGCTTCCACGCCGTACGCCCCGCTCCCCAGATACATCTGGTTGCAATAGAGCGTGAGAATCTCACGTTTGGTGTAGCGCTTCTCGATCTGAATGGTGAGCAGGGCCTCCTGGAACTTCCGGCTCGGAACCTTCTCGAGCCCGAGCGGTGCGGCTCCGCCGAGCGAGACCTGCCGAGCCAGCTGCATGGTCAGCGTGCTGGCGCCTCGCAGCCGCCACCGCAACACGTTCTGGACCGCCGTGATCGCCATACGTCGCAGATTGAATCCGAAGTGGTCGAAGAAGGCCGCATCTTCAGCCGAGATGAGCGCCTGCCGCAGCACTTCCGGGATGTCGTCGTACCCGATGACAACGCGTCGCTCCGTGGCAAATTGATGGATTTCCTCGCCGCCGGCGGCATAGACCCGGGTGATGGTGTTCGGCGCATAGTCGTCGAGCGTCGACACTTCCGGGAGGTCTGGCGAGTAGGCGAAGAGCACGCCGCTGATGCCACCGGCGAGGGCGGCCAACACGAGCGCGAAGACCGCCTTGGCCTGTCCGGCGAACGGATTCTTTGAGAGGGCCACGTTGCACTTCCTAGCTGGGAGACCGCACGTCCCCTGCATTGTACCGCAGCGGTCGGACGAGTTGGCGTGGCTTCTCGCCGAGGCGTCGCACCCGTGCTTGCCTACCTTTTGTCGGAATTGACCCCGGCGCCGATTCTCGTTCGGTTGGGGATGTCCTCTACGGGAGATAATTTTTGTAACTTTACAAATAAACGCTCATATTTTATACTTATAATAGCATTATATTGATGTGTCGTAAGACTGCGTAGATACCACTTAAACTATTTCAGGAAAAGGTGTTATGGGTAAGGTAATCGGAATAGATCTGGGAACGACCAACTCTGTGGTAGCGGTCATGGAAGCCGGGGAACCGGTCGTCCTGACGAACCCAGAGGGGAACCGGATCACCCCGTCTATCGTGGCGTTTGCCAAGAACGGCGAGCGTCTGGTTGGACAAGTCGCCAAGCGACAAGCGGTGACCAACCCTGAGAACACGCTGTTCTCCATCAAGCGCTTCATGGGCCGCAAGTACACCGAGGTCAATGAGGAAATGAAAATGGTGCCGTACCAGGTCGTCAAGGCCTCGAACGGCGACGCGCGGGTCAGCGCGGGCGACAAGGAATCGTCACCGCCGGAGATCGCCGCGATGATTCTGCAAAAGCTGAAGGAAGCGGCCGAAGAGTATCTCGGCCAATCAGTGGAGCAGGCCGTTATCACGGTGCCGGCGTATTTCAATGACGCGCAGCGCCAGGCAACCAAGGACGCCGGCCAGATCGCGGGTCTCGAGGTACTGCGGATCGTCAATGAACCGACTGCAGCCGCCCTCGCCTACGGACTCGACAAGAAGAAGGACGAGACGATCGCCGTGTATGACTTTGGCGGCGGCACCTTCGACATCTCTATTCTCGAGGTGGGCGAGGGCGTGGTGGAGGTCAAGGCGACCAACGGCGACACCCACCTGGGTGGCGACAACCTCGACCAACGCGTCATGGATTGGATCGCTGACGAGTTCCAGAAGAGCGATGGTATCGACTTGCGGAAGGACCGGATGGCGCTCCAGCGGCTCAAGGAAGCGGCCGAGAAGGCGAAGATGGAGTTGTCGACCTTGGTCGAGACGGAGATCAATCTCCCGTTCGTGACCGCCGATCAGTCTGGGCCGAAGCACCTGGCCATGAAGTTGACGCGGGCCCGCTTCGAGCAACTCGTAGAGGTACTGCTGCAGCGGACCGTCGAGCCGGTCAAGCGGGCGCTGGCGGATGCCGGGATCGAGCCGTCGCAGATCGACGAAGTTGTGATGGTGGGCGGGTCCACGCGGGTGCCGCGGGTCCAGGCGATCGTCAAGGAGTTGTTCGGGAAGGATCCCCACAAGGGGGTCAACCCGGACGAGGTCGTGGCGGTCGGCGCGGCGCTGCAGGCTGGCGTGCTCGCCGGTGAAGTCAAGGACCTCTTGCTGCTCGATGTGACCCCGCTGTCGCTCGGGATCGAGACGCTGGGTGGGGTGATGACCACGCTCATCGACCGCAACACCACGATTCCCAGCAAGAAGAGCGAGACGTTCTCCACCGCCGCTGACAGTCAGACCAGTGTCGAGGTGCACGTGCTGCAGGGCGAACGTCCGATGGCCAAGGACAATCGCACCCTCGGCCGATTCCATCTGGTGGGTCTGCCGCCGGCGCCTCGCGGCGTGCCGCAGATCGAGGTGACGTTCGACATCGATGCGAATGGCATCGTCAATGTCTTCGCCAAGGACCAGGGTACGGGCAAGGAGCAGCGGATTACCATCACGGCATCGAGTGGGCTCTCGAAAGACGAAGTCGAGAAAATGATGCAAGAGGCGGAGACCCACTCCGAAGAAGACAAGAAGCGGAAGGAAGCGATCGAGGCGCGGAACCAGGCCGACCAGGCCGTGTATGGCGCCGAGGGGATGTTGAAGGACGCAGGCGACAAGCTGTCTGATGCCGACAAAGCCCCGGTCGAGAGCGCCATCGCCGACCTGAAGAAGGCGCTTGAGTCCGACGAGGGCGAAGGGATTGCCCAGGCGCTGGAAGCATTGACGGCCGTGCAGCACAAGGCGGCCGAGCAGATGTATAAACAGGGAGCCGCCGCGGCGGGGCCGGACGGCCAGGCCACCGGAGGGCCCGGGGAGTCCGGTGGACCCGAGGGGGACAGCGCGGGCGGTGCCCCCCCGGGCGACGCCACGGAGGGCGAAGTCATCGACGCAGAAGTGGTTGAGGAGAAGAAGTAACGACGTGAGCCGCCGGCGGGGTGGGTTGGCCGAGAGCCGTCCGGCCCGACCGCCCGTGTCCCGGGTTGAGGAGTCATGGATTTCTATGTCATTCTCGGCGTCGACCGTGCCGCGTCGTTGAGCGACGTGAAACGCGCGTATCGCCGACTGGCCCGGAAACACCATCCCGACATCAATCCGGGAGACCCGGAATCGGATGCGTTCTTCATACGCGTCACCGAGGCATACGAGACGTTGGTCGACCCCGACCGACGGCAGGAATACGATGAGCACGGGGGGCGGCGACCGGGTGCCTCGATGGCTACGGTCGGCGAGGTCGAGTTCGAGGGCTTCGATTTTTCGGGACCAGTGGTGGGGGGGGAGTCCGCCTCGACGTTTGGCGATTTGTTCGCGGATGTCTTCGCTCAGTCCGCCGGCGGCCGGTCCCGCGAGACGAGTACCGACGGCATCGATCTCCATGTCCAGTTGGTCGTGCCGTTCGAGGACGCCATGCGCGGAGGCACGCGCGAGGTCACGGTGACCCGGGTGGTGCGGTGTGACGCGTGCCGTGGTACGGGAGCCAGGCTGGTGGCTGAGGGCCGATGTTCGGGGTGCGCAGGGAGCGGCCAGTCACGGTGGACACGAGGGCACATGGTGTTCTCGCGTCCGTGCGCCCAGTGTGGCGGAAGTGGCCGCCGGCATCACCGCCCGTGCGGTGTCTGTCGGGCGGAAGGGATGGTGTCGCGCACCGAGCCGGTAGACGTGCCGGTACCCCCTGGTATCACCGACGGAACTCGCCTCCGGCTGGCGGGGCAGGGCAGCACGGCGCGACGTGGCGGTACGGCCGGTGATCTCACCATCACCGTGGGGGTTGAGCCGCACCCCCTCTTTCGGCGCGATGGCGACGATCTCCACCTCACGGTGCCCGTAGCGGTCCACGAAGCCGCACTCGGCATCCGGGCCGAGGTGCCAACGGTGAGTGGTCGCGCCAAAGTCCGCATTCCGCCAGGTACCCAATCCGGTCAACGCTTCCGGTTGCGCGGCCGGGGAGCGCCGTCGCCCCTAGGCGGAGAGCCGGGGGATCTGGTGATCAGCGTCCGGATCGTGTTGCCGCCCGTCATCGATGAGCGGTCGAAGGAACTGATGAGGGAACTCGGTCGAATCAATACCGAGGATGTCCGCGCGGAGCTGCTGCGGTGAGCGGTCGCGCGGGGGCCGTGGGGTAGCCTCGTCTAAGGAACAAACCCGCGGAAAGCGAGCCAACATGCTAGGGAGGGGAACGGGTCAGGGCTATGTCATGATCAGTGCCGTAGCCCGGCGTTACGATATTCACCCCCAGACGCTCCGGATGTATGAGCGCGAGGGACTGCTCAAGCCGTCGAGAACCGAGGGTAACACTCGGCTCTACTCCGATGCGGACCTAGAGCAACTGGAGACGATTCTGTCTCTGACACGGGAACTGGGTGTGAATTTGGCCGGCGTCGAGATCATTCTCAATATGCGGCGCAAGATGGACCGGATGCAAGAGGAAGTGAACGAGTTCATGTCGTACGCCAAGCACGAACTGGCGCGTGGTCTCGGCGATTGGGAGCAGCGATTGGGTACCGCTCTGGTAAAATCATCGCCGACCGATCTGGTACGCACGGAGCAGCGCCAGTCGACCGAGCAGGCAGTTCGACCCGCTGCCGACGACGCCTCGTCGGACCCGGTCTAGCTGCTCGCCCAGCATCATGCCCTGCGAGTACTGTCACGATACCGGCTGGCGCGTGGCGCCCGGCCAGGACGCCGGCCGAGTGGAGCGTTGTGCCTGCTGGCGGCAGAGTGTCGCCCAGACCCTCCTGTCCGGGGCGCTGATTCCCCCGCGCTACCGTAATTGCGAGCTCGATACGTTCGTGACCTATCCGAATCCACAACTCTTGCAGGCGCTCGAGCGTGCGCGTCGCTTCATCGATGTGTTTCCGGTGGTGGAGAAGGGACTCCTGCTCATCGGCCCCCCTGGCATCGGGAAGACGCACATCGCCGTCGCCGTGCTTCGGCAGGTGGTGCTCGAGAAAAGCGCGCGTGGCGTCTACTACGACACGCGCCACCTGTTGAGCACCATCCGAAGCACTTACAACCCGGTGACCCGGACGTCCGAGGTCGACATTCTGCGCCCGGTTATGGAGGCCGAACTACTGGTACTGGACGACCTGGGGGCTGAACGTCCCACCGATTGGGTAGAGGAGACGATGAACCTCATCGTCAATACGCGGTACAACGATCGCCGCCCGACAATTTTCACGTCGAACTATGAAGACATTCCGGACGCCGAGAATCTTGACTCGTTGCTGGTGCGCGTCGGGTTCCGGATGCACTCGCGGCTGCGTGAGATGTGTGAGTTCCTCGAGTACAGCGGTCCCGACTACCGGGACTTCGTCGAGGGCGCGCCGACCAGTGCGCAGTTGTCCCAGAAGTGGGAAATGCAGCCCCGGCGTAAATTGCCGGCGCGTACCTCCGTACGTGCGCGGGCGCGCCTGAAATCAGGCAAGTCGGATCTCGGGTGGTCCGGCGGTCGCGCCGGCGGGTGATGAACGAACCGCTGAGGGGGACGGACGCATCCCCGCCGAGTGGCGACTTGGAGAGTCGCCCGGGGGGGCAGCCCGGCGACCGCGGTCCACTCGGCTTATATCTGCACATCCCGTTCTGCGAAGCCATCTGCAACTACTGCAACTTCAACCGCGGGCTGCTCGACGTCGGACTCAAGCGGCGGTATCTCCACGCGCTGCACCAGGAGCTCGAAGGTGCTTCGACCGCTTCGAGCCAGGTCCCAGCCGACTCGTTGTTCTTCGGGGGCGGGACGCCATCGGTGCTCGATCCGGACGAGGTCCGCGCGCTGGTCGCCCACTGTCGGTCGGCTGTGAACCTGGCACCCGGCGCGGAGATCACCCTGGAAGTCAACCCGGAAACTGTCTCGCCTGAACGTCTCGACGGCTATCGCAAGGGCGGTGTGAATCGGCTCAGCCTGGGTGTCCAGTCGTTTCGCGATGAGGACCTCAGCCGGCTGGGGCGGCTTCACACGGCGGCGCGCGCGGTCGAGGCGTTCCGGGTGGCGCGGGCGGCCGGGTTCGAAGACATCAGCATCGACCTCATGGTGTGGCTCCCAGAGCAAACCGTGGAGGAGTGGCTCGAGTCGGTCGAGACGTTGGTGGAGCTCGATCCGGACCATGTGTCGTTCTATCTGCTCGAGCTGTATCCGAACGCGCCCCTTAAGGACGAGATGGCGCGCGGGGGCTGGGCCCAGGCGCCACAGGACCGCGCGGCCGACATGTATCACGTCGGAGTGGACCGGCTCGCGGCGGCCGGCTATGAACAGTACGAGATTTCAAACGCGGCGCATGCGGGCCGGCGTTCGCGCCACAATCTCAAGTACTGGTCAGACGGCGCCTGGGTCGGGTTCGGCTGCGGCGCGCATTCCACCTGCGCCGGGGAGCGCTGGCAGAACGTGTCCGGTATTGGCGACTACATTGATCTCGTGGACGAGGGGCGAGCCCCGGTGGGGAACCACCGCCGGCTGTCGATGGAGGAGCGTCTGACCGATACGATGTTTCTCGGCCTCAGACTCTCTGATGGTATTGATATGGGGGCGGTCCGCCGACAATACGGGGTGGACGTCTGGTCACGTTGGGGCTCGGAGTTGGCCCCTTTCGTCGAGTCGGGGCTACTTGTCCGCAAGTCGGATCGGTTGCGGCTGACGAGGTCGGGGATGCTGCTGGCCAATGAAGTGATGCAGGTGTTTGTCTCGTGACTCAATTAGACGGGGCGGCGCCCCGAGCCCCACGCGGCCGCTCCGCGGCGCGCTGGAGTGCCCCACGTCGTGGCAGGCCAATCATGCAAGTAATGACTCGCATGCCACGCCGGTATCGTGTCGCGGTATTCGTGGCGGTCGCCTTCGTGGGCGGTATCGGATGGGGTGCCGCCAGGACCGCCGCCCAACCGGGGACCCGGGTGTTCAACGCCGACGTCGGCATGCTGGTCAGCCACGTCAAGTCCGGCCAGGCGGTCGCGTTCGAGCGAACGATGAAACGTATGGGCGAGGCGCTCGCCCTCAGCGAGGAGTTCGACCGGAGACGACAGGCGGTCACCTGGAAGATCTACAAGGCGACGGATCCGCTTGAGGGCGGAGCGCTGTTGTATATTTCCCTGCTGGACCCGGTGGTGCCAGGAGCCGACTACTGGGTGCCGCAAATCCTGAATGAGGCCTTCCCGACGGAGGTGCAGGAACTGTATGACGCCTACGCTGGCGCGTTCGACAAGGGGCAAGGTCAACTGTTGATGAACTTGACACGCGTCGATCTTGGACTCGCCGTGGCCGAGCCGTGACGACGGTCGAGGCAGGACCTGCAGAATCGCATGGTTCAGGAAGGTGTCTCATGACAGTAGCGCCTGCGGAAAGTCCAGAAACTACGAAGTAGGGTCACATGTGGACGATGGTGAACAAGGGGTCTCGGAGAAGCCATGTGTGGATTGGCGTGGCACTCGTCGCCGCGGTGGCCTTTGGGGTATTGCTGGGGAGTTCGTTTGCTCCGGCATCGGAGGCGGCGGCTCAGCCGACCGTGAATTTCAGCGGCACTACCGGGATAGTCTTGAACGTAGTCGACCCGACCAAGACGGCCGATTTTGAGGAGGTCATGAAAGCGTTCGGTGAGTCGTTGGTCGGGAGCAGCGACCCTCAGCGGCAGCGGATGGGCGAGGGGTTGAAATTGTACCGGGCGGCCGAGACTGGTCCGAACAATTTCGCGCTGTACTATTTGTTCGCGGACCCCGCCGTGCCTGGTGGCAACTACGCGGTGGCCCAAGTGCTCGCGGACGAGTACATGGGAGGACCTCCCGGGAACGGCGACGAGGTACGGGCGATTTACGAGAAGTACAGCGCCGCGCTCACGGGCGGCGGGCAGCAGACCATCAACATGGACCTGATGGACCTGATGTTGGAATTCTAGGGGGTTTCTCGGCGAGGCGCCCGCCTGGACAGCGTTGCGTCCTCCGTCACAGCCTGCCTGGCTGCTCCCTCGTCGCGCCTTGCCAGGCGAACGCCTCGCCGGAAAACCGGCGGCGCGTGCCGGAATTGTTTGGCTCAGCGCGGAGCCTAAGGTAGAGTATCGCCCTTGCGAACGCCACAGACTGGTACGTTATTAAGGAGGAGTACATGCGGACGATTGTGAGCAACAGACCTCGGACGCGGCGGATGTGGTTCGGCGCCGCGCTCGTGGCGGCGGTCGCGGTGGGTGCAGTGCTGGGCAGCTCGTTTGCCGGCGGGAGCGCGTCGGCGGCCCAGGCGCCCACGCGTGCGTTCAGCGGCCAGGTCGGCATCATCGTGAACTTCGTCAACTCGGCCAACACGGCCGACTACGAGGGCGTCATGAGGGCCTTCAGCGAGGCGCTGACCTCGAGCGATAGTGCGCAGCGGAAACAGATGGGGGCTGGGTTCAAGCTCTACCGGGCCGCCGAGAATGGACCGAACAACAGCGCGATTTACTACTCGATCTTCAATCCGGCGATCTCCGGTGCTGAGTATGAGCCGATCACTGTGTTGTCGGAGGACCACCTGACCGGGCCCCCGGCGAACGGTGACGAGGTCCGGGCGCTGTACGCGGACTATTCGGAAGCACTGGCTCCCGGCGGCGCCCAGGTCAATCTGAGGCTTGTGGCGGGGTTCTAGGTACTCCCCATCCAGTCGGGGGGCCGTGGCCAGGGGCACGCGTCATCTGCCGGTACAGGGGTTTCGGCCCGTGCTCGATCCCAGCAGAAGACTGTCGCCTCGCGCGCGTCGCGTGAGGCGACTGGGCCCCGCGCGCCCGGTTGGGCGGCGGTGCTTCGGCGCTCCGCAGCGCGGCTTAGCCGTTCCGCCGGCATCCGAACGGAGCTGCCAGTCGGGCCCTGCCCGACGAAGCAACGTCGCCATGCGGACGCCTCGCCCGGAAACCTAGAATCCGATGTTTAGGCCGGCATAGAGCCGGTGATGGGTGTCGTGCTGCGGCGATCCGCGGAGCGAAAAGACGCGGTAGTCGACGCGCATCCGGATCGGTCCGCCCACGGAAATTTTAACCCCGCCGCCGACATTGGTGCCACCGTTGGTGTCGCCGATTCCGCCGCCCTCCTCCTGATACAAACCCGCTCCCGCCGTCGCGTAGAACTGCAGCCCAGCGATGCCGAATGGGGTCTGGACAAGCAGGTTGGCCATGCCTGTCTTGAGCCCGGGCGCATCGGCTGCCGCATCCGCTCTCGTGTCTGAGAGTTCGAATTCGAAGCCAACCACGAGCAAGGAGAAGCCGACGGCCACGCCACGAACCTGGCGGTTCGATGGGCTGGCGTTGTTGCCCACGAAGGCGGTCAGATCGGCTCTGGCCGGGCGGACCACGCCCAGTGTCACGAACAGAACGAGGAGCGCAATCGAGGCTGTACGTCCAGGTCGCATCTCATCACCTTAGCGTGGCACGGCACCGTCCGGGCATCATAACAGAGCGTCTTCGGCGCTCCGGCGTAGCCCTCGGGCCCCGTATTCGGTGTGGTAGAGTGAAGGCACCCCGATGGACCTTCGGCCCACCGACGAACAACGTCTCCCGCGTCACACCGTCCGCGAGTTCGCTGAAGCCGAGATGGCGCCCCACACCCTGGAATGGGACGAGGCCCAGCGGTTCCCGCTCGAACTGCTGCCAAAGCTGGCCGGTCTCGGGCTGATGGGTATCCAGTCCCCCGAACGCTACGGCGGCGCCGCGATGGGGGCGGTCGAGTACTGCATTTGTATCGGGGAGGGGACGAGCGAGATTCAACGACTCGTCATCGCCCGCGAGTATCTGGACGTTCCGGCATGATCGCTGATAGTCGCCGGCTCGTTGCCGGCGTGCTCGACGGCGATCCACGGGCTATCGCACGGTCGATTTCACTGGTGGAGGCAGAGGGCGCCGCTGGAGCCGACATCATTAAAGGGGTGTTTCAACAGAGTGGCCGTGCCACGCTGCTCGGCGTCACCGGTGCGCCCGGTGTCGGCAAGAGCAGTCTGGTCGACCGCCTGGTGACCACGGTGAGGGGAGACGGGCGCACGATAGGCGTACTGGCCATCGATCCGACCAGCCCGTTTTCAGGCGGGGCGGTCCTGGGAGACCGTGTCCGGATGCAGACACACACCGGTGACGTCGGCGTGTTCGTGCGTAGCATGGCGACACGGGGCGAACTCGGTGGCTTGGCCCGTGCCACGAGCGACGCGGTCGTCGTCCTGGACGCCGCCGGATTCGATCTGATTGTCATCGAGACGGTCGGCGTGGGCCAGGCCGAAGTCGAGATATCCCGGACCGCGGACATGACCGCGGTGGTGACGATGCCGGGGGCTGGTGACGGTGTGCAAGCGCTCAAGGCGGGTGTGATGGAGATTGCGGATCTGTTTGTCGTGAATAAGGCGGACCACGCCGGCGCCGACCGGGCGGTGGCCGAGATTCAGACGATGCTGGGGTTGCACACCTATCAGCCCGAGGAGTGGCGGCCGCCGGTGCTCCAGACCCGCGCCACCGATGGGACCGGTGTCCTGGAAGTCCTTCGCATGATTGATGCGTATTGCGTCTGGGGCGACACCGAGGTCGGGCGCCGACGTCGCGCCCGCTTCGAAGCGCGGGTTCGGCACCTAGTGTCGGCGCGTCTGCTCCGGCATGTGGAACAGCAGGCACTGGAAGCGGGCGTGTTCGCACGGATCCTCGACCAGGTCGTGGCGACAGAGGTGGATCCGTATACCGCGGCCGAAGAGATCGTCCGCCAGGCGGTGAACACGACGTCGGCATCGTGACGGCCGACGAGGACAAAGGGCGCGTGACAATGCGCGCCCCGCGGTCTAGGGGTGGGGCACTTGGGGTCCCCGCGTAGCGGCCGCGTGGGGTTCGGGGTGTGGCCCCGTCTTAACAATGGTCGGCGTAGCCTCAGTCTAAGGGATCACACACTATGAAAGCCGTACTCGATCACATTGGCATTGCAGTCCGCGATCTCGACGACGCACTCGAATTCTATCGGGGCGCCTTGGGCCTTGAGATTGGGGAGACCGAGGAAGTGCCCTCACAACAGGTGCGCGCCAGGTTTGTGTCCGTTGGCGAGGCGTCGCTGGAGTTGCTCGAGGCGACGGGCGAGCACTCGCCGATCGCGCGTTCCATTCAGCGACGTGGACCCGGCGTACACCATCTGACGCTGCGGGTCGACGACATCGTCGAAGCGTTGGCGCAGCTCGAAGCTCGTGGCGTGCGGTTGGTCGATCGGGTCCCCCGCGAGGGCGCTGGCGGCAGCTTGGTGGCCTTCATTCATCCATCGTCGGCCCACGGTGTGTTGGTGGAGTTGAAGCAGGACCGTCCCCCGTCTGGATAATGTTCAGGAAAGGAATCACCGTTTGAATCCCTCACAGCATCAGGACGTGCGGATCGGCGTCATTGGCGGCAGCGGACTGTACGACATGGACGCGCTCCAGGATCGCGAAGACGTGCGGGTGACCACCCCGTTCGGGGAGCCGTCGGCCCCCTACGTGGTCGGCACGCTGAACGACCGGCGGGTGGCGTTCCTCGCCCGGCATGGCCACGGGCATCGACTCATGCCGTCCGAATTGAACTTTCGCGCCAACATTTTTGGGTTCAAGACGCTCGGGGTCGAGTGGATCCTGTCGGCGAGCGCGGTCGGCAGCCTGCAGGAGGAGTACCGGCCGCTCGATATCGTCGTACCCAACCAGTTCCTCGACCGCACGAAGGGGCGCATTAGTACATTCTTCGGAGGCGGTATCGTCGCGCATGTCGGGTTCGCCCATCCCTTTTGCGCGACCCTCAGCGAGATTGCGACCGATGCCGCGAGTCAGGCGGAGGCGCGGGTCCATCGCGGTGGGACGTATGTCTGCATGGAGGGTCCTCAATTTTCAACCCTCGCCGAATCGCGGTTGTATCGCTCGTGGGGGATGGACATCATCGGCATGACCAACCTCCAGGAGGCCAAGCTGGCCCGCGAGGCGGAGATCTGCTACGCGACACTGGCGCTGGTGACGGACTACGACTGTTGGCACGAAGGGCACGATGACGTGACTGTCGAGATGATCATCGCCACTCTGACCCAGAACGCCGTGACGGCACAGCGGGTGATCGCCAATGCGGTCGCCCGTTTGCCGGTCGAGCGGTCGTGTGAGTGCGCCTCGGCGCTTGGCTCGGCTATCATTACGCGGCCGGAACTGATTTCGTTGGCGCTCAAGCAAGACCTGGCGCCGCTCATCGGCAAATATGTCCCGGCCGCCTGAGTGGTCGCGTGATGAACCGGGACCGCAACGCTGTCGTCGCCACGCTCATTCCACGAGGTTACTGAGTCGCCGTGCATCCCATTCTGACTGTCGGTTCCGTTGCTTTTGATTCCATCAAGACGCCCTTTGGTGAACGGTCACGCGTGGTTGGTGGCGCGGCAACCTTTTTCAGCGTCGCCGCGTCGTTCTTCACCGACGTCCGGCTGGTGGCGGTGGTGGGTGAGGATTTCGCCGACGAGCAGATGCAGGTGTTTGGCGGCCGTCGCATCGACCTAACCGGGTTGCAACGGGTGCCCGGCGAGACCTTCCGCTGGAAGGGTGAGTACAACTTCGACCTCAACAGCCGGGAGACCATCTACACGCACTTGAACGTCTTTGACCAGTTTCGCCCGGTGCTGCCGGAGAGTTATCGTCCGACGCCGTTGGTGTTCCTGGCCAACATCCATCCGGCGTTGCAATTGGAGGTTCTGGATCAGGTTCAGGCGCCGCGGTTCGTGGCCGCCGACACGATGAATTTCTGGATTGACAGCACACCGGACGATCTGCGGGCCGTGCTGGCGCGTGTCGACGCCCTCGTAATTAACGATGAGGAAGCTCGCCAACTGAGCGGCGAGGCCAATCTCGTGAAAGCCGCGCGGGTCATCCGCCACATGGGGCCGCCGCTGCTCATCATCAAACGCGGCGAATACGGTGTGCTCATGACTCGCGCCGAGGCGCTTTTCGCGGTTCCGGCGATGCCGCTCGAGGATGTGTCCGACCCGACCGGGGCGGGGGATACGTTTGCTGGTGGGTTCATGGGTTATCTGGCGTCGGCGGGCGAGATCACCGACGCGGCCGTGAGTCGGGCCATCATCGCTGGCAGCGCCATGGCCTCGTTCGCGGTCGAGGACTTCGGTCTGGACCGACTGTTGAGCCTGACCCAGGATGAAGTGCGGTGCCGGTTCGACGCATTCAAGCGGCTTACCCACTTCGAGGCTCTGTAATCGGACCGCCATGCCACGATGGCCACCATGGGTCGGAGCCACGTTCGACGGGGGCGTGACTTGACACCGCCACGCTTGGCCCGCGTGTGGTCGGCCCGCGTGTTCTTGGGGCTCACCGTGACCTGGTTGGCCATGCTTGTGATGGTACCGTTCGTGATGGCGCATGAGATTGGAGGGCGCCCAGCCACCGCACTATCGGCTGGTAGCTATCTAGTCGGCGGACTTATCTGCCACCAGCGTCCGGCACGGTCATTCCGGCTCTGGGGTGTCCAGATGCCGGTGTGCGGCAGGTGCGCGGGTTTGTATGGGGGTGCGGCGTTGGGTGCCGTCGTGGCAGGGGCGTGGGCGTCTGGGCGCTCGCAAGCATCCAGTCCTGCGTTGCACCGAGGGCCTGAAGGGGCCACGCTGGGCCGATCCAGTACAAGGCGAGAAGAGGGAACATACCGACAGTATTTGACCGATGAGCGACGCCGATCGGCCGGACTCAACGCCGACCCAATGCAGCGGGATCCTCACCGCCGGCTGCTTGGGGCGGACCGAGCGGTGGTGTTGCGATGGGTGGTCGTGGGCGCCGCGGTGCCCACGGGAGTCTCGGTGGTGATGGAAGCGCTGGGTATCGTCGAGGGTTCGGCGGTAATACGGGCGGTGGGGGCAATCCCCCTAGGGGCGGCGGTGACATGGGTCGTAAGTCTCGTGATTCGCGGCGAACTCGCGTAGCGGCGGAACCGGCTCCCACCGCGCCCGCAGCTGACTCCGGTCGGGCGTTGGCGGCGCTGGCGCTGGGGTGGGCGATTCCGGGGGGCGGTCATCTCTGGCTCGGTCGTCGCCAGAAGGGCGTGGTGTTCTTGCTGGCGTTGCCCCTGATGTTCGCAATCGGACTGTGGCTCGAGGGTGCGCTCGCCCCGTTCGATCCCATCCAGCCGCTCGTCCTGCTCGCCGCGCTCGCCGATTTGGGTAACGGCGTGCCGTATCTGATCGCGGCCATCGCGGGGCTGGGCGAGGGGCGGGTGGTCGCGGCCACATTCGAGTATGGCAATACCTTTCTGATTGTGTCCGGACTGCTGAACATGCTGGTCGCCCTGGACGCATACGACGTGGCGCTTGGTCGCAAATGACGACAGGCCCCACCTGACCGATCGCGCGTGAATCGACCTGCCCCTGATGCCAAGCCACTTTCTTGCCATGCTCGTCTTCGCCGGCCTCGTGTCGTTGGTGTTTGCCGTGTTGTTGCGAGACGAACCGGGTGAGCAGGCACGGTTGAGTGGGCTCCTGTTCGGGGCCTTCGTCGTCACCGGCGTCGTGCTCGGTTGGATTCTGCTGCCCTTCCCCCTCTAAGCGTGCTGAAGAACGACGCCGGGGTGGTTTCCCGGGCGAGGCGTCCGTCTGGCGGCGTTACTTCGTCGGTCACAGACCGCCTCCTGGCTGCTCCCTCCGTGCGCCTGACCAGACGAACGTCTCGCCCGGGAAACAGAGACACTGACCAGCGTCCGCTCTCCGCGGGCCGACGAGGGCTCACCACCAGTGACAGAAACCGGTCAGAGCACTGGAGTATAGTGACCGGTCAGGGACAATCATGACTGAGGAATCAGTGCTCACGGCGCGGGAGGGGGCGATCGCGACCGTCACCGTGAATCGCCAGACTGTGCTGAACGCGCTCAATGCCGAGACGGTCGCGAGCCTGACCGCGGTGCTGGGTGGACTGGGCCACGATGTTGACGTCCGGTGCGTCGTCCTCACGGGGGCAGGCGACCGCGCGTTCATCGCCGGGGCGGACATCAATGAGATCGCAGGGCTGACGCCTGTCGCGGCCAGAGCGATGTCCGACGCGGGACATCGCCTGTGCGCGCTGATCGAAAACCTGGGCAAGCCGGTGATTGCCGCGGTGAACGGCTTCGCGCTCGGCGGTGGGTGCGAAGTGGCCATGGCCTGCACGCTTCGGATCGCGGCCACGACGGCCAAGCTGGGACAGCCCGAGATCGGGCTCGGCCTCATTCCGGGTTTTGGCGGGACCCAGCGGTTGCCTCGGCTTGTGGGCCGTGGGCGCGGGCTTGAGTTGCTACTGACCGGCGCCTCCATCACCGCCGACGAGGCGTGGCGTATCGGGTTGGTGAATCGCGTGGTGCCCCCGGAGGCGCTCGCTGACGAGGTCAACCGATTGGCGGCGACCCTGGCTCGGCAGGCCCCGGCCGCCGTGCGCCTGATGCTGGAGACTACCCATCGCGGTTTGGACATGTCCCTCGGTGAGGCGTCCGTGTACGAGGCGATGGCGTTCGGTCTCGTGAATGGAACGGACGACGCGCGTGAAGGTACCCGGGCCTTTCTCGAGAAGCGACAGCCGCGGTTCGTCGGACACTGATGGAAACTTTGACCGGGACCGATGCCGTCGACGGCCTGCGGGTGGGCATCGTCGTCTCGACCTATAACGATTTCGTGACCAACAAGCTGCTGGACGGCGCGGTCGGCGCCCTCCGCGCGGCCGGCCTCGGCGAGCACCAGATTCTCGTGGCCACCGTGCCAGGGGCGTTCGAGGTGCCCCAGGCGGCTCGTCGCGTGGCGGCCTTCGGCCGGGTCGATGCCGTGGTCGGCCTGGGGTGTTTGATCAAAGGCGAGACGCCGCACTTTGACATCATTGCCGCCGCCGTCGCGTATGGCCTCACCAGTGCCGCGATGGACAGCGGACTCCCGATGACCTTTGGGGTGTTGACGACGAATTCGGCCGAGGAGGCGCTGGCGCGCGCCGGGGCCGGGCCGACCAACAAGGGATGGGAGGCGGCCGACGCGGCGCTGACCATGAGCCGGCTCTTTCGACAACTGCTGCCGACCGCGGAGCCCGGCGGTTGAGCGCCGCGCGTTCCACCCGCGACGGTCGACATCGGGCCCGCGAGGCGGCGGTGCAGTTGCTGTATCAACGCGAGGTCGGCAGCATTGAGGCGGTCGACCTCGACGTCGCAGTGGCGCGCTATTGGACGGAACATCCCGCGCCCGAGTCACGCCAGGCGTTCACGGCGAATTTGCTGCACGGCACGGTGGCGGCCCTCGACGAGATCGACCCGCTGCTCGAAACGGCGGCGGACAACTGGCGGCTGTCGCGTATGGCGGTGGTCGATCGTACGGTGCTGCGGCTCGGTGTCTACGAACTACTGGCGGCCGTCGCTCCTCCGGCGGTGGTGATCGATGAGGCCATCGAATTGGCCCGAACGTTCAGCGGGGAGGAGGCCGCTCGGTTTGTTAACGGCGTCCTCGATGGTGTGAGACGTACCCTCGCGCGTCGCGCCGACCCCGCAGACCGATCCGATGCCGCGGAGAGTGCGCAGTAAATCATGTCCGAATCCGAAGAGCCCAAGGAGAATGACCAACGCGTCCAGCGGCGCGCTAACCTGGCCGCGCTGGTGGAGCGGGGTGTATCACCGTATCCGCAGTCGTTCCGCTGCACCGACACCGTGTCCGCCATCGTTGCGGCGCACGGAGACACGAGTGGCGACGATCTGGACGCGGCGCAGAATCACACCACGGTCGCGGGCCGGATCCTGATCATTAGGAGCTTTGGCAAGGCGCGGTTCCTGGTGATTTCCGACGGTGTCTCCCGCGTGCAGGTCTATGTGCGGAAAGACGCACTGTCCGAACGGGACTTCGCGATCGCCACCCGGCTCGACATCGGGGATCACATCGGGGTCGAAGGGCGGTTGTTTCGCACCCGGACCGACGAACTGTCGGTCTGGGCCGGGAGCCTTGAGTTTCTCGCGAAGTGTTTCCTGCCGTTGCCTGAGAAGTGGCATGGCCTCACCGATGTCGAGACACGATACCGCCAGCGCTACCTGGATTTGATCGTGAACCCGGCCGCGCGGCGCGTGTTCGAGGTACGCGCCCGGGTGTTGTCGGTTATCCGCACTTTTCTGGTCGACCGTGGGTTTCTCGAAGTCGAAACACCGATGATGCACGCGGTCGCCGGCGGCGCCTTGGCTCGTCCGTTCACCACCCACCACAACGCGCTGGACATGTCGCTCTTTCTGCGCATCGCGCCGGAGCTCTATCTCAAGCGGCTCGTGGTCGGAGGGGTCGAGCGGGTCTTTGAAATCAACCGAAATTTTCGTAACGAAGGGATCTCGACCCAACATAATCCCGAGTTCACGATGCTCGAGTTCTACCAGGCGTACAGCGGATACCAGGATCTGATGACGATGACGGAGCAGATGCTGGCCGCCGTGGCGCGCGAGGCGACCGGGAGCGAGGAGGTCACGGTCGGGGACGACACCGTGTCGTTCGCGGCGCCGTTCCGACGCATGCGTCTCAGGCAGGCGGTCAGCGAGGCGTTGGCTGAGAAGCTCGGCACCCCGGTGTCGGAAGACGATCTCCGACAGCGCGAGACGGCCGCGGCGCTCGCGACCCAGGTGGGCGTCGAGCCGAGTCCGGAGCAGGGCGCCGGCAAGATCACGGTCGAGATCTTCGAAGCGCTCTGCGAGCGTGCGCTGATCCAGCCTACGTTCATCCACGATTTTCCAACCGAAGTGTCGCCGTTGTCGAAACAGCGCGACGATGACCCCGATACCGTGGAGCGATTTGAACTGTTCGTGGTCGGGATGGAGCTGGCCAATGCCTTCAGCGAGCTCAATGATCCGGTCGAACAGCGCCGGCGTTTCGAGGCCCAGCGGCGCGGGCGTGAGGCTGGCGATCTCGAGGCGCACGAGATGGACGAGGACTATATTCGGGCCCTCGAATACGGCCTGCCGCCGACCGCTGGAGAAGGTGTCGGCATCGATCGTCTTGTCATGGTGCTGACCGATAGTCCGTCAATCCGCGACGTCATTCTGTTTCCCCTGATGCGGCCGAAGGCTCTCGCTGACTCGGGCGAGCCGGAGGCCCGCGTGGAACCGGATCTCTCATGACCGCCCCCTTCGAGCTCTACACGGCGATGCGCTATCTGTTGGTGCGACGCAGCTCCCTGGCGTCGATCGGCGGGGTCGCCGTGGGCGTGATGGCACTGGTCATCGCACTGGCACTGATGACCGGCATGCAGCAGGATATTCGCGACAAGCTCATTGGCGCGCAAGCCCATGTCTACGTACACAAGCTCATCGCGGGCGGGTTCGACGACTATCGGCAGGAGGCGGAGCTGCTGTTGACGGTGCCGGGGGTGGTGGGCGCCGCGCCGTCGACGACGGGTCGAGCGCTCGTTACGGCCGGGGGCAACGAGGCGTTCATCTCCATCAAGGGGATTGACCTGGTGCTCGAGCGCGGGGTGACCGATCTCGCTGGGTCCGTGGTGCACGGCAATCTCAAGGCACTGGAGCACGAGCACGATCGCGTGCTGGGGGGCGTGATCATCGGGGAGGCGCTCGCACGCAACCTCGGGGTGTTCGTGGGCGACACGGTCACAGTGCTGACCCAGCACAGTGTCACCATGTCGCCGATCGGCCTGCTGCCTCGCCCGCGGCGGTTGCAGGTGGTCGGCATCTTCAATCTCGGCTTGTACGAATATGACAACACTTTTGGGTTCGTCACGCTGGAGGTCGCCGGTCGGCTTTTCAGCAAAGAGTCGGTCGACCTGATGCAGCTCCGCGTGGCGGACCTCGACGATGCCGCGGCAGTGGCGGAGGCGGTGCCGGAGACTCTGGGTGCCAACTATTACGCGCAGGGATGGAATGAGTTGAACGAGCCGCTCTTCTCGGCCCTGTGGCTCGAGAAGATGGCGATTTCGATCAGTGTCGGCTTGATCACCCTGGTGGCGGCGCTCAACATCGTGGCCTCATTGATCCGGCTGGTGATGGAAAAGAGCCGGGACATCGCCATCTTGAAGACGATGGGCGCCACCAGTCGAAGCATTCGGGGGATCTTCGTCCTCCAGGGCGGCATCATCGGCCTGGTCGGGACGTGTGTCGGCGCGGTGAGCGGGTTCGTCATCTCCCGCGTCGCCGACCGGTATCAGTTGATTCAGATCCCGGGCGACGTGTATCCGATTTCGTGGGTGCCGTTCCGCGTGGTCCCGTTCGATTTCTTGCTGGTCGTGACCATCGCGGTGGTGGTCTGTCTGCTGGCGACCATCTACCCGTCACGTCAGGCGTCCCGCCTCGATCCGGCCGAAGCCCTGAGATATCAGTAGAACACGCATGTCTTTTCTCCAGGTGCGGTCGCTCACCAAGACCTACACGATGGGGGAGCGTCGCTTGCCGGTGCTGCGTGGACTCGACTTGACGCTCACGCGAGGCGAGATGGTCGCCGTTGTTGGTGCGTCCGGGGTTGGGAAGAGCACGTTGCTGCAGGTCGTCGGGGGACTCGATCGGATCGACGGCGGCTCCATTCGGATTGGCGAGCTCGATATCGCCGTTGCCGACGACAACACGCGGGTGGCGTTTCGCAACCGGCAGGTGGGATTCGTGTTTCAATTCCATCACTTGTTGCCTGAATTTACCGCGGTCGAAAACGTCGCGATGCCGCTACGGATCGCCCGAGTATCGCCCGGCGAAGCATTGCCACGGGCCGAGGCCTTGTTGCGCGAGGTCGGTCTTGCCGAGCGTGACGACCATCGTCCCGGTATGCTGTCCGGGGGTGAACAGCAGCGGGTGGCCGTGGCCCGCGCGCTCGTGATGCGCCCGTCCCTGCTGCTCGCCGACGAGCCCACCGGAGACCTCGATGAGCACACCGCCGAAGAATTGCACGGTCTGTTGCGTCGTATGCACGCCGACCATGGGCTGACCTCGCTCATTGCCACCCACAACACGCGACTGGCCGAGTCGTGTGATCGCATCCTGCGGCTCGAGGACGGGTGTCTAAATCCGGTCTGAACACCGGGGTGTCTTATAATGCGAAGGGGGCCCTGTGCGTGGTCCGCCATGGGTTGTGGGCCCGATCCGCGCGGCGGCTAACGGGCGTCCGGCATGACGCCGGATGCTCTCGACACCGACTGTCGGTACTTATCGTCTGGATCACTGGATGTTCGAGCGTTATACAGAACGTGCCCGCCGGGTGCTGTTCTTCGCCCGCTACGAGGCGAGCCAGCTTGGCAGCATCTCGATCGAGACCGAGCATCTGCTGCTCGGACTGATCCGTGAGGGCAAGGGGTTGACTAGCCGAATCTTTGCCCGATCGCACCTGTCGCTGGAAGGGATCAGAAAGGACATCGAGGGACGGACGGTATTCCGCGAGAAGGTCTCCACGTCGGTGGAGATTCCGTTCAGTACCGAGACAAAACGGGTGCTGCAGTTCGCGGCCGAAGAAGCGGATCGCCTGCTGCACAACTATGTCGGGACGGAACACCTGCTGCTGGGCATCTTGCGGGAGGAGCGCGCGGTGGCGGCGTCGATTCTCGTCGAGAAAGGGATGCGGCTCAGTACGGTGCGTGAGGACATCGTACAGCTGCTGAACGAGAAAACGACGTTGACGCGGGTCAAGGAAACGCCGCTGCTGTCGGAGTTCAGCCGCGATCTGACCGACCGGGGGATGAAGAATCTGTTGGATCCGCTGGTGGGCCGTTCTGGCGAGTTGGACCGGGTGCAGCAGGTGCTGTGTCGCCGCACGAAGAACAACGCCGTGTTGATCGGCGAACCGGGTGTCGGCAAGACCGCCATTGTGGAGGGACTCGCCCAGCGCATCGTGCGTGGAGACGTGCCTCACTTTCTCGCCGATAAGCGGCTCCTGGCGCTGGACATCTCTTTGATCGTGGCCGGGACGAAATATCGCGGTCAGTTCGAAGAGCGGCTCAAGGCGATCATGAAAGAGCTGGTCGAGAATCCCAGCATCATCATCTTTATCGACGAACTCCACACGCTTGTCGGGGCGGGTTCAGCCGAGGGGTCGCTGGACGCCGCCAATATCCTGAAACCGGCGCTGTCACGTGGCGAGATTCGATGTATCGGAGCGACGACGCCGGCCGAGTATCGGAAGTACATCGAGAAGGACCGGTCGTTGGAGCGTCGATTCCAGGCGGTCAACGTGGCCCCAGCGAGTGAGGCGGAGGCGCTCCAGGTACTCCTCGGCGTCAAGGACCGGTATGAGAGCTTCCATCATGTCGAATACTCGACGGAGGCGATCGAGGCGGCGGTGTATCAGTCAAACCGGTACATCACCGAACGGTTTCTGCCAGACAAAGCGATTGACCTGATCGATGAGGCTGGCTCGCGGGCGAAACTGCGGGAAGCCGGCGTCAGTGACGAGTTCGGGGACATCAACCGGAATATCCGGGTGGCGGTCGAGCAGATGGAAAGCGCCGCGGCCCAGAAGGACTACGAGAAGGCTCAGTTCTTCAAGGAGCAGGAGGTCATTGCCCGCGAGAGTCTCCAGTTCGTGCGGGAGAAGTTCGACGTGAAGGCGGGCACCCGGTCGGTCGAGGTGGATAAGCAGGACATCGACGAGGTGGTGTCAACCTGGACCGGGGTGCCGCTGACCTCCGTCAATCAGGATGAGAGCGACAAGTTGCTCCGCATGGAGGTCGAACTCCATCGACGGGTGATCAGCCAGGATCGCGCGATTTCGGCGTTGTCCAGGGCCATTCGACGCTCGAGGGCGGGGCTGAAGGCGCCCACGCGTCCAGTCGGGAGTTTCGTATTCTTGGGCCCAACCGGGGTGGGCAAGACCGAGTTGGCTCGAGCGCTTGCGAATTTTCTGTTCGGGAGCGATTCGTCGCTGATCCGTTTCGATATGTCCGAGTACATGGAGAAGCACTCGGTTTCGAAGCTGATCGGCTCGCCGCCGGGCTACGTGGGCCATGAGGAGGGCGGGCAATTGACCGAAAAGGTCAAACGCAGCCCGTATTCGGTCGTGCTGCTCGATGAGATCGAGAAGGCGCACCCGGATCTGTTCAATATTTTGTTGCAGGTGTTCGAGGACGGTCATTTGACCGACGGGCTGGGTAATCGGATCAATTTCAAGAATACGATCATCATCATGACCTCCAACATCGGCGCCCGCTTTATCCAGAAGCAAGCGTCACTGGGGTTTCAGCCGTCTGACGCCGAAGAGATCAAGCGTGGCGTGACCGATCTGGTGCTTGCTGAGGTCAAGCGTACGTTCAATCCGGAGTTCGTCAACCGTGTCGACGAGATTATCGTGTTCGAGGCGCTGGTCGATGATGACCTGCGGCGCATCACGTCGGTGCTGGTCGACCAGTTGAACGAGCACCTCGTCGACCGCAAGCTGCGGATCACGCTGACACCGGAGGTGATCGACTGGATTATCGACGTCACCTGCAAAGACCGCTCGTACGGCGCCCGCCCCTTGCGGCGGGCGATTCAGCGCTACGTCGAGGATCCGCTGTCAGAGGAATTGATCCGTGGACGTTTGGCCGACGGCGAGATCGAGGTGTATCTCGATGCGGGCGAACTGGCATATCAGGACGCCGGGGGAACCTACACCGGCCGTCGACTTACGGCGAGCGTCTAAATACAGGGACACCGCCGATCGGGGGTGTGTGTCGGTGAGCCGCTGCAATCACGTGAGACAGGATAGATCCATGCGAAGTAGGGTGTTTCGAGCCGCGTGTGTTGCGGTGGCGGGCAGCTGTCTGGCGCTCACGCCGGTGATCGCCGTGGCCGGGCAGGCCGAGCCGGCGGCGCAGCAGCCAGGCGTGCCGGCGGCGCCGTTGCCACCGGCCGATTCACCACCGATCTTCCGGAACCTCCAATTGAGTTTCCCGACCCAGGGCGAGGTGCCGACCGTTGAAACCAACACCTACCTGTACTACATGGAGTCCGATGACCTGGTGGACAAGCAGGACGGCAACTTCACGCCCTACGACGATGCCGTGGAAAAGGTGCTGCGGGACGATTTTCAGCGGCTGTGGGACACTGATTTTCTCAACGACATCGTGATCGAGATTGTCGACGACCCGTATCCGAACGGGGTTGTCGGGAAGCGCGCCGTGTTCTTGCTGGACGAGCGAGAACGGGTCCGCATCATCACCTTTGAAGGTTCCGATCAATACGACCGGACCGAAATCGACGAAGCGATGGTGCAGGTCGGCGTCGAACTGCGTACCGACACGCGTGTCGATCCCGGCGTCATCCGAAACACGGAGGGGCTCCTGCGGTCGATGTGGGGAGAGAAGGGCTATCAGTTCGCGGAAGTGTCCCATACGTTGACCCCGATGACCGGTGGACCCAAGATCGCGCAATTGATCTTCAACATCGACGAGGGGCCGAAGGTCGAGGTGCACGACATCCAGTTCGTGGGCAATGACTCGATGAGCGCGGGGACCCTCAAGAAGCAGATGACGAACACGAGGGAGCGGTGGTTGCTGTCCCTCATTACCAACCGGGGCGCGTACCGGCCGCTCGGTTTCGAACAGGACGCGGACGCGTTGGTGGCGCACTATCGCGCGAGCGGCTACATCGACGCCCAGGTGGGTCTGCCGGAGCTCGAATACTCCGAGGTCTCGGCCAATGGGAAAAAGCGCCCGGTCCGCTTGCGCATCTCGGTGACCGAGGGGGAGCGATATCGGGTCGGCACGGTGGATTTTGACGGTGAGGGCGTCGTGCGCCTCGAGGCATTGCAGGAGATTTTCTCGGACCTGAGACCGGGAGGCTACTACGAGGAGGGGAAGGTCCGGGACGCGATGCAGGTCGCGCAGGAGGCCTACGGGTCCGGCGGCTACTACGAGATGACCGGGTTTCCCGATACCGTGCGACGGGCAGACGATCATCCCGAAGCGCGGATCGAGGGCGACCCGGTAATTGATGTCACGCTCCGCTTGCAGGAGGGCGAGCAGTACTTCGTCAACCGCATCAAGTTTCGCGGGAACAACACGACACACGACGAAGTCATTCGCCGGGAACTTGGGTTAGTTGAGCGTGGAATCTTCGATACCTCCGCGCTGCAATATAGCGTTCGGCGCCTCAATCAGCTTGGATACTTCGAGCCACTCGACGAGCAGAACGCGATTCAGATCGAGAAGCGCCCTGGGTTCGACAACGAAGTCGATCTGACCCTTGAACTCACCGAGGCGAATCTGAACCAGCTCACGTTTGGTGCCGGTGCTTCACAGTTCGACGGGTTCTTCCTGCAGCTGTCGTTTCAAACCACGAACTTCCTGGGGCGTGGCGAATCGCTGTCGATGTCAGTGCAAAACGGCGAACGGATCAAGAATTATCAACTGTCGTTCACCGAACCGTATCTGTTCAACAAGCCGATCACTGGCGGTCTCAACCTGTTTCGCCGGGACATCAGGTTTATCCGTCAGTTTACGCAGAGCTCGATCGGCGGCGGCGGTTCGATCGGGTTTCGGGTTGGGCAGTGGTCGCAGATGTTCGTAGCGTACTCCTACGAGGCGACCAACGTGCGTGAGCTCAACCCCGCCTTCCTGAATCCAGAGATTCTTCGGTTTAATCCTTTTCTGGCGGACGCGCTGCTGCTCGGCCAGGATTCGGCCCGGACCATCAGTAAGGTCATTCCGAGTTTCCGCCTCAATACCGTTGATCATCCGATTTTCCCGACCACCGGCAAGAGCTATTCCCTGTCGATTGAGCTCCCGGCGGTCGGCGGGAATACCAAGTTCTACAAGCCGGTCGCGGAGGCCATCTGGTATCTCAGGCATGCCCCACGGCTGTCGTTCGGTTTTCGTGCCCGAGCCGAGTACATCGAGCCCCTTGGCTCCACGAGCGTGTTGCCGATCTTTAACTTGCTCACCCTGGGAGGCGAGTTCAGCCTGCGTGGGTTCGACATCCGGAGCGTCGGCCCGAGCGACTCTGAGCTGTTTGGGCTCGTCATCGGCGGCAACAAGAGTCTGCTGTTCAATGCTGAATATATAATCTCGATTGCTAACCCCGTGCGGATCATTCTCTTCTACGATACTGGTCAGGTCGCTGACTTCGGTGAGGATTTTGCGATGAACCAGTTCAGGAGTTCGACTGGGGCCGAACTGCGATTCTTTATGCCGGTGCTCAATATCCCGTTCCGATTGATCTATGCGTGGAACCCCAATGTGAAGGGCATTCTGAATGACCGTTTCCAGCCGCAGGAGTCAACGGTCTTCAAGTTCGCGGTCGGCACGACCTTCTGATTCTTGGACGTGGCCGCGGCCGATCGCGGAGGTCGCGTGGGGTTCGGCGAAGCTGCTAATCTATGGACGGCACTAGGAACTCGCAGCGGTTCGTGATGAAAGTTCGGAGTCGCATCGAGCCTGAGACTGGATTCGGCGCCGGTCGAATGCAAAGGGATTGTTGCTACGGGCTGCACGCGAGGTTGTGCGAGGCGTGTGAACTGAGCGACTGGCGCGGTGCTTCCGTCCAGCCGATACATACAAGATAACGACAACACCAAACTAAGGATTGATTAGATGAGATTACTCAGTGTGGTCGCGACGACGATGGTTGCGCTCATGATTGTGTTGGCCCCTGTGGATGCGACCGGGCAGCCACCGGCCACCCCGGCGCAGGCGCCGGCCGAGGCCGCGCCTCCGGCACGGCTCCCGTTTCCTCCCGGCGCGACTCACGCCTACGTCGACCTGCAACGTGTCGCGTCCCAGTCCGCCGTCGGTCAGGCCGCGAACCAGCAGGTCCAGGTCCTGAGCGATCAGAAGGTGGCCGAAATCGAAGCCACCAACGCGGAACTGGCGGCCAGTCAGCAGAAGCTCCAACAGAACGGAAGCGTCATGAGCGCGGAGGCGCAACTGCAATTGCAGGGTGAGATCGAAACGTTGAATCTCAACGTGCAACGGCAGACGCAGGACGCGGAGGCTGAGGTGGTGCGGTTCCAGCAGGGCCTCCAGATCGAATTCAATTCGAAGCTCGCGCCCGCGCTCGATCAGGTCGGGGCGCAGAGAGGGCTGTCGTTCATCCTCAGCGTCGGCGAAGGCGGCATCGCTTGGGCGAACCCGGCCCTCGACGTGACGGAGGACGTCATTCTGGCGCTCGACGCCGCACCACCGACGCCATAGGCCGCCGGGCGCGCATTGTCACGCGCCCGCGCTTTGCTGCTGGGAGCGCTACGGTGTGGCGCAACTGCGGACGGCGGGTAGACGTGGCGGTCGGGACCCGGGTAGACTGAGCCCGCTCGAGCGGTTCGCCGGTGGCCACACCGAAGTGTCTGCGTCGCGAACCCCGACCGCCAACGCCGTGTTCCTCGATATTCCAGCCTTTCTCGATCGCCTCTGCTACCGGTTTCCCTCGCCGCTCATCGACGGGATTGTCGAGCGCACGCCAGGGGTTCGGCTTGCTGCGATCAAGAATCTCACCGTCAACGAGGAATTCTTTCAAGGACATTTTCCCGGGGCGCCGTTGGTGCCAGGGGTCCTGATCATCGAGTCGCTCGTCCAGGCCGCGAGTGTGCTGCTGCTCGATGTGGAGACCGAGTCGCCGGCGACGCGCGTCGTGTTACGCGGGGTCAACAACGCCAGGTTCCGTCGGCAGGTCGTGCCGGGCGATCGGTTGTGCCTCGACGTCAAGGTCAGCCGCCGTCGGCGGCGGGTGGCAATCGTGGCGGCGGTGGCGCGGGTCGACGGCCAGGTCGTGGCCGAAGCGGAACTTTTACTGGGTCTCGTCGTGGGTGCCGCCGTGGTCGACCCCAGCGCCCACGTGGCTCCGGGGGCTGAAATCGGCGCCGGCACGGTCATTGGCCCCAACGCCGTCATTGGGCCTCACGTGCGAATCGGAGAGGGCTGTCAGGTCGGCGCCTCCGCGGTCATTGACGGATGGACGACCATCGGCGACGAGAACCGGATATTTGCGTTCGCCTCGGTCGGGATGGTGCCGCAAGATACCAAGTTCAGAGGCGAGCGAACCGAGCTTGTCGTCGGACACCGCAACACCCTGCGTGAATTTGTCACGCTGCATCGTGGGACCGAGGGAGGCGGCGGCGTCACCCGTATCGGTGACGACAACCTGCTCATGGCCTATGTCCATGTCGCGCATGATTGCGTGGTCGGCAACAAGACCATTTTCGGGAACGCGGCGACGCTGAGTGGCCACGTGTCGGTCGAAGACCAGGCCAACATCGGTGCGTTCTCGGCCGTTCATCAATTTTGCCGCGTGGGACGGCAGGCGTTCATTGGTGGATTCTCCGTTATCACGCTCGATGCATTGCCGTTCGTCCGTACGGTCGGCAACCGGGCGCGAGTCTACGATCTCAACATCATCGGGCTGGAACGACAGGGGATGCCAGACGAGACCATCGCCCAGCTTGATCGGGCTTTCCGGTATCTTCTCCAGTCAAAGTTGAACACCACGCAGGCCCTGCGGCAGATCGAGCGGGATGCAACGCTCACCTGCCCTGAGATAACCTATCTGCTCGACTTCATTCGCACGTCGCCGCGGGGGGTCAATCTGCGTCGTCCGGCCAAACGGCTCGAGTCGGCCGGTCCCGAGGACTGACTCGGTCTGACCGGGCTGGTCCCGATCATGAATCACATGCCTCTCGGGCTGATCGCGGGGAACGGTCGCTTTCCCTTCCTGGCGCTCGAAGGCGCTCGGCGGTTGGGTCATGCGCTGACGATCGTGGCGATTCGGGACGAAACCAGCCCCGCGCTGGAGGCGTTGGCGGCCGGCGATCCGCCGTCCGAGTTTCATTGGGTGTCGCTCGGCCAGCTTGGGCGCTGTATCACGATTCTGCGCGACGCGGGCGTTACCAGAGCCATCATGGCCGGTCAGGTCAAACACACCAAACTGTTTACCGGCCTGAAACCTGATCTCACGTTGCTGAAGGCGCTGGGTCGTCTCAAGACCAAGAACACCGATGCTCTCATTTCGGCGGTGGCGGACGTGTTGTCCGATCACGGCATCGAGTTGGAGAACTCGACCACGTTTCTACAGCCGTTGCTTGCGCGGTCCGGAGTGGCGACCCGTCGGTCGGTGACGGCGGACGAACAGGGAGATCTCGACTTTGGCTATCGGATGGCGGACGTGATCGCGGGGCTCGACGTCGGGCAGACCATCGTCGTCAAGGATCGTGCGGTGGTGGCCGTCGAGGCGATGGAGGGCACCGATGCGGTCATCGCGCGGGCCGGTCGGTTGGCCGGGCCTGGGACGTGTGTCATCAAGGTGGCGAAGCCAGACCAAGATATGCGATTCGACGTGCCGGTCGTGGGACTGCCTACGCTGGCGGCGATGCGGGAGGCTGGGGCCACGGTGTTGTCGATCGACGCCGACCGCACGCTCGTGCTGGATGGCGATCAATTTTACGCCGAGGCGGATACCCATGGTCTGACGGTCGTCGCCCGAGCAGGCGTGTCGTCATGACGACGGCGGAGAGCGGTGGTCCGCGAGTGGCCGTGGTGGGTGTGGGCCACTTCGGCCGGCACCACGCGCGCGTGCTCTCCACGCTTCCCGGGGTACGACTCGAGACGGTCGTGGACATCGACCTGGCTCGGGCGCAGGCCACCGCCGCGGAGGTCGGCACGGCATTCGCCGGTGACGCCTCGTCGCTGGACGGACGTGTCGACGCGGTCACCGTGGCGGTGCCTACCGACGTTCACCATGCCGTCGCGCTGCCGCTGCTCGAACGCGGGATCTCCGTGCTGGTGGAGAAGCCGATCGCGCGGACGGTCGCCGAGGCCGACGAACTGATCGCGGCGGCCGCCGCCAACGGCGCCGTCCTGGCGGTCGGGCACACCGAGCGTTACAACCCGGCGGTGGCCGCCGCCTTGCCGCTGGTGCGCTCGCCGCGGTTTATCGAGGTCCATCGGATCGGGGCGTTTGCTGGGCGCAGCCTGGACATCGACGTGGTGTTCGACCTGATGATCCACGACCTCGACATCATTTTGACCGCCGTCGGTGGCGATGTCGTCTCGGTCGAGGCGGTCGGCGTCCCGGTGCTCACCGACCGCGCGGATATCGCAAACGTCAGGCTTCGGTTCGAGTCCGGCTGTATCGTCAACCTGACGGCCAGCCGGATCAGCCGAGAGCAGATCCGGAAGCTCAGGTTCTTTCAGAAGGACGCCTACATCTCGGTGGACTGTGCCGAGCAGAAGGTCGAGGGCTGGCGTCTCGCCCGCGGCTCCGGTTCGGTGCCGGCGATTGAAGGGGGCAAGCTCGATGTGCCACGCGGCGAGCCGTTGGTTCGGGAGCTGACCGATTTCGTGGCCGCGGTGGCCGGGGGACCGGCGCCGACGGTGGACGGTGTCGCGGGACGACGGGCGCTGGCGCTGGCCGAGCGGGTGGCCGAGTCGATGGGAACGACATGAGTGAGGACGTGACCGCGACGGTCCAGATGGTCGTCCAAAAGGTAGTCCAGAAGGTGGCCGACGGCGTCACGTTGAGCGAGGCTGATTGGGCGCGGCTGACCGGGTCGCGCGATCTGATTGCGCTGGGGATGGCCGCCGATGCGACGCGCCGTCGGCGTCATGACGACCGCGTGACCTTCGTGCAGGTGCTCGAAGCGTCCGTGGACGGTGATGCGCTGGAGACGCCGATACCGCCGCCGACCGGCGAGGTCCGGCTGATCGGGTGTCCCGAGAGCAGCGCCGCGGCGGTCGCGGCTGTGCGGAAGACAGTGGTCCGGGCCGGAGTGGTGCCTGTGACCGGGTTCGCCCTCGCCGACCTGGAGGACGTGGCGGGTCATGACCGGAGTCGACTTCGCGACATGCTTGGCGCCTTGCGCGAGGCGGGGTTGGCGCAGCTCAGTGAGGTGTCGGCTGAGGGGTTGACCGACCCCGACGGGGCGCTCGCGGCGCTGCGAGACAGCGGCGTGCAGGCGGCGCGCGTCACGCTCGGTGCTGCTACCGGGGACGCGGCCCTCACGCTGATGCATCAGGTCGCGTCCTGGGACGGGGTCGGGGACGTCTGTCGGTGTCTGGCGCCGCTGCCTCGAGCGGGTTCGTCGCCCCCGTCCACCGGCTACGCCGATCTGCGGCAGGTTGCACTCGCCAGACTCCTGGTTGACAATATCGAGTTTATCCAGGTCGACTGGTCGCGGTATGGACCAAAACTGGCTCAGGTGGCGCTGACCTTCGGCGTCGATGACGTGGATGCCGTGCCGGTCGCCGGCGCGGACGATCAAGGGTGGCGCCGGTCGCCGGGTGAGGAGATACGGCGCAATATCATCGGAGCCGGTTTCACGGCGGTGCCGCGAGACGGCCGTTTCGAGGCGCTGGATGACAGTGCCGGGTCCCACGGGTACAGGACACGAGAGTCATGAGTGCGATTCGAGTCAGCGCCGTCGAGTATCTGAACGCCCGTCCGCTTGTGCATGG
>Ga0315338_1001082_pt1 | contig 40009 bp, 29 predicted proteins | sample ASW8metaG_FD_204518 | JGI IMG/M metagenome (GOLD analysis project Ga0315338, IMG submission 204518) | Ammonia-oxidizing marine archaeal communities from Monterey Bay, California, United States - ASW #8 | ecosystem: Environmental > Aquatic > Marine > Coastal | place: USA: California | collected... | reverse complement strand
GTCGGGTCGGTTCGAGTTCAGTCAGATTGGAAAAGGAGATTGGAGCCTCCGGTTCGAATCGGAATCGGCGACCGACTTTGCGCGGGTTACCTATGAATTCTCATTTGTCACCACCGACACGTCTTTAGTTGTGCCAAGCGTCGACGTGGCTCTTCGAGGGTTCGAGATCACTGCTCCAGAAGATCTTTCGGTCGAACCTGTTCCTGGATTCTTCTCGCCTCTCCTTTTTACCTGGGAAGACGCCGCTGCTCGGCAGACTCAGGTTCGATTCTTCGAGGCGGACGACGGAGAGGCAATTTGGTACAGCACTTCATCGGCAACGAATTCAGCCCGCTGGAATGGGATCGGCACGGAAAACGATTATGTCAGTGTTCCGGTGACGGCTGGTCAGTACCGCTGGCGTCTCCGGATGCAAGAAACGGGGGGACTCGAGTACCTGACTCAGTATCGCCAAATCACGTTCGCCCCCTGATCGGTGGAATCAATGCGCATTGTCTACCTTGCCAAAATGTTCCCTCGTGTTTCTGAGACATTCATCGCCAATGAAATCTCCGAGCTGAAGCGCCGTGGGCTCGAAGTTCATGTCGTCTCGCTTCTCCCAACCACGGTGGGCCGGCTTTGGCCAGAGGTCGAGAGCACAGCCGCCGAGACCTACGACCTTCCGGATCCCTTGACAAACGCTAGCGCGGTCCTGGCCTCGCAGTGGGGACATTTTCGGACGCGCCCTCTTCGCTATCTGGGCGCGTTCGGGCGAGTCGCGCAGCGTTTCTCTCGGCGATCCTGGAAACGGTTCTTTCAAGCCGGATTGCTTCTCGATTTCTGTGAACGCCACGAAGTGAAACACATCCACGCCGCTTTCGCTCACACGCCAGCCAGCGTGGCCATCTGGGTGCGGCGTTTGGGTGGTGTTTCTTACAGTATGAGTGCGCACGCCAAGGACCTCTACCTTTCAGACCCGGCCTCGATTCGACGCAAGATGGACGAGGCCCGCTTCGTCTGGACCTGCACGGCGGCGAACGGAGTCTTTCTGAGGAACCTCGGCTCACACACGCCCATCGAGGTGGGGTATCACGGAGTCGATCTAGCACGCTTTCGACCCACGGCTGGGGTCGGGTCGAAACAAGGGCGGGCTAGGAACCCCTCTACGCCCCGATTTCGCATCCTCTCCCTCTGCCGCCTCGTTCCAAAGAAGGGGCTGACACATCTTCTCGAGGCGGCCGCTCTTCTGCGCGAGCGTGGCGATAGTGAATTCGAGATTCATCTTGGGGGTAGTGGACCGGAGCGGGATCGGCTCGAGTCGGAAGTGGACCGTCTCGGGCTCGCTGGGCATGTGCGGTTTCTCGGCACACTCCTCAGTGAAAAGGTGACGAAGGCCTACGGCGAGGCGGATGTTTTTGTTCTTCCTTCGGTCGTTCTGGAGAACGGAGACCGTGACGGAGTTCCCAACGTCCTCGTCGAGGCGATGGCGTCGGGAGTACCGGTAGTGAGCACGCGCGTTTCGGGGATCCCCGAATTGATCGAAGATGGTGTGTCGGGGCTCCTTGTCGAGGCGCGGGATACGACGGCCCTGGCCGACGCACTCGAGAACGTCATGAAGGACCCGAAAGCCGCGGCAGAACGTGCGGAAGCAGGGAAAGCCACCGTTGCCGAACGGTTCGATTTGCGCTCGAATAGTGAGCGCCTGGCCGAGCGGATTCGACAGGTCCGGCGAGCCAATCGTGCCCTCTACGTTTCGACGGATCTCGGAATCCCCATTCGTGGTCACAAGGGCGCCTCTGCTCACGTCCGGCAGATCGCGGAACAAATGGTCGCTCGTGGTATCGGCATCCGTGTGCTTTCTCCGGAGCCCGGCCCCCTGCCCCCAGAGGGAAATCAGTTCGCGGTACCGATTGTGACGATCACGCCGTCCGGCCGGATGGCCAAGTGGATGAAGCAGTATCCTAAAGGGTCGTGGCGGCGAGACGTACTCAAGGAAGCCCGTCGCATCTTCTTCAACGTTTCTGTTTGGCGCGAACTATCGTCTGAACCGAAACCGGACTTCATCTACGAACGATACGCCCTCTGCTCTTTCGCCACTGGAGTCTATTGTCGGCGGCGAAGCATTCCCTGGATCCTCGAGGTCAACGCGCCTCTGGCGGACGAAGAAGCGGAGTTCCGCGGGCTTCGGTGGAGGTGGTTGACCCACGTCATCGAGCGGTGGTGCTTGCGGAAGGCTGATCAGGTTTTTGTAGTGTCCGGGGCTCTTCGGAACTGGGCGATGGAAGAGGGGACTCATCCCGATCGGGTCGCCACCCTCGCGAACGGCGTTGATCGTGAGCGCTTCCATCCCCAAATCGATGGGCGTTTCCATCGTGAAGAACTCGGTTTCGGACCCGATGACATCGTCGTTACCTTTTCCGGATCTCTGAAGCCCTGGCATGGCGGTGATGTCCTTCTTGACGCATTTGAGCAGGTCCAGAAGTCGGATCCGCGTGTTCGACTCTTGTATGTCGGGGATGGGCCGGAACGAAAGCCACTGCAGAAGCGTTGCCGAAAGCACGGGATCGAGGGGGTCGTGTTTACCGGCGCAGTTCCCCATGATCGAGTGCCGGAATTCCTGGCTGCCTCGGATGTTCTGGTCGCACCCTATCTGCCACACGATAAGTTTTATTTTTCCCCGCTCAAAGTGCTCGAGTATCTCGCTGCCGGGAGACCGGTTCTCGCCTCTGACGTTGGCGAAATCGGAGAGTGGGTGGATTCCAGTGCCGGACGGCTCGTCAAGGCGGGGAGTGCGAAACAACTTGGTGTCGCTATCTCGGAGCTGGCAGGGGATCGGGAGCTTCGGGACGATCTGGCCCGGGGAGCTCGCAAGCGTACACGGAAGGACGATTGGAGTGAGCGGGCGGCGACCATCGCCCGCCGGGTCGAAGAACTACGCGGAGCCCGCGCGATCAAACCTCTGGATCGAGTAGGCTACATCCTGAAAATGTTCCCCCGCTTTTCCGAGACGTTCGTCATTCGCGAAGTGCTCGAAATCGAACGACAGGGCGTCGAGGTCCGAACGTTTTCGATGAAAGTTCCCCATGGTCCTCGCCAGGCAGAAGCCGCCCAAGTGCGGGCCCGCCAACGGGTGTTGAGCGATCCGAAAGGATGGCCCTCATGGCGGCTTCTCCTCGTTCAAATGCGTTGCTTCTTTCACTGGCCGACCGGTTACTTCCAAGCGTTTCGATTTGCCACGACTCGCGGCGACATGAAGGCAGTCGAGAAGCTCCTCCATGCTGGAGAAATCGCCCTCGTTTGTCGCCGGGAACGGATCAGCCACCTTCATGCGCATTTCGCGAGCGGGCCGACTCGAGTGGCCAAGCTCACTTCCATGATCAGCGGAGTGCCGTTCTCGTTCACTGCTCATGCCAAGGATCTCTATTGGCGGGGACATAACCACGGGACCGGCAAGAAGCTGAAGAAGCGTGTCCGTCAGGCCCGTTTCGTTGCGGTAATCAGCGAGGAAAACAAAAGGTTCATCGAGGAACAGGGTTTCGTCGTCAAGCCGGGGCGGGTACGTCCGATCTACATAGGTGTCCGGCCGGATGACTATCGGTTTACCCTGCCAAGCGAGCGCCCCACCAGCCCTCTTCCACTCGTTCTCGCTGTCGGGCGCCTCATCGAGAAGAAGGGTTTTGATGTCCTTCTCGAAAGTGCGGCCGTGCTGCAAACACGCGGAGTGCGTTTTCGAGTGGCGATTGCGGGAGAGGGGCCCCTCGAGGGCGAACTACGCACCCAAATCGTCCGATTGGGCCTCGAGAGGGTGCATCTCCTCGGTGCCGTCCCCTTGCAGCGACTTCGCGAACGCTACTACTCGCGGGCAGCAGTTCTGGCCCAGCCCTGCGTGGTGGCAGCAGACGGGGATCAGGATGGAATTCCGACGGTCCTGATCGAAGCGATGGCTTTGGGCGTCCCCGTTATCAGCACGAACGTATCGGGAATCCCCGAGGCGATTACGGACAGAGAGAACGGATTCGTCACCGAGCCCGGGGATATTTCACTGCTCGCCGATCGAATCGAAGCATTGTTGCAGGACCGCGCGCTTGCTGACCGCCTCGCCAGGGCGGGCAGAGCTCGCGTTGAAAGGCAGTTCAACCTCGAGAGAAACGTCGGTGCCTTGCTCAAGCTTTTCCGCCGGTCCATGGCCGGATGGCCGGCACGGAAGGAATGGCTCGAGATCCAAAAATTTTGGGTTGAGAACGAGCGCACCGTCGAGTCTCCCACGCCACGACAATCCTCCGATCGGGAACCCGTCTCGAGTCCGGCAGCACGGGAATTCCCCGAATCGAGCGAGGCCTCGGTAGGGCGGGGCGACGCTCGACTACTCTGTTCCGACCCCTCAGGTTTGGCAGTAATCCGCCCCACGTCGCGTTCCGCTGAAGCGGCCCGGGCGGCTCTGCAACCGGGAACGGAGACCTAAGATCGTGGCCGGGTTCCTAAACAGCGCACGGGATGTCGCCCGCTTTCTCCGCGTGGGGGGGCGTTTTGGAAGCTACCTCCGAGCCCGTCGGGCTGCCTTCGTCGCCTCGATCTCGTTGACCGTTCTCTTTGCCGCGGTCCGACTTCTCGAGCCCTGGCCGCTCCAGATTCTGCTCGACCAGGTGGTCCTCGGTCGGCCTTCGCAGCTACCCAGAGGGTTCGATCCACTTGCTTGGGCCGGGGACGTCAATAGGCTTCTCCTCGTCGCCGCACTGGCCATTCTTGTCCTCGCCATCGTCTCCGGAGCGCTCTACTACGCCCAATCAATTCTCGTGGCCAAGATTGGACAGCAGGTAATTCGTGACATCCGGGAAGATGTCTATCATCACATGCTTCGCCACTCGCTTGCGTTTCACCGACGCAACGATCCAGGCGATCTCATCATGCGTCTGACCGGTGACATGATGTTTCTGCGCGAGATGCTCCTCGCCGTGATGGTCACGATGACCGGGGAGTGGATTGTTCTCGGGTCGACTCTGGCCTTGATGATCTGGGTCAGCCCAAAACTAACCCTCGTGACTCTCGTGATCACTCCTGCTCTGGTTCTTCTCTTTTACTTCTTTCGCCTCCGAATGCGCGAGGCCGCTCGTAAGCAGAGGAAGAGAGAGGGCAAGATCGCCGGTCAGATCGGAGAAGCTCTCCTCGCCATTCCGATGATCCAATCGTTCACCGCGGAGCAGCAGGAAGACGAACGATTTCGCAAGATCTGCAAACGTAGTGAGAAGATCGGCGTGCGCTCCGCCAAGCTCGAAGCTGGGATGCAGAGGCTGGTGGAGATCCTCATCGCGGTAGGGACGTGTCTCGTTATGTGGTTTGGGATTCGGGAGATCCTGGCCGATAAGCTCACCCCCGGTGTCTTTCTCGTCTTTCTCGCTTATCTCCGCGCACTCTTCAAGCCGATACGTAAGTTGGGCAAGGTCGCGGAGCGGACCGCGCGTGCTTCGGCGGCGGCAGAGAGGATCCTCGAAGTATTGGAGACGCGCCGCGATGTGAAGGATTCGAAAAAGGCCCGGCCGGCACCATCCTTGGCCGGGGCGGTCGAGTTTGCAGATGTTGGCTTTACTTATGAAAACGGCTCGGTCGCGCTGAAGGACTTCACGGCACGAATCGAAGCGGGGGAACAAGTTGTTGTTACCGGGCACTCAGGGGCTGGTAAATCGACCCTCGTGTCTCTCCTTCTGGGGTTTAACCGCCCCACTCGAGGAAAAGTGCTGCTCGACGGAACGCGGCTCAAACTCTTTACGCTAAAAACGGTTCGCCGTCAGATCGCCTATCTGCCCCAGGAACCATTTCTGGTTGGTGGAACCCTTCGCGAGAATCTCCTGTACGGAGATCCGCTTGCGGATGACGAGGCGATGTGGGTCGCTCTCGATCAGGCTGAACTCGGAGAGTTCGTTCGGAGTCTTCCCAAGGGCTTGGACACCTCTATCCCGTCGCGTGGTCAATCCCTTTCTGGTGGGCAGAAGCAGCGACTGGCTATCGCGCGGGCGCTTTTAAAAGATGCCCCCATTCTTCTTCTCGACGAACCCACGGTCGGCCTGGATCCGGCCACGGAAGAATCGGTGCTGCGAAGTTTACGACGTCTGCGCTCCGGTCGGACGACGATAACGATCGCTCACCGTCACGAAACCGTTCGAACTGCGGACCGCGTTCTCGAATTGAGAGAGGGATGTCTCGTCAGAGATGAACGGCAACCGAATGCGACCTCGCATTCGTTCTCGCCGATCGGTTCGAATCCAGGAGATCGTTCACCAGACCCGGCTACTTTGCTTGCCATCGTCAATGTCAAGGCCGACCCAGCCCTGCCGGGTTTGGTTCGTTTGCTCGGGCCGAAGGGAGAGGTGAGTTTCCGGAAGGTGCTCGAGGAGTACACGGAGGTCGCGACTCCGATCAGGATCCGGGCGCGAAAGCAACGGCTTGGCCAGCGTGCGCTCCTCTACGTAGAGCAAGGCGACTTCATGCGAGGCGCGTCCCCTTCCGGCCGGACGGGAGGTCGAGCGCCGAATCTCTTCGTGAAGCTCTTTCGGAGTCGAAGTTCCCGCCCCTTCGAGCGGGCTGCGACGGCCGCGAGACTAGCCGGAGCCGCCGGGCTGGAAGTTCCTAAGATCCTGGGCTGGAATGACCGGTTTCGAGCGCTGATCATGGAAGAGGCAAGCGGGACTTCCTGGTGGGATCTTCCGGCTGCGGATCGTCTCTCCACAGTGTCATCTCTCGCTCGTTCCCTCGCGCAAATGCACCTGGCGGACGTCCCTTCCGGTTGGACGGAGGTCGAGTCGGAGGGATCTCGGCTCACCCGAGTACGGGCACGGGCGGAGAACCGCGGTTGCGATGACTGGCTGAGCCTGAAAGAGGTGTGGGACAAAAGCGTGGCTGGCTTGCTCTTCGAGCCGACGCTCGAGCTGTCTCCGGCGGCTCCGATTCACGGAGACGTCTATCCCGACCAACTCCTCGCGACGAGAGACACTCGTGTGATACTCCTCGACTGGGACGTCGCTGGAATCGGAAGTCCGGCTCGCGATGTAGGGAATTTTGTCGCACATCTCGACTTGGAGATCTTGCGCGGGCGCCTGACGGAGGAAGAAGGGGCTGCCCTTTCTTTGGCCTTTCTTGAGCCGTTTGCGAGACTCGGCGCCGACGTTCAGTGGCATCGGCGAAGCACGCATCTTCGTTTGGCTGCACTGTACAGCGATCCCGGTTTCGGAGCGCGATCCGATCTGAATAGTCCGGGACTAGCCAAGAAACTCCTCGGCGCGACCGGAGCTCCTCTTACCTCGGCTGCGGTCAATTCACCGGGAGAAGCGTGATGGTCTGGAGTCGTTGGCGTGGACTGTTCCTCACCTGCCTGCTGTCGTCGGCCGGGGTCGTCCTGATCTCACCGGTTGAGGCGAATCCGTTGATCCCGGACCGAGTGGGAGCCACCATAACAGGCGGGTGGGAGGCTCGACCGATCCGCTCCTCCACCGGCGAGGTGGATCCCGATCTTGGAACCGGAGACGGACGCTATTGGTTCGCTCCGACCGAGGACGTCGAAGGACGCTGGCAGATTTGGTCGCGTTGGCGTGTCGGTGACTCCAAACTGCGTTTCGGTTACGAGCGCCGTGACTGGGTCGACGGAGAGATCTTTGGGCGCGAGGTTTGGTCGACAGATCTGCGACAGAAGCTGGGTCGGAAGATGGAGTTCAAGATCGATGTGGAGTATTCGCCACGGATCTACCTCCGTCACCGGTCCGACAAGGATGCCTTGCCGGGATCTCCTCGCTTTCGCCCGGAGACCTACCGCGGTCTCGAAATGGGAGCCTCTCTTTCGAAGGATCTTGGACGCCTGACTGTCTCTGCTCTTGGCGCGTTGGATGTTCGCGATGAGAATCGATGGTTCAACGAGCGGGACCGTGTCGGGAGAGGGGGCGGAGTCGAACTCGACTATCAATTGGACAGGGGCTCGAGGATTCGCCCGTTCTACCTTCGCATGATCACCGAATCGAAGAACGAACCGGACCTGGGTTCTGATCGCTCTCATCGGGAACACGAGTGGGGGCTGAGAGCGATTCACTCGCTCGGAGCACTGACCGTCTCGGGATACGGGAAGCTCTCGTTTCGGTCCTATACGACGACTGACCCCGAGGACACCTCGCGCTTCGGACGCAAGGACATGATCCGCTACTTCAGCGGCCGGGTGGCGTGGAAAGGAAATGCCATGTGGACGCCATTCTTCTCGATCGAGGTGTCGGGTCGAAGTGTGAACAAGGCTACCGTCGAGATTGACGAAGTCGCCGATGACGGTGTTTCCGATCGAAGCCTCATCCGATTCGGAGTCGACATCGACCACGCTCTTGCACGATAGCGTCGGGCAGACCCCGCGCGTCGCGGCTCGGCGTATGAGCAAAAACCTTGTCGGTTCGTACCTCATATTGTCTGGAAACCCTCACGGGCACCCTCCGAATTGCCGATAAAAAAGGCGAATTCGTATAGAACCGTCTACCAGATCGATGTGTCTTTGGTTACAAGTACTCGCCGGTATTACGAGACCATCGAGTTTTCAAGTCCATGGCACCAAAGGGGATACGGTTCAAGTTCAAAGTGAGGCCTCCATGGTGGCAGATCTCAGAGCCAACGACGTTGCTCCACGCAAAGTGAGATACGATCCAGCGGCAGGGCGCGGCGACGCTTCAGTCTTTCGGGAAAAATCGGTCCTTGTGCTCCTCGCCTGCATTATCGTTGGCGTGGCCGGGATCCTCCTCAACCAAACGTTTTTTCAGGGTCATGCCAACGAGCCAACGCCCTCGTCGGTTCTTCTCACTTCTCTTCCGCTCATCGGGTTGGTCGTGATTCTCGGCTCGATCTGCGTCTTCGTCTTCACTACAAAGCTCCGAAGTGAATCGCTTCTCCTCGAGCACAGAATTCAGGAGCGGACCTCAAATCTCGAGTCCGAGATTGGTCGTCGGGCGGCGGCCGAGAATGAGTTGAGGGTTCTGGTCGACGATCTCAAACTCCGGGGCAGTGCTCTCGACGCAGCGGCCAACGGAATCGTCATTACCGATGATCACGCGAAAATCCTCTGGGTGAATCAAGCTTTCGCTCGCATGACGGGCTATCTGCCCTCCGAAGCGCTCGGTCAGAGCACAGGGATCCTCCGGAGCGGGGAAAATCCCGACGAGTTTTATGAGGACATGTGGAAAGTGATCCGTTCGGGCAATGTCTGGACCGGCTCCCTCGTGAATCGCCGAAAAGATGGGACGACCTACGACGAAGAGATGACGATTACTCCGATCCTCAACGATGACGGAGAAATCCATCGGTACATCGCGGTCAAGCTCGATGTGACGGATCGAAGACTGGCGGAAACAGAACGGAAGACTCTCGAAGTCCAGCTCGAGCAGGCGCAGAAGCTGGAGGTAATCGGCCAACTCGCGGCCGGGATCGCGCACGAAATCAACACCCCGACCCAATACGTGGGTGACAATACGCGCTTTCTCGAAGAGAGCTTTGGCGAGATTGTCCCGCTTCTGAAACGTGCCGAGGAACTCGTGATCGCGGCTGATCGTGGAACCGAGGGCAACACCGAACAGGTCCGTCTCATGCAGGAACTCGCCCTCAAGCTGAAATCGGAACTAGCGGAGGCCGATGTCGAATACCTCGCCGACGAGATCCCCCGGGCCATCGAGCAGTCCCTCGGCGGGATCGACCGTGTCCGAAAGATCGTCCAGTCGATGAAGGAGTTCTCTCATCCCGGCGTGGAAGGGATGACGAGCATCGATCTCAACAAATCGATCGAAAGTACCATCACAGTGGCAAGCAACGAGTGGAAGTACGTTGCCGAGATCGTGACGGAGTTCGACGCCAACCTACTTCCCGTGCCTTGCCTGCCTGGTGAAATCAATCAAGTCGTTCTGAACATGATTGTGAACGCCTCCCACGCCATCGCTGATGTGGTAGGCGACGGCTCTGGCGAGAAGGGAACGATTACGATTCGAACCTCAATGGATGACGAGTTTGTCGAGATCCAAATCACGGACACCGGTTCTGGAATACCCGAGACAGCCCGGGGAAAGATCTTCCAACCTTTCTTCACCACGAAGGAGGTGGGCAAGGGGACCGGTCAGGGACTCTCCATCGCCCATGGCGTCGTGACAAAGAAGCACGGTGGAACTCTGCGTTTCGAATCGAAGATAGGTTCCGGAACGACTTTCTTCATTCGACTTCCACTCGAGCAGGCGTCGACCGATGTCGAGGGGGTGGCCGCTTGAAGCGACTTATCTTCGTCGACGACGAGCAGAACGTCCTCGATGGTTTTCGCCGGATGCTCCACTCGCAACGACAAGAATGGGAAATGACCTTCGCCTCCTCCGGCTCGGAGGCCCTCGCGGCGATGGCGGAGGAACCATTTGACGTTGTTGTCACCGACATGAAGATGCCGGGGATGAGCGGGGCAGAATTACTCACCGCGATTCAGGATCTCTACCCCAGTACGATCCGGATCGTACTCTCTGGATTTGCCGACCTCGAATCCTCGATGCGGAGTGTTTCGGTTTCCCACCAGTTCCTGACCAAACCCTGTGACAAGGAAGCCCTGAAGAGCGTTATCGACCGGGCCTGTCAACTGGACGACCTACTGCAACAACCGTCGATCGTGGAAGCTCTCGGCACCGTTTCCGATCTGCCCGTGCTCCCGAGTGTCTATCGCGACCTGACCCACGTCCTGTCGCAGGAAGACGTGGATGTGGAGAAGGTCGGAACGATCGTCGAGGCGGACCCCGGGATTGCCGCCAAGATCCTTCAGTTGGTCAATTCGAGTTTCTTCGGTCTACGTCGTGAGATTACGAGCTTGCGCCATGCCGTCGCCTATCTCGGGGTCAATACGATCCGTGACCTCGTCCTTTCTTTCGAGATGTTCGAACTCTTCGATGACTCGGCTCTACCGACCGGTTTCTCCTTGGTCGACGAGCAACAGCACTCTCAGTTGGCGGCGCGGATCGCTGCAAGAATCGTCGACGACAAGATAGCGGCGGAGCATGCCCTGCTCGCCGCCTTGCTTCACGACATAGGTAAACTGGTATTGGCGACACGACTGCCCGAACCATTCCGATTCATCCTGGAAGCGGGAGCCGGAGTTGAACAACCGTTCTACGCCGTCGAAGAAGAGATCCTTGGTGTGACCCACGCGGAAGTCGGCGCGTATCTCCTCGGTCTCTGGGGCCTGTCCTATCCGGTCGTCGAAGCGGTGGCACATCACCATCATCCTGGTCGAGTTGCGGGTCAAATCGAGTTTGGGGCCCTCGGCGGCACGCACGTTGCCAACTTCCTGGCCCTCGAGCAGGCCGGCCTTGATCCGGCGGCGAATGAATTGGACGAGCAGTACCTCGACGAACTGGGAGTGCTGGAAAGAGTTCCCGAATGGCGAACTATTGCCGCGGAAGAAGCGGAGCACGGCGATTCAGCTGGGAACACGGAAGCGGCTTGAGCGGCGAAGCGTAGGAGTGAAGAAAGAATGACCAAGGGTACCGATCGCATCCTTCTTGTCGACGATGAGCAAGCAGTGCTCGATGGCCTCTGCCGACAACATCGCAAACACTATGATCTGGTCCCAGCCTGTGGTGTCGAGGCCGGGCTCCGAGCCGTGGTCGGGGATGGCCCCTTCGCCGTAGTTGTGACCGACTACAAAATGCCGATCATGAGCGGGACCCAGTTTCTGGCCAAGGTCAAGGACCATTCCCCGGACATGATGCGGATCATGCTGACCGGTCAGGCCGATCTCAAGACTGCCATCGAAGCGGTCAACTCCGGGAACATTTTTCGATTTCTGACCAAGCCCTGTAGTCCAGAGATCTTTCGTGGATGCGTCAACGAAGCGATCGAACACCGTCGGCTGCGAAATGTCGAACGAGATCTCCTCGAACAGACTCTGCGTGGGAGTATTGCTGTTCTGGCCGACGTCCTGGCCCTTTCCAATCCTTGGGCTTTTGGTCGGGCCAGTCGGGTTCGGGGACTGGTCCGCCACGTCGTTGAGACGATGAAGCTCGACGACGGATGGCAGTACGAGACGGCCGCACTCCTTTCGCAGATCGGCTGTGTCACGATCCCGGACGATTCCGTGCAGAAGCTGGCTGCGGGTGAGGAACTCCCCACTGACCAAATGGCCATGATTTCGCGACACCCAGAGGTAGCGCGGGACCTTCTCGCGAGAATTCCTCGGTTACAGGCGATCGGAGAAATGGTCTATCGGCAGCACGGCAACGATCAGCCCTCAGATGATCCGACCGTTGTGTTGGGCGGACAAATCCTTGCGACGGCCCTCAAATTCGAGGAGCGGATCTCGATTGGCGCAACGCGCAAGCAGGCGTTGGATGCTCTCGGCGAACCAAAGCGCGAGAGGGAGAAGGAGATCTTCGAGGCCCTTCGTACGGCGAAGATTCCTGAAGCCGGAGATGACGCTCGTCTCATCTCCGTGCGGGAACTTGGGACGGGAATGGTGATTCAGGAAGATGTCCGTAATGTGCACGGAAACCTGATTGTCAGCCGCGGCCACGAAGTCACGGAGGGGTCCCGGCAACGACTGCAAAATTATGCCGAACTCGGCAATCTGGAGAAGACAGAATTTCGGATCCACCTCCCCGAAGTCGCATCGGACGAGGCCGCGTCCGACGAGACCGCCACCGATGAAGAGGCAGCCGATACGAACACGGGTGGAGCGGACGGAGAAATTTCCGAAGCTGCCTAGCGACTTGAAGCATAGACACGATCCAGGATCGTCGACAGCAATCCGTTTTTCCACCATGTGAACATTTCAGGGCACCAGCTGTATCAAAAAGGCCCGCTTTGACCTCCGTTTCATAGGGTGCAGCCACCCGGAAAAGGAGATATCTGCGTTGCCACCCCTGCTAGATTGTGGGCGAGAGCGTTGTGCGGCTCGAACCCGAAGGGCTCTCAGCCTTCACGCCTGGTTTGGATTACTCTGCCTCGTATCCTTTTCCTGTGGACGAGAGGGGCCAGTGCCTGTCTCCAGCGCACCTCCCAACGTCCTCTTCATTCTCATTGACGCCCTCCGCGCTGATCATCTCGGTTGCTACGGGTATGATCGGGACACAAGTCCGATCATCGATGAGATAGCAGAGAGCGGAGTGACGTTCGAAAACGCGCGCAGTCAGGCCAGCTGGACGAAACCGTCGATACCCTCGATCTTCACCGGTCTCTATCCGATCGGCCACGGAGTCTTCACCGGGAGTACTCGAGAGGAAGATGGCCGTCTCACCTCTGACACCCTGAGAGACGAGTTCGTGACTCTGGCTGAGATGTTCGAGGGTGAAGGCTATACGACCGGTGCGTTCATCAATAACGTGCAGATTCGCGCTGCTCTTGGATTCGACCAAGGATTTGCCGTCTACAAAGAAGGGCTCGGAAATGCAGGCCAGATCACCGACGAAGTTGTCGATTGGATGAAGGGTCTGGGTTCAGACCCCTTCTTCGCCTATGTCCACTATCTCGATCCGCACTGGCCGTACACTCCCCCGGCCGAGTTTCTCGAGGCCTTTCCGGTCGAGGCGCGGGGCGATCTTGATTTCAACGCGAGCAATTGGAAAACACTAGAGAAGAGCATCAAGGAAAAGCGATTTGAACCGAGCAACGCAGACCTCGATGCCATGCAATCGCTCTACGATGCGGAGATTCTCTTCACGGACTCTCAGGTCGGTCGACTCCTCGCCGAACTCGAGCAGATTGGGCGACTGGAAAACACCGTGCTCGTCATCACGTCCGATCACGGCGAAGCCTTCATGGACCATGGCGGTATCGGACACGGAACCGACCTCCATCGTGAACTCTTGCATGTCCCTCTCATCGTCAAAGTGCCGGGAGTCCGGGCTCGACGCGTAGACGATCCGGTCGAGCTGATCGATTTGATGCCGACGCTTGCTGAAGTAACGGGGCGGGTCATGCCGGTCGACGTCGCGGGAGTCAGCCTGGCTAGCGTGATGAATGGACAAAGCGTACCCGAGCGTGCCACCTTCGCGGATCACCGACCAGGTGGGAGCCGGGGAAGAATCGAGCAGAGCGTAGAACACGAGGGTTTCAAGCTGATTCGTCGCTACAAGGCTCAGCCTTCGGCTTCGAAGACGCGAGACAAGGCCGGCATTCCAGCTCTGGAAATCGGATCCTGGTTCGAGATCCAGTTTGGGCGTCTCGGGGATGGTGACCTGTTCGCGTTCGAAGTCCAGCCGATCGAGGAGCGGAACGAAGTCAGTATTGCGGGACAGCTCGAAGAGTACTCGGCCCAAACGGGAGCCTTTCGTCTGGCTGGCATTGCCGGTCAGCTCGAAACGGACGCCCGCGTACGGGATGGACGGAAACAGCCTCTAGCCCGCGAAGTCATCGCGGTTGGTGATTGGGTCAAAGTCCGAGGTTCGGGCTGGAACGACGAGCGATTCGGAGTCTTCCGCATGGAGCGTATCGACGACCCAACTCGACGGAAGGTCAAGTTGAAGGCCCGTCTCGATGAAGTTGGTCCGGCCGCTTCCGATCCAGCATACGTGCGGCTCTCGGGCTTCCGATTTACTATCGATGACGATACGGACTTCGAGGACTTTCCCGAAGCCGAAACGACGGCAGGGGTAGGAAGCGGACGACCTGAAAAGATGATCGACGAAGTCGCTTCGGATCAATCGACATGTGCCGATGCCTCGCCCCTCGGTTCTGCGCGGGAGCTGGACGGGCTCCAGCTCTACAAGCTGAATGTAGACTCTCTCGAGGTGGAGGATCTGTCGGCGCAGCTTCCCGAAACGGTGGCAAAACTCATGCGAGAACTCGATCGCTGGGAGGTTCGGCATGCTGGAAAAGGGCAGGCTCGGGTCGTGGTCGATGCTGAGTCAGCGGAAAAACTTCGGTCTCTCGGCTACATTCAATAGCCCAGTCGTCGCGATCGCCGCGGTTCGTCCAAAGGATCCCGCTCTGGAGCTCAGCCTCAACGAGATTGCGCGAACAACCCCCAGGAGAGCACGGAAAACTGTTTCGTCTCGACAGTAAAGCCGACGCGGTCCAGCCCCTCTCGCGCCAGCTCCACATCCCAGAAGAACTCCTCCTCGATGTCGTCCGCCAGTTGGCTCTTTCCCGATTGACGGCAGGATTCGAGGTAGGCTGCGCGGGCCTTCTCGTTCTCGAACATCAGATCGCCGCAGATGAATGCACCACCAGGGGCGAGGGTTCTCGAGAGAAACGCGAACAGCTCGGCCTTCTCGTTCTCGAGAAGATGATGAATCGCGTACGTACTGGCGACCACGTCGACCGTTCCCGGGACGGGCATTGGTCCATCGTCGGAGCGAATCGCGTCGGTTGTGACGAGCTCGTGAAGATACTCGAGTAGATCCTGCTGGACAGGAACCACCTCCGGCCGATCGGCCAGTTTCTCCTTGGCCAGAGCATGCATCTCGGTCGAGACATCGACGCAGAACAAGCGGTTCACCCGAGGAAGTCGTTCGGTCAGGTTTCCCGTCCCCGATCCCAGGTCGATGACCGTTCCCACGGCAGCCGGGGGCGTCGTGGCCTCTCTCCTGGTCCTGGTCAGAGAAGTGCTCACCCCGTTTGCGACCCAGTCGAGACAGTTCTGATAGCCCGTACGAATCGGGTCGGACTCGTTCAGTACGTCGGCGTCGTACCGCGGAGCATCTTCGTCGTGGTTGAATAAGTCGGCGTGCTGGCTGCGCATGGAGTTCGGGTTCTACTTTCGGTCAGAGACTGTGGGTGGAGGGCCTTCGGAGTTTTCGTCTTCACCGCCGAGACGTCCGTTGTAAATGAGTGCGCCAGAGGCGGCGTAGTCCCGAAGGACCTGGGCGGCCTCCTCCCGACGTACGGAGAGAGTCACTTCGATACCACGAGCCTGAAGAGTCTCTGGCCAGGCGGGAGGTTTGGCTCCCTCGTCCATTCCGATGCTTTCCGCATCTTCACCGGTCGCGCCGCAAACGAGTCGACGGATCCCGGACCAGGGGATCGCTCCGAGGCACATCGCGCAGGGCTCCGTACTCGAGACCAGAACATGGGGTGAGAGCCCTGGAGCCCCGAGATCGTGGGTTCCGAGCACTTGCTGGGCCATTCCCAGAGCGACGATTTCGGCATGGGCGGCCGAACACTGGCTGCCAACCACGACATTGACGCCAGGCGCAACCAAACGATGGGTGGTCTGGTCGAAGACAGCGGCGCTGAAGGGACCCCCGGTTTCTTCGTCGATGTTCCGCCTGGAAAGGGCGATGACAAACGCCATCTTGTCCTCGTCGGACGGATAGGTTGCGTCAGCTTCGCTGAGAAACTTCTCGATCCAGGTGGGGAGCGTGAGGCGTATCTCGGGTAGGGTCATTTTCGGGTCCTTTCTCATGGCAGGAGCCTACACAATTACGCAAAAACTTGCCGGAAGTTCGAAGTCCGGTTTTCTGAAATTCCGACGGATTGTGCTATCCTTATTCCGGTAACCCGACCTGCTCTCCGGGGCAGATTTCTCGTCTTGTTTTGATCGCGCTCGCGCGGGGCGGTATCGAGGTGCGTCGAGGGAAGCTTGAGGGTGGGAAAAGGGACGTCGGTGTTTCTGGGCAGGGCCTGACTCCCGTTGCCGTGGACGAACGCTCCGCGGGCGAAAGGAAACCATGATCCGAATCGAAGAAGCCGCGCGTCGTCTTCCCTCTCTTACTTCCTGCTCTCTCCGTCCTACGTCGATCCGACGTTCGGTCCGAAGGGCGATTTTCTACAGCTCCCTTCCCATCACACTCTCCATCGTGACATCCCTGCTAGTCGTGTCTTCGGTTGATGCCGCCACGGTGGTGATCAAACCGGAGCAGGACACGACCCTTTATGAGGATCTGCTGGGGACGAGCAACGGGCTCGGCGACTATTTCTTCGCCGGAATGAACAACCGTGATCAACTCCGGCGTGCCCTTATCTCCTTCAACGTGGCGGGTAACGTTCCCCCCGGTGCAACGATTAACAGCGTCTCACTCCGTTTGCATCTCTCTCGGGCTGCCAACGGAGCCAATCAGACGACCTCGCTCCACCGGTGTCTGGCGGAGTGGGGTGAAGGACTGTCCCGAGGATTCGGCGAAGAAGGGGCAGGTGGAATCGCGACGGAGGGAGACGCGACGTGGGCCGATCGGGTCTACCCGGATATCCCCTGGACGACACCGGGCGGCGACTTCATTGGGGGGAGTAGCGCCTCGATTCCGGTCGGGAATGTCGGTTTCTACACCTGGAACTCTTCGAGCATGATCTCCGATGCCGCCTTTTGGGTAGACAATCCCGAGTCCAACTTCGGTTGGATCGTCCTCGGGCTCGAAACGGGAGCGCGGTCATCGAAGCGCTTCGACAGCAGGTCCTCCGACACACCCTCCCGTCGTCCCGAGTTGACGATTGACTACACCCCGAACGGCCCGACCGTGGGTGCCTGCTGTTTGCCGGGCGACCGCTGCATCCTACTCACTCCGGGCCAATGTAGCGCCCAGCTTGGGAGCTATCAGGGAAACAATACGACCTGTGGCGCTAATCCCTGCAACGGAGTTCCTGTCAGCATCGTTCTGGAGCCGTCCCGCGACAACACACTTTATGAGGACGCGACAGGTTCGATCAGCAACGGCTCTGGAGAGTTCATCATTACGGCCATGAATGCCGCTTTGGAAAAACGTCGCGCTCTTCTCGCCTTTGATCTCGAAGCCGAGATTCCCTCGGGAGCGATCATCGCCGACGCGACTTTGACGCTCCGCAAGACCGGCGGTGGTGGCATCGCTCATGATGTGACACTTCACCGGATGCTCGATTCCTGGGGCGAAGGCAGCTCGAACGCGCCAGGAGACGAAGAGGATGGAACCGCGGCGGCGGTCGGTGATGCCACCTGGCTCCATCGTTTTTACTCGACGGACTTTTGGGCCGCCGCCGGAGGGGACTACGACCCGACAGTGAGTGCATCGACCTACGTTCCTGCGTTTGAGGCCTTCAATAGTTGGGAAGATCCTGGGATGGTCGCCGATCTGCAAGCCTGGGTCGATGATCCGAATGCGAACCATGGCTGGCTCGTTCTGGGTCAGGAAACCGGGTCGGTCATTACGGAGAAACGCTTCGTCAGTCGGGAGAGCGCCACGGTCTCGTTTCGGCCAAAGCTCGAGATCACCTACTCCGTCCCTGATAACCCGGCTCCCTCCGGACTTCCCGATGTTCCGGTCCCGGCTGAGAATCCGATCACCGAGGAGAAACGGGTCCTCGGGAAACTCCTCTTTTGGGAGGAACAGCTCAGTTCGGACAATTCGATTTCCTGCGGGACGTGTCACAAACCGGCTGAAGGCGGAGCCGACCACCGCATCGGTGTCCATCCCGGAGCCGATCTGGTCTTTGACACCGAAGACGATGTTCTTGGCTCGCCGGGTGTCCGGCGCGCGGACGCGACGGGTGCGTACTATCCCGATCCTCTTTTCGGCGATGAAGTCCAGGTAACCGGTCGGGTCAGTCAGACATTTTTTGGCGGCATTTGGGGACGCGATCAGTTCTGGGACGGGCGGGCGGGAGAGACGCTGCGGGATCCGCTCACCGACACCGTCGTCATTCCGGAGCGAGCGTCGCTGGAAAGTCAGGCTCTCGGGCCGATCCTCTCGGACGTCGAGATGGCAAAGGAAAGTCGGAGCTGGGCCGAGGTTACAAGCAAGCTGGCTTCCGTTACCCCGATGGCTTTTGCTTCGGATCTACCGATCGACATGGCGGATGCCCTGGGCGCGAACCCGGACTATCCGGATCTCTTTGACGCCGCTTTCGGTGACGATGAAATCACCCCAGTCCGTATTGCCATGGCGATGGCAACTTACGAGCGAACCCTCGTTGCTGATCAAACACAATGGGATCTCTATATCGCCGGAGACACCGAGGCCCTGACTCCCAATCAGCTGGCCGGTGCCGAATTTGTTCAGAACGGTGACTGCGCGGCCTGTCACGGCGGGCCGATGTTCACGACCAATACCTACCGAAACATTGGCCTGCGTCCGCCGTCGGACGACATGGGCCGCCAAATCGTTACCGGGGACCCCAATGATCGGGGTCGCTTCAAAGTGCCCTCACTTCGGAACGTCGCTCTGCGCAATCGGCTCATGCACACCGGTCAGATCACCGATGTGGCCGACGCGCTCAATTTCTACACATTGAACGGCCACACCCACTACACCGAGAACCAGGACGAGAATATCCAGGGGGGGCTCGATATCCTCCCGGCGGAGAAAGACGCCATCGAGGATTTCCTCATCAATGGACTGACCGATCCGCGGGTTGCCGCTGAGATCTTTCCCTTTGATCGTCCGACCCTCGGGAGTGAGAACTCGACTTCGATCGACCCGGACTCCGATGTGGCTTCGGGCGGATCAGCACCGAAGTTTCTCGAGGCGTCCGCGTTTCCGAACCCGTTTGCCGAAGAGGTTTCGGTGTCCTTTACCTTGTCAGAGGCTGCGATCGTGGACATCTCCATTTACTCCGCAGCCGGGCAGCTCGTGACGAAGAAGTCCGTGCAGGCCGAAGCGGGAGACGGACGTTTCGTTTGGGATGGTCGAACCGCTCATGGTCAGCGAGCCGCGACGGGGGTCTATTTCGTAAAGTTCGTGACGGGAACTGAGACCGCGACGGGTCGACTGGTTCGAGTCGAGTAGCCGAATGGAGCGCACGACAAAGGCCCGGCTGATCCCGTGGACCTTGACCCTTCTGCTCGTAGGTCTCTTCGCCCGGCCGACCGAGTGCGCGGCCGTTTCGATCGAACTCTTCCCGGTTCGGGACAACACCCTCTTCCAGACGACGGACGGGGGTTCGAGCAGTGGAAGCGGCGCCTTTCTCTTCTTCGGCGCGAACAGCCAGTCCAATTTCCGGCGGGCCGTTCTCGCCTTTGAATTCGAGGAGATTCCGTCCGGTTCGACGGTTGATAGTGTCTCCCTGTTTCTGCACGTGTCTCAGGCTCCCAACGAAGACCCTCAACCTCTGAGCGTGCATCGAGTGCTCGCGAACTGGGGGGAAGGTGGGTCGAGTTCCCAGGGCGGAGCAGGTGCTCCATCTCAGGCTGGAGACGCGACCTGGCTCCATCGATTCTACCCGGATTCGCTCTGGAGTTCTCCGGGCGGGGATTTCTCCCTCGATTCGAGTGCCACGGCCGCGATTGGCAATCCGGGATTCTATGAGGTAAAGGGACCTGATCTCGCTTCCGATGTTGCGGCCTGGCTGATGGCACCGGATCAGGTCTACGGCTGGCTTTTGCAGGGGAGTGAGTCGCTTCCCAGTTCGGCCCGTCGGATCGACTCGCGCGAGAATCCGGACTCGACCTTCTGGCCACGGCTCCTCGTTCACTACACCGAGCCGGTCCCGACCGAATCTCTCTCCTGGGGACGGGTCAAGAGCTTCTTTCAAGGCCCTTAGAGCTGAAAGCGAAGGGCCAGGCTCATCCGTTTATGGACACCAGACTGACCCCCGCGAATCGAGCACGGAGTTTAGCTCTTCGGTTCCCGGTGGGTGAGATGAGCCGCCCCGTCGAGACGGGGATGGCTCGTCCGAAGGTCGTCCGCCGTGATTCCAGCACCGTTGTTCATCCTATCCATGTACTGGAGCGACTCGACGATCGCGTAAATCGCCGCGTCGATATCCGGTGTGTAGCCGGATTCAGAGATCGTGTGCATGTTTCGGATGGGAAAGCCGATCGAAGCAGCGGCCGAATCGACCGAAGCGAGAACCGCGGCCATGGCATCGGTTCCAGTATCGCGACCGGCAAACTCGTGCTGGAGAGGAATCCCTTTTTCCTTTGCCGCCATCGTGACGATGGTGTTGAGAGCCGCGCTCGTGATTGCTCCATGGGTCAGCGTACAGCCTTTGCCCATCGCCGTCGGTTCGTACCGCTTGTCGTCGACGCCGGGAGCTGCGACAAGGTCGTGCGTCACATCTACCGCGATAGTCACGTCGGGCCGGAAGGTCTCGGCCTGGACCCGGCTTCCGAACCGACCGATTTCTTCGTGAGAGGCGATCCCGCCGAGGAAACGAACGTTCTTTAGTCCCGAAGATTCGGCGAGGAGTCGAGCGATCTCTGCCACGACGAAACAGCCGAGGCCATTGTCGAGGTAAGCACCCCCAAACGTGCCGGGGGAAAAGCCGCGTTCGATCGGACGGTCATAGAGGATAGGGTCGCCGGCGCGGATCCCGAGGGCTTCGATCTGCTTCTGCTTGTCTTCGCCATGAATGAGTAACTCGAGATAGAGCATCTCCGCCTTGATCCCGGACTTGCCCGCGCGAACGTCCGGATTGGCGAAGTGAATCGCTCCGAGCGCTTCGATCGTGCCGCCTTCGATCGTTCTCCACGATCCGGGCGCATCTGGATCCTCGCTGAAGAGCTTGACCTTGTGGCCGATGAGGGTCGTGGGGAGCATGGAATCACAATTGATCCAGATCTTGCCATCGTCGCCGATGCTGCGGACCTGCATGCGAATCTTGTCGGCGTGGCCGATAACGAGCACCGAGAACGCGTCTTTGGCATCCGGAGCCGTGTCGACGACGATTCCCGCGTTCCCCTTGAAGCTGTGGATGGCCCAGGAATCGGGCATGAACGAACGGAAATGTGGCTCGAGAACGCCGCGCGTCATGGCGGCCTCCAGGCCGATGGGGCTCGGGGCCGCGAGAATCCGGCCCATAAGGTCAAACCGGTCATCGGACATTAACTCGTTCCAGGGTGCTGCAGATGCGGACACGTTGATTCTCTCCTGTTCTGGCGATTTTGAGGCACTGTTTTCGTGCACTCGATAGGTTTACGGGCCCGAGGTCAGGGCGAGGGAGGCCGCCGACCGGCCGGGATCATAGCACGTCTGGAGCCGTTTTGGCCGCCATGAGTCCCCTGCGAGGATCGCCAGATTCCTGGATGCCGGAACCTATTCGGGGCCGAGATCGAGGATCTTACATTGGAATTGGAGGTGGTTTTGGGTCGGCGAGTAGAGGTAGGTGGGACCATCACCGTAGGCGTACTCGACCAGTTCGAGTAAACCGATCAGTCGCTCTCCTCCGCCCGCCGCCGCAAACGCCAGCGCGGTCGATGGATCGCTCTGGTCGGTATCGGCGATTCCGATGAGGTGCTTTTCCGAGGTGTGGAATCGGAAGGTCAGGATGGGACCCTCGAGGGCGTAGGACGTAAGGGACAGCTCGTTCTCGCCTCCCGGAACCCGGATGAAGTGCGCATCCGATGTCGTGGCAATGAGCTTCCCGGGCCGGTGGGTGCGATCCAGAATCTCGAAGGCTTCGCTGCGATTTCGACGAGCGCAGACTGCGCAGGAGTCGAGGCTACTCTGGTTGAGCAGTTGGAGGGCCTCGATGGGGAAGCCCGGGCCCCCGGCCGGTTCTTCGATCAGTTCGACGGCCGGAGTGCTGTCATCCGGCTGGCTGGCCCGTACCACCTCAGGCGGCAAGTGGGATTCTTCGTCCAGTGGCGTTTCGTTCGGTTGTGTTTCGGGGTCGGCCGGTCCTCCTTCCTGCGGATGAGCACTGGCAACTGAGACAAACGCGATCGTGGCAAGGAGGCAGAGTGGGCGGAGGACGCAGATCTCGAAACGCCGGGCCATACTTCCTTCTCTCACGTCAAAAGAAGAGTCGTCCGCGGACGGCCGTTTCCAGCGTGGAATGCTCATGATTGGTGTTCCTCTCGAACTCAACGCTCAGGTTGAGATTGGTCGTGAGACGAAAACTTTGTCCGACGCCGATCTGGATGTGGTCGAGTTCGTCTCCGAGACGATAGGCCAAACCCCGGGCGAAGACATGGGACTTCCATGCGTTGGTCCAGCTTTGCACGATCCCCACGGTGGCGCCCGCTCCTCCGGAGAATCCACGTCTGAGAGCTCCTCCAAGCTGGAGGTCCGTTTCGAGCATTGCGTAAGACAGCCCAAGGGCCCGGCTCTTGGCCGCCCAACCGAAACCCGGACTGAGGCTGTAGATCAGGAAGTCCCGGTCGTTCTGGAAAACCCGTCGAAAGAAGCCGGTCCGAATCTTCCAGGAGGTCGGCTTGAAAAACGCGTTTCTCGGGGCAATCGAAACGATGTCGATGAGGTTGAGTTCCGTCAACTCAACCTCGTCTCGCGCTTCCTCGTAGCGAAGTGTTGTCTCGAGAAATACGATCTGGGATCCGTCCTTGTAGCCTTGGCCGCTGTCGAGGAGGTCGTGGTAGACCGGTCGGAATTTCAGTTCCTGGAAGGTTTGGTCCTCATCCCGCCATCCCATGCCAACGCTGACCCGGTTCGAGAGGTGTCCTTCGTCGGGCCGAGATCGGGGCGGGGGGACGGTGTAGCGCCACTCGTCTGCCTCACCCAAGCTGCTCCGGGCTTCGAGTGTCTTCAGGAAGAGCGGAATGTACTCCTTTTTGCGGATCTCCTTGTTGGCGTAAATGTACTGGAGATACTCGCTGGCCAGGTCACAGATCTGCACCTTCTCTTCGTGAGTCTTGTCACGAGCGAGAGTCCAGGCCGGATCGATTCTTCCGCGCGCGATGTCGAGCGCTTCCTCGCGGTTCTCAGGCCCGAGGAGAGACCCCAGATAGGAAATCTTCGTCGACTTCGAGGGGCGATAGATCGCTTCGCCAATCAGGCCGGTCTCGGCGACAGCGCGGATCGTATCGAGAGGAATGACCCACCATCCGAACTCGTCGGTCAGGCGGAGCCCGGGACGAGCGACATCGAGCAGGAAGAGGAGGTTGTAGGAGCAGTTCTCGGTGAAGAAGAAGTAGTTTGAGTAGATGTCTTCCAATTCGAAGATGTGTAAGACGAGTCGACGGATTTCGTCGGGAGTGAGGTCGAGCGGGTATTCCCAGATGTCCCGGTCGTTGACGTCACTGTACTGCTGGAGTTTTGCGTAGTAGGGCAGGATCGAAAAGTATCCAGGGTAGAGGCCGAGCAGGCCATAGGCGATGTAGAGGGGGCCGAACGTTTCGGTCGTAACAGCCGAGTAGTTGACGGCGTAGGAAAGGAGGGCGCTACCCGTCTCTGCTTCGATCGTAAGCAGGGTGTGTCCGTACATCGAGGCGGGACTGTTCATGTGCGACGTGGGGAAACTCAGAGACACGGACTTTGGGGCGATTTCGGCAAACATCTCTTCGAACCGATCACACCTTGGAGCGGGCAGGCGTGACTCGTCGATCGAGAGTTTGCCTCGCAACCATTCGTAGCGAGCGAGGAAGCGACACACTCCGCTCTTCTCCTGGCCAGCTGGAGTGAAGAACGAGCGAAGGGTTGCGGACAGTTCGGCGGCGGGGTCTTTCTGGCCATTGGGATCCGCGAAGAACTTCGGATCGTCGACGAGGCTGCGGAGCCCGAAGAGTCCTCGCTTGTAGTGGAGGAGTGTCCGCCAGTAGGGATCGCGGTCGAGTTGTGCTTGTTCGGCGGCGGCGAGGAGCTTGACTAAGTAGGGATCGTCGGACTGGAGTGCAGGTGTCTCCGCGGCCCTATCGGATGCTCCAGCCGATTTAGCGATCACGAGGAGAAGCAAAACTGAGAGCAAAAGAAGACGGGGCACCCGCGGCCTGATTAGGTCTCGAATACCCCGCTTCGTCAAATGCCGCGATCGCAGTTTCAGCTTGCGACGACCACCTTCTCGATGTTGTTGAGAACGTCAATGTGCGTGACGCTCTCAGACGAATAGATGTCGGAGAAGTTCGTCTGCAGGGTCGAGTAGAGTGCCGGACGCTCGGCGACCGGGGTGTCCATGAGGACAGCCAGCGTGCTGAGGTACTCTCCGCTACCCTTCGAGATGTCCATGGCCAGGTTGTCCATGTTATCCGCGACGAAGGTGTTGAGCTTTTCGTTGGATACGAACGCTGCCGGCTTTTCGCAATTGAGAGTTCCGGAGGTGATGCCGAAGGTCTGGTTTCCGAACGTGCCATTCGTCGTCGCGGCCAGCACCTGAGACATGACACCTTCTTGTCCCTCGAAGACCATGGTTCCGATACCGCAACCCGTGTTGTTCTGTCCGGCAGAGGTCATCCCGACAAAACTCAACGTACAGATCCCTGCGAGAACGAGGCTAACCAATCTTTTCATCGTGTCTCCCTCACATCGTGCGCCCGGACGAACCGGGTTCCTTATCGTCCATAGGTATTCGACGAAAGAGTGGTGGCTTCCACGAGATCGCCGAACGCGTGTGTCAGCAACGCGATGGATGTTGACACACGATCCGGGGAGTGTCCACCGCTAGAGTTCGCCGCAGTCCTCGATCAAAATCTGCTGGGCGGTCGCTCCGCTTTCGGAACCTTCTGCCTCGATTTTGTCGATCGTGTCCATTCCGTCGACGACCGATCCAAACACGACGTGCTTCCCGTCGAGCCAGCCCGTTACGGCCGTACACAGAAAAAACTGGCTGCCGTTCGTTCCGGGACCGGCATTGGCCATCGAGAGGATGCCCTTGCCGGTGTGCTTGAGCGTGAAGTTCTCGTCATCGAAGCGCTCGCCGTAGATGGACTTGCCACCCGTACCATTGTGATTGGTGAAGTCACCTCCCTGGCACATGAACCCGGGAATGACTCTATGGAAGCCGCTTCCCTTGTAACCGAAACCCTTCTCTCCGGTGCAGAGGGCGCGGAAGTTCTCCGACGTCTTGGGTACGACGTCAGCGGCCAGTTCCATCGTGATACGGCCGGCAGCTTCGCCGCCGATAGTGATGTCGAAATAGACCTTGGGATTGGACATGGATCCGGTTCTCCTTAGCTCTCGTAAACGAATTCGAAACTTCGGAGCATCCTAACAAGGATATGACGAAATTGCCCACCCATTGTCCGTCCTGATCGACCCTGATTTTCGGTCCGAATTGTGTCGTGCTCATTCCGCGGCTTCGAGTTCATTCCGGAGCTGGGAGAGAGTGTCGAGCTCGAGGATCGTTCCGGAGGAGTGGCTGAGGATCTGCGGGATCGATTTCGGAAGAAACGGTGCTGACGCGCAGGCTTGGGCGAAAGGCATATCCGGACAGACGAGATCCCGGAGCCCATGGAGGAGCTTGAGCGTCCGGAAGGCGTCAAACCAGATATGAGCTCGGGCGGCTCGATCGGCCGAGTCCGTTCCCGTCGCCGCCACTCGATCGAGCTGGGTAAAGCAGTCCTGTTTCTGGAGGAGCTGGGCGAGCTGACGCGCATCCAGGGGAGGATCGGTCTCTCGAAGATCGGCGTATCGAACACTCGACCTCCGGCCCGGGTTCGCGTCGCGGACGGCAGTATCGAGCGATGCGTGCCACCTCGCCATCGGGTCGTTCGGTCCGGGGGCTGCCCCTGGAATCTCCCGACAGCACTCCTCCATCGAACGAATCCAAGCGCCCAGATAGGCGAAGGCCCGGGGCGCGGGGAGGGCGTAGCCTGCGGAGGAGTCCGCGCTCTCCTGTAGAGACGACATTGCGCGCCCCGTTCCGAATGGGACCCGATCCGAAATCCGTCCGTCGAGTTCGATAGGAGCCCCCCGGAGTGAGAGCACAGTTCCGACCTTGGCCAGTTTGTTCAGAAAATAGAAGTCCTCACCGGCCATTCGGCGAGGAACTCCGCGCACTTCTGCGTAGGCCTGGGCCGACACGCAAATCGTGCTACCGATCGTGTGAAACCCATAGGGAGACCCGGCCGTGCGCAAACCGAGTCGCTGGTAGCGTAGAAAACATTCATAGAGAAGGATGGCGCGAGCGGCGTTCTCCGATCGTTCAGGTCGATGACGAAAGGGGTAAAGGACGGCGGCGAGAGATTTCGATGGGGCGGGGAGCCTCTCGAGATAGTCGGCCGGAAGAATGGCATCGGCGTCGGTGGAGCAGATCCACGGAGAACGCACGAGACCCCGTGCGATCCAGGCCAGGGCCAGATCGCATCCGATCTTGCGAGCCAGCCCCACCCCCTCTTTCTCGGGAAGAAACCGGCCTGGCGCGGCGCGATCGACGAGAAAGACCGTCGGCAGATCTCTGGACGGACCGGATTCGGAGCCTACATCCAGCTCCGCAACGACGGATCGAGTCTCCTCGTTGGCGCGGTGTTTGTCTGCGCTCGCGCTCTCGCGGGCGTTGAGGACGAGGACGACCAACAAAGACCCACCAGTCTTCGACCCGAGAGACTGAAGAGTGCTCAGTACCGTTCGGCCTTCCCCGTAGCAGGGAATGACGACGACGTGGTCAAAGATCCGATCGAGAGAAAAGGCGCTCCCTCCAGGAGCCACCTCGACTCCTGCGGCGGATTGAGCCTCCCACTCGGCGTGCTGTTCGAGGTATTTCCAGATTGCTCGATTCTGTCGATCTTTCGGAAGGCCCGACACGTTACCTCCCCGACCTCTCACCTAATGAAGGGCCGCGCGAATCGGTAGGGTCCGGACGATTTCTGCCTCGATTTCGAGGAGTTCGTCGAGTCGGGTTGCGACCTCTCCGGTCGGAAAGTAGAGGGTAGCCAAACGAACGAAGAGCTCGTGGTGACGGGCCTCCGACTCCGCGATCTGCTCGTAGAAATCCTGCAGGGTTCCCGGGGGCAGTGCCGCGGCAATGAGCCCGAATCTCTCGCACCCACGCGCCTCGACGATGGCGGCCAGAAGTAGCCGATCGAGAAAGTATGCCTCACGGCCTCGCCGGACCGAGTCGCGGAGCGCCTTCAGGTATGGGTCTTTCTCATCGGTTCGAAGGATGAGATTGCGTTCATCGATCAGGTGAATGACGAGCTTGAAGTGGACCAGTTCCTCCCGAGCCAACTCGGCCATCTCCAGAACGAGTTCTCGACGATCCGGATAGTGCGCGAGCATGGACATGGCGGTGGCAGAGGCTTTGCGCTCGTTGGAGGCGTGATCGAGAAGGAAGGTGTCCAGATCCGCCACGACTGTCTCGGCCCATTTCGGCGAGGTCGTGAAGCGAAGTTTCAATTCGGGCAGTGTTTCGGATGTCATATTTTTTTTTGACCTTCTTCTTGTCGTATCTCTTCGTCCGGGTCGTGGCGAAGAAGCTAGAACACGAGGTGGTGGCCCGGCCAGCGAGATCTACCGGGAGTTGACGATTCGGTGGACCATCCGAGATGGCCCCATGCTAACCCGTTGGCTGGCCTACGAGTCGGGTTGTGTGTTCGTGTGGTTTCGAACTCGCTCGAAGTACCTTAGCTTGAAGGTGATCGGTGGCTCGGTCGGGGACCCGTAGGGTTCGACGCGATGGGGAAGCGCTTGATCCGGGACCATCCACCGACCTCTTCCGAGCACGCGGACCGGGAACGGACCCGCCGAACCCTCCCCGTTGATCGGGAGACTGGGGTGGGTTTCACCGAGAACGCTTCCCTCGAGGATCCAGCCCTCTGAACCTGCCCGAATGGCGATGCTCTCGCCGCTTTCTGCTCGGAAAATCCCGGAGGCTTCTTCTCTGAGTTGGAGGATGCGGGCCAGGAACAGGGATTGCACAAGATCATACTTGTTCGGGGCCGGTGCACTTTTCCAACCCCGGGGGTTGAAGAGGGGGCCGTGGGTCGTCGTGATAAACACGGCATTCGGCGCCCAACGTTTCCAGGAGCGGATCTGGTTATCGTCGAACCCCGACACATCTTCCTGCGCATACGGAAACAGATCTGTGAGGTGATGCGAGCCGAGATGGTAGACCTCGTGGTGACTGTCTCCGGCCAGCACCGGGTTATCAGGCGGGACGAAACTGAGCAAGCCCCAGTTGAAGAAGATCGGACGTCGGAAGTCGAGGTTCGGCTCGCGCAACGGGGAAAGGAAGGCCTGTGCCTGGCTCTCTGTATAGAACGGCGTGTTGATTCTCCTCGCTTCGTTCCAGAGGGAGTAGGGATGAAGCGGAAGAACCTGGAGGACGAGAAGGGCGAGCGCTCCGCGGAACAACCAAGGGCGCGTCGAGAGCAGGCGGAGAGCTGGTACGAGCAGGCAGGCCGTCAGTGGCGCTACGTAGAGGAGGTAGCGGACCTGGCGAAGAGGCACCGCATGAAGCACGGCGACGGCGAGGATCCAGGCAACGGCGAGCATCTTCTGCCGTCGTCCGAGTCGGAACGACTGAAAGAGCCCGACGGGTACCAGGAGGATGGCCAGCATTCCGAAAGCCGGTGCGTTCCGCAGATAGACCCAGAGCGGCTGACCCGGGGTCTGGTCCCCAGTTTCGAAAAGCAGGACTCGGGTTTGCCGAAGGACTCTCTCGATCCAGGACAGCTCGGGGAAAGCGCTCTCGAGCACCTGGCCGAGAGCGATGAGCGCGAGAAAACCCGATGCGGCGGCTGCAAGGAGCAGAAGGCCCAGGCGTGGGAGAGCTCTCCTCAGACTCCCGTCTCGCTCGGCTCCCAGGCTGACGAGGGCAGACAACAGGGTGATTCCCCAAAACACTGCGTAGGTGTGCTTGATCAAAGCGGCCGCCGCCCCGAGCAGGACGAGCCCGATCCACCGGATACCGCGGGGGTGAGAAACGAACTGATGGGTCCCGAGAAGCAGGAGGAGCAGGAGCAGCCCCGGCAGGATGTCGTGACTGAGAAAAGGAGCGTAGGAGAAGAAAAGGAAGCTCGGGATCGCCGCGAGGAACGCCACCAAGGTGTTCGAGTGCCGGCCGTAGAGGTGAACGAGGATGATGAGAACACCAGCGAGGTAGCCCCAGTGGAGAATCGCAAAGAGGCTGTGGTGAGGCCGAACGTCGAGCGGGTGAAGGCCGAGGGCCTGTTTCAGCGCCTCGGCTGGTACGAGCAACCATCCAAAGAGAGGGCCACGACTAGCGACGTAAGTGTCGATCTTGCCCAGAGCGAAACGGGCGTTGCAGATGGCGTCGTAGCCGTCGTAGTAGTCGATCTCGACGATGGCTGCGGCCAGAGCAAGCCAACCCAGGAGTACGGTAAGAGCGATTCCTGCACCGAAATCAAACCTGCGGTCCGTCGTCGGCCCCACGTTTTACCCCACGTCACGTCGTTCGCCGTGTCTATTCTGATCGACGAGAGGGTATCGGCCGAGTAGATCAGTGTCACCCGCGAACCGTGTTTCTTCCGGAAATGCGTGCTGACCGGGCCCGATTTGGCCTTCAGAAGGGGTCCTGATGCCAGATAGATGCAAAAATGTCTATTTTTTCCGTATGAAATCGCTCTGACATGGTTTAAAAGTCTGGAAACCCTGCTATAGTAGGCCCAACGGCACTGCAGGGAGCCTTGCTAGTTGCCACGGAACAGCATTCCGATACATGGAGGATAGATGGCTAAGAAGAAGATCACGGCGATCAAGCAGCCGATGACGAAGACCGCGGTTCTTTCCGAGATTTCCGAGCACACCGGACTCACGAAGAAAGAAGTCAACATGGTCTTTGACGAGCTCGGTGTCGTTATCGAGCGTCACGTGAAGAGAAACAGCTGCGGACAGTTCACGCTTCCTGGTCTCCTGAAGATCAAGACCGTGAAGAAGCCTGCACGCAAGGCCCAGAAGAACGTCCCGAATCCTTTCAAGCCTGGTGAGATGATGGATATCGCCGCCAAGCCTGCGACCACCAAGGTCAAGGTGCTTCCGCTCAAGAAGCTGAAGGACATGCCTCTCTAAAAACCGCTGGAAGCGGGGGACGGCTTTTGGGTCGGGCTCCGCGTCTGCGTGCGAAGAAGACTCACCGGATCGGCTGATCAGGTGAGTCTTTTCATTGGTTCGGTTTTTCGTAACGCGCTAGACGGCGAGCCGGAGGTGAGCTGCAAGGAAGGCGAGGACGTCAGCCCGTTCCGCGATCAATTGCAGGGTCGGCTTGCCTGCACCGTGCCCTGCAGCGGTGTCAATGCGGATGAGAATTGGGTTAGCTCCGGTCTGCGCAAACTGGAGAGCGGCGGCGAATTTGAAGCTATGCCCCGGTACGACTCGATCGTCGTGATCTCCGGTTGTGAGGAGAGTGGCCGGGTACGCTGTTCCCTCTTTGATGTTGTGAAACGGCGAGTAGAGGAGAAGGGTTTCGAATAGTTCTGGATCGTCGGGCGATCCATAGTCGGAAACCCAGGCTCCCCCGATCGTGAAAAGGTGAAAGCGGAGCATATCGAGCACGCCCACCTCTGGAACGCAGGCCGCAAAGAGATCCGGCCGCTGAGTAAGGAGCGCACCGGCGAGGAGGCCACCATTGGAACGACCCAGAACTCCAAGGCGCTGGGAACTCGTCCAGGCGGCCTCGCCCGTGGTCAACCATTTCGCCACCGCGATCGCGTCGTTGAAGACATTCTGTTTGTTCCGAAGTCGACCGCTATCGTGCCATTCGCGACCATACTCTCCGCCCCCGCGCAGACAGGCGATCGCGACCATGCCGCCTCGCTCCGCCCAGGCGCGCCAAACGGGGCTGTAGTTCGGGGTCATGGCGACGTCGAACCCACCGTACCCGTAGAGAATTGTCGGGACGTTCCCGCGTTCCTGGTCGGCGCGACGAATGAGAAAGACGGGGATTCGCACATCGTCGGTCTCGACGAAGACTTGTTCCGCGATCAGCGGAGGTCCCGCTGTGCTTGGGGCATCAAAGATCGACACCGTTTCCCCCGAGCGGAGGTTGTGAGAGAAAACCTGACCCTGTCTCGTGAAACTGGCGGTGGAAAAGAGGAGATGGTCGTCCTTGGGTCCTCCTTGCTGACTATTCAATGTTGCGAGAGGGGGCAGATCGATGGCGCGAATGGGCGATCCATCCCGGTCGAAGATCTCCAGCCGCGAGGTCGCGTGATGCAGCGTTTCGATCGTGATCCAACCCGGATTCGCCTCGACCCCGTCTGGCTCGACTTCCGGGTCCGCCTCGACTTCGCTGCCGATCATCCGGGCGGAGAGGATCCGATCTTCGCCCTCCGCCACGATCTCCTGCCATGAATCGCAGGCGGGATCCTCTGGGTCGATCGCCACGACCCGCGAGCGCGGAGCGTTGTGGTTTGTGACGAAGTAGAGCTTTCCGCGGTCCGCTCCGAGGTAGACGTACTCCGCGTCGCCCGCATCGAGCAACGTAAGCGCCGACCCAGCTTCGGCGGGAAGCGAAGAGTCGAGGACGCTGGGGAGCGGCAGGAGGTGGACCCGGTTTACGGGAGCGGACCCATCCCAAATCGAGACGACGAGCCATTGGCCGTCGTTGGTCGGAGCCGCTTCGAAGATAGACTCCGGCTGATCTGGTCGGACATAGACGATCGAGTCCTCGTTACTGTCGGTTCCGAGGCGGTGGAGGCGCACAGATTGGTTTCGACTCGAAACGAGGAGTGCCTCGCCCTCGTTTGGGGCTTCGTAACCTCCGTAGAAAAAGCCCGAGCTGTCGGGTAGCCAGGTTGCGCCGGCGAACTTCGACCACGAGATGATGTCGGGGAGGTCTTCCCCCGATGCGGTATCCCGAACTCTCCAGGTCACCCAGTCCGATCCAGAGTCGGAGAGGGCATAGGCAAGAAACCGGCCGTCTGGCGACGCAGCGACGGCGTTGATTGACAGCTCTCCCGACTCGGACATCGAATTGACATCCAGCAGAGGGACAAAAACTTCCGGCGGCGGGGGCGTTGTCGGAGAAGATACGTTCGTCGCGCACCAGAGGACGTCGTGGTTTTGCAGCCCGTCATTTCGATTCTGAAACCAGGTCGATTCCCTCCGCCAGGGCGCACCCCGTCGAGGATAGTTCCAGAGCTCACTCAGTCGTTCACGAAAGGACTCTCGGAGCGGCGCTTCATCGAGATGACGTTGTGTGATGCTATTTTGATCGGCGATCCATCGCTGGGTTTCAGGACTAAGGGTGTCTTCGAGCCACCGGTACGGGTCCGCAATCGGGCGCCCGTGTAAGGTCTCGACGAAATCGGCGTCTCGGCGAGCGGTGGGGGGCGAGGGGAGATTCGGCATGATGATCTACAGGGCTCCGTCTAGATTCGCGTTTCGTCGTCGGTCTTGGTCTCGGTTTCGTCTTCCATGAGATCCTCGAGGTACTTCTCGATCTCCTCACGAAGTTGCTCGGCCGCTTCGCTTCCTTCTCGTTCCATTTCTTCGAGCAGTCGTTTCGCTTCGGACTCCAGCCCGGGGCGGCGAGCTTCCCACTCCTCCTGACCGGCCTTGGCAGCCCGTTCGGCGGCTTCCGCGAGGGCGTCGAGGTGCTCCCGGAAACTGGCGTCTCCGGTAGAGTCGAGAAGTTGGTCAGTCATTGCTTTGAGCCGGTCTTCCCAGGAAGGCTCACCGACGAATCGTGCTTCGTTCTGGGCGGGGCCGCCGGCCCCTGGAGTCAGTTCGATGTAGCGTTCGGTGGAGAACAACGCCTCACGCTTCACGGCGAAAGTGGCATCTTCGGTGACATGCTCTCGGTACTTCGAATCGATCTTGATGCGGACGCCAATTGTTCCGTCCTGCTCGAGGACCAATTCCTGGACAGTCCCGATGGCGTAGTCGGAGAGGCGAAGTTCGTCGCCGACCTCCAATCCGCTCGCTGACGGATAGACGATGGTGATCTCTTTGGAGCCGGGCGCACCGCAGCTGAGCAAAAGAACGGTCAGGATCACGACGAGAGTGGCCCGTCCTCTGATCGAATTGAAATTGCGGAACGATGGTCGCATGGGTGGATCCTCCTTGGAGGCGGATCCTACGCTTTACGAGGAGTTGATTCCAGGATGGGAAGGTTCTGAGGCAGCGTCTGCGAGGAGCCGTCGTGCTAGTTCATCACGCTCGAGCCCGTCTTCGGGTCGAAGAAATACCAGGTATCGCCATCACCGCCGATGTAACCGCCGGCAGTTCGCTGTTGGTAAGCCTTTCCGCCCCGACCGAGTTGATCGGCGATTCGCCAGAGATTGACGAGGGCGGGTCCATTTTCGTAGCCCGCGTTGCCGGCATGGTCCATCCAGTAGCGTCCGGGAAGGACGGTGATGAGCTGGCTGAGTTGATGAACGTCCGTTGGGTGAAGCTCACGACCGTTGACAAACACGCCGGTGAGCGTTCCCGCGCCACTTCCGCCGGAGGCACTGGTCTGGAGTTCTCCACCCAACGGATAACCGGGAAGCGTAAAGCCAAGAGTAGGACCACTCTCCAGCCCCCAGGCTCCACACATCGGGTCGTACCAGTACCGACCGTCCGAAATCCGAATCTGAAACTGGTGTTCGAGTGAACCCAGAACCTCTTGGGAGAGAGGCTCGTCGTTGACCACGACCGTTGCGGCGGCCGGGATCGACTGGAGAAGAAGAAGGACCAGGGGGATGAACCTGAACATGAGACTGTGGATGGATTTCATGGTAGCAGCCTTCCTTCCTCGGGTTGGAAAACGTTCTGTGACGTCCTACGTATCGAGGTAGGAAGCAGAGAAGTTGCTCGAGAAGAGAAGAAATCACGGAAGTTACTTTGAGCATTGGAGTTGCTGGAACGTGGGCAGTTAGATTCTGTTTTAGCGGCGTTGGTGTCTCCAGCCCGAAGCCGCTCGGTTTCCTCCTACCCCGGAATGAACGTGGGTGAGGAGATCGACGGTCCCGCTCGGCATGAGCTGCCGGGCGATGGCGGGTGAGTTCAAGAGCGTGCGGCCCGAGAGAATGGGGGCATCTCGGACGATTTCCATCGGGATGGTGTCATCCTGGAGAAACGTTGCGACGAGGAATTCGCAGAGGATTTCATCCGGGCAGCCGGGGCGGAACTCTCGACTCAGAAACTGGACGCCCTTATTCGTGACTTCGATCTTCAACGTGACCTCACCATACTTATCCGCCCCGCCACCTTCGGTCGCAAAGAGTTTGGCGAGCGGCGCGACGATCTGACGGGATCGCTGGGCGAGAGCTTCCTCGCTCTCTCCTCGCATCAGGAGCCGCAATCGCCCGAATCGGCAGAGAATCTCGGCCGGCTTCAGATTCTCGTCATAGGACCGTCCGTGCTTGTGGATGTCTTCCATAAGCCGGGCAACCTTGGCCGGCATGAGCTGATTGCGGATCGCGGGCAGATCGGGGAGGAAGATTCCTGTTGGGAGCGGCGCGGCAGCACTGAGATCCTGGGGTCGAACGAGGAGAGGGCGCATCGGGAGGAATGGGTTTGGTTTGCGGGGACGAAGCAGGTGGACCATCACCCACTGGAACACCGCGAGGTCGGTTCGGGTGGCAGACCAGTCCTCCGAATCGATGCGGAGGGTGGAGTCGTCCAGCTCGGTCCGGATCGTTACAGGTTCTTCCTCGTCCTCGGGGTTTTGGAGGCGTGTGATCTTCTCCCGCATCCGACCGAGCAATTCCTCGACTTCGCCCTGCAGGCCCAGGGCGTCTGTTCCGTAAACCGGGAGCTTCACCACATTGGCGATCTGGATGTGGCAGGTCGGATGACCACTCGGCAGTCCGGTAAACCCGATGACATGGAGTTGCTCCAGAGCGACGTAGAGGCTTTTGGGGATGGCGCTTCGTTGGATGGCGAGGAGCTCGGCGAGGCGTCGACCCGAGGGAAGGGGGGGCGCTCGCCTCACTTCAGCGAGATCGACAAGGCGTCGGCAGATGAAACGTCCGATCAGGTAGGAGATCGCTACCTCGTTGGAGTCTCCCCGTCGAAGATTGTTCCGGTCCAAGGGAATCGTTTCCGACGGATTGCGCAGTTTGAGGACGACCTTGTTGGCCGGGGCCGGAGCGACTTCGGAAACGAGTGTGATTGGGCCATACTTCCGGTTGACCCAATCGCTGACCTCACCACGCGAGCCAATGACTCGACCGAGATGAGCATTCACCTCCTCGGCAAGCTGTTCGGCTCGGTTGGCGCGAATCGAGAGCTCGATCGAACCAATTTGCAGGATGAGCATCGGGACTCTCCTCGGCCATGGCCGGCGGTCGTTTCTAGAGAGTACAACGGACCAGGGGGATAGCAAAATGCTCCCGTGCCGTGTTCTGATTCTTGGCAGGACAGCCAGGGATCACCGAAACGGAGCTTTCTCATGCGAATAAAGGTCTGCTGCATCGAATCGTCGGCTGAGGCGTCGCTCGCCGTCGCCCTCGGAGCCAACGCTCTCGGTCTAGTCTCGGAGATGCCATCGGGGCCGGGGGTGCTCGAGGAGTCGCAAATCGCCGCCATTGTCGCGACCGTCCCACCCAGCGTGGAGACCTGGCTACTCACGAGCAAGGTGGAGGTCTCTGTCATCGTCGAGCAGCAACATCGCTGTCGTGTCGCGGCGCTCCAGCTTTGTCGCGATGTTGGAAAGAAAGCGCGCGGTGAACTCAAGTCACGCCTCCCCGGTGTTCGCCTCATCCAAGTGGTTCATGTCGAAGAGGGGGATGCCCTCGCCCGTGTAGTCGAGGCGGCGACAAACTCGGACGCGCTTCTTCTCGATAGTGGCTCGAAGTCTTCCGGTCAGCTTGGCGGGACGGGGCGCGTTCATGATTGGGCGGAGAGTCGCAAGATCGTTCTGGAGTCTTCGCTTCCGGTCTTTCTGGCGGGAGGCCTTCAGGCCGCGAACGTGGCAGAGGCCATCGATCGGGTGCGCCCCTTTGCCGTCGACGTTTGTTCTGGCGTTCGGACGCGAGGGCAGCTCGACAGGACAAAGCTCTCGGCGTTCGTTGACGCTACGTCTCGAAGATCATACTGAGTTCGGCGACGAGATCCTGATCGATGAAAGGCTTTTGTACGTACTGAAGAGCGCCCCGTCGCATCGCGGCGACGGCACCAGTCACCTCGGAAGAACCGAGTACGATAACTTCCAAGCTCGGATCTCGCGCTGCAATGGTCTCCAAGAGAGGAAGCGCTTGTTGATCCGGGAGGTCGAGATCGAGAATCAAACACTGACGTTGTCGGGGGCGGTACTGGCGAAGAAAACCGTGGGCGTGAGGGTAGCTCTTGGCAGGCCAGCCGGCCGCAGATATGGCTCGAAGAAGCCCGTCCTGCGCCTCTCGAGGTACCAGGAGCAGTACCATGGGGATTCGTCCGGTGCTTTTCGTCGGCGACGAACTTACTTTATGGCTGGTTTTGCGGCTTGGCATGCTGGGAGAAGAATCGACGATTCTCCTCTCCTCGGAAATACGGTATTCCTCTTACGGCATTTCATTTAGCCAAGAGCTTGTTGTCTGCAACCAAACTCTTGTCGCGTGAACGAGAATGTTGTTACTTGCGTGCTCGAATACACATGCGAACAAGGTGGGCGAGCGACGTTGCGCCGAGTTTTTTCATTACGCGCGCGCGGTGAATCTCGACAGTTCGTTCACTGATTCCCAGGTCATGGGCGACGACTTTGTTAGGCCGGCCATCGACGATCAAATCCATTACCTCGGTCTCTCGCGGCGTAAGCTGAAGAATTCGGTCGGAGATCTTCTGTTTTTGGGCGAGGAGTTTCCGATTGTCGCTATCGATTTCGAGCGATTTTTGGATTCGGTCTAGGAGGGTCTGATCGTGGAACGGTTTCTGAATAAAATCTGCCGCGCCGTCTTTCATTGCCTGCACAGCCATGTCTACATCGCCGTGCCCGGTGATGAAGATGATGGGGATGATGGCGTGGCGTCGTCGGAGATCTTCGTAGAGCTCGAGACCACTCATTCCCGCCATCCTGATATCGAGAAGGACGCATCCCGGATCTTCTGGATCGAATCTCGCGAGAAAGTCGGCCGCCGATGCGAAGGTTTCAACCCGCAGGCGAACTGACTTGAGGAGAAGCTCCAAGGCTCCCCGGACGGCGTCGTCATCGTCGATGACAAAGACGGTGGGATCAATTTGCTTACTCATTGCTCTACCCCCAAAGTGACAGGAAGCGTGAAATAGAATCGAGTACCTCGATCCTTGTTCCGTTGGAAGACCAGTTTACCACCGTGAGCGGCTATGATCGACCGACTGATCGATAACCCCATTCCCATTCCGTTGTGTTTTGTCGTAAAAAATGGATCGAACAAAGCCTGTTCTGCTTCCGGACTGATGCCGTTTCCACGATCTGTGACGGATACTTCGATCTGGCCGTCGAGGTTCTGACGAGAGGTGATGTGGATTTCCTCCTCTGGCTGCGCGACGCCTTGCATTGCTTCCTTACCGTTTCGGATCAGATTGAGCAAAACCTGCTGAATCTGGATCGCGTCGATGCGTGATGGAGGTAACCCGTCGGTCAACTCCGTGATAACCGCGAAGTCTACTGCTCTGGTTTCCGTGCTGGCAAGCTGAACGACCTCCCGGATCGCTTCATTGACGTCGACCAACTCACGCTCACTCTCCCGCTTGCTGACGAAGCTACGGAGGCGGCGAATCACCTCCCCCGCCCGGAGGGCCTGGTCATGGATTTTGGTCAGGGCATCGAGGAGGACGGGCGGGTCCTTCGGGTCCGATTCGAGGATCCGCTGGCAGGCGCTTGCGTAGACGGAAATGGCGGTGAGAGGTTGATTGACTTCGTGGGCGATCCCGGCGGCGAGCTCGCCCATCGTCCCGATCCGGGTGGCGTGGGCGAGGCGTTCCCTGTGGGCACCTGCTTCCAATTCGGCCGCCACCTCAGCCGTCCGATCCACCACTTGAGCGAGGATTTCTCGCAGTTCATTCTCTTCGTCGAAGAGTCCCGTACAGTGGACGGTCGCGTGGAGCAGGCTCTTGTCCGGATGGGCGAATCTAAGGCGAAACTGGAGACTTTGGGATGCCCGCGAAACCAAAGACCGCAGGGCCCCTTGATAGATGTCCAAGTCTGCGGAATGGACCAGTTCTTCGAGCGGGAGGGACGTCAGCTCAGATGCTGATCGACCCCAGAATGCGCTCGCCGCCGGATTGACCCGGATGATCGAACCCTCGGCGTCTACTGCGGCCATCGGAATGGGGGCGTGCTCCCAACGGATCGTGAGCTGCCGTTCGCTCCTCGTCAGCTTCTCCTGAATGCGCTGCTGCTCAGTAACATCTCGGACCATCCCAACGAAAAGGTGCTCGCCCTCATCGGTCAGGATCTCCCCAACGGCGAGGCGCATCGGAAACTCCTCACCGTTCTTTCGCAGACCTGTGACAAGGCGGCCGATGCCGATGATCTTTGGCACGCGAGTCTCGATGTAGTTCTGGACGTAGTGGTCGTGGCGGGAACGGTCGGTCTCCGTCATGAGGCACGAGACATTGTCTCCGATCACTTCAGAGGCGCTGTATCCGAAGATCCTCTCAGCCGCGGGATTGAATTCCTCGATCTTCCCGCTGGCATTGATCTGGATGATTCCATCAACGGCGGCGCTCAGAATACCGCGGAGTCGTACGGTATCTAGGTTGTGTTCGGTGGGCATCGCCTCTCCTCTTGGGGCTTGCTATGAACGATCAAAGTCCTGGCGACCCGATCGCTTTTTCAGGTGGGGTCGAATCGTCCGAGAGAAGGGAGACGAGGATCTCGAGAAGATCGTTTGTCGTCAGAATGCCCTCGAGTTCTCCATCCCCGTTCAGGACTGGGACACATCCGATCTTCCGGTTGTGGATAAGAAGCGCGGCGACGACGACGGAATCATCTGGCCGGACGGTCTGCACGTTCGTGCTCATGATCTCTGATACCGCTGTCTCGACCTTGCGCTGGCCTGTCGTCTGAGCTTCCCGGCATTCGTCGAGAAGCGTCAAGAGTCTCTGGCCGATGTCGTGATCTGAAACGAGGCCGATTACTCTTCCCGTCTCCGTCGTGACGGGTAGGTGGCGAATCTCATACTCGCGAAGAATACGATATGCCTCGGGGAGGAGGGTATTCTCCGAGATCGATATTGGATTTCGAGTCATCCACTTCTTGACCTGCATGTTCGACTCCTAGCTAGTTGCTTCCGGGCCGCAGAGCAGAGCGGTACGATCGAGGCGGCCCAGGACTTCATGGGTAGCAGCTCGTCCCAACTTCTCCGCTAACCAACCGTGCCCAAAAGCTCCCATCGCGATCACGGACGCGTCCCACGATTGCGCGCTTTCGAGAATACGCCCCGCGGGCTCACCGCTCCGAACGGTGAGCCCGCTCTTAATATCATGCGTCTCCAGGTAGAGCCGCGCGGTCTCGGTGACCTTGCTGTCGTCGTCATTCGTCACGATCAAGACCTGGATTTCGGCTCCGGAACGATGGGCCATGGACACAGCCGAGACGAGAGCGTGGTGCGCCGACGAAGACCCGTCGTAGGCGACGAGGATTCGGGTACCGAGAAATCCCCCGGGCGGTACGACGAGGACCGGACAGAAGCTCTGGC
>Ga0315338_1001081_pt1 | contig 40016 bp, 32 predicted proteins | sample ASW8metaG_FD_204518 | JGI IMG/M metagenome (GOLD analysis project Ga0315338, IMG submission 204518) | Ammonia-oxidizing marine archaeal communities from Monterey Bay, California, United States - ASW #8 | ecosystem: Environmental > Aquatic > Marine > Coastal | place: USA: California | collected... | reverse complement strand
AATTATCAACCGTGCTTTATGCAAGAGCTGAGCCTTATTGGGCGAGAGGCTCGTAAAAATCGCGTAGCAGATTCGCCGCATCTCGCGCGACACTATTGAAAGGTGGTTTCAGGTTTCCGGCGTAATGGGCCTGTACCAGTTCATGAAAATAGGTTGCCGGCTCGCGATTTCGCGCGTTGCAAACATGGTGAAACCATCGAGACCCGGCGGCGACGTGCTGGATTTCTTCCTGATAAATTGTTTCGAGTATTTCCGCACTTGGACCGTCGCCGGCACGTTTGAGCCGATTTATCATGCCCGGAGTCACGTCCAGACCGCGAGCTTCCAGCACAAGGGGAGCAATCGCGAGACGGGCTGCGATATCATCTTTGGTCGCGATAGCCGCTTCCCACAGTCCGTCATGGGCGGTTAGGGCGCCATAGTGAGAGCCCAGCTCGGCCAGTCGCTCATTGATCATTTTGAAGTGACGGGATTCGTCGTCACCAACGTTCAGCCAGTCTTCAATGAAATCAGATCGTTTCTCGAGTGGGATATCTGTATGCGCACCAAATCTGGCGACCATGTCGAAGGCAAGATTGATCGCGTTAAACTCGATATGTGCGATGGCATGTAACAGCGCGATACGCCCCTTTTCGCCTGATACGCGGCGGCGTTGAACCTCGCGTGGGGGGGCAAGGATAGGATTTTCAGGACGACCGGGAGTGCCGATTTCACTGCTTGGACGCCAGGCATTTTCGAACGATAATTCGCCGGCCTTCCATGCAGCAACGCACACATGAGCCAATCGGCACTTTTCCTCGGGATCACAGGCTGCCAGCACTTGTCTGCATGCCGTTTGTATTGACGTAGTGTTTGCGATCATTCGTTCAGCGCCTGACAGGCCTCCAAGACTTTCTCAATGTGCCCCTTGACCCGAACTTTGCGCCAAATTTGCACAATCTTGCCACCACCGTCGATTAGAAAGGTCGAGCGGTCGATTCCCATATATTCCCGTCCGTAAAGCTTCTTGAGTATCCAGGAGCCATAGGATGCAATAACAGTCCCATCTTCGTCCGTGCCAAGAATCAGCTGTAATTCGTTCTTCGCCTTGAAATTGTCATGCTTTCGGGTGCTATCCTTCGAAACCCCAATGACAATAGTATTGGCGGCATCAAAATGCCCTTTTGCCTGCGTGAACCCAATAGCCTGCGTCGTGCATCCCGGAGTAGAGTCTTTGGGATAAAAATAGAGAACCACCGTCTTGCCCCTGAAACTGGACAGATCAAATTCGCCTCCGCCGTCGGTGGGGAGCACAAATTGCGGAGCGATATCGCCCGGATTGAGATCAGTCATGGGTGATAAACCTTCCTGGTGTTGCGTGCCGCATCAATGGCCGCTGCGTGTGAGGCGATACACTCAGCATCCTACGCGCGTCGCGTCCAGCGATGTCTGTAGCCTTATTCCTCCCAACAGGCAGATGTGATGGTCAAAACATCGGCAAAATGGGTTTTTATCTACCTGCTCGAAGCGATCGCTGTTGTGTTGGCGCTTGGGATATTTCTCGTGGGAACAGCGTTGTGGAGGTTATCCGCCGGACCAGTGCCGTTGGAGTTTCTTCGCGAAGACGTTCAAGCTCGGCTGGCGCTTGAATTTGAGGGCGATCTTGTCGTTTTGGGCGCTCTCGAGGCGCGCTTCGATCCAGATAGCCAGGCCCTGGTCATTCTTGCGCGGGATGTAGCGGTGGCGGAAGCGGACGGCGAAATCGTCGCCAGGGCTCCGTTGATCGAAGCCGGGTTTGCCGTTGATGAATTGTTGATCGGCCGCGTCTCACCGGTCGGGATCCGGATTGTCGGGGGATCGGTCTCAATTGTTCGACGAGCTGACGGGGCGGTTGGTGCCGGCCTCGGTAGCGTTGACCGTGTTGCAGGGCGCGCCCGCCAACCGCAAGTGCGTAGTGATGATAGTGCGTCTTTGTTTGAGCTGCTGCGCGACCCCGCAAATTCCGACGGCATGTTGGGCCGTCTGACAAATATTGAAATTCAAAACGCCGCGGTTCGCCTTGTAGACCAGGTGTCGGGTTTCGCTTGGCTGCTAGATGATGCCAGCGTTTTACTGGATCGCAATGAGGACCGCATACTCGCGTCCGTCGGTGGGAGCCTGGCCACGCCATCCGGCTTTGCGCCGATCGAAATCAGGCTTGAGGCTGGAGCATCCCTCGAATCCCTGATGCTGGAAGCGCGCGCTGAGAATTTATCCTTGGCGGCGATCGCTCCGGACAACGGCCTTTTCTCCGGCTTGCGTATTTTCGATGCACCCCTGTCTCTTGATCTGGTTGTGAATGCCTTCGAAGACACGGGTATCCGCACAGCGGCGTTGGATCTAGATGTCGGCGAGGGCCAACTCAATATCGGTGATGAGGTTCGCGACATTGATCAGGCCAGCTTGAGCATGTCGTTTGATCCAGTCATCGGTGAATTAACGATCCGGGAGGGGATGATTGTCTCCGATGCCGTGACGACGTCCATATCGGGGCGTGTTCATGAAATCGGCGCATATTTTGGCGCGTTTCCCAGCAAATGGCGTTACGATTTGGAGATCGGCCAGGGTCATCTGGACATTGGCCCGGCCTTTGTTCGTCCCCCGAGTTGGGAGGGGATGGTTTTCTCCGGTCAAGTCGATGTCGGGCGGCGTGAAATAGGGTTTGATCGTCTGGCCTTTGATTTGGGGCCTGTTACGCCGTTTCTGGCTGGCACGATCTCCCTTGTGCAGGTTGAGGATGGTCAATGGTATCCCAATGTCGTGCTGTCGGGAGGAGTCGAGGGAGACCTGACACCGGATATCGTCAAAGCATACTGGCCACTGGCAGCTGGTGAAGGCGCGCGGGAATGGGTTGAGACCGGAATTATCGCCGGGCGATTTTACAATGCCGCGATCGATTTCAATGTTTCTGCGGAATCGATCGCCGCAAGAGATTTGCCGAACGATAATCTGACCATCAGTTTCGATTTTGAAAACGCGCTTATCTACTACATTACGACGATGAGCCCGCTTGAAGCCGCACGCGGTCGCGGTGTTCTTTACGGAAATTCCTTTGAGGTTGAGCTGGATAGCGGCCGTATCGGCGATTTGCGCGTGTCGGAGGGCAGTGTCTTATTCCCGCGTCTCAACCCAAAGGGCGCGATGGCCCGATACGCAGGATTTGTAGAGGGCGAGGCGAGTGATATTCTCGCGCTGATTGACGAAGAGCCGCTATTCTTCGTGACAAATTATGGAATTGACCCTGCCACGGTCGGGGGCGCGGGCGGGATCAGATTTGATATTCGCCGGGCCATGCTTAGCGAAGTGGAGCCGGAAGACATTCCGTTTGAGATTTCCGGTGAGTTTTCTGACGTCACGCAGCAAATCCCGGATACTAATTATGCGCTGACCAACGGGCTTGTAAGGATCGACGCCAATCAAGATTTGCTGACCGCCGAGGGCGATGCGCTATTCGCCGATACAGCGGTGCATATAGTCTGGCAGGAGGATTTGACCGCGGAGGACGATGCCGCATCAACGACGATTGAGGTTTCCGCGCAGCTGGGTGCCCGAGCACTGGACGCTTTCGGCATTCCGGCGCGACGATTTCTGGATGGGCATGTGCTGTTGGAGGCCCGCGCCATTTCCAATGGACTTGATGTCAGATCAATCGATGTTGATGCAGATCTGATCGATGCCACCCTGGAGGCACCGGGAGGCGTTTGGGTCAAGGCGGCTGGAACGCCCGGAATGGCTGGATTTACTGCCAGTTCTAACGACGCAGGCAATTTTGTGCTCGAGGAATTCGTCGCTGAATCCGAAGGATTAGATATTCAGGCGCGCGGGGAAATAACTCCGCAGGGACGTCTGGTGTCAGTGGATACAAACCGGGTTCTGATCGAAGGCTTTATGGATATGAGCGGCAGTTTGTCCGCTCCGGTTGACCGTGAGCAGCCGCTGCAAGTTCGATTGGAGGGCGCCTATCTGGATGCACGTGAATTGATCCCTCGTCTGATGTCGATGGGTTCCGATGACGCGAATGCTAGCGATGGTGAAGTGTCCAGTGAGGTGGCTGATGCTGACACCGTCGATCAAGCCGGCGTGCCTTTGTCGCTGGAGGTGAATTTATCTCGTTTGATGGTGGCCGACGACAATATTTTGGATGATTTCGGGGTTATCTGGCGCAGTGAAACGAACGGGGTTCGTGCATTCTTGCTGGCCGGACGGTCCCGGGACGGGCCATTTCATGCCAGCTTTGGTGCGCCAGTTGATGGGGCAAACCGAGATTTTCGAGTCGAGGCGCAGTCCCTTGGACGGCTTGTCGCACTGTTTGGGTTGCCGGGCTATGCGACAGGCGGTCAGATATCCGTCCTCGGCCAGGCACCTCCGCTGGGTGTGGACGGTCCTTTGATCGCTCGTGTTGAGATTCGGAATCTGACACTCACTCGGGTTCCGGTTTTTGCCCAAATTCTCGCCGCCGGCTCGTTTGAAGGGCTTGGAGCGCTTTTGAATGGTGATGGGATCAGCTTTGATGCCATAAACGCTACCGTTATGCTGGAGAGGGGCTTGATGACCCTGGCAGACGCCTCTGCTACGGGGTCGGCTCTGGGGGTTACTGCGGCAGGCACAATTGATTTCGAGGGCCGCACTGCGGCGATAGATGGTAATCTAGCCCCCTCATATGTTCTCAATTCATTCTTGGGCGACATGCCGTTGATCGGTGAAATCCTGATTTCCAGACCGGGCGAGGGCATTTTTGGGATTACCTATTCTGTCGAAGGCCCGTTTGATGGACTCACTGTCTTCGCCAATCCTCTATCAGCGTTGGCTCCCGGTGTGTTTCGTCGAATTTTCGAAGGGTCAGCCGCGGATCGAGCGGCCAGATTACGGGCCGAGGATTTGGAATCCGACCACTCCGTTCTTGAAGGTTTGATCGAGGAAACCGACGACCCGGACCAATTTACAATCGATATTCAAGATTTGGTCGATGCGTTGCCGGAAGCTGTCGATCTGGACCAGACCGATGCCACGGAAACATCAGATCTCGATGCAGAGATGGTCGACGAGCTCCCGCAGCCTCAGCCATAATCGCCTAGGCTGTTAGGCGATCTCGCCCGCCAGTTTTTAACCTGCTCTGACCAAAGCATGCTTCTTTTTGCCGATCGATAATTTGATGGCTCCACCCTCAATCATTATCGCGGTCGCGACCGCACGTGGGTCGGTGATTTGTTGGCCATTTACCTTTGCCGCACCTGCCTTGATATGACGCTTCATTTCACCATTGGAAGCGGCCAGACCGGTTTCAACGAATAGCGATATCAGCAATGGCTCTGCAGTTTCGAGGCCGTCGACCGTAATCGTCGGAAGCGAAGCGCCAGCTCCGCCTTGAGCAAATGTTGCAGTGGCCGTGGCTTCTGCCTCCTTGGCGGCCTTGGCGCCGTGGAGCAGGGTGGTGGTTTCATTCGCCAGACGGATCTTCGCCTCGTTAATTTGTGCCCCTTCGAGGCTTTCAAGCTTGGCGATATCGTCCATCGGCAAATCCGTAAACAAACGCAGGAACTTCCCGACGTCCGCGTCTTCGGTATTGCGCCAGAATTGCCAGTAGTCATACGCGCTGAGCATGTCGGAGTTGAGCCAGACAGCGCCCTCCGCCGTTTTACCCATTTTGGCTCCCGATGCCGTGGTGATCAGCGGCGTGGTAAATGCGTGCACTTCCTTGCGGTCGACGCGGCGGCACAATTCCACACCATTGATGATGTTGCCCCATTGGTCGCCACCACCAAGCTGGAGGGTGCAATTATAGCGACGATTCAGCTCCAGAAAATCGACAGCCTGAAGCAGCATGTAATTGAATTCGAGGAATGTCAGCGGCTGTTCTCGCTCGAGACGCATTTTGACGGACTCGAATGTCATCATGCGATTAATGGTGAAATGCGGGCCGTACAGGCGCAAAAATTCGAGATATCCGAATTCAGAGAGCCATTCATCATTGTCCACAACGACAGCATCTGTGGGACCATCACCGATCGTGAGCAATTTGGCGAAGGCCGTCAGAATGGATGTTTTATTGGCGTCGATCTGCTCGGACGTCAGCATTGAGCGTGTTTTATCCTTACCCGAGGGATCGCCGATTTTGGTGGTGCCGCCACCCATGAGAATGATCGGTTTGATCCCGGCTTGTTGCATCCGCCGCAGCATCATGATCTGAACAAGCGAACCCACATGCAAGCTCGATCCCGTGGCATCGAAACCGATATATCCCACCAGCGACTCGCCGAGCGCTGCCGTATCCAGATTGACGAGATCGGTTGACTGGAAATGGTATCCGCGCTCAACCAGTGTGCGCACGAGGTCTGACTTGTAATCGCTCATGAATTCTCTCCTGATACAGGGCTTCTAGGGCGAGTAGCGATGAGTTTAAAGAGGGAGTTGGCATGAAACGAGTCATCGGGTTGATGAGTGGCACGTCGCTGGATGGTGTGGATGCCGCTTTATTGGGGACGGATGGGACGCAGATCGCCGCGTTCGGTCCAGGAGAATTGCGCCTCTATACCGATCTGGAACGGCAAATACTCCAAGATGCCGTGAATGCAGCCCTGGCTTGGGATTTTGAGGGTGATGCGCCTGATTTTCGCGAGGCCGAAGCCGTCCTGACCCATAGTCACACAGATGCGGTAAACGCGGTTTTGCAAAAGTCTGGATTGAAAGCCGGCGACATTGATCTCATCGGATTTCATGGTCAGACGGTTTTGCACAGACCGCCAAATGACTCCGGAAATGGGCGCACCCTGCAAATTGGGAATGGCCAGGCCCTGTCTGATTCGCTTGGGATCGATGTGGTGAGCGACTTTCGTTCGGCCGACATGGAGGCGGGTGGCCAGGGTGCACCGCTCGTACCGCTATATCATAAGGCTCTGGTCGAAAAGGCGGAGCTTGAAGGTCCGATCGCAATTCTCAACCTGGGCGGTGTGGCGAATGTCACCTGGATTGATGGCGATCAGGATCCGATTTCATTTGATACCGGCCCGGCGAATTCATTGATCGATACCTGGTGCGCGATGCGAATTGGTCGAGGGTTTGATGCGAATGGGGAGCTGGCGGCAGCGGGTCGAATTGATGCAGACGCCTTGACCGCGCTGATGGATCATCCGTTTTTTGACCAGAAGCCGCCGAAATCGCTCGATCGCTGGGACTTTAAAATTGATCCGGTCAAGGCGCTTGGCGATGCCGATGGTGCCGCGACTCTCACCGCGTTTACGGCGAAATCTGTTGCCGGTGCGATGAATGATATGGGCCAAATGTCGCGATTGCTGGTGACGGGCGGAGGTCGGCACAACCCGGTCATGATGCGGATGCTTGCTGCGGCTTTGGGGATTGGGCCCGAGCCTGTTGAAGTGGTGGGATGGCGCGGCGACCTGCTTGAAGCCGAAGCATTTGCCTGGCTGGCAGCACGGGTTGAGGTCGGATTGCCGACAAGTCTTCCGTCAACGACAGGGGCCAATGGTGCGGTCTGTGGTGGCAATATTGCCAGGCCCAAGATCAAAAGCGATGAGACAACCAGCCAGGCGCGCACCGATGATCATTGCCCTGTGTGTGGTCTGCAATCAGCAAAGCCCAAAAAATCAAACGATGATGCGGCCTGTTCGTGCTGCTTCAGTGTTTTGGGGCGTGACGATCTTGTGGCCGGGCATGCAAAATTACGCGATGCATGGGTGGCGCGCGGCATGAAATGGTCATCAACCGACACACCGGCTCCCGCCGGATGGAATCCGGTCACGCAATTGATGGCAGTGACCTGAGCTGGCGGTGGAATGAAAACAGCCCCGATGAAAACATCGGGGCTGATAACCGGATTATGACAATCCGTTGAAAAACTGATTTGTTTTAGCGTTTGCCGGTAATCTTAGTCTCGGAACGCTCTTTTTCGACGATCGGGAGACGATCTTCCAGATAGGTCTGGATGCTGTTTTCCAGCTCTTCTTGATGATCGGTGAAAAGGTGATTTGCGTTCGGGATAATTTCCCGCGAAATCACAATACCTTTTTGAACCCGCACTTTCGACATGACCCGTTCGACATCGTCTGGTGGGACGATTTTGTCGGCGCCGCCGTGCACGATAATGCCGGAGGCCGGGCAGGGGGCCAGGAAGGTGAAGTCATACATATTGGTGGGCGGGGCCACAGAGATAAACCCGGCTACTTCCGGGCGGCGCATCAGCAATTGCATGCCAACCCAGGCGCCGAAGGAATGCCCGGCAACCCAGCAGAAACGTGCACTCTGATTATAGCCCTGGACCCAGTCGAGGACAGATGCTGCATCGGACAATTCGCCCAAGCCTTGATCGAAGGATCCCTGGCTGCGACCAACACCCCGAAAATTGAATTTCAGAGTGGCGTAGTTTCGCTTGCGAAAAACATCGTACATCATGTCGATCGCCGGATTGTCCATGTGGCCACCACCGAGCGGGTGCGCATGGAGAATCAGGGCGACAGGAGCCGTTGGATCTTCGCTCGGGCTGTAGCGCCCCTCAAGCCGGCCGGCAGGGCCGGGAATTATCACGTCGGGCATTCAGACAAGCCTTCTTATGGTGTTTCAATTCATTTAGTGCGGGCATGCGTCAAAACGGACAGTTGTATGTGCGTATTATCGCGCCCATATACTTGACTAATTCACTCGGATATTGGATTCGCGTACCATATTAATTGCACGCAACCCCACATCAAGCGCGCGTCTTAGCATGATCATCGTGTGAGATGCGAGTGTTTATGGAGGCATTTACATGAAGCTGAGCACCAAAGGCCGTTATGCGGTCATGGCTGTAGCCGATCTGGCGGCCTCCTGTGAGGATGGCCCGGTCGCTTTGGGCGACATTGCAACGCGTCAGTCGATCTCTTTGTCCTATCTCGAGCAATTGTTCGCAAAAATGCGTCGAGCAGGCATTGTCAACAGCGTGCGCGGGCCCGGCGGTGGCTATCGCATGGCACGCGCTGCCGGCGAAACCCGGGTATCCGATGTGATGCTGGCGGTCGATGAGCCTTTGCGCACGACCCGGTGTTCAAAGGAAAAAGGATGTCTGGCGGATGGGCGCCGATGTGTCACCCACGATCTTTGGGATGAATTGGGCCGGCACATTTATCTATTCCTGTCTTCGGTCACAATCCAGGATGTGCTCGATCGACGGGTGTTGGGATGCGCGAGCGGGGCGGCGGGGCTGCTCGTGAACGAAATGCTTGAGCCAAGCCACTAGATCGATGTCTGTGTATCTGGATCATAACGCGACTACGCAAATTCGCCCGCAAGTCATCGCGGCGATGGCAGCGATGATGTCGGAGGTCGGTAATCCGTCCTCGGTGCATAAGCATGGGCAGCTGTCGCGGAAGGCAGTTGAAGTCTCTCGGGCCCAGATTGGGCGTGCCCTGTGTGCACGACCGGAAGACGTGGTGTTTACATCCGGCGGCACTGAATCGGTCAATTTGGCGATCAATTGCGTTATTGCAGCCGGCGGCGTGAAACGGCTGATCGTTTCAGCGGTCGAGCATTCTGCGGTTGCCGAGTTCGCGGAAAAAAGCGGTCTTCCGGTCGAAATATTGCCTGTGTCGACCGATGGTGTTGCTCAATTAGAATGGCTCGCACGACGGCTTGAAGCGTGGAATGTCGATGTCGATGGCGTTCCCTTCCTTGCGCTCATGCTGGCCAATAATGAAATCGGTACGATCCAGCCGGTCGCTGAGGCGGCGGCTCTCATGCACGCGGCGGGCGGGCTGTTTCTGATTGATGCGACACAGGCAGTCGGTAAAATTCCGGTCGATTTCGCCGCGAGCGGCGCGGACTATATGGCGTTTTCCGGCCACAAATTTGGCGGCCCGCAAGGCGCAGGCGGCCTGATTATGGCCTGTAATGCTCCCTCGGCCGCTCACCATCACGGTGGTGGTCAGGAAAAGGGCCGCCGGCCAGGAACTGAAAACCTGGCGGGAATAGTCGGTCTTGGTCTTGCGATTGAGCTGGCGACGCAATCGCTTGAGGAATTCGCTGCATTGACCTCCTGGCGCGATGAAATTGTCGCAGGGATACGGGCCTCCGCGCCTGATATGGTTTTACTGGGTGAGGGTGCTGAACGATTGCCCAATACGATCAGCCTCGCGATTCCGGGCTGGAAGCGGGAAAATCAGGTGATGGCGATGGATTTGGCAGGTGTGTCGATCAGCGCGGGATCTGCCTGTTCGTCCGGTAAGGTGCGTGGATCGAAGGTTGGTGGTGCCTTGCAATTATCACCAGAGCTGGCTGAGGCGGTTGTCCGCATCAGCCTGGGTTGGAATTCAACACGAGACGATGTCGATGCGTTGCTCTTGGCCTGGAAGCAGGCCTATGCGCGCGTGGCTCCCCGTCTCTCTGTCAGTGCCTGAAGGCGATTAGTATGGCTGCGGTTAAAGAAACAATCGAAGATGTCAAAGGTCTTGAAGCCGACAAGTATAAGTATGGCTTCACCACTGATATCGAAACCGAGCTCGCTCCCAAGGGGCTGAGCGCGGATATCGTGCGCTATATTTCGGCCAAAAAAGAAGAGCCAGAGTGGGTTCTCGAATGGCGTTTGGAAGCCCTGAAGCGGTTTGAAGTGCTCAAGGAGCCCAAATGGGCAAAGATCGAGCATCCGCCGATTGATTTTCAGGATATCCATTATTTCGCCGCCCCCACGGCGGGTGCGAAATACGAGTCCATTGAGGACGTGCCGGATGAAATCCTGGCCGACTTTGCGCGCTTGGGCATTCCACTGACAGAGCAGGAGGTTCTGTTGGGTGTGAAGGGGTCGGAGAATAAAGTGGCTGTGGACGCGGTGTTCGACAGTGTCTCCGTGGTTACGACGTTTAAAGAGGAGTTGGCCAAGGCAGGTGTGATTTTCTGCCCGATCTCCGAAGCCATGCGCGATCACCCAGAATTGGTGAAAAAGTACCTCGGATCGGTGGTGCCATTCTCGGATAATTTCTACGCGACGCTTAATACGGCTGTCTTCTCGGACGGGTCCTTTGTCTACATCCCGCCCGGTGTTCGTTGCCCCATGGAGCTCTCGACCTATTTCCGCATGAATGCGGAAGGTTCCGGGCAGTTTGAGCGCACCTTGATCATCGCTGATAAGGGATCCTACGTCTCCTATCTGGAAGGTTGTACGGCCCCGATGCGCGATGAAAATCAGTTGCATGCGGCGGTGGTTGAGCTGATCGCTCTGGATGATGCCGAAATCAAGTATTCGACGGTCCAGAATTGGTGGCCCGGCGATGCCGATGGCAAGGGCGGCGTGTATAATTTTGTGACCAAGCGTGGCGATTGTCGCGGCAAGAATTCGAAAATTTCCTGGACTCAGGTTGAAACCGGATCTGCGATCACCTGGAAATATCCGTCCTGCGTGCTGCGGGGCGAAAATTCGCGTGGTGAGTTCTATTCGATCGCGGTGACCAATGGGCATCAGCAGGCGGATACCGGCACGAAGATGATCCATTTGGGCAAGGGATCAAGCAGTCGGATTATTTCCAAGGGTATCTCTGCGGGCCAGTCACAGCAAACCTATCGAGGCCTGGTCTCGGTCCATAACAAGGCCGAGGGCACGCGTAATTTCACCCAGTGTGACAGTTTGCTGATCGGTGATGAATGTGGCTCGCACACCGTGCCCTATGTGGAGTGCAAGACGCCTCACGCGATTTTGGAGCACGAGGCGACGACCACGAAATTGTCGGAAGATCAGCTCTTCTACGCGCGCCAGCGCGGCTTGAGCGAAGAACAGGCGACCGCTTTGTTGGTAAATGGTTTTGTCCGGGATGTCCTGCAAAAGCTTCCAATGGAGTTTGCTGTTGAGGCGCAGGCTCTGTTGAAAGTTAGTCTCGAGGGGAGTGTTGGGTGATGTTGAAGGTATTGATTGCGATTGCTGCCTTTGGCGGGCTGCAGGCCGCGGCGGTGGAGCCGAGCGAAGAGCGCGGTGGTGATGTGTATTGCAATGAGCTCGAGGCCGGCGAGGGCGGGGCGACAGATTGTGTGTTGATGCTCGGTGAGCACGGCTTTTTGACATTTGCCTATACACCCGGTGAGTACGGTCATGAACTGGTCGTCGGGCAGCACAGCTTTGATGGCGCTACGGAGCTGTACTCGGAGCCTTTGAGCATTGAAAACACCTATTCGGCCCCGGGACTTCGCGATATTAATGGCAATGGCAATGATGAGCTGTTCATCCCGCTGATGACCGGCAATGTGAATACCCAGTTTTCTGTATGGCAACAGAATCCGGACGGCATCTATCAGCCGGCCGGTCAAATATCTGGTTTCGCTGTTGAATTTTATGATATCCGCGATGGATTCATCATCACCTCATCGCGTGGCAATGCTTACACGCATTATGAGTCAGCGCTGCATCTTGGCCCGGACGGTTTCAGCACCATCTATGAGCTTGAGGTCAATTATCAGACCGAAGTTTGCTCGATAAATGCGTCGGCTGATCTGGCGGATTATGATCTGACTGAGGATGAAATCACCGGCAAATGCGCAGCACGGAGCTTTGGTTGATATGTCCGATCCCAATCCGGTTGTGAATATTGATGATATCGCGCTTGAACAGGGCGGGCATGGCGAGAAGTTTGAATACCGCATCGGACGGGTTGGCCCGGTTATCGGCGCTGATCAGCTCGGTTGTTCCTTGACTGTGGTTCGGCCCGGCAAGCGCGCATTTCCGCACCATAACCACCAGGTCAATGAAGAGATGATGGTGATCCTGTCCGGGGCCGGCGAATACCGCTTTGGTGAAGCGATCTATCCGGTCAAGGAAGGCGATGTCATCGCCGCGCCGGCCGGTGGCCGCGATAAGGCGCATCAATTGATCAATACCGGTGCGGGCGATCTGAAATATCTGTGCATGTCGACCATGCTCAAGACGGATGTGGTTGAATATCCGGACTCCAACAAAATTGGCATTTCCAGCTATGCCAATTCCGATGATGACGAACCTGTCTTCCGCCATCTCGCCGTCATGGGCGAGCGTGCGGGATACTGGGATGGCGAAGATTGAATTTCACCGAGATCACCGGGATCTCATTTGGAATCAAGAGAAAACACGAAGTCGAAGAAAATGATTCATATCAATAATCTCCATTGTGAAGTTCAAGTGTCGTCTGGCGAGGCGAAGCCTATCTTGAAGGGGCTTTCTCTTGATGTGCCTGCGGGCGAAGTTCACGCGATCATGGGGCCGAACGGTTCGGGTAAGTCGACCCTGTCCTATGCGGTCACCGGACGCGACGGCTATGATATCACGGATGGTTCGATCGATTTTCTCGGGGAGGATATGACTGAGCTACCTCCAGAGGAGCGGGCCGCGCGGGGCATTTATCTCTCCTTCCAGTACCCGATCGAAATTCCCGGCGTGCCGACTATGACTTTCCTGCGTGAAACTTTAAACGCTCAGAAGAAATCACGCGGTGAGGATGAAGTGTCGGCTCCGGCCTTCATCAAGCTGGCGCGTGAGAAGGCGAAGCAGCTCGATATCTCAATGGATATGCTCAAGCGACCGGTCAATGTCGGCTTTTCCGGTGGTGAAAAGAAACGCCTGGAAATTCTGCAGGCCCTGATCTTGGAGCCAAAATTCCTGATCCTGGATGAGACGGATAGTGGGTTGGATATTGATGCGCTGAAAACTGTGTCTGAGGGCGTGAACACCTTGCGCTCGCCGGATGTCGGCATGCTGGTCATCACGCACTATCAGCGCTTGCTGGATTACATAAAACCGGATGTGGTTCACGTGATGTCAGCGGGTCGGATCGTCAAGTCTGGCGGACCAGAGCTCGCTCTGGAGCTGGAAGCGGGCGGCTATGACCAATATGTGGATGAGGTGGCCTAGTGTCTGAGGTGATCACCCATACATCGGCTGAGACCGCTTTGATTGATGCGCTCGCGGGTGCAGACGGTTGGTTGGCACAGCTCCGCGATGTCACGCGGAAGCAAGGTATGCCGACGCGTCGCGATGAAATGTGGAAATGGTCCGACCTCCGCGCGGCATCCGCTGGCGTCAATGCGGTAGGGGCGATGCAGATAGAGGGCGTTTCGCGCGAAGCGTTAGCCCCCGAAGACGGTGAAACTGTTGATATTGCCGTTATTGCGAAAAGGGGTGCCAGCGCGCGCACCTTGGCGATCAACGTGCAGGCCGGTAGGCGAGTCTGCCTCGTCGAGCGGTATCGCGCTGACGTTGCCAGCCTTGGCAATTTCCATCTCGACATTAGTATCGAGCCTGGTGGAAGACTGGATCGCATTTGTATACATGATCCGGCTGATGGCGGAATTTTAGTCAGTTCTGCCGAAATCAAGCTGCACACGTCTGCACGGCTGGAACAGACAGCAATTTCGTTTGGCGGAAAACTTGCGCGCAATGAGACGCATGTCGAACATGCTGGCGAAGACGCGATTGCGTCGCTGAACGGCGTCTACTTGTTAGACGAAGGGCAGCACTGTGACTTCACATCACTCATCCATCACACCGGCCCCGGCGGCATCACCAAACAGCTGGTCAAAGGCGCTGTCGCTGCCAATGCGCGCGGTGTGTTTCAGGGCAAGTTCAAGGTCGACAAGGCGGCTCAGCAGACAGATGCGCGGATGACGCACCGGGCGTTGATGTTGGACGGGCGGGCGGAGATTGATGCCAAGCCGGAGCTGGAAATCTACGCCGACGATGTGCAGTGTGCCCACGGGAACGCCATCGGTGCACTCGATGAAACGGCGCTGTTTTACATGCGCCAGCGCGGCATTCCCGAAGCGCGAGCGCGGGCAATTTTAATTGAGAGCTTTCTGTCGGAACCGCTTGATAATATTGAAAATGAAGTCGTTCGAGATGAGTTGCGCTCGATGTTGTCCGAGCGTCTGGAGGCGATGACCTGATGACCGCGCAAACGACTATTGATCACCGATTAAACATCGATGCAATCCGGGCTGAATTTCCGATTTTCAATCGGCTGGTGAATGACAAGCCGCTTGTCTATCTCGACAGTGCGGCCTCGGCCCAGAAGCCGGAATTTGTCATTGAAAGCATAGCAGGCGTCTATCGCGCCTATTACGCCAATGTGCATCGGGGCCTGCACACGTTGGCCAATGAATCGACCGAGGCGTTTGAGGCGGCGCGGGACGATGTGCGTCGTTTCATTAATGCCGAGCGTGCTGAGCAGATTGTCTTCACGCGGGGCACGACGGAAGCCATCAATTTGCTGGCGAATTCGTTTGGGCAAGGCTTGAAAGCCGGTGATGAGATCATCATCAGCCAGCTGGAGCATCATTCCAATATCGTGCCCTGGCGGCTTTTGGCGGACCGGATTGGTGTTGAGCTGAAATGGGCGAGGGCGCTGGATGACGGGTCGCTCGACTACGCGCATTTCGAAGCTCTGATCAATCCGAAGACGCGCCTTGTCGCCGTGACACACATGTCCAATGTGACGGGCGTAATCACCGATGCTCAGCGCGTTATGGCGCTGGCGAAATCGGCGGGCGTGCCTGTCATGCTTGATGGATCCCAATCCGCCGTGCATCTGCCGGTCGATGTGGCCGAGCTGGATTGCGATTTCTTTGTCTTCACCGGGCACAAACTCTACGGACCCTCTGGTATTGGTGCGCTGTACGCCAAGGGTGACTGGCTTGATCGCTTGCCGCCCTGGCACGGCGGTGGCGAGATGATCGCTGATGTGTTTGAGGATCGGGTCACATTTGCCGACGTGCCGCACAAATTTGAAGCCGGAACGCCGCCGATTGCCGATGCGATTGGCCTGGGCGCGGCAATCCGCTGGATTGAGCGTCATGACCGCATGGCTATCCTGGAGCATGAACGGGCTCTGCTGGATCGAACCATGGCGGGTCTGGCGGATATTGACGGCTTGCAAGTCATCGGTACGGCGCAGGATAAGGGCGCGATCATCTCCTTCGCCATTGAAGGTGCGCATCCGCACGACCTGGCGCAAATTCTCGACAAGTACGGCATTGCCATCCGGGCAGGGCATCATTGTGCACAGCCGCTGATGCGCCGTATGGGCGTCAGTGCAACTGCGCGCGCCAGTTTTGCCATTTACAACACAATCGACGAGGCTGATGCGTTTGTTGACGCATTGAAAAAGGCTCGCACATTCCTCATCTAGGTAAGATCATGATTGAAGATACATCCAGGGACATTATCGATTTGTCTGCCTCCCCAGCCCCGGCTGAGGTCGCGGTGACTGTCGAGTCCACCGACAGCAAGCCCGCCGCCGAAATTCCGGAAAAGGAATTGGCGCGTATCACTGATGATGTGATCACCGAGATCAAGACGGTCTTTGATCCAGAAATTCCCGTCGATATTTACGAGCTGGGCCTGATCTACAAGGTGGATCTGGAAACTGACCGCACCTTGAAGGTTGAAATGACTCTGACGGCTCCAGGCTGCCCGGTCGCAGGCGAAATGCCGATCTGGGTGCGCGATGCTGTCGAGCGGGTTGAGGGCGTTGAGCGTGCCGATGTCTCGCTGACCTTTGAGCCACCCTGGACACCGGACCGGATGTCTGACGAAGCGCGACTTGCGCTGAATATGTTTTAGGAATGACCATGAGAGAGCGCCCCAAAGCCGTCACCCTGACTGACGCTGCCGCCGAGCGTGTGAAAGCACTCCTGGCCCAGCGCGATGCTGGTTTTCTGCGCGTCGGCGTCAAGAATGGCGGCTGTGCCGGCATGGAATACACGATGGACTATGTCGTTGAACCGGATGCCGCCGATGAGCGGGTTGCCGACAAGGGCGTTGAGATCGTGCTTGAGGCGAAGGCGCTCCTGTTTTTACTGGGTAGCGAGATCGATTATGAGATCGAGGCGCTGCACGCAAAATTCGTCTTCAACAATCCCAATCAAACCGATGCGTGTGGATGCGGCGAGAGCGTGACCATCGTGCCCGTCACGGAGCTTTGATTCATGATGCAACTGCTCGTATCCGATACTTCACCTTATGCGCGTAAGTGTCGGATATTGATTCGTGAATTGCATTTGAGTGATCAGGTTGACGAGCGGGATGCTCACCCATTTGAGAATGGCGAGTTATTGCTAAAGGCCAACCCTCTGGGTCGGGTGCCTTGCCTGATTATGGATGATGGGCGGGCGCTTACAGAGAGCGGGTTGATCGCGCAGTGGCTCAATCAGAATGCAGCCAACCCATGGACACAAGACTGGGATGATCGCCGTCTTGAGAGTTTCGCAAGCGGCCTTCTAGATCTTGCTGTCGGTCGTCGCATCGAGATGGTGCGGGATTCTGAAATCTATAGCGAATATTGGATCAACCGGCGTCAGGACGGCATTCTGCGGACTTTGGACCAGCTCGAATCTGAGATTCGCGGCATTGATCTTCAATTGAGTTTTGCTCAATTGAGCCTGGCAGTGGGCTTGGATTATCTCGATTTCCGGTATCCGGAAGCGTCATGGCGCACGGGTCGACCAGCGCTTGCGGACGTATTTGGATTTTGGTGCGAGCGGGCCAGCTTTTTAGAAACTGCTGCCCCGTCAAATGCTTAATAATAGATCAGCTTGAAAGAATGACTCAGGCAGCGCTGCGTGTGCTGGCTTCCGGCTCGGTGCTGGTGCGATTGCGACCATCGGCCTTGGACTTATAGAGATTTGTGTCCGACCGTTCGATGAATTCTTCCATCGCTTCGCCCGATATGTACTGGGCGATGCCCATGGATACGGTGATTTTGCCAAGATCTTCATTGGTAGATTTGCGCAATAATTTCTTCGAAGCCACTGTTTTTCGCGTCAGCTCAGCGATTTGGAAGGCCTCCTGGGCGGTGGTATTTGGCATAATAATACCGAATTCTTCACCACCATATCGAGCGACCAAGTGTTCGTCAGTCGCATGACGAGTCATGCAGCCTGCGACAAATCGGATAATCTGGTCACCGGTCTGATGGCCCCAAGTGTCATTGAATCGCTTGAAGAAATCGATGTCGCACAACACCAAGCTGAGCGGTGTCTCATTTGTATCAGCGTCACGCTGGGCGCGGCGGAGTGTTTCATCAAAACGCTTGCGATTGGCGACCCCGGTGAGGGCATCCGTCATCGCTTCTTCCCGAACCTTTTCGAGATTGCTGCGTAATTGGGTCACTTCCTGGGATGTGGCCTGTAGCTTGTTCTCCAGCTCGGCGCTGCGGCGTTGCATGCGGGCGGTTGCGGAAACTAGGGTTTCCACCATTGTTTTGACACCGGCGGTATCGGACGCCTCATCCAATTTGCCTTGAGCGCCGGCGAGGGTCGCCCCGTAGGCTGCTGTGTCCTTGGTGGCAGCATTCAGACTATCCTGAACATTTCCAAGTTCGCGAGTCATGATGCCACCGCTTTCAATAATGGCATTCTGGATCGCGGCCCATTGGAAATATTGGTCGAATAATTCGTTGTTTAATTCTTCGGTGAAGGCTTCGCCCGACTCGATATGTTTGCGAACGCTTTCGCATAAATCGGTGTTGGTGTCCGAGGCGAAACTAACCCAAACGGAATAGTTTTCGGGAGTTGGCGGAACGTCAAATTGCGCCATGAGCTCAAGAGCTTTGTGCGCGAGTTCGCGTCCTTCATTGCCTAACAATCGACCGTTCACTCGACTTCCCTCCATACGGTGGCACAGAAAAACTGACTGTTGCCACTCGTGAAAGTTAGTCCGAAAACAAAAATAAGCGGTAAACAATAGTCATTTCGTATGACTAAATCGACGGTTTAAACGATCTTTCAGTTTCGCTTGATAATTGGCCTTCAATCGCGTTTGCGCAATTATTACCGCGAACGAACATTCATGAAGTCAGGGATGTGATCGCCAAAACCGACGAATGACGGCCCGAGATCATCACGATAGTGACCGTTTCTACCGCGTCGATTTCGGCCGCCCTTATCCCGGTTATTGTTTGTATGGCCGGAGTGTTGGCCGGAGTGTTGGCCGGATTGATGGACGGGCTGTGGACCGGAACTTTGTTTCGGGTCTTGCTTTGCAGAAGCGGCTGCCTCACGCTTTGGGGCCGCGGCCTCAGCGACCTTTTTAGGTTCTGGTTTTGCGTCAGTTGGATCGCTTTTGTTGTTTGTTGCCTCGACGCTCGCAGCACTCTCGTTAGAATTCGCGGGCTTTTTGCGTGGCTTCCGGGTTCGCTTGCGCGGTTCTTCAGCCTTCAATTCTTTTGTGGTTGCTTCGGAGCCGCTGTTCAATGCCTTGAGGTTGAGCTCAGGAATGTCCTGTTTGGTCAATTTCTCAATGGCGGACAATGCGCGCTCATCACCTGGTATAATCAGCGAAACGGAGACGCCCGTCTTGCCGGCGCGGCCCGTACGGCCGATCCTGTGGACATAGTCATCGGCCTGATTTGGGATATCGTAATTGTAGACGTGCGAGACGTCTGGGATATCCAAGCCGCGAGCAGCGACATCACTGGCAATCAGAAACCGCAATTCGCCGGATTTAAATTGCGCGAGCGTGGCTGTCCGTGTGGATTGGTCGAGGTCGCCATGGATCGGTGAGGCGGATAAGCCGTGTTTTTTGAGTGAACGCGCGATGACATCGACATCACGTTTGCGATTGGCGAAAACGATACCGTTTTTGACATCGGCCATGCTCATCGCATCTCGCAACGCGTCGCGCTTGGCTTTTGCTGCCTTGTCGCCGACCCGAATGATGAATTGCTTGATGTTGGCGCTGGTTGTCGCTGGGCGGGCCACTTCGACGCGTTCGGGATCCTTCAAGAATTTCTTGACGAGACTCTGAATTTCCTTCGGCATCGTCGCGGAGAAGAACAGTGTCTGCTTCCGCGGAGGTGTCATCGAGAATATTTTTTCGAGATCGGGGATGAAACCCATATCCAGCATACGGTCCGCTTCGTCGACCACGAGCATTTGAACACCGGTCAGCAAAAGGCGTCCGCGTTCGAAATGATCGAGAAGACGGCCGGGTGTGGCGATCAAAACATCCGCACCGCGATTGAGGATTTCGACTTGTGGGGCAAAGGATACGCCGCCAATCAGTAAAGCCATGGTGAGCTTTTCATTCTTGGCATATTTTTCGAAGTTTTCGGCGCATTGCGCTGCCAGCTCCCGCGTGGGCGCGATGATAAGCGAGCGCGGCATGCGCGCCTTGGCGCGGCCTCTCGAAAGCTTCTCGATCAAGGGCAGCACAAAGGACGCGGTCTTGCCGGTCCCGGTCTGGGCAATGCCCAGCACGTCGCGCCCGGTCAAGGCAACGGGTATTGCACCGGCCTGGATCGGAGTGGGTTCTGAATAGCCGGCATCATTGATTGCCGAAAGTAATTTGGGGCCGAGCCCGAGTTCCTCGAACGTCATAACATCCTTGGGTGTAACGAAAGAACGCGGCCACGCCGAAGGGCGAGGCCGCGTTCGAGCGGAAACATACGGACAGCGAGCGCGGTGTCAACGCGCATACGCTTTTCGATTAGCGTCTATAGGCGAATGGTTGTTCATCCGTGATATTGCGGTAACGGTCCGCCAAGCGCGTTTGGCGCGATTCCATTGCGGTTTCCTCGCCGTCTATGAAGACCGAAACCGCACTGGTTGTGACCTCCAGTGGATCTCCGTCCCAGACCACGACATCACCGACATAACCGTTTGCCAGCGCGCCATATTGATCCCCCATGCCGTAAATTTCAGCCGGGGTAAGCGTGATCGCTCTGAAGGCTGCATCCCAGGGGACACCATGGGCCACCGCATTCCCGGCATGTTGTGGCAGCAAGCGCGCGTTGAAATAGCCATCGGCAGACTGGGTGGTGTATCCGACGACGACCCCCGCTGAATGAAGGCGAGCGGGAGATTCCAGGGTCGAACCAATCGAATCAAATGAGCTGGGTAGATTGCGAATTGGGTCGATCAGTACCGGTACACGCGCTTCGGCCAACTCATCAGCGACCATCCAGGCTTCCGCCCCGCCCATTATGATAAGTTGAACCGGAGCGTTTTCTTCCGCAAAGCGCAGCGCGCGCCGGATGTCTGTTGCGCGATCCACATACATCACCAGTGGGATTTGACCGCGGACCACTGGCAGCAAGGCTGCGGCGTCATAACGGTCCAAGGCATCTCCCTGATGATCGCCGGAATACCGGCCCGGATAGCCACGGGCATCGGTGAAGGCTGCTTCCAGAAATGCCCAGGCGGCTGCCCGGGAACCGCCGGCTGTTGCTGCACCGGACTGACCCAATTGGGCGAAGACAAATTGCCCGTCTGCAAAGAGAGAATTGTTGGCACCGCTGGTATTGGCAAGTCCGCCGGTCCCGGCAAACAAATTGAGTCCGGTCGACGGAAAGATCGCCGCCCGTGTGACACCCTCAATTCGCGTTGTAGGCAGATAAGTACCCGACGGGTTGAAGCTGTCTGCAACGTCAAGTGCCACCGAAAAATTGGAATCGTCCGCGCCTGAGTCCGATGTACTGCTTTCGAGCGCAACTTCGATCAGACCGAGTTGAGTGACAGAGGCAAACAGGCCTGGAGTGATCCAGCCACCGTCCGCGTCGTGAACCGACGCATCGTCAGGAATTGCGACATCGCTGCCGACAGCGACGATATTGCCATCACGAAGTAACACGGTGCCGTTTTCAATAATTCCGGCGGAAGTATTTGTGACCACGCGCCCATTGGTAATGGCGTGGGTTTGAGCCATGGCCGGCGCGGTTATCGCGAGGCTGGCGAGGGCTGAGAAGATTATCCGTTTCATTACTGGTCTCCTTCGCCAGGTTGGCCGAGCATGAAGTCGCGAACCGGCTGCATGGATTCATCATTGCGGTCATAGGTCAGCGCGCCATCGATCCAGACATTGTCTGCGCGGCTGTACACACTGAATGGATTGGCAGACCAAAGCACGAGATCGGCGCGCTTGCCGGCCTCAAGCGTTCCTGTTTCATCGAGAATGCCCAGGACTTGTGCCGGATTGGAGGAAACCCATGTCCAGGCCTCGGCTTCCGTGATGTCCAGCCCCATTCTGTTGCCATCGGCCATCGCCTTGGCGATTTCCTGATTGAGGCGTTGAATGCCGGTATCGCTGTCTGAATGGATCAGCGCACAGGCACCGCCAGCATGGGTGAGAGCGAGATTTTCACGGATCGAATCATAGGCTTCCATTTTGAAGCCGCCCCAATCGGCCCAAACAGCCGCACAAATTCCGGCTTCCTCAAGCAGGTCAGGAATTTTGTAGGCTTCGACCCCATGATGAAAGGCGGTGACCTGATAACCGAACTCCTCGGACAAATCGATGATTTGCGCCATTTGGTCGGCACGATAGCAATGCATATTGACCAGGATGTCACCGTCGAGCACGCCCATTAGCGTGTCCATGCCAAGGTCGCGACTGGGGGCCGATACGTCCTCGCCGGCCTCTGCGGCATCCCAATACTCATTCCAGCTATCTCGATAATCGCTGGCTTCCTGCCAGGTGGCGCGGTAGCCGGCCATATTACCCATATCGGTTGCTGGCGATTGCCCACGATTGCCATAGACCCGGGACGGGTTTTCTCCACAGGCCATTTTCAAGGAGTAGGGCGCACCGGGAAACTTCATTTCCTGAACGGTACGCGCCGAGACGTTTCGCAGGGTAATGCCACGCCCGCCAAATAGATTGGCCGAGCCAGGCAGGATCTGCATCGTTGTTACACCACCGGCCAGTGCGGCTTCAAAGCCGGGATCCTGCGGCCAGACGGAATGTTCGGCCCAGACATTGGCTGTGACAGGTGACGTGGCTTCATTGCCATCACTGTGTGCGCTTGCACCGGGCGAGGGGTAGACACCCAGATGTGAATGAACATCGATGATACCGGGCGTCAGATATCGACCGGTGGCGTCAACAATGGTTGCGCCATCTGGACTGTCGAGGTTTTGCCCGATGGCAGCAATGCGGCCATCTTCAACCAGCAAATCTCCATTATCGATCCTGCCGCCTGTGCCATCAAAAATTGTGGCCCCGCGAATGAGGGTCACGCCGCTAGGACTTGGGACATAGGTTGACGGGTAGGGGTTGGTATCGTGTCGAACGATTTGCGTCTCGTCTGCGTCATCGCTCGCCGCGTTGTCGCTTGATGTGTTGTCTCCGCCAGAACCGCTGCATGCCGCCAAGGCCAGCACGCTGGCGAGCGCCACCGAACGTTTCAATAATTCCAAGGTCATGAGTTTCCACCCCTTCAGTGCTCCGCAGATTCGCGGATAGGTGGAGGCATTCAACGCATTCGCAGCTCAGGCGTCAATCGGGCCCGGCGGAATTATGCTCAGATATCCAGAGTGCTGATTTCGGGTGCATGTTCCTGGATGTAGGCAAAACGCAATTCCGGCTTCTTTCCCATCAAGGTCTGTACCAGTTTTTCGACCGTTGGAATTTCGCCCTCCGGAATGATAACGCGCGCCATCGTTCGGACCGCCGGATCCATTGTCGTTGACTTTAGCTGTTTGGGCGTCATTTCACCGAGACCCTTAAAACGACCGAGCTCGACCTTCCCAGACCCCTTGAACTCGTCCTTAAGCAATTGATCCCTGTGGGCATCATCGCGGGCATAGAGAGTCTTTGCGCCCTGAGTCAGTCTGTAAAGCGGGGGTTGAGCCAAGAATAGATGACCTGAATGAATGAGTTCCGGCATGGACTGGTAAAAGAATGTGATCAAAAGAGCGGCGATATGGGCACCATCGACGTCGGCGTCTGTCATGATCACGACGCGCTCATAACGCAAATCATTTTGATTGAACCGGCTACCCGTCTGACAACCGAGCGCTAAAATCAGATCATTGATTTCCAAGTTGGCAGCGATCTTGTCGCTGGCCGCAGAGGCGACATTCAGAATTTTTCCGCGCAGAGGCAAAATGGCTTGCGTTTTCCGGTCGCGCGCCTGCTTCGCAGAACCGCCCGCGGAATCACCCTCGACGAGGAAAATTTCGGTGCCGTCGGCATCCGCGCGTGAACAATCGGCGAGCTTTCCCGGAAGTCGCAATCGACGGGACGCGCTCTGGCGTTTAACGGCCTTTTCCTTGCGGCGGCGTAATCGATCTTCAGCGCGTTCGATCGCGCTCTCGACAAGCTTTTCCGCTTCTTTGGGGGAGCCTGCTAGCCAGTGATCGAAACGGTCTCGCACTGCTGTCTCAACGAGTTTGGCGGCATCAGGCGAGGCGAGCCGGTCCTTGGTTTGCCCCTGAAATTCAGGTTCGGTGATAAAGACTGAGACGAGGGCCCCCGCATTTCCCATCACGTCGTCGGGCGTAATGAGGGCGGCTTTTTTCGGGTGTGTGTGCTCGGCATAGGCGCGCAGCCCCTTGGTCACCGCCGCGCGAAACCCTTGTTCATGGGTGCCGCCTTGCGGTGTCGGGACGGTATTACAGAAGGTGTCGCACAGACCATCTGCCTCGCTGCCAAAGCCATTTGTGGACCAGGCGATAGCCCACTCGACACCACCGCCGCCATCTTCACGATCGACCTTGCCATCAAATCCTTCGGCGGTGATCGTCGCACGGCCGGCTGTTAGCTCGGCCAGACGATCTGCGAGCCCACCCGGGAAGCAAAGTATTGTTTCGGTTGGAATATCAGTGCCTTCAACCAGTGACGGTGCGCAGCGCCAGAGAATTTTAACGCCGCGTCTCAAGAAGGCTTTCGTGCGTGCCTGGCCAAATAGTCGGGCAGGTTTCAATTTGGTTCCGGATCCGAATATGTCCGCGTCAGCGCGGAATCGAATTTTGGTACCACGCCGGTTTGGAGCTGCACCGACCTTGATCAACTTGCTGGTCGGCAGGCCGCGCGAATATGTCTGTGTCCACAGCGTTTTTTCGCGTGCGATCTCGACTTCAAGGGTGTCGGACAGCGCGTTGACCACGGAAATACCGACACCGTTGAGGCCACCGGAGGTCTTGTAGCTGGCGTCGGAAAACTTGCCCCCGGCATGCAGCATTGTCAGAACGACTTCGAGGGCCGACTTGTCTGGATATTTAGGGTGCGGATCGACCGGAATTCCGCGGCCATTGTCGGTGACGGTGATGAATCCGTCTTCCTCGACCTCGACTTCGATTCGGTCAGCCCAGCCGGCCACCGCTTCATCCATTGAGTTGTCGAGAATTTCGGCAAACAGGTGGTGATAGGACCGCTCATCCGTTCCGCCGATATACATGCCGGGCCGCTTGCGGACGGCCTCCAGCCCCTCCAGCACTTCGATGCTGGCGGCAGAATACCCCTTAGCCGGGACCTTTGACGGTTCCGGTGCGGGCGATGCGGAAAATAAATCGGATTGTGAGCTTGGTGTCGTCATCGGTTGAGTTTGCACGAGTCGCGGGGCGATGGGGAGACTCAGAACAGCCAAAACCGTCGAGAAAGCCGTCTTTCGCAGCGATCAAGCTGACTGGCATATCGACGGGCGTCGGTTTGCACCTCTCCGGCGGCACGCATAAGCCAGGACTTGTTCCGATAACTTCCCTGGTTAAAGCCACTATGCCCCTCATGGTAGGAGAGGTAGAGATCGCGCGCATTATCAGAGGAAATTCCGGATAATTGACGGCTCTTGGAGGCGTACCAACCGACAAAGTCTACGGCGTCGGAAAAGTTATCCCGATCAGCGCCGCGGCGACCCGTGTCACGACGATACCAATCCCAGGTGCTGTCCAAGGCTTGAGCATAACCATAGGCCGAGGACGGGCGGCTGCCCGGAATGAAGCCGAGCAGGCGTCTCCGTGCGGGCCTGGCTCGAGAGTTAAAACTGGACTCTCTTTTTAATATCGCCAGTTGAATCGCCGGAGATACGCCCCATCTGCGCTCAGTTCGCTGCAGTGCGCGCCACCAGGCCCGATTGTCTTCGAGTATCAGGCAGGCATCGGACACCTGTGACGGCGGCGCATGGCCGCAGGCCGACACACCGAACAATACCAAGATAGAAATGAGGCTCGAACGCAACATACGTTCGAGCCTCATGCATTGGGGTTAACCTGGCGTTTCCACCGCAGAATGTTTCTGCCTAGAACACCATCCGTATAACCAGACGGGCAGTATGCCGTATGAAGTTGTCACGGATATCGGCATCATAATCGAGTGAGAAGGTTGAATATCCGGATCCCGCGCCGACGCCGAAACCGAAAATAAACCCGGAGCCCGGCATCGCCTCGGAGCGCAGGGTGAAGGTTTCATTATATCCATCAAAATGCGCGAGCGTTTCGAGCTCTTCCGAGCTGAATTCATTGCGGTAACCGATGCGCAGGCTTGGCGCCCACCAGCTGTCCACACGTTCAAACCGCGCACCCATCGTGAAGAGCGCTGTGCTTGTAAAACTGCTTGATTCGCGGTCGTCGATGACAAGGTCAATGCCGTCACCGCCACCGGTTTCTGTGTAGGCGCTCTCAAACAAGCTCAGATAATCAACCGACAGAGACGGTGTGAAGAAATAACGCCCGGTGGAGAATTGACGCCCCAGACGAGCGGAAGCAGCGGTGTGGTAACCCGACCATTCGCCTGTTGGTGTCGCGTCGAATGTGCCAATCAGGACACGACGATTGTGCTCGAAGCTGTCATAGCCAATCCCGCCGTAGAGATCTAAGGACATGCCCCCCATCTCAGCGCCCGCATAGACGCCGATTTGCGCGCTGATTGCTGACATTGGATCGTCGACCCCGTCGGACTCGGAAATTTCGCTGGCCGAGCCAACGAAGTTCACACCGGCCGCATAAAATGGACCAAATGGGCGGTCAGCACCGACGGCGAGACCTATACCCTGACCTCGGTAACCTGCAGCCACATCCGTGCCAGCACGGTCTGCGAAATAACTAAATTCCTGGATCCAGAGGCCCCCGGATTGTTCCGGACTGCGACGCACGGCTTCCAAGCGATTTGCGAGGGCTCCAATGGCACTGTCATTGCTGGCCTGGGAAAATTGCAGGGCGCTGGAGGCATATTCCGGCAGCAATTGGTTATAGGCCTGATAAAAATCACTCTCGGTGGTCAGGCTGGCAATTGCAGCCCCCAATTCCGCGTTAGACTGCCAACCGGCATAGGCGGCTGTGTAGGCCTCGCCCTGATTGGCGCTCATACCCAATTCAGCGGCGGAGCGTCGACGCAGTGTAAGGATCAAGGAGTTGGAGTCGGAGGGGTCTAATGCGATTGATGATTCATACAAGAACGGGGCGATCGTGTCCTGCAATGCCGCAATGGAATCCTGAATGACCAGTGCACTCGATGTGAGAACGACATAGGTTGCACCGTCGCCGATCAGATTGGTCAATGAAGTGGAGATCGCAGACCCGGTCTCAAACGTGATCGTACCCGACGCGTTCAACGATGCTGCGATTCCGGCATCATGGTCGATTTCAAACAGCAAACGAGAACCGTCGCCAAAGCGCGCTTCGCTGATATTCGTCGCTGCCGTTGAGGCAAGCTGCAATGTGGCATCGTCGACCTGGATGTTCAGATCACCATCGGTATCGGTCAATTCACCGGCGAGGCGGCTACCACCCGACAGTATCAGTTGATCGGCACCCAGACCGAAGGAAACGGCACCGGTTACACCACCCGCTTCGACGCGCAGCGTATCGTTACCAGAACCGAACCGGATATCTCCCAGAGTTTCTATTCTTGAGTCGGCATCGGCATCGGTGGGACGATATTGATGATAAGTCGTGTCGATTGTGCTGGCCGACAGATCAATCGCTACGGTTTCGCTCGTGGGAAGCGCTACACCGTCGAGCGGAACCGTGCCGAGCGCGGAAATCACATGGGTGTTGGTGATTGAAGCCAGGGTGTTGGACTGGTCACGGATTGCATACGCGCTGCCCCCCAACAATGCCTGAGAGAAAATGATCAGGTCATTATTCAGGCTGAACAATGATCCGCCTGATTCAATGTCGATGGATCGTGCAATTCCGCCCGCTCCGATCGAGGTCGCCCGCAGATCGCCAACATTGGTCAAAACAGGAATGACGGCACCCGATGCCACGAGGACAGATGTGGCATTCGCGCCATTTGACGTCGCGGAAATCGCGCCATCGTTCAGCATTCCATCGGAGAGGGTGGCGCTAAAGCCTCCGCTACCGCCAATTCGGAGGGCTGTGGCATTAATTGCTTCCAGCTCGCCGGAAGCGGCGAGCGTTCCGCGGTTCACCAGGCTGTATCCCAAAAATTGTTCGGCTTGCGTTTCGTCATCTGCTGTATCGGGATCGTCGACGACTGCGGCGATAACAACTTCCCCGAGGACAATATTGCCGGAAGCTGCGGTCGCCTCAATGCTCATGGCCGGAGCACTACCACGGACGCTGATTTGAGCGTTTGAAATCCCTGCAGCCGTGGTCGTTGGTCCGTCAACGAGAACGCCTTCGGCCACCGACCCGCTTAGGTAAAAGGCTGAACCGCCCTGATTAAGGTCGTCAGCATCAAGAATGGCGAGGTATTCCGCATTGGGCTGGCCAGAAAATTGATAACCTGACGCGGCGATTGTGCCAGCAATAGCAATTGTACCGCCTACGTCGCCCTCAACTGAGACACCGACGCTGCCGTCGCCAATCGCTGTGACTTGACCGCGAACGAAAATGTCGTCCGAGACATCGCTTTGGATAGATACGCCTTCGGACCGGTCACCGATGATGCCGATCGTACCGTCGAGGTCGAGCGAGCCGTCAATGCCTGTCAGAACGCGGATTCCGGATGAATCATTACCAAGAACGGTGATCGCGCTTCGTGTCGTCAGAATGATATCGCCCGTAAACACTGCGGCACCATCGACGAGAATCGCGATTCGATTTCCACCAATCGCGGCGGGTCCGTCGAGATCACCATCACCATCAGCGTCAGTCGGACGCGAATCTGATTGGACCTGCACAAGACCAGAATTGGTCAATGTTCCGGTGTTTCCACCGACGACGTGGATCCCGACTCCGCCATCATCATCGGTGATAATGCTGACATTACCTTCCTGGAGGATGGTATTGTCACTGTCGAGCGTTACCGCCGGCGTGGTGGTGGTTGAAACGACCACACGCCCTGTCAGGGTGATATGAATATCGTCAGCAGCACCGCCGGAGCCAGCCGTAGAGGTGGCAATCGGGTCTGTCACTTCATCAGTGACTTCCGTTTGCGCGAAGGCTGCAGGTGCAAATACGGTCAGCGATGAAATGGCGCTGGCAAGCAATAAACGACGACTCATGCGAACTCCTGATGAGCAAGTGACAGAGTATTCTGACAAACTTGATCAGATTTGTAGCGAATGCAATCGGACTCGTCGACCGATTATGATGAAAAGGTGTGCAACAAATTCGGCCGGGACGATGCCCGGCCGAATGCAATGCCAATTTTCAGCGACAAGAAGTGTTCTTTAACAGGAGTAGTACATGTCAAACTCTACGGGGTGCGGGTGCATTTCGTAGCGCTGAACTTCTTCCATTTTTAGATCGATATAGGCATCAATCTGATCGTCATCCATAACGCCGCCCTTCTTCAGGAATGCCCGATCTTCATCAAGCGCTTCAAGCGCTTCACGGAGTGATCGGCAAACAGTTGGAATGTCGCTCAATTCCTCTGGAGGCAGATCGTAAAGATCCTTGTCCATCGGGTCGCCCGGGTCGATGCGGTTCTCGATACCGTCGAGACCGGCCATCATGAGTGAGGCAAAAGTCAAATAGGGGTTGCCCGCCGGATCAGGAAAGCGTGTTTCGAGGCGCTTGGCGTTGGGAGAGCTCACCCAAGGAATGCGAATCGATGCGGACCGGTTGCGGGCGGAATAGGCAAGCAGGACCGGCGCCTCGAACCCCGGAACCAGCCGCTTATAGCTATTGGTGGACGCGTTTGCGAAGGCATTGATTGCCCGTGCATGTTTGATAATTCCGCCAATGTAGTGGAGGCAGGTTTCGGAGAGATCTGCATACCGATCACCGGCAAATACCGGTGCGCCGTTCTTCCAGATGGATTGGTGAACATGCATGCCGGTGCCATTATCGTTCCACATGGGTTTCGGCATAAATGTGGCTGTCTTGCCATAGGCTTGGGCAACCATGTGAACAGTATACTTATAGAGCTGAAGTCTATCTGCCACGGTGGTAAGCGTCGCGTATTTCATGCCGAGTTCGTGTTGCGCGGGCGCAACTTCATGGTGGTGCTTCTCCGGCTCGAGGCCGAAGTGATCCATTTCGGTCAGCATGGCGGTACGCATGTCCTGGCCGGTATCCATGGGGTCCACCGGGAAATAACCGCCCTTGGGGCCCGGGCGATGCGCTTTATTGCCGCCCTCAATATGGGCCCCGGTATTATGAGGCATCTCGTTCGAGTTGATGGAATAGCCGGTGTCTTCCTGGCGCGTGGAATAGCGCACATCATCAAAGACAAAGAATTCCGCTTCTGGTCCGAAAAATGCGGTGTCGCCGATGCCGGTGGATTTGAGGAAAGCCTCGGCTTTTTTCGCCGTGGTGCGCGGGTCGCGATTGTAGGCCTCGCCGGTTCCCGGCTCCAATACATCACAAAGTAGCACAAGCGTTGGCTGCTGGTAGAACGGATCGATCACGGAATAGCTTGTGTCGGGCTTGAGGACCATGTCGGACTCATTGATCGCCTTCCAACCACCGATCGAGGAACCGTCAAACATCGTGCCGTCTTCGAAAAAATCCTCGTCGACAAGGGATCGATCAAACGTGACATGCTGCATTTTGCCGCGAGGATCGGTGAACCGAAGATCGACATATTTGATATCTTCGTCTTTGAGGCGTTTGAGAATGGCGTCTGACATGGAGCGGCTCCGCAGTGAGTTGAGACAGAGAGGTTTCGGTAAAAAGAGTTAGAGGGCATCTCGGCCGGTTTCACCGGTCCGGATGCGGATGACGTTTTCAACGGGGCTGACAAAAATTTTGCCATCGCCGATTCGCCCGGTGCGGGCAGCGTTTTGAATTGCTTCAATGGCGGCTTCGACCTGGTCAGTCGGAATGACCAGTTCGATCTTTATCTTCGGTAGAAAATCGACGACATATTCGGCGCCGCGGTAGAGCTCGGTATGACCTTTTTGGCGCCCAAAGCCCTTGGCCTCAATCACGGTGAGACCTTGGACGCCGATCTCTTGGAGCGCCTCTTTCACATCGTCGAGCTTGAAGGGCTTGATGATCACTTCAATTTTTTTCATTTCCGGACTCCTTCGTTGACCGGACGTTGCCGATATCCAGTCAGCACTGACAAGGGGAAGGGCGATGGCATGTGACTTGGCGGGTGTAATTGCTGCAGCATCGAGCAGGATTGCCTAAATAGCGTGCAGGTCGGCTTTTGTTCGCCCCTGATTGTGGACAACTGAACGTGAGAAGCACACCAGCGGGGCATCGTCCGATCATGGCGCTTGGCGGACTGGCCGGTGCAGTCCATGCTCGCCCAAAACCGACGCAACGAAGTTTATCCATGCCGAAAAATTCGAAATACAAAGCCAGTAACACCATAGACACTGAAGCTCTGCGTTTTCACATGCATCCGGTGCCGGGGAAGATTGCTCTGGCAGCGACGAAGCCGATGGCAACGCAACGCGATTTGGCCCTGGCATATTCGCCCGGCGTTGCTGCCCCGGTGAGAGCGATTTCAGAAAACCCTGAAGCGGTTTACGACTATACCTCGAAGGGCAATATGGTCGGAGTGGTGAGTAATGGTACGGCTATTTTGGGTTTGGGAAATCTAGGCCCTGCGGCGTCTAAGCCGGTGATGGAAGGCAAGGCCGTCCTTTTCAAGCGATTTGCCGATATCGATGCGTTTGATGTGGAAGTAGATTACACGGATCCGGACCAATTTATCGCCTGCGTAAAGGGGTTTGGGAATACTTTCGGTGGCATCAATCTTGAAGATATCAAGGCACCGGAATGTTTCGAGATCGAGCAACGATTGCGCGACGAGCTGGATATTCCCGTGTTTCACGATGATCAGCACGGAACCGCGATTATTGCCGCGGCCGGACTGATCAATGCCTGCGATCTGACCGGTCGAAAATTTGAGGACATCAAAGTCGTTTTGTGCGGCGCGGGTGCTGCCGGTCTCACAGTGCTCGATCTTGTAATCTCAATGGGCGTGCGGCCCGAAAATGTGGTGGTCGTAGATCTGGATGGTGTCGTTTATGAGGGGCGTCCCGGCGGCCACGATCGCTTGAACAAGTATGCCGTCAAAACAGAAATGCGAACGCTGGCAGATGCAGCACGTGGGGCGGATTGTCTGTTGGGTCTGTCTGCCGGAGGTGTGTTTACCCCGGAAATTGTGGCCAGCCTGGCTCCGAATCCGATCATTTTTGCCATGGCCAATCCGACACCGGAAATTACGCCCGAGGAAGTGCGTGAGGTTCGTGATGACGTGATTATGGCAACCGGGCGCTCGGACTACCCAAATCAAGTCAATAACGTGTTGGGTTTTCCTTATATTTTCCGCGGCGCTCTGGATGTCCGTGCTCGCACTATCAATGAAGAAATGAAAGTCGCTGCTGCCCGGGCCCTGGCGGCGCTCGCACGGGAAGACGTACCCGATGAGGTGGCGGCAGCTTATAAGCTGGAGAATATGCGTTATGGCCGGGAATACATAATTCCCACACCGTTCGACCCTCGGCTGATCTCCTGGGTGCCGCCGTTTGTGGCCCGTGCCGCCGTTGAGAGCGGCGTGGCGCGGCTTCCGTATGATGAAAAAGACGATAATTACAAGCAAGCACTTGCGCGCCGATTGGATCCAACGGCTGCTTTGCAACAACGGGTGACAGCGTCAATTCGTGGGACCAATAAAACAATTGTGTTTGCCGAAGGCGAAGAGCCGGCCGTCATTCGCGCCGCCTTTGCGTTTCAAAGTCAGGGGCTTGGCAAGGCTTTGTTGGTTGCGCGTGAGAATGTGGCCAAATCTAATATGCGTGAGCTTGGATTTCCGGAGGATTCCCTGGAGGTTTGCAATGCGCGAATGTCGGAACACAATGCCACATACGCGGACTTCTTGTACAAGCGTCTGCAAAGACGAGGGTATTTGAAGAGAGACGTGCAACGTCTCGTCAATAACGATCGAAATGTTTTCTCCGCCTGTATGCTCAAAATGGGGCATGCAGACGGGCTCGTGACGGGTGTGACGCGACATTCGAACGTTGTGCTGGACGACGTCCGGCTCGCCCTGGACCCGGCGCAGGGCTGTCGACCTGTCGGTGTGACTGCGGCGATTTCCCGGGGACGCACTCTTTTGATCGGCGATGTCAGCATTGATGAATACCCAAATCCTCAGGCTCTGGCTGAAATAGCAATGGAAACAGCCTTTGCGGCCAAGCGATTAGGGTTGACTCCTCATGTTGCATTCTTGGCCTATTCAAGCTTCGGAAACCCTCCGGGTCCGCTATCAGACCGGGTAAAGGATGCTGTGGATATTCTGGATCATATGTGTGTGGACTTTGAATATGAGGGCGAGATTGCTGCGGACGTGGCACTCGACCCGGAACATCATCATCTTTATCCATTTTCCCGTCTGACCCAGCCGGCAAACGTCCTCATCATGCCGGCTGTTCATTCTGCATCCATCGCTGTGCGATTGCTCAAGGCGGCGGGCGGGGCCACGATCATCGGGCCCATGCTGATCGGGATGGAGAAGCCGGTGCAGATTGCCCGTTTGGGCGCGCCTGTCTCCGATATTGTTGCCCTTGCCGGCATCGCTGCGTTTGACCTGAATGTTTCGGGTAATTGATATTTGTAAGTTGGTTATTCACAGCGATTTGACGACGTAAGACTGCAGACAAAGTCAGGCGTCCCTATTTAGGGTGTCACTCTTTCTAGCGAGGAATGTTCATGGCCGCTCGGTCCGCACGCGATATGACTACCGGTTCGGTTTTTGGACACATCTTCCGGATGATGCTGCCGATGACTTTCGGCATTCTGGCCATGATGGCTGTTGGTATTATCGATACCTATTGGGTCGGCAAGCTCGGCTCGGCGCAACAAGCAGCCGTACAGATGAGTTTCCCGGTCACCATGCTGGTGATGAGTGTGTCGATCGGACTGGGCGCTGGTGCCGTATCTGCCGTCTCCCGGGCCGTTGGCCGCAAGGATAGTTCGTCGATTCCCCGCATTGCCACGGATGCGATGTTATTGGCGCTGGTATCGGTTGGCACCGTGTCAGCAATCGGAATGATTTTCGTCGAGGATATCTTTCTCGCCGTTGGCGCAAGCGAAACGATGATGCCGCACATCGTCGATTACATGACGGTCTGGTTTGGCGGGATTGTGCTGATGGTTGGCCCGATGGTGGCCAGCAATATCTTGCGTGCGATCGGTAATGCTGTGGTGCCCAGCCTGATGATGATTGCCGCGGCAGTTGTGAACATGATCCTCGATCCGATTTTTATCTTCGATCGAGGGTGGGGGGTGATTCCCGGCCTTGATATGGGCGTTTCCGGTGCGGCACTGGCGACGGTGGCTGCGAACGCCTTCACGTTTGCGATGGTCGGTTTTTACCTTGCGTTCAAGGAAAAGATGATTGATTTCAATTGGTCGGGTCTTGACGAGGTTCTCCATCACTGGAGTGATATTGCCCGGGTGGGTGCGCCAGCGGCGCTGTCAAACGTGTTCAACCCCCTGGCGATGATGGTCGCGATGAGTGGCCTGGCCATGGCCAGTTTTGGTGATGGTGCCGTCGGCGGACTTGGTGTCGCCGGGCGGTTTGAGGCGTTCGCGATTGTTCCCCTATTTGCCCTATCGGCCTGTATCGGCGCGGTGACCGGACAAAATGGCGGTGCCAACGCGTTGGACAGGGTGCGTGACGCATTTAAATCCAGCTTTCTGTTTTGTATTATTTGGGGCGCGTTTTTGTCGGTGGTTTTGTGGGTTTTTGCCGAGCCATTGGCGGCCCTCTTTTTACCCGGTGCCGCAGATCAGGCGGTCGCGATCAGTTACTGGCGTATTGTGCCACTGACAGTGGCCGGATACGGAATTACGATTGCGGCCAGTGCAGGTTTTAATGGTCTGGGACGGCCGGCCCATGGCATGATGATCACCGCTGGGCGCGCGTTAGGCCTGATGATACCGCTCGTTTTATTGGGCGCGTTCTATCTGCAGGCGCCGATCGGAGTGATTTATGGGATCGCCGCGGCCAATATCATTGCCGGTATTGTGACGGGGGCCTTTGTCCTGTTCATCGCACCGATGACCGCCAAACACGGTAAGGCCCGAAAGCGGGAAAGTGGTGACGTCGGTGCCGAGGAAACACCGGCGTGACGCCGTCTCACTTGCGGATCAAAATGCCCGCGAGTTCAGGTTTGCCATCAAGCCGGGGATGTGGATGGGCGGTGAAGGCGGATTCCTCCGGCCAGACCCATCTGGATTCTGGAAACAGCTGGTGCATGGCGTTTAGCGAACAGCCATAGGGTGGACCGCCGCGTTCATCTTTTTGCATGAAAAGTGCGTAAAAGCGGCCACCCGGTTTGAGCCAGCGATGCGCGGCGGCCTCATAGCTTTCGCGCAAATCTGGTGGGATTGCGCAGAGAAAGGTCTGCTCACTCACGAAGTCTAACCGTGTGTCCGGTTGGTATTTCAGCACATTGGCGGTCTGCAAGTTCGCAGTCAGGCCAGATGATTCAAGATGATGATTTTGCCAATCGATCGCGGTTTGCGACAGATCAATGCCAGTCATATGCACGCCGAGGCCGGCTAGCCGAAAAAGTTCCGGAGCTCGGCCACAACCCGGAATGATTCCGCTTTCGCCGGCCTGAAATTCGCCCGCCTCGATCCAATGCGTTATCGCGGGATGCAGACCGGGGCGTTCCCACGGGGTTTCGTTGTTTTTGAAGCGATCATCCCAATTCATGGGATCACTGCCTTGAGCCTTGGGGATTTCAGCCATGTATGAGCATAGGCATGAGAGTATGGAGACTGCAATGGTTTGCACGCAATCGCAGCGTGTTTCGCCGATCAGGCGGCCTTGTTGCTGCGGTATAAGTCAACCATCGAAAGCGGGCGGGTTGGCAGTGGGCGGTGGTTTTCCGCCATTAGCGCTCGGCCTGTGAAAAAGCGAACGCCACTCGCCATTCCGGCCTTAAGCGTTTTTAACTCGCGAACATCATCAAGCAAGGTCAGGGCCCTCATATCGCGCGCGGCTCTGACAAAATTATTGAGCGCCTTGGCGTCATGATCGAGCATGCCTTCAGACTCATCATTGACAGGCTTGAGCGCAGCGCAGCTGAAAATCGCGACACCGGCGCCTTTGAACAGTTCCAAATCGTCGGTGCCGAACGGAATTTGGGCGATGGTCAGCAGTCCAAATTCGCGCAATTGTTTGAGCAGAGGATTGATTGCCGGATCCCGATGCGGAAGATCATCAATCTTGATCATGAATGTCCGGCGGATCTGCGGGGGTATCTTGGACAAAGGTTCAAGATAGGCGCGCAGACCATCAGCGGTCTCGATGGTTGAGTGATGGACGGTCAGGCAAAGACCAACCTGTTTTTTCTTTTTGAAGAATGTCCGAAACATATCAAGCGCGTTGCGTTGCGTGTTTTGATCGAGCTCGAGATGGGTAACGTCGCCCATTTGCATATCGATGACCCGACGACCGTCGATCTGCCGACCATCGACCGAAAATTTAGAAAAGCAACGATTTGCGGTCACCGCCTGCTTATCGGCATCCCAAATTGGCAGATAGGCACCCTGGCACAATTTGGACGTCGCGGATTCCGGTTCGACGGGTTTGGTCGCAGGCGGTGGTGTTGGCTTTTTTGCCGCCGGCGCGGCCATCTGAACCAGATCGTTCGGGGTACAAGAATCGCATTCCCAATCAATCCTGATATCGCTCAATTCCTCGGCACCGAGGAAGAATGCCTGGAGATCTCGACTGATCTCAGCAATTTCTTCATCCGGATTTGTCCGGGGGTCGGAGAAAATTAGCAGGAAGCCTTCTTCGCAAGTAATGAGGAAGTCTTCACCAGAAATGCGCTTTTCAATAAAGTGAACACTTGAATCGACGATACGCCGGCGCATGCTGGGCCAGGAATCTCCGACGCGTGCTTTTACGTCATCAAGATTGAGCAGATGAAATTGACCTACGTCGATCTTTTGCTTTTTTTCGAGCGCTTTGCGCAAAAAAGTATTGAGATCCATCGTTTGCCTACCAAGGTCGCATTTTAATTTGATCTGTTCTTGTAGAGTTTTACCGAGATTGATTAAAACTACCTTGAGGTTTCACGATGGGACAACACGCTCCGCTTAACACCTCTGGACGTTCACAGGAGTTGACGGCGCGTAATATTCGCTCGATAAGCCGATCGCTGCCGATCAACGTTTGATTTTTTGGCATGTGCGGATGTGGTGGAATTGGTAGACACGCCAGATTTAGGTTCTGGTGCCGCGAGGCGTGGAGGTTCAAGTCCTCTCATCCGTACCAACCCTTTTATCCCTGGGAACATTTGACGCTGCGAGTCCGTGTGCTCGATTGAATACGTCGTTCCTCATCGAGGTCGGCCAGGGTTTTATTTGGCAGGGCTTTGGTCGTTATAACATGCGGATACAGGGCTTCCTGCGCACTTTTCATCCCTCAATGTAGTGGTAACCGCGTCCCGGCGTTGCGCGGGGTGAATCGTCGTGACATAACGCGCGCTCGTAATTTGTAGCGGTTAGCCGCACCTCACTTGAACTATCAGGGCCTAACATGAACGTCACCGAGAAAGCTTCCGAAGGCTTGAGCCGTACATTCGAGATCGTCTTTGCTGCAGACGACCTGCAAGCTCGCCTTGAGGCGAAAATCGAAGAGATCCGCCCTGAGGTTCGTCTCAAGGGCTTCCGTCCTGGCAAGGTGCCGGTGAGCCATATTCGCAAGATGTTTGGCGAATCAATCATGGGCGACATGCTCAATGAGCTGGTCCCAGAAACCACACAGAAGACACTGACAGACAATAACATCCGTCCGGCGTCCCAGCCTGAGATTGATGTGAAGAGCGATGCCAAGGAAGTTGCGACCGGCAAGATTGATTTTGCCTTCGAAATCCGCCTTGAAGTGATGCCTGATTTTGAGCCCGCTGACCCAGCCAAGCTGAAAGTAACCCGTCCGGTTGCTGAGGTTGCTGACAAGCAGATCGATGAGGCTCTTGGCAATCTGGCCGATGAGAGCCGCAGCTATGCCGCCAAAAAGGGTGGCAAAAAAGCCAAGGCCGAAACGGGTGATATTGTCGTCATCAACTTCGCCGGCTCGATTGATGGCGAGCTGTTTGATGGCGGTTCTGCCGAAGGTTCGCGCGTCGCTATTGGTGACGGTGCATTCATCCCTGGCTTTGAAGAGCAGCTGGTTGGAGCGAAGGTTGATGAGGATCGCGAGTTAAAAGTCACTTTCCCTGACGATTACCAGGCCAAGCATCTGGCCGGTAAGGAAGCGGTATTTGCTGTCACTGTGACGGGTCTTGAGTCCAAGCAAGATGCGGCGGTCGATGACGAGCTGGCCAAGCGCTTGGGCCTAGAAGATCTGGACGGCCTCAAGGACGCTTTGAAAAAGCGTTTTGAAACCGAACATGCAGGTCAATCCCGCATGAAGGTCAAACGCGAAGTGCTTGATCAGCTGGATGGCGCTCACGATTTCGAACTGCCTCCAAAAATGGTCGAAGCCGAGTTTGAAAACATCTGGCGTGAGATTTCTCACGCGATGGAGAATGATCAACTCGAGGATGACGACAAAAACAAGTCGGAAGACGCTCTCAAGGAAGAGTATCGGGCGATCGCTGAGCGTCGCGTTCGTTTGGGGTTGGTCCTGGCCGAGATTGGCCGTGCCAACAAGATCGATGTGACGCAGGAAGAGTTGTCACGCGCGGTCAACCAGGAAGCGATGAAGTATCAGGGGCAGGAAAAGCAGGTCGTCGAGTTCTACACCAAGAACCCAGACGCCGTTGCCCAGCTCCGCGCGCCTATCTATGAAGAAAAAGTTGTCGACTACATCCTCGAGCTGGCGACAGTGAAAGACAAAAAAGTCTCTCGCGACGATTTGTTCGCCGAGGACGAAGAAGCGGCGCCAAAGAAAAAGGCTGCGGCAAAGAAGAAGCCGGCAGCGAAAAAGGCCGCTGCAAAGCCTGCGGCCAAGAAGGCGCCGGCCAAGAAAGCGCCGGCTAAGAAGGCGACTGCGGAAAAGGCACCTGCAAAAAAAGCAGCGGCCAAGAAGCCTGCAGTTAAAAAGGCACCTGCTAAAAAGGCACCTGCCAAGAAGGCTGCCGCCAAGAAAGCCTAGGTCTTTCCAATATGTTCTGATTGCAGCGCCGTCGCAGAAATGCGGCGGCGTTTTGCATTCGAGATAACCTCTGAGCAATGTTTGTAGCTGTAAATGCCGATTGTCTGTGTTCGCGACGCTCTTGATAGTCGTGAGCCTGTCATTCCAAACGGTCCGTCCGGACCGTGCTGTCCATAGACTTGGCCTCACCGGCCATGCTGCCAGGAGCGCGACATGCGAGACTATGAAGATGTGACGTCGTATTTGATTCCCACGGTTATCGAGCAGACCAGCCGAGGAGAGCGCTCATTCGATATCTATTCCCGATTGCTCAAGGAACGGATCATTTTCATTACCGGTCCGATTGAGGATTCAATGGCGAGTACCATTATCGCCCAACTCCTGTTTCTTGAGTCGGAGAGCCCTAAAAAAGAGATTTCTATGTATATCAACTCGCCGGGCGGCGTCGTTTCAGCGGGCCTGGGGATTTATGATACGATGCAATATATCCGCAGCCCGGTCTCGACGATCTGTACTGGCATGGCAGCGTCGATGGGATCATTGCTGATGACGGCGGGCGAGCCAGGCATGCGCTTAGGTATGAAAAATTCACGGATCATGGTGCATCAGCCGTCCGGTGGATTCCGGGGGCAAGCTTCTGATATTGAACGGCATGCGGCGGATATCCAGAAGATCAAACGCAATCTAAATGAAATTTATGTCGAGCACACTGGGCGCAAGTATGAAGAGATCGAGGCTGCGCTGGACCGCGACAATTTCATGTCGGCGCAGGAAAGTGTCGAGTTTGGATTGATCGATAAAGTTATCGAGAAACGTCCAGACGATGAAAGTGCCGAGAAGAAGAAATAAGCTGTCAAACTTG
>Ga0315338_1001080_pt1 | contig 40037 bp, 31 predicted proteins | sample ASW8metaG_FD_204518 | JGI IMG/M metagenome (GOLD analysis project Ga0315338, IMG submission 204518) | Ammonia-oxidizing marine archaeal communities from Monterey Bay, California, United States - ASW #8 | ecosystem: Environmental > Aquatic > Marine > Coastal | place: USA: California | collected... | reverse complement strand
CTGCCGACCAATCGTAGTCCGCCGCCAGCACAGATAAACCCGGTGTTTCCTGTGATCACGGCGCCATCTCCGGTGATGCTGATGCAAGGCTCGTGGCGTCCTGTGCCGACCTGGGAAACCCAGTTGTCGGTGACGATAGCGCCGTCGGCGACGATACCTATGCCGTCATCGACAGTGCGGCGACATTTATTTCCTGAAACCAATACCGTAGCGAAGACGGGGTCTAACTCGGCGTCCATGCGATCACTGACTTCGACGCAGCCGGCGACGGTGCTGCTGAAGACCCGGTTGTTCGTGATCTCGCCCCCATGGCCGGCCGGTCCCGCAGGGTCGTCGATGAGCCGGTCTACTTCGATGCCCGCGCCGTCGATGAGCCTCACCCTGTTCCTCGAGACGAAGGCGTCATACCCGCCCACATCCACGCCGTCATCGTCGATGACACTCACCCTATTGCGGACGATCCTCGCCCGATCCCCCCACACCTCGTAGCCATCACCGTCGGCCAGTATGGCCCGGTTACGCTGCATGTCGGCATCGTCGCCGACCACTGTATAGACGTCATTACCCGTGTGAGAGCCCCTGGATTTGGTGATCGTAGCGTCGTTGCCTGTAACTTGAATGGCATGACCGGCGCAGTACCGCGTTGTCGTGCGCGTGCTCAAGAACCCGTCGCCGTACACCCGGACGCAGGACGAGTTGCTTCCTTCGACGGTAGTCCCGTCGATGGTGAAGCCCGAGACCGGCGCGATCTCCGTGCCTGCCGCGATCAGGTAGTCCTCGGCGTTGCGGATCACCAGGCCGTCGACGGTCACGTCGTTGGACTCCACGGTCAGAGCAACGCCAGTGTTGGGAAGATCGCCATCGAGGACGCCGCCACCTCCGACGAGACGAAGCCCGTCCTTACCGGCCGGAATCACGACGTTTTCGTCATAGCGCCCGTCGAGGACCGTAACCGTGTCGCCGGCCACCGCGATATCGATTGCCGCTTGAATCGTAGTCTCGCATCCGGGCGTCGAGCCGCTAACGCAGATTGCAGCGCCCAGAACCACAGCGGGGCTCGACACGAACAGCGCCAAAGATGCTGCAAGCAACAGCGCCGGCAGCAGTCGGCGCTGCGCACGAAAACCGAGACCACCCCGAAGAAGACTCTTGTTCAGATGTACCATCATTGATTCTCCTTCAGCCCCAATCCTGGTCATACCTAAGACAGTCTTTTCTCCTGAGCAGCGTCCATTCGTCTTCGTCTTCGTCATCGTCGGTGTCGGTATAAGCGCCGTTGCCGCTGCTGCCGTCGAGCTCGAAACTGTCGGAGCTGAGTACGGTCACTTCGAAGACTCCGTTGGCGGCCGTATTGCCAGTAACGCCGGTGACGCTGACGGTTTCTCCGCTTGACAGCCCGTGGCTGCCCGATGTGATCACGATCGGCGTTGCGTTAGTGGCGTCGGAGATCGTGTAGGAAGAGCCCACCGGAATGAAGGGTAGATCCATCGGATCCAGGCTGGTCGCGAAGCTATTGGAGCTCTGAGTTGTGCCGGTGCCCGCGTCGCAGAGATCTTCGCGATTGGACTGGGCCACGTTCTGCATGAGAGTAGTGTTGGCGGTGTCGATACCTATCGAGAACCCGAAGCGCAGATTGCCGGTGGACCGGTTCCCCTCGAGCAATACATCGGTACCGCGAGCGACGGCGAAACCGTCGGTGCCCGTGTTCGCTGCGGTGTTCGCTCGAAGCACCGCCAAATCGCCATCGACAAGGAATCCACCGCCTGCGCAGTCCGCCCCAAAATTGTTCTCGGCGAGGATATTGTTTCCCGTCAGGTCGTAGCAAGGGTCGTCGACATCCGCGCCCGAGCGTATGACCCTGTTACCGCGCAGCGTCACGTCGTCAGCGTCAATGTTGAAGCCGCCGTTGATCGCCCGCTTCACGAGGTTGTTCTCCAAGGTAATCGTCGTGCCGAGGAGCTGGGTGTCACAGCTGACGGTAAAAGCGGTATCGTTGGTTACGATGTCGATCCGATTGTCGGAGATGACCGAGTCGCCCGAACACTCACCGTCGTCTTCATCGTCGATACTACCTTTGAAAAACACGATTTCGTCGTTCAAGCGGAGGCCGCGATTATCCGTGGCTGTCAGCGCCCCCCCGTCAAATCTGATGCCCGTGTCACCGTCCTGAAAGCGATTGCCTGTGACGGTGGCCGCTCCGCCTACGGCGATAATCTCGATTGCGTCAAGGTCGAATATGAAGAAGTTGTTTTTGGATACGACCGCATCTGAACCTTCTATATGTAGGCAGTCCTCACCGCAGTAGGCAAAGCTACACTTGGTCACGGTCGCGTCGTTGCCTTCGACCTGAACTGGGTCGCAACGTTTAAACGTGCTGCCCGTGAACGTGTAGTCGTTGCCATAGGCGCGAACGCAGTTTTCCTGGAATCCCTGAATCGTAACGTCGGAGAGCGTCCCACTATTAGCGGGTGGTACGAAACCGATCCCGTAGCCTGCGCCGTTTTGGACCGTCAAGCGATCGACTGTGACGTCGTCCGACTCGATCCTCAGCGCGTGCCCGATATTGGGCAAGCCCGCATCTAGAACGGAACTACCGCCCGGGGCAGCTCCCTGGATCGTAAGCCCGTCCTTTCCAGCCGGAACGAAAACGTTCTCGTCGTAGCGCCCCTTGCTCACGGTGATGGTGTCGCCAGCGACTGCGGCATCCACGCCTGCTTGAATCGTGCTCTCGCAAGCAGGCTTGCTCGGGCTTACACAGATTGTCGCGGCGCTCGCATCGACAGCCGCGCCGACGACGGCCGCCAGAAGTGTGACGCCCAGGATACGTTGCATAGGTTCTCGCATGAGTGACCCCATTTCTGTTCCGGTACGATCGTGTTCCAGGGCGGTGAAGAGGGCGGGATCCACGCAGCCTGTGAAGAAAACGCAATTAAACAATTACTTCTACTTCGTTCTCCCCTATCTCCCGGACCGCACGCTGACGGCAATACGAGTAAAGGAGTGGTTAGCCTCGTACGCCTTTTCGTCATCTGTCAAGGCCGATCTCGATGGTGCTCACAACCGCACCACCCTTGTGGGTTGGAAGTTCTTATCGTCATCGTCCCCTATGGCGCTCACTCGATCAGGGTGGCAACCTTATCGACATTCTCGTTCAGGGTGGCTAGGAACCCCGCGTCTAGGAACTTTAAGCGCCGGTGGGGCAGTACGGAAAGCGTCTTAGAACGTTCTAAGTATCAACCAGGATCGACGGCGGCGTTCGTGGCGAGGATTCATCGGTGCCGATGCCCTGGTGGTCTAATCAGCGATGACGCGCACGGGGGCTTTGCCGGCGAGCGCCGAATTGTCGTGTCTAGGAATTTTAAGCGCAGGTGGGGGAGTAGAGAAAGCTTCTTAGAACGTTCTAAGTGTCAACCAGTATCGACGGCGGCGCTTGTGACGCGGGTTTTACCCAAACGCGCCATTGATCTAGGGATTGAAGAGCACCTAGTGTCTACAAGAGCGGGAATTTGCGGCGCGCATCGGCTAGCGTAGCGGCCGCATAAACCGTCTACTTCTTCACCGATACTTAAAGTTTCACCGATACTTAAAGTTCCTAGAGGCGAGGAGAGTCATGAAACTAAAATATTTAACGTTGGCACTGATGGCGGCCGTAGCAGGCGGCATTGTGATTCCCGGGACAGGGGTGGCAGCACCATGTCCGGTTGGGCTCGGTCCGTGCGGCGGCACTAACATGTATGGGACAGAAATCTACGCCTTTGCTGTTCTCCCAACAGTTTGCACCGTTAACAATATGTCCGCGCACTATCGGTGTGGATCCGCGCAGGGGATCGCTATTCTCGGGTCCTCTCGCTTCGTCGTCACGTGGTCAAGCACCGCCGAACGGACGCAGGACGCCACCGGCGGCGGCATTTTCTCATGCAACGGCGGGGCCACCCGCTGCAAGGTCGGCAACGACGGACTCCCAGTCGAGCTATTGCACTTCAAGGTGGAGTAGGTCGTTCGCTCCGGGGATGTAGTAGTCGAACCCATCGATCGCTACATCGCCTCTATATCCCGCGACGCTGCGCCGGGCCTGCTCATGGAGTGGGCCTGGCGCGGTGTGTGCTAGGGCATCGGAAAGCACTCGATCCTTCGGCCCGTTGACGGGCACGCCGCCTGTCCGCAGTCATCGCCGACCTCGAGGCCCATAGTCCACGGCGTCTCGGCGAAATCGAGGCACTGCATATCCGCGTCCTTGGCGTTGTACTTGAGCTTGTAGCTGCCCGGGTTGCGGCGGTCGGGCTTAATCTTGACCTGCACGTACGGCACGGTGCCCCTGGGCGGCTTGCACTTGAACGACCCTTTCTTCTCGACGCAATCAGCCGGGTCGGTAGTGGTCGTGAAACAAACTCCGCCTGCATCGTCCAGGCTGAACAGCATCTGCTCGACCGACGGATCTATGCCAGCCACCGCTGCCGAGGCATCGAGCACCTTGCACGAGACCACGAGCTTGTCCGGCTTGGTCTCTATCTTGCGAAACCTCGCCTTGACCTTGCACTGATCGATACCGAGCGAGCCTGAGCAGGCGGGTAGCGTGGTGGTGGTTGTAGTGGTCGTCGTATTCAGCGTGGTGGTAGGACTCACCGTGACTGTCGTGGTCGGAGGGGCCCACATGCAGTCGTCGCAGCCATCTCCCGGCAGCATGTTGCCATCGTCGCACTGTTCGCCGGCACTGGTGTTGACGGTATAGTCCCCGCACTCCACCGGCGTGCAGTCGGCATCACAGGTAGCCGATTCGCCACCGTCATCGCAGGTCTCGCCCGCACTGCCATTAACCGTCTGGTCACCGCAGACAGCCGCGCTGCAGTCGGCGTCACAGGTGGCCGATTCGCCACCGACATCACACTGTTCGCCGGCAGTAGCGTTGAACGTGCTGTCACCGCAGAAAGCCGCGGTGCAATCGGCATCGCAGCTGGCTGATTCGCCGCCGTCATCGCACTGTTCTCCGGCAGTGAAGTTGACCGTCTGGTCACCGCAGTCAGCCACGGTGCAGTCGGCGTCACAGGCGGCCGATTCGCCGCCGTGGTCGCAGACCTCCCCCGGGTCGATCACGCCGTCACCGCAGGTTTCGTTGGTCGAGCAGATGGCCGAGCATCCGTCGAGATTGACCGTGTTGCCGTCGTCACAATCCTCGCCGGCGTTCGGTTGCAGCACCCCGTCACCGCATACAAGCAACTCGGAGTACAAGTAGGCGGAACCGGAATTGTTGCCGGCGTCATCGTCGTCATGCGCCCCGACAATTACCTGACCGTCGCTTATAGCCACCGACCTCCCGAAGTAGTCATACGTCGCGGCATCCGAAGCGGTGAGCTTAAAAAGCTGCCCCCAGTTGCCAGCACCCCCCGCGTTGAGGTGGTGCACATACGCAGAACCTGAAAAGCCACCCGCGTCGTCGTTACCATACGCGCCAACAACCACGGTGTTACCGCTTATTGCAACCGATTGCCCGAACAGGTCGCCCGCGTTGGCGTCCGAAGCGGTGAGCTTGGCAAGCTCGCCCCAATTGCCCGCACCCCCCAGGTCTTGCTGATAAAGGTAGGCAGAGCCCGAACTGACCCCGGCATCGTCATCGCCAAACGCACCGACGATCACCGTGTCGGCGCTCGCCGCAACCGACCAACCGAAGTGCCCCCCCGCGACGGCATCCGAAGCGCTGAGCTTGGCAAGCTGGCCCCAGTTGTTCAGACCACCCTCGTCGCGCTGGTACACGTAGGCAGAACCCGACCCGTCGTCGCCATCCGCCCCGACCACAGCCGTGTCCGAGCTTATTGCTACCGAGTAACCAAAGTAGTCGCTGGCAGCTGCGTCGAGCGCGACAAGCTTGGTGAGCTGGCCCCAGTTGTTGACGCCCCCCTCATCGCGCTGGTAAACGTAGGCAGAACCCGACCAGGCGCCTGCGTTGGCGTCGCCGATCGCTCCGACAAGGGCCGTGTTGCCGCTGACCGCCACCGAGCCCCCGAAATAACCCCCGGCCGAAGCGTCCAACGCAGTGAGTTTGGTCACCTCGCCCCAGTTGTCCGCGCCGCCCTCGTCGCGCTGATACACGTAAGCAGAACCCGACAAGTCGCCCCCGTCGTCGTCATAGTGCGCTCCCACGAGCACCGTGTCGCCCTCAATAGCAACCGAGATTCCGAACTGGTCATTGGCGGCGGCATCAGAGGCCGTTATGCTGGTCACCTCAATCCAGTTGCCAAAAAAGTCCTGCTGGTAGACGTAGACCGAACCGGAACCGAGCCCGCCGTCGTCGTTACCCGGTGCCCCGACAACCGCCGTATCGCCGCTGATCGCCACCGAACGCCCGAACTGGTCGCCGATAGCGTCGTCCGAGGCCGTGAACTTCAGTTCGGCCTCCGCCCGCGCATCCGCAGCCCGGTTGACCAGCGCCAGAGCCACGATCAGAGCCAGCAACAGCTTACAGCTGAACTTTACGAGAAAGAGGGAATTACCTGCTTTGCACATCCGTACCCTCTGGCGACCCGCGAGGCTAGCACCAATGCCGGCTGTCTGTCGAGGGCTACGTCCCCCCGGATGGATGCCCCCAGTCATTAAACCTGGTGTTTACCCGAGCCCCAGCCGCGCATTTGAAGGCCGCCGACAAAGTAGAGCCGCGCGCGGCGCTAAGTTGGCCCGGCGCGGCTCGACCGCTGCTATGCAGCCTGCGCCAGGGCATCGCCAGGGCATCGGCCATGAACCACAGTCACGAGCGCTGCCGTTGATCCTAGTTGACACTTAGAACGTTATACGACGCTTGTTGTACTTCGCGACCGGCGCTTAACTTTTCCTAGACACCACGCACTCTGATGCTGCCTTCAACGTTCCTCTGATCATTTCTGCGCCAAGTCTCCTTCGGCAACAAGTAAAAGTCCCGTTCGTCACGTCGCACGTCGGTTTGGCGCCGACATTATTGGCGATGGTAGGCGTATCGCTGGACGGCATGTATCATCATGGAGCAAATATCCTTAGTGGCGAGCCTGCAGATCGCATAACGTATATGATGAATACGCGCTTTTCTCCAGTAGATGGTCTAGATTGGAACGGTCTTTTCTTCACCCATGATGCACTCAGGAACATTTCAGAAATAGCGACCGATCCAGCTCGCTCGGACGCACTACCAATCGATCAGGTGATTGCACAAGGCCAATATATTCCAAAACCGCTTATTCGATTAAGCGCTCATTTAGCTGAAGGATTCGGTGCGAATGTGATTCGCGCCTGGTCTTGCTGGCCCGATAGAACTTCATATCCTTAATGCCTTCCGACACGATTATGTTAATTCAAAATTTAAACCGACATTGGAAACTTTACGTGGGCGCGCTCTTGATTGCGGGGATCGCATCCGCTGGCATTTATTTCGCCGCTGATTACCTCGGAGTATCCGTCAAGATCCTGACACGCGATCCGTACCGGGCCGCCCAAGTGCCTCCGTACTACGCTTATGTTTCATTGCTCGGATCCACAATCTGGCTTATTGCGGGGGTTGCAACGTTATCTGTCGGCCTCTTCGCCAAGAGGGTACTTAACGCGCGCCTATCCGATGAGAGCACGTATAGGATTATCGTCATCGGCGGCGCAACTGGGGTAGTGATGGCCGTGGACGACATTCTGCTCTTCCATGATGCCATCGCCGATACTGTGGGCATTCCGGAGCTCCTGTTCCACGGCTTCTATTTGTTGTGCTTCTTGTTTCTGATTGGAGCCGCGAGAGGTCTCCTCCTGCAGACACCCTGGATTCTATTCTTCTCGGCGCTCGCCTGCTTCGGAGTCTCCAGCGTGATCGACGAGTTTACTTCGTCCGACGGACTAGTCGACGAGAGCGAGGATGTTTTCAAAATTATCGCAATCCTTTTCTGGGCGATCTACTTCTCTCAAGTCTGCTGGGACTACATGGGAACCAAGAGCGCAGCCGTTAAAGCTGTCAAGAACGACCAGCTCGATGCGAATATTGTTCGGAGTCTGTGACTCCAGCAGGCCAGCACATCGCCAGGGCCTCGGCCATGAACCGCAGCCACGAGCGCGGCCGTTGATCCTAGTTGACAGTTAGAACGTTATACGACGCTTTTTGTACTCCCCCACCTGCGCCTAAAATTCCTAGACGCGGCAGTGGTAGGCTCGCGGGTCTTCTGGAGGGAACCCAGCGTGAAACTCAGAAACATTTTCATCGCCATCACCGTAACGCTCGTGGCCATCGTCATTGCCGCACCCGCCGGGGCGCAGCTAAAGTGCAAGGCCAAACAGAACAAGAAGACCGGCGTGATCGAGGGGTCGCATGCCCATCACCCAGGCGACGAAGTAAGCCCTGCACCTATCGTGGCCTTCCGAGATCAGCATGCGCCGCGACGGCCGACATCAACGACTGCCGCGCACCAATCGGCAACCTATACGCAACCAACGACAAACGGCGCCGAAGCGCCGTCTACCTAACATCTTGTTTTAAATGGGTGCGGGGGGAGGATTTGAACCTCCGACCTGCGGGTTATGAGCCCGCCGAGCTACCAGACTGCTCCACCCCGCGCAGCCTTATAAGGGCCTTGGGGTGGGCTGTCAAACCGAGAAACGCTGTGAACGCAGCCTGCGGTTATGCGACGTGCTACAAGCCGAGCGCGTCGCGCAGTTCGGCTACTTCTTCACGCGTTAGGTGGCGCGCCGTGCCCGTTGCGAGGCGGCCGAGTTTGATCGGGCCGATGGCCGTGCGCCTGAGTTTCTCGACCGTCAGGCCCACCGCTTCCATCATGCGCCGCACCTGGCGGTTTCGGCCTTCAACTATACGCAGTTCGAGCCAGGCTTTCTCGTCGGCCGTGCGCACGATGCGTACGTAGGCCGGTTTTGTGACGCCATCGTCCAAGCGGACGCCGTTGCGCAGCCGATCGATCTGCCGATTGCCGGGTACTCGATTGACCTTGGCTTGGTAGATTTTCTCGAGATTGTGACGCGGGTGGGTGATGCGCGCGGCCAGCTCCCCGTCGTTGGTGAGCAAAAGTGCACCGGTGGTGTGGAAGTCGAGGCGCCCGGCCGGAACAATCTTGCGGCCCATCGCTTTGATGATGTGGCCTACGTGCGGGCGCTTCTCGGGGTCCGACATGGTCGTAACCATGTTGCCGGGCTTATTGAGCAGCCAGTATTCGAATCGGGTCGGTTGCGAGAGACGTCGGCCGTCTACCTTTACGTGATCACGCGCGAGATCGGCTCGGGTGCCCAATTCGGTAACGACCTTGCCGTTGAGGATGACCTCGCCGTTGCGAATCATCTCTTCGGCACCGCGCCGTGAGGCGATCCCGGCGCGTGCGATCAAGACCTGGAGGCGTACTCCGGTCGTAGAGCCGGCTTTCGAGGCTTTGGCCGTCTTGACGACTTTGCGGGCGGCCGGCCGCGTCGCACGTTTCGCAGCGGGGGCCTTCTTCCTAACTGACGCTGCGGGGCGGCTCTTCGTCGTCCTCTTCGTCGTCTTCGTCGTCGAGCTCGTAGTACGCGTCCTGGTCGTCTTGGTCGCTTTGGTTGCCCCGGCCGAAGTGGATCTTCGGGATGCCGTCGTCGTCGTCGCCCGTTTCGTCGTTCGCGTGGAGTTCGGCCGCGCTTTCGTCGTCGCCTTCGTTGTCGTGCGCTTGCGCGTCGGTTTGCCGGCTGTCTTCTTGGTCGGCCCGGCGCTCGACCGCTTGGTCGCCTTGCGCGCCGGCGGTCTGCTCTTGCCCTTCACCATCTTCTCCTTCTTCAAAAGGTAATACCGTAGCGTCGCGCTCTTCGCTATCGCTAAAACCGGTGTGCTCGGCCAAGTTCGTGAACTCGTCGCCAAGTTCAGCCAACGTTGGCAGCGCTTTCAAATCTTTGAGCCCAAACATCTCGAGGAACATCGGCGTGGTCACGTAAACCAACGGTCGCCCCGGAACGTCGCGACGCCCGGCGATCTTCATCACCTTGCGTTCGACCATGCTCTCGAGAACGCCGGTACAATCGACACCGCGCACGGCCTCGACTTCGGCGCGTGTGACCGGCTGGCGATAAGCCACGATGGCCAGCGTTTCCATGCCAGCACGGGTGAGACGGAAAGGCCGTTCCTTGAACAGCTTCTTGATCACCGTCTGATGCTCGGGTGCGGTACGCATCTGCCAGCCGCCTGCGACCTCTGTGAGTCCGACACCACGCGATTCGTAGTCGGCCTGCAACTCTTTCAGTGCCGTGTTGATTTCGAGCCGAGAAGCGCCCGCGACGAGTTCGGTGAGTCGCTTCATCGGCAGAGGATCTCCGGCGGCAAACAGCACGGCTTCGAGCACGGGTTTCAATTTCTTGACCGGCCACGACCCGCCATCGACGGCGTCCTCGATCATCTCCTCGAGTTCTTCCGCGTCGGTGGCCTGCGCGCCTTCTACGCTCTTCGCTTTCTTCCTAGACATGACCATTCCTCGCGGCTACGGCAGCCGCGTTTCCTCCTCACCATCTGCCGCGTCGGTCGACTCAGCCGCCGCAGATGCCCCGGCGGCTTTCTCCCGTGCCTCTCTCTCGACCGCCTCGACGGCCTGCGCTTCGAGCGCCGGCAACGCTCCGCCGCCGTAGGTCTCCGACAGGCGCACCATGGCAACCGTGAGATCGTCGCTTTCGAGTTTCAAGAAGATTGGTCCCAGCGCCTCCTCTTGGTCACACGAGATGATGCGCAGTTTCATCAGTTCGAGCAGCCCGATGAACGTCGCAATGATATAGGGGCGCGACGGTCTCTCGCCGAAGAGCAGGTCGAAGCGCAGCCGTTCAGAGGCACGAAGGCGATCCACCATGGCCGTGACGGCGTCGGAAACACTCACCTCTTCGCCGGTCAGTTGATGAGGCTGACGCGCGGCCGCGGTCGCCAGAACCTTGCGCAACGCTTCGAAGAGATTGCCCAGCTCGACGGGCTTCATGCCCGGATCGTCTTCCTCAGCGCGCTCGGGCGGTGTTGGCTGGCGCTTGAAGACATCGCGCCCGAGCACCATGCGATCGCGCAGCTCTTCACCGGCTTCTCGATACCGCTGGTACTCGGCCAGCTGGCGTACGAGATCAGCCTCGACTTCGTCAATCGGCTCCTCGTCCTCTTCTTCGTCGACCGGCAGCAAGAGCTTCGACTTGAGGTACATTAGCGTAGCGGCCATCACGAGATATTCGCCCGCGACATCCAGATCGAGCTCTTCGAACAAGCCCATGTACTCGAGATACTGATCGGTAACCTTGGCGATGGGGAGATGGTAGATGTCGACCTCGTTGGTCTTCACCAGGTGCAGCAAGAGATCGAGCGGCCCCTCGAAGCTGTCCAGCCGAACTGTATAGTTGGCGGTGTCCATCTATAGCCCCATGGCCTCTTTGGCTTCGGCGAGCGTCGCGTCGGCCACTTCGCGTGCACGGCGTCCGCCCTCTGCGAGAATCTCGGTGACCACCCCCGGGCGCTTCTCGAACTCGAGCCGTCGCTGTCGCATCGGTTCAACCTCTGCCACCACGTGCTTGATCATGACCTTTTTGCAGTCGAGACAACCAATGCTCGCCGTCTTGCACGCTACGGTCAGTTCGGCCCGCTCTTCCTCTGTGCAGTAGATCTCGTGCAGACGAAAGGCCGGACAGTCCTTCGGATCACCGGGGTCGATGAGGCGCTGGCGACGCGTGTCGGTAACCATGCGCGAAAGCTTCTTCTCGATTGCCGCGGGGTCGTCGGTGAGATCCACCGAATTGCCGTAGCTCTTGCTCATCTTGCGCCCATCGGTGCCTGGCACGCGCGCAGCAGGCACGATGACGCTCTTGGGCTCGGGGAAAATCTCCCCATAGAGACGGTTGAAACGACGCACAACTTCACGCGTTAGTTCGATATGCGGAAGCTGGTCCTCACCGACCGGAACCGCGGTGGCCTTGTAGGCCGTAATGTCGGCGGCTTGCAGAAGCGGGTAACCGAGAAAGCCCATCGTCGAGAGATCGCGGCCTTCGAGTTGCTCCTGCTGTTCCTTGTAGGTTGGAACGCGCTCGAGCCACGGAACCGGAATCACCATCGAGTACATCAGAAATAGCTCCGCGTGCGCCGGAACTTCCGATTGCAGAAACAGAACGCTGCGCTCGGGATCCATGCCAGCCGCCAGCCAATCAAGAACCATCCCGTCAACGTTGCCGGCAATGCCATCGGTATTGGCGTACTCGGTGGTGAGCGCGTGCCAGTCGGCGACGAAGAAATAGCAGGACGCCTCGTCTTGCAGACGCACCCAGCTCTTGATGGCTCCGTTGAGATGGCCGAGATGCAGCGTGCCGGTCGGGCGCATGCCGGAAACGACGACGGGATCCGGCTTAGCCTTCTTGCTCTTACTCTTGTTTTTGCTCGTGGACGCCATCGCGATTCCGTTACATGAAAACGCTGAGCGCGCCCAGCACCAACTGGATGACCGGGCCCATCACGACCCCGAGCACGCCGGTCATCAGCAGTCCAAACACGATGACGAAGCCAAAGGGTTCAAGGCGCGCCAAGGCGACCGCCATATTGCGCGGCAGCAGACCCACCGCCACACGCCCCCCATCAAGAGGTGGGATCGGCAGTAGGTTAAAGACTGCGAGCACGACGTTGATGAGCACGCTGCGCCACGCCATAGCCGCAAGCGGGCCGGCGATGGCGAAGCCTTGACCCGCGGCACCGGTCCCGTACGACAGCGATTCGGGCGACGCAGTATGCGTGAGGATGCCGAAGATGATCGCGCTGCCGACCGCCAAGACCATATTCATCGCGGGCCCGGCCGCTGCGACGTAGACCATGTCACGCACCGGGTTTCGTAGATTCTGCCAGCCGATGGGAACCGGCTTGGCATATCCGAACAGAAACGGAGCGCCCGATAACAGCAAGAAAAGCGGCATTGCGATCGTGCCGATGGGGTCGACGTGCACGACGGGATTGAGGCTCAGCCGGCCCATCGACGCGGCCGTCGGATCGCCGAACCGGTAGGCGGTATAGCCGTGTGCCCATTCGTGCAGGACCACCGCCAACAACAGAGGAAACGCCCACAGGGCGGCCGATGCGATATCGAAGTTCATATGGTGCAGCCGACGCGCAAGTAGCCGGTTTCTAAGGAGTATCAGTCACCGGGGAGGCGGGCAACCGGGTGTCTGCGCAACTTTGCGCAGTGGCGGGCCGCTTTACTCGTTTCCCTTGATCCGCATGCGGCCGCGCGGGTGGTGGCGAGTGTGCACGTCGCGCAGATGCTTGCCGGCGACATGCGTGTAGATCTGCGTCGTCGAGAGGTCGGCATGGCCGAGCATCATCTGCACCGAGCGCAGATCGGCCCCGCCCTCGAGCAGGTGGGTCGCAAACGAATGTCGCAACACGTGCGGCGACACGTCGACCAATCCGGCCGCGAGAGCGTAACCGCGCAGCCGTTTCCAGAAGCCTTGCCGGGTTATCCCCTTACCTCGGCGCCCAACGAACATCGCCGGCGAGCTGTTGGTGGGATCGAGCAGCGGTCGAGCCTCCTCCAGGTAGCGCCGTAGCGCCGACAGAGCCCTGCGCCCTATCGGTACCGCCCGCTCCTTGCTGCCTTTGCCGACAACCGTGAGATAGCCTTCGCGTACATTCACACGCGAGGTCTCGAGCGTTACGGCCTCCGAAACGCGCAGCCCGGACCCGTAGATCATCTCGAGCATGGCGCGGTCGCGCATTTTAACGGGATCCTTGCCGTTGGTCGCCTGGAGCAGGAGCTCTATATCTTCGATCGATAGCTGCCTGGGAATCTTGCGGCTCTGGCGCCCCGAGCGCAGTTCGCGCATAGGGTTCGTTTCGATCATGTGCTCGCGCAACGCGAATTTGAAGAAGCCGCGCACCGCCGATGTAGCGCGGGCCTTGGAACTGGCTGCCAGCTCGCGGCGGTCGAGCGAATCGAGAAAGGCCACGATATCGTCGCGACCGATGTCGGCGGGTGCCTGGCGGCCGCGGCGATTCATCTCTTCGCCGAAACAGCGCATGTCGCGTCCGTAGGCATCGATCGTGTTGCGCGCCAAGCCGCGCTCAGCCGCCACGTGGCTCATGAACAGATCAACAGCCGTATCGAGCGACGGCATTGGCTACTCCGTCACCGGCGGCGTCTGTTCACCGGTGACGACGGCATCCTCGGGTTCGAGGATCTGCGCCAAGATATCGGCCCTCAGCGCGTCTTGAAGCTCTTGGGATTTTACTTTCTTTCCGTCCGGCCCCCGTACGTAGAAGACGTCCAACACCTGGTTCACGTGTGTGTTGATCTTCGCGAGCTCCACCTTGACATCGAAGCGCCGCAAACAATCGGCCAGCGAAAACAAGAGCCCGGGACGATCGGCCGCATAAACTTCCACGACCGTGTACGTGCGCGAAACGCTGTTGTCGATGCGCACCTCCGACATCGCACGCCGCCGCGCCCTGCGCACCGACTTGGCCAGGGGCTTAGCTCGTGCGGCGGTGTCCACCAACTCGCCGACGTCGATCTCGTCGGCCAACACGTGTTCGATATCTGCACGTACCGCCGCCCAGACCTCGGGGTCGAGTGGATCGATGTCGGAGCGCGCGTGATCGATACGAAACGTATCGATGCAAATGTCTGCGGTCGACGTTGCGATCTTTGCGCCGCTGATACTCAGGCCGCGAACCGACAGCACCCCCGTGAGACGAACGAACAGGTCGGGCTGATCGGGCGTGCATATCGTCAGCTCGGTAAATCCACGCTTTGGAAAGTGTGCGATTCCGCTTCTGAATAATCCCGCCCCGAGCGACTCGTACAAGCGCCACTGCTCGATGATTTTATCTTCGGTATTGGCCAGCAGATAGTCGCGCGGCATTGCAGACACGAAGTCCGTCAGTCTCGCCCGTTCGGCCTCACCGGCGGCGCGCGAGATGACGCGCGAGCGAACCCGCTTGAGTCGGGCCTGACGATTCTGCTCGCTCACGGTGCCCGTTTCGAGTGCTTCGACGGAACGAAGGTAGAGTTCGCCGAGCAGATGATCTCGCCAACTGTTCCAGATGGTAGGGCCTACGGCTTTCATATCTGCGAACGTCAGCAGATAGAGATTGCGGAGGTTCTCGAAGGTGCCGACCTCTTCGACGAAAGCCGCGACCAGCTCATCGTCGTCGATATCGCGCGTTTGCGCGTTGGTCGACATCAGCAGGTGGTAGCGAACCAAGAACTCGAGCGCGCGGCGGTCGTCGACATGCAGACCGAGTCGCTTGCCGATATCGCGCACCATAATCGCGCCCTTCTCGTCGTGATCGCCCCCGTACCCCTTACCGAGGTCGTGGAACATCATCCCCAGGAACAATATCTCGGGCCGATCGCACTCTCGCATGACCTGCGTGAGCAAAGGACTCTCTTGCCGGTAATCTCCCGCGCGCACACGTTCGAGCTCCCGAATGCCAATCAGCGAATGCTCGTCGACCGTATATTGGTGATAGAAGTCGTGCTGCACCATGCAGAACAGACGCCCGAATTCCGGGATCATGCGGCCGAGTACGCCGAGCCGGTTCATCTCGCTGAGCGTACAGTAGACACCTTCGCCGGCCCGCAGGATGCTCATGAAGGCTTCCACGGCCTCTTCACTTTGCGCGTGGTCGTCCGTGAACAGTTCCGCGTGGCGACGCACCGTCTCCCGTGTCGCCGACGACAAGGACACGTCCATCAGCTGCGCATCGCAAAAGACCGTAAGTATGTTGAGCGGGTCGGCGCTGAAGATGGCCTCGTCGGCGACCAGTTGGCCGGCAACCATATCGACGCCTTCCCTGAGCGAACGACGGCTGAGCCGGTTGATGATTCCAGAGGGTTCAGGCGGCGCGGTGAAGCGCTCGAGTATATCCGCCGTGCTGCGGGCAATGATCGCGGCATGCGAATAGTAGTCGCGCATGAAAAGGTCGACGGCCGAGTGGCGGTCGTTGGCCGAGTAGCCGAACTCGGCGGCCATCACTTCCTGCGCCTCGAACGAAAGCTTGTCCTGCTTGAAGCGGGCGCTGAAGTGCAGCGCGTTGCGAACGCGCAGCAGAAAGTCCTGCGCCAACAACAGCTCGCGCTGCTCCTCTTCAGAAGCCATGTCGCTCGACGCCAACTCGCTTATCGACAGAATGCCTTTGAGTACGCGCCCGACCCAGATCACGTTGTGGAGATCGCGCAGTCCGCCCTGCCCTTCTTTCACGTTCGGCTCGAGGATGAAGACCGACGAACCTTGCGTTACGTGACGCTCGGCGGCCTCATCGGTTCTCCGGCGCACGAAGCCGTCGATATCGCGACCTGCTAAGGTGTCTTGTACGCCTTCGGCGAACTCGGCTCCTAATTCTTGGCTACCGGCAACGTAGCGTCCGTCGAGCAAGCTCGTCTTTATCGTCAGATCGCCGTCGGCCTGGTCGAGACATTCCTTGAACGTACGCACGGACCAGCCAACCTGCAGGCCGGCGTCGAACAACGTCTGCATCAGGCGTTCGTTGACAGTCTCGACGTAGGGACTGAGCCGACCTGGATAGACGACGAGGATGTCGACATCCGACCATGGATTCATCTCGCGGCGCCCGTAACCGCCTTGGGCGATCACCGCACACACCTGCAGTGCGCCGCGCGCGTAGCGTCGGCGAAAACGCACCGATGTGACTTCGACGATGAAGCGAATGAGCTCGTCGACGCAATCGGAGAATCGCTCGGCAACCGCTAGGCCCGCAGCCCCTTCGTTGTGCGCGTCTTCGAGCAACGCGCGGCCGTCGGCGATGTATTGGCGTGAGATCTCTGCAAGGTCGCCGCGAAACGACTCACCGATAGGCAACTCCGGCAACGCAAGCAGTGGCTCGTCGGCACCTGTAGCGACGGCAGAATTGAATGGGTCGGGCACGTTTTCTCGATCCTATCGGAGCTGAGCGACGCGCGCGTCGGCTAGATAACGCTTGATCCCACGATACAACCCCTCCGCCACTGCGTCTCTATAGGATGCTACCGTCAAACGTCGTCCCTCGAGGCTGTTCGAGATGAAACCCACCTCGACCAGCACGGCCGGCATGTACGTGCCGTCCAGCACCATGAACGGACCTTGCTTCACCCCGAGGCTGCGCACGCTGTGATAGCGCGGGCTCAGGTAGCCGACCAACTCGTCCTGCATATGGTTGGCGAGTAGGATCGAATCCGCTTCCTTCTGCCCCTGCACCATATCGGAAAGGATGTACGGCAGATCGGCATCGGCCGAGATGTCCCTTCCCTTGATCAGCATGTCGACACCGTTCTCGAGCTTGGCCAGCCTGAGCGTCGCGCGGTCGTTCGTATTCTTTAAGTAGTAAGTCTCTATACCACGTAACTTATTGTTATCACTTGCGTTGGCGTGAATCGAGACGAAAAGATCCGCTTCCTTTCGGTTGGCGATATCCTTGCGTTCTTCCAGAGGTACGTAGCGGTCGTCGCTACGGGTCATCACGATATCCACGCCGAGGCGGTTCTTGAGCTTGGCCGCGAGGCGTTTGGAGACATCGGCGACCGTATACTTCTCGGCTTGGCCCCGGTAGCCCTTCGCCCCCGGATCCCTACCTCCGTGGCCGGCATCGATAACCACCCGTTTGGGGCGCCCCGCCCCATTGCGCGTGATCGATGACCGACTCGTGCGCGCGGTGCCCTCTATCGTGGCGATCGGGACCTTCGGTTTTACAACAGTCACCGCCGGCGCTTTGGGACCCGACGGAGCCGGCGCCGGCTTTGGTGTGGCCTTCGCTACGGTCTGGCGCCCTGCCAAAATCCCCTTGCCCTTGAGATCGATGACGATGCGCGGCGGTGTGCTCAGCGACACCACGCTCGGGGTGACGGGGCCTTCCAGATCGAGCACCACCCGTGTTGTGGTATCGGAGTATTGGCCGGTGCGAACCTGCTTGACCCGAGTGTCGCCGACCCAGAGATCGTGCGCCGTGGATTTGCCGACGTGTACGTTGAGCAGATCGATGTAGAGCCGCGCGGGCAGATTCCTGGTCGGATTGCTCTGCACCGTGCCATAGCGGTATTTCGTCGCCTGACCGACTTCGATCACGATACGTGTGTGGTCGCCTCCAGCCGAGGAACGGATGGATCGAATGCTGCCGGCCGCCCCGCAGGGCGCCGGGATCAAGACAGCGGCAACAGCAAGGATAGCCGCAATGCCGATGGTGCCGCGCGCCGCGGTAATAAGGGTTTTTGCTCTATTCCGCACCAACCGACCAGCCCATGATCCGAGTCCTGGAAGTCAGGATTCGGCCCCTCCACCCAGTAGAGCAGAACATTATTGTCCTTTGCGGGCCTCGCGGACAAGTCTATCAAGAAGAGTAAGCGCATCTACCGGGGTTAGGACCTCTACATTGACCTCAGCGACGCACCGCGCCAGCTCCGCCTGCCAGGCCTCCGCGCGCGGGTCGAAGAGGCCCTGTTGCGCCGTGTCGGCCGCGGCGCCGTGCGCCGCGGCCGAACCACCGGTCTCGAAGCGGGCAAGCATCGCACGGGCAATTTCGATCACCCCGGCGGGGAGTCCCGCCAATTTCGCCACCTCTATCCCGTAGCTACCGCTCGTAGCCCCTTCGACCACGCGGTACAGGAACACAATGTCGCCCTTGTATCGACGCACCGCAACACTGTGGTTGGCCACCGCATCGTGCTCGGCAGCCAAGCCCGCGAGCTCGTGATAGTGGGTCGCAAACAGCGTCTTTACGCCGCCGGCGACCATGGCTTCAGCCACCGCCCACGCGATCGAGATTCCGTCGAACGTTGAGGTTCCGCGCCCGATCTCGTCGAGCACAACCAAGCTGTTCTCGGTCATGTTCGCCAAGATGTTGGCTGTCTCGGTCATCTCGACCATAAACGTCGACTGGCCGCGTGCCAGATTGTCGCTCGCGCCGATGCGCGTGAAGATACGATCGAGTAGCGGAACGGCGGCTTCGGCGGCAGGGACGAACGCGCCACAGTGCGCGAGAAGGCAGATCAGCGCGGTCTGGCGCAGGTAGGTCGATTTACCCGCCATATTCGGTCCTGTGATGACCATGACCCGCGTACCGTCGGGCCCAAGCACCGTATCGTTCGGAATGAACCCGGATCCGAGCGCCGCCTCGACAACCGGGTGGCGCCCTTCAAGAATTTCCAGGCGCCCGTCGTCTGCCAGCTGTGGGCGCACATGGCCCGCGGTGTGTGCGGTCTCGGCCAATCCGACAACCACATCCAGGCGTGCGAGCGCAGAGGCGGTGGCGGCGATATCGGGCAAATGCTCGACCACTTCGCTGAGCAACTCGCCATGGAGATGGCTCTCCAGCGACAAGAGGCGTTCTTCGGCGCCGAGCACTTCGGCCTCGCGTATCTTCAAATCTTCGGTGATGTAGCGCTCTGCATTGGCGAGCGTTTGTTTGCGCTCGTAGCTCTCGGGAACGTTCTCTTGAGCGGCGCGTGAGACCTCGATGTAATAGCCGAAGACTTTGTTGTAACCGATCTTCAGCTTGCCGATGCCGGTGCGCAGACGTTCCTGCTCGGCGAACGCTGCCATCCAACCTTTGCCGTCCTTGGCCACGCCGCGAAGCCGATCGACCTCTTCATGAAAGCCTTCGCGGATGACCGCTCCCTTGCCAATCGCAATCGGGGGCTCATCGACAATCGCCCGGCGCAGCCGCACTCGTAGCTCGGGAAGCGCCTCGAGCGCGCCGGCAACGCTGTCGAGAAACTCCGGCAGCTGGGCTTCGGCCATGCGGCGCCCCACCTCTTCGGTACGATCGAGTACATCGGCCAGCCGTACGAGTTCTCGCGGTCCGGCAATGCGTGAGCCCAAACGCCCGCCTAGGCGTTCCAGATCCCCCACCTCGCGCAACAACTGGCGCAACTCCTCGCGCAGCGTGAAGTCGTCGTACAGGCATTCGACGGCGTCCAAGCGCGCACCGATCGCCTGGGCATCGGCCAACGGACGCAGTAGCCAATTGCGCAGTAGGCGTTTGCCCATCGCAGTCGCCGACCGATCCACCGCCGCGAGCAGCGATCCAGCGCGCTTCCCTTCGGTCGATTCGACGACTTCGAGGTTGCGAATGGTGGACCCGTCGAGCTGGACGAACGCGCCCGTCTCGTAGTACTCGGCCGGACGCAGGTGCTCAGTGCGACCGCCTTGCGTGCGCTTCAGGTAGCCGTGCAGCAGTTCGAGCGCGGCCGCCGCCTGCGCCGGTGCGTCAGCCAGTGCGGGGCTGTCGAGTACGTCGCCACCACCGGCCGAACCGAGCTTGGCCCCTTCCGGGGTAATCATGCAGCCGGGCAGCACCTCCGCGATGCGCGCGCGCAGCGTGTCGGCGATATCGACTGCCGCAATGATCTCGCTGGGCGCAACGCTGGAAAGCTCGTCTTCGATCGCGGCGGCACTCGCGAGCGCCGTTACACGCACTTCACCGGTAGAGAACTCCGCCCAGGCCAACCCCCAGTCTTCCCCGTGCCCGACAACGGCTGCGAGATAGTTCGCTGACTCGGGTGCCAAGGTTTCTTCATCGAGAGACGTCCCCGGCGTAACGATTCGCGTGACCTCGCGTCGCGCGAGGCCCTTGGTGGGCAGTTCGATCTGCTCGCAGATGGCAACTTTCACGCCGGCTTCCAAAAGACGCGCGACATAGGGCTTGACCGAATGATACGGGAACCCGCACATCGGAATCGGCTCCGGATCGTTACGGTTACGTGAGGTCAGGGTGATGTCGAGGATCGACGCGGCACGTTCAGCGTCTTCGAAAAACATCTCGTAGAAGTCACCCATCCGAAAAAACAGCAGTGCGTCCTCGTGATCGCCCTTGATCTCGAGGTACTGCTGCATGACGGGTGTAAGTCTTCCGGCCATCGGGTGGATTCGCTGGGTCAGGTCGTCTCTTAAATCACTTTGCGCCGACGGCCTATGTAGTCGACCATCAGAAATCGTCCGAGCTCGTTCGGTGTGGTGTAGAAGGCGCGACCTTTATTGATCTTGGTCATCTTTTCCACGAACGACCGCAGAGGCGGGCTGTCGTCGAGCATGAAGGTATTGATCTTCACCCCCTGGTGGGTGACCTTTTTGACCTCTCGCAGTGTCTCAACCGTCGCACGCGTAGACAGGCCACCCATGCTCATAGGCCACTCGCAGTACAACCGGCCGCCTGAGAAATACGCTGTAGGCTGCCCATCGGTAATCACGATCATGTTTTTGTTCTGGCCCGGCTGCCGCGCGAGCATGTTGCCCGCCATTCTCAGGCCGTCTTGGAGATTGGTAAACGGGTCGCCCATGTTCCAGCTGACTTCCGGCAGATCGGCCAGCTTCAGTTCGACGGCGCGGGTATAAAAGCCCACCACACCGAAGTAGTCGCGCGGGTGGCGCGTCCGCATGAGCGTCTCCATGGCCAGCGCGACTTTCTTTGCGGCGACGAAACGCCCTTCCCAGCTCATCGACCAGCTCATGTCGAGCAGCAACACCGTCGAGCTACGCGTGGTGTACGTACTCTCGTAGACTTCGATATCGTCGGGAGCGAGTCGGGTCTTTCCGCCCAGTCCCGACTCGGCCGCGCCACGCAGTACGGCGTTGCGCACCGTTGCCGCCACATTGAGGTGAAGCGGATCGCCGAACTGGTAGGGCCGGCTTTCGGCCATGCTGACTTCTATCGGCCCACGGCGCGTCGTCTCGTGACGACCGCCCGCATCGAAAGACAGCTGCTTGTGAATTTCGCGAAGCGCGAGCTGCCCGAGCTTGCGCGCCCCCTTGGCAGACAAAGACATGCGTCCCGATTTCGGCGTGACGTAGCCGGCGCTCACCAAGGTCGCCATCATCTCGCGCAGCAAATCGATGGCATCTTGAAACGCGGCCCCCATCAGCTCGCCCACCTCGTCGGGGTCGAGCCCATCGAAGTCGCGATCGAGCAGCGCCTGCAACAGATTCTCGAGCGCCGCAAGCTGCTGCATGAGATCGAGCGCGCCGTCCAGATCGACATCGTTCGGGCCGTAGAATCGGTTGCTGTTCTTGCGCACGAACTCGGAGACCTGCTCTATGTCGTCGACGTCTTCGCGTAGGTTCTCGAGATCGCGCGCCGCGTCAGCGTCCAGAAACTCGTAGTCTTCAAGACCGCGCAGCGCTTCCCTTGGGTCGCGCCGCAGCTGCTCCATCAACTTACGCAGACGCTCCAGCCGAGCTTCGTCGCCGACTTGCTCGACGGCCGTCTGTTCTTCTTCGAGCAATTCATCGATTCGGCGTCGCGTCTCATCGAGTGCGTGGTCCAAATTGTAGGTTGCAAGGAGTTCGTCAATCGCGCGCTCGACACGTGCCATGAGCTCATCGATCCCGATGACTTCGAAGCCCTCGCCCTCGAAACCGTCGCGCAGCAGCTGATCGAGCGCCTCCGAAGCATCGTCGGTCTGCGACATGTATTCGGCGAGACGCTTGAACAGTTCATCAGCGTCGAGTCGAACACGCTGGCTCCCGTCCCAAGCGGTATAACGGAATTGAACCATCGCGCCTCAGGCCTTGTACGTGAACCGACCGCCCTCTCGGTCTCTGTTCAGCCGTTCCTCGAGGTGCAGTCCTTCGAGCAGGAACTCGGTGGCAGCGGCCATCAGCCCCGGACTTTCGAACGGTCCCAACGCGTCTACGGCGTCGCGCAAACCGGGGATCGTCGAAATCCCCTCCATGTACTCAGCCGCGCTCATCGTGTCCGACGTGACGATTCCCCAGCCTTCGGCGATGTACTCGAGCACCTTGGCGAGGCTCGCGGGATCGACGTGGGCCTCGAACGTATCCTTGATCGACCGTCCGACCAGGCGCTCCAAGACATGGGTCTCCGAGGTTTCCTCGCTGCCGTATTCCAACTCGAGCTTCCCGCCTGTCGACGCCGACAACGCGGGCAAGTCGGTGATCCGGGGCGCGATCTCAGACTCGCCTAGTCGCAACGCACGTTTCTCGGCGCTGGCAATCAGCGTCTCCAAGTTGTTGATCGTTACCCGAACACTCACGCCGGAGGACTGACTGATCTCCGGCGCCGAACGCGCCTCGATCGTAATGCGCGCAACAATCTCGCACATGAAGTCCGGTAGGCACAGCGGCAATCCACCGCGTTCGCCCGTATCGACTTCCTGTTCCATGATCGCGATCTCATCGGCGAGCGTTCTCGGGTAGTGCGTTCTGATCTGGACGTCGAAGCGGTCTTTGAGCGGAGTGACGATGCGACCGCGGCTCGTATAGTCGTCCGGATTCGCCGTCGCCACTACGACGACGTCCAATGGAAGGCGAATGCGATAGCCTTTGATCTGCAGATCGCGCTCCTCCATGACGTTGAACAAACCGACTTGAACCTTCTCGGCAAGATCGGGCAGCTCGTTGATCGCGAAGATGCCGCGGTTCGTGCGCGGAACGATGCCGAAGTGAATCGCTTCTTCGTCGGCCATATAGCGGCCTTCGGCGATCTTCACCGGGTCGACCTCGCCGATCAGGTCCGCGATGGTCACATCTGGGGTGGCCAACTTCTCGCCGTAGCGATTTTCGCGACCAAGCCACGCCACGGGGAGCGCATCTCCCTGCTCGGCGGCGCGCCGTCGGCACTCGGCGCAGACCGGAGCGAGCGGGTCGTCGTTGATCGCACAGCCGTCAACGACGGGAATCAACTCGTCGAGAAAATCGATGAGGCCTCGAATGATGCGCGTTTTGCCCTGACCGCGCTCACCCAACATGACGATGTGGTGACCGCTCAGAAGTGCATTCTCAATCTCCGGAATGACCGTTTCGTCATAGCCGATGATCCCCGCGAACGCGCCGGCTCGGTCGGTGTTGCCGCGCAGATGCGCGATCATGTTCGCGCGCAGCTCCTCGCGGACGCTGCGCGGGGTGTAACCGGAGGCTACCAGTTCGGCCTTCGTACGGGGTCTTGTGGACTCGGTGGGGCTGCTCATACTCGTCGTGCTCATAACGCGCGGCGAGTATAGGGCCCCGTATCACCGCCAGCAATCAGGATGTGCGGTCGGCCTTGGAGCCCTCGTCGCTGCTGAGATCACCAGACCCGGATTCGGATTCACCGGAAACCTGGCCCTCGGCCGAATCCAAGAAGGCAGAGAGGGGCTCCTTCGCCGTCTCGCTCTCGCCCGCGGCCGCGAGTTCCTCGCGCAGCTCGGCGATCTCTGCCGCCAGGCCCGCCGTCTCGGCCGTTGCATTGTCGAGAAGCGCCTCGGCCTTGCCCCGTTCCTCGAGCGCTCGCGCGGCGTCTTTGCGGGCCCGCCTCAACCCCAAGCGCAGTCGCGCCTGCTCCATGATCGCGGCCAGGCCGCCAAGCAGCACGCCGATGACCAGCGCCGACAAGACGACGAGAAACAGCGGCACGCTGACCGACAAAGGCGCCGGCATACCGAGTACCCCCACCGCCGGGAGGTAGATCAGCTCGACATCGTGGATGTTCGCGGACGCAACGAACACGCCCAAGACAAAGAAGACGACGGCAAAAACAGACCGCAACACCCGCATTTCTATCTCTCCTTCATCAGTCGCAACACCACTCGCCTAGTCCTGGAACAACGGCAGCAGCCGGTCGTAGGCTTCTTCGATGTACTCGGGCATCACTCTCGTGTCGGCAAGCAGCGGCATGAAGTTCGTGTCCCCTTCCCAACGCGGCACGATGTGCCAATGCAGATGATCGGCGACACCTGCTCCGCCGACGCGCCCGAGGTTCATGCCTATGTTGAAACCCGCTGGAGAGTATACCTCATCAAGAGCACGTTGGGCGCTGGCAAGCGCAGCGTGCATCGACGCGGCGGTCGCGGCACTGAGGCCGGCGAAGTCAGCGGTGTGCACGCGCGGCGCGACCATCAGGTGGGCATGCGCGTACGGAAACCGGTTCATCACGACTTGCGATTGGTCGTCGGTATAGAGAACGAGCGCATCTTTGCGAGCCTCCGCGCCTTCGGCGCGAGGCAGTTCACAAAAGATACAACCTGTATTGGAGTCGCGTTGAGAAACGTAGGAAAGGCGCCATGGCGCCCACAAAACCTTCACCGTTTATGCTCGCCCGGAGGCCCTTCCGTTCAAACCGTGGAAGAGCGTCCGCTCACTGCCGAAGTGGCACCCACCGGCGACCTGTTGCCGTCGGAGCCTGATGTGGAGTCGGATCCGCCGCCTTGCAGACTATGACGGTCCCCAGAGTAAGTGTCGTCGACACGCTGTTTGAGCTCTTTGCCGACTTTGAAGAATGGGACACGCTTGGCGGCGACGGCAACGAGTTCCCCGGTCTTGGGGTTACGGCCCTCGCGCGCGCGGCGCTGCTTGACGACGAAGCTACCGAAACCACGAATTTCGATTCGCTCTCCGGTGCACAGAGCCTCGGTCATGCTCTCAAACACCGCATTGACGATCACTTCGGCATCCCGGCGGGAATACGCTGGGAAAATCCGCACGATTTCGTCGATAAGGTCTCTTTTCGTCATTTACGTCGACACTCCAGAACTAGAAGTTAGTCGCTGGTCCCCGGATCGCCGTTCCCCGCTTCCTCATCACCGCCCTGCCCACGAACCAGTTCTTGATTAATCAAATCACCGAGGGTCGTTCGCGACGACGGCTCCTCGGTGGTGGCAGACATGTACTGGCGCATCTCTGCCTTGTCTTTCGTATCGAGTAGCGAGCGTACGCTCAGTGCGATACGCCGCTCTCGTGTATCTACCTGCAGAACCTCAGCCTCGATCTCTTGCCCCGGTTGCAGCACATCGCGCGGATTTTCGATACGTTCGCGAGACAGCTGGGAGACATGCACCATACCCTCAACGCCTTCTTCGAGCTCGATGAATACGCCGAAATCGGTCACGTTCGTGACCTTGCCATGAACGGTTGCACCCACCACATACCGCTCCGCCATCGAACTCCAGGGGTCGGCGGCCAGCTGCTTCAGTCCAAGCGAGAGCCGTTCGGCACCCACATCGATCTGTAGAACCACTGCTTCGACCTCGTCGCCCTTATTGAGGACCTCGGAGGGATGCTTCACCTTGCGCGTCCAGTGCATGTCGGACACGTGGATCAGACCATCAATACCGTCGGCGACGCTGATAAAAGCGCCGAAGTCGGTAAGGCTGGTGACCGTGCCGGTAAGGTTCGTGCCGATCGGATGATCGACTGGAAGCATTTCCCACGGATTTGGCGTGACCTGTTTCAGGCCGAGCGAGATGCGGCGGTTAGCGGGGTCGAGCGCAAGAACGACAACTTCGACTTCGTCACCCACCGATACAATCTTCGACGGATGCGTCACACGCGTGGTCCATGACATCTCGGAGACGTGCACCAAACCTTCGACGCCCTCTTCGACTTCGACGAACGCGCCGTAGTCGGTCAGGCTCACGATCTTCCCGCTTACGCGACTGCCCGGGAACAGGCGCTCGGCGATCGTGATCCACGGATCGTCGTTCAGCTGCTTCATGCCGAGCGAAATGCGATCGCTGTCGGCGTCGAACTTGAGGACGACGACTTTGACGACGTCGCCCGAGTTGACGACCTTTGACGGATGGCTTACGCGGCCCCACGCCATGTCAGTCACATGCAACAGACCGTCAATACCGCCCAAGTCGACGAACGCGCCGTAGTCGGTCACGTTCTTGACGATACCTTCCAGAATGACACCCTCTTCAAGAATCTTGAGCGTTTCTTCTTTGAGCGACTCCCGCTCCTTGTCGAGCAGAGCCTTGCGCGAGACTACGACGTTACCGCGTGCGCGATTGCACTTGATGATGGCGAACTCGAAGGTCTCACCAATATAACGGTCGAGGCTGCGGCTCGGGCGCACGTCCACGTGGCTGCCGGGTAGGAATGCGGATACACCGATGTCGACCTTCAAACCGCCCTTGACGCGGCCGACGACGATCCCTTCGATCGGGCCTTCATCTTTGAAAGCATCTTCGATGGTTCGCCAGATTGATGACTGGCGAGCCCGCGAGTAGGACAGTCGCACCTCGCCGGTGTCGTCCCCCACGGAGTCCACGTAGACTTCGACTTCGTCGCCGTCAGCAACCAACATGTTTCCGGATGGATCGATGAACTCGCGCCGAGGAATGATTCCCTCGGACTTAAAACCGATATCGATAGTAACGGTCTCATCGTCGATTGCGACGATAGATCCCTTTACGATGTCACCCTGTTGAACCGAGCGAAGGCTCGCTTCAAAAATTTCGTCGAAACTCTCTACCTTTTCCTGGTCGTTCGTCTCGCTCTCGACAGTCTCCTCAAGCATTAAAGCCAAAATCCTCCTGGGGTTGGCCGCGGAACCGCGCGCCAATCAAGGCTATTACCGCCGTACAGCGACCGATTCAAGGGAAAAGTCCAGTATTTTCAAGATAGTTGCCGCAGCAGGCGGCCGAGGTCAGGTGGAAATTCGTACCCGAATCTCGTTTACGATGAGAGCGACCACCTCGTCAATCCCCATTGCGGTAGAATCGACAATGATTGCGTCATCGGCGGGACGCAACGGAGCGACATCACGATTGCGATCACGATCGTCTCGCTCATCCATTTCTTTGCGTACTTCTAGAAAATTCGCCGTTTTACCTGCTGCTACAAGCTCTTCTGTCCGCCGTTTGGCCCGTTCTGCGGGGTCGGCGTCCAAAAAGACCTTCAATCCAGCATCGGGAAAGATAACGGTGCCGATATCGCGGCCATCGGCAACAATTCCCGGATCTTGAGCAGCGCGCCGCTGAAGATCCACGAGCGCTCGGCGGACGGCCGGTAGGGCAGAAACCTTCGAAGCGGCCTGACTCACTTCGGGGGTTCGGATGGCGGTGGAGACCTCCTCGCCGTCCAATTGCACGCTCGTGCTATCCGCGTTGAGCGCAATTCGGGCGCCCGAAATACGCGCGGCAACACCCTGCTCGTCTTCGAGTTCGATATCCGCGCGTAGAGCGGCCAGGGCCGCCGTCCGATACAGCGCGCCGGAATCGACATAACCGAACCCCATATCGGCCGCGACACGGCGGGCAACCGTCGACTTGCCCGCACCGGCGGGTCCGTCGATGGCGACTACGAAAGAACGGTCGGTGTCGGCGGTCATGGTTCTCTAACTCCCATCCTTAGTCTCGAGCGACTCGAGCATCTCGTAGAAGTCAGGAAACGACACAGCCGCAACCTGCGCGCCCGCGATCGTAACCGGCCCCTGGGCCGCCAGTGCGGCGACCGCCGCGGACATCGCGATGCGGTGGTCACCAGCGGCCTCGATCGTACAGTGTCCACGAAGAGCGCCGCCTTCAATGCGTAACCCGTCCTCGCGCTCGTCGATCGTCGCACCCATGCGCGAGAGCATCGTAGCAACGGTTGCGATACGATCGCTCTCCTTCACGCGCAGTTCGCCGGCATCGCGTATGATCGTCGTACCTTCGGCGCTGCTCGCGGCAACTGCGAGAACAGGAAGCTCATCGATGCACGCGGGGATTTCTGAACCGCCAATCTCTGTCGCACGCAGGCGCGCACTTCGAACCCGCAGGTCTGCCACCGGCTCGCCGGCCACGTCGCGTTGGTTCGACAGTTCCATGTCGGCGCCCATTCTTCGAAGCACTTGTACAAAGCCGATGCGCCCAGGGTTTGCGCAAATATTGCGCACCACGATGTCGGCGCCGTCGACCAGTGTTGCGGCGACCGCGAAGAACGCCGCCGACGATGCGTCGCCGCACACGTCGATATCAACTGCACGCGGCACGCTGGGGCCCTCGATGGCAATCCCTTCGTGCGAAGTGCGCAGCGCGACTCCCATCGCCGCCAGCATACGCTCGGTGTGATCGCGTGTGGGCTGAGGCTCGACGACCAGCGTGGTTCCCTCCGCTCGAAGCCCGGCGAGTAGCGCTGCGGATTTAACCTGTGCGCTCGCTACGTTCGTTTCGATGCGCTGCGCCGTGAGACGGCAGCCCGTGATAGAGACCGGCGGTGTTCCGTCAATCGTTTCAATTTTCGCGCCCAGCGTACGCAGCACAACCGCGACCCGTTCCATGGGGCGGCGCGTGAGCGATGCGTCGCCCGACAAACTCGCCATGATGTCGCTACCGGCCAGAACCCCCATCAGAAGACGCATGGTCGTTCCGGAGTTGCCACAATCGATGGTCTCCGCAGGGGGAGACAGTTTCATCGCGCTGCCGACGATACGTACTTCGCCCGCTGCCGCACTCTCTTCAACCACGCAGCCGAGTGCCCGCATCGCGCGAATGGTCGAATGTACGTCTTCGCCGTCAGGAAGCCCCGTTACCGTCGCGACACCTTCCGCGAGACAATTGAACAGCACCGCGCGGTGCGCGACCGACTTATCGCCCGGCATGCGCACCTCCCCCCGCAGTGGCCCAGCGGCCGGCGCGACATTTCTCGAGTCGCTCACGCGTTGTCGAGTCCCCGGCGAAATGCCTGCGCACGCGCAATGATCCCTTCAAGAGCCGACTCGTCGTCGTCTGCGATCGCGCTGCGCAAGTCCTGCCAGACGCCGTCGAGCGCCGTCATGGCCGAGAGCAACTCTTGCTTGTTCTCAGCGCTGATCGCCTTCCACATCGAGGCGTCGCTGGCCGCAAGGCGGGTCGTGTCGCGCAGGCCGTTGCCGGCGAGTGCATAGAGCAAATCGTTCGACGAGCTAGACGACGCATCTGCGAGCGAGGCTGCCAGCGCGTAGGACAACATCTGAGGGAGGTGGCTGGTTCTAGCGACTACGGCATCATGTTCTTCTGCAGACATTTCGACCACCTTTGCTCCAACTAGGCCCCATAGATCCGAGACCAAACCCACACGGCGGCGCTCGGCATCACCCGGGGTCACTACCGTCATGCACCCTTCGAATAGATCCGCGCGTGCGTGGGCAGCGCCGGTTTCCGTGCCACCGGCCATCGGGTGTGCGCCGACGAAGCGCGCGGCGATGCCCAATTGCTCAGCGGTTGCCATTAAAGGTGCTTTCACACTACCCGCGTCGGTGATCGTTGCGGCCGCCGGAGCAGCGGCCACAACTTGTGCAAGCAACGCACGGCAGCTGTCGACCGGAGCGGCCAGGATCACCAAATCCGCATCGGCCAGCGCAGCATCCAAATCTTGGGATACCGCATCCACCAGGGCACGTTCGAGTGCGGCATCGAGGTTACTGCGATTTCGGCCGACACCGACGACTCGAGAAACCCCGCCACGCTCACGTAGCGCACCCGCAACCGACGCGCCGATCAGGCCCGTCCCCACGACGACCAGATTGCCTACGAGCGGCTTCATAAGCGCTCGGCCAGGACGCGAGCAAGCACTTCAAGACAACGCGCGTTCTCTTCGTCCGTACCGAAGGTAATGCGCACGTGGTCGGGAAAACCGTAGCCGTCCATCGGACGGACGATGACACCGAGCTCGAGCATCTTCCGGGTAACTTGCGCGCCCTCGCCCACCCGGGCGAGTACGAAATTCGCGTGCGACGGCACCCACGCAACGCCGAGACGGTCGAGTTCGGTGCCAAACAGCATCCGCCCCCTTGCAACGAGAGCCCGAGAACGGGCCACGTGCTCTTCGTCATCGAGGGCAGCGAGCGCCGCCGCTTGTGCGACCAGGTTCGTGTTGAACGGCTGACGAACACGCGCCAACGCCTGCATGATCTCACGCGAACCGATGCCGTAGCCGAGACGCAATCCCGCGAGCCCGTATATCTTGGAGAACGTACGCAGCACGACGAGCCCCGGATACCTGTCGAGTTCGTCGAGCACCTCGGGGTACGTGTCATCGTCGACATACTCGTAATAGGCCTGATCGACCACGACGACGACGTGGCTGGGCATATCCGACATGAACGCGCGCCACTCGTCGTACCCGAAGATCGTGCCCGTCGGGTTGTTCGGGTTCGCCAAGAAGACCATCTTCGTCTCGTCGGTCACGACCGACCGAATCGCTTCCAGATCGTGGTGGTATCCGCGTGCCGGCACCTGCACGACTTTGCCCGCGAAGGACTTGGTAATCAGCGCGTAGACGACGAACGCATCGGCCGACATGACCACCGGTTCACCCGCGCGAACGAAAGTACGGATCAGAAGGTCAATGACCTCGTTAGAGCCGGTACCGAACGCAAGCTGCTCGAGGGACACGCCGAGCCGCTCGGCCAGACGTTCGGCCAACATGACAGCACCACCTTCCGGATAGCGATGCACGTCGCCCAGCACCGCCTGCGCCGCCTCAAGTGCAGCCGGCGATGGGCCGAGAGGGTTTTCATTGGAGGCCAGCTTCACGACATCGGTCAGACCGAGCTCGCGCTCGACCTCTTCGATGGGTTTGCCCGGCTCATAAGGCGTCAGTCGAAGTACGTGATCGGGAATGGACGGCGCGGCACCGGGCGCGCTTTGTGCGTTTTTATCGGAAGGCTTCATGACTCTGCGGGCGCCGCGATCGAGGGCCCAACCCAACGCATAGCACGGACATGTCTCCGAAACCCCCTCAGCCGGCTACTGGATAAGAGCCAAGCACCTTGGTCGACAACGAAATGTCGTCGACTTCACGGAGCGCCGCCGCCAACCGCTTGTCGGTGACGTGGCCGCCAATGTCGATGAAGAACCGATACTCCCAAGGACGACCGGCCAGCGGACGTGACTCGATCATGGAGAGGTTCACCCTGTTGCCCGTGAACGGCTGCAGAACCCGTCCCAGCACGCCGACCTCGTCCCTGACCAAAATGACGAGCGAGGTTCGATCGTCGCCGCTGGGCTTTGGTTGCGGATCCGTGCCGATCACGAGGAAGCGGGTTACATTGCCCGCAACATCCTGAATCGATCGCGCGACCAGTTCGAGCCCGTAGATCTCGGCAGCAAGTTTGCTGCCGATCGCGGCAAGACCGGCGCGCTTGCCGGCCAAAATCGCGGCTGACGCAGTGCTCGGCGCAGCTTGTTGTTCGACGTTCGGATAGCGTTCGGCGAGATACTTGCGACACTGTGCGAGTGGCTGGACGTGTGAAACAATCGTACGAATCTTGCTCGCCTCGCCGCTCTTCGACATCAAATAGTGGTCCACCTTCACGAGAATCTCGGCCACGACGCTGAGCGAGGTCGTTGCCAAAGCATCGAGAGTGGGTGTGACCGCGCCCTCCGTCGTATTCTCGATCGGCACCACACCGTAACGCGCACGGCCAGCCTCGACCGCCGCGAACACATCGTCAATCGTCGCCACCGCCTCGAAGTCGGCGGTGTGCCCGAACTGCCTGACGGCGGCCGCATGCGAAAACGTGCCTGCCGGTCCAAGGAAAGCGACCGACGTCGGCGCCTGGTACGCGCGACACGCCGAGATCACCTCGCGAAAGATCGCTTCGATGGCCTCGTCGCGCAGCGGTCCGGGGTTCGCCTTTCGGATCGCGGCGAATACGGCCTTTTCGCGACTGACGTCGAGCACGCTCTTCGATCCCTTCCGCTTGGCCTGGCCGATCTTGAGCGCAGTCCGAGCGCGGCGGCCGAGAAGCTTCAGAATCTGATGATCGATGCCGTCGATCTGCTTGCGCAGTTCGGGCAGCGTCTTACCTGTGGAGCTTTTTGCCAATTCTTCGTTCCTAGTGAGGGCCGATCTCTCAGTCGCGCGCCTCAGGAGTTACAGCGTGTAGAAACTCTTCCACACGAGCAAGCGCAGTCGCCACATCGGCGACTGCCTCGGCATCCATCTGCCCTCGGATCCAGACCAGCTGACGCTTCGCGTACTGACGGGTCGCCTGCGCAACAGCGCCCGCGAGTTCGGGCTCGGCGAGGTTTCCCTCGAGACACATCCCCGCCTCCCGGTAGCCGATCGCCGCGAAGGCTTTGAGAGACGGCGCATATCCTGCCCCATGAAGCCCAGCAAGTTCCGCGACCAAGCCGCCCTCGACCATTTCGGCCGAGCGCCGGTTGATCCTCTCGTAGAGTTCTTCGCGCGCCAACGCGACTTCGAGCGCCAGCACCTCGTAACGTCGTTCCGCTAGAGCATGCTCGCGCTGCCAGACCGAGATCGGCTTGCCGGTCGACTCGAGCACCTCCAGGGCACGCACGATACGAACCATATCGTTGGGGTGAATTCTTACCGCCGCCTCTGCGTCGACGACTCTGAGACGCGCGTGCAATACACCGGGCGCAGCGCGTTCTTCGTCGGCTAGGCGTGCACGCAGATCCTCATCGGCCGATGGTCCGTCGAACAGCCCCGACACAAGCCCGCGGATATAGAGGCCGGTTCCGCCGCAGACGACGGCGACTTTGCCGGCTTGACGAATCTCGTCGATCGCGCCCTCGGCCAGACGTCGCCACACCGATGCGTCAAACTCGTCATCGGGATCGACGACGTCGATCAGATGGTGCCGCACCCGCCGGCGCTCCTCGGCCGAGGGCTTCGCGGTGCCGACCTCCATGCGTCGGTAGACCTGGCGTGAATCGGCACTCACGATCTCGCCGCCGATCCGCTCGCAAAGGGATACGGCCAGCGCGGTCTTGCCAACACCGGTAGCACCCGCAACGACGACGATGCGCTCCGGTTTTCGGGCCGAGCCAGTAGAGCGAGAAGGAGCTGACACGGTCGAGAGTTTACAGAGAGCGGACGGCCTCAGCGACCGAACAGGCGTTCAACCTGACCACGCGTCATTGTGCGGGCAACCGGCCGTCCGTGTGGGCAGCTGGCGGTGAAGTCGACGGTCCCGGCCTCGGCGAGCAAGGTCTCGGCAGCGCGTGACTCCAAGCGCTTGCCTACACGAACGGCGCTGTGGCAGGCGACGGTCGCGAAAAGCTGCTCCGCCAGGCGCCGACCGGCTGTCGTGAGATCACAGCCCACCAGGTCGGCGACCAATTTCTCAGTCAACGCTGCCGCATCTCCTCCGGCCGCTATTGCGGGCACGCTGCGTACGACCACGTCTTCGTCGCCGAAAACGCCGACATCCCAGCCGAGTTTTCCAAGTTCCGCTTCGACCCGCGCAACGGCGTCGACCCCGTCGCCTCCCACCGTGACGTTCTGCGGAATCAGCAGCGGCTGGCTCTCTATGGTTCCAGCGTCGTAGTCAGCCATGAGGCGCTCGAAAAGAATGCGCTCGTGGGCGGCGTGCTGGTCCACGATGACAAGTTCGTCACCGTCTTCGCAAACGATATAACCGGCAAAGACCTGTCCGACCACCGACAAAATGCCGAGCGATCCCGGCGTATGTGCCACACCGAGCGGCAGCGCCGCGGTGGCGGCTCCCTCTTCGCGCACGATCCCGCTAGTAACGTCGCCGGCGGCCTCAGCAATACCCGCGCTCGAATCTGCCATCGGGCGGTAGCCCGGCAGGTCTTCGTCGGTCGAAATGCCGTCTCGAGCGATCGGCCGCGTCGCACTCGCCTTGGGCGGAAAGATAGGTGCCGACGCGGATGCGCGCGGTCGTTTCGCGAACGCCTCGGTGGCACCGAGATCGCGATCGGTGAGTCCCCAACGACCCAACGGGCCTGCAGAACCGCGTAGGACGTCGCCGACTGCTTCCACGATAAAGCGGCTGACGACTTGGGCATCGGCAAACCGGACTGCGAGCTTTGACGGATGCACGTTGAAGTCGACCGCCGCCTCGGGAACTTCCAGGAACAATGCCGCCGCCGGATAGCGCCCTTTGAGCAGATAGGTCCGATAGGCCTCCATGACGGCGCGAAAGACCGCGCGATCGTTGACCCAACGCCCCCCGACGAACAACGATAGTCGACGAGAGGAGCCGAATGACACGCCGGCCGGCGTGATTGCACCTTCCAGCGACATGCCGTCGAAACGGGCGCTCACGTCGACCATCTGGGCACCGACTTCTCGGCCGAGAACTTGCTTGAGGCGATCTCCGAGTCGCGCAACCGGCGGTAGATTGATGCTCTTGCGTCCGTTGCGCATGACGATGAAGTGCACATCAGGGCGAGCCAGGGCGAAGCGCCGCACCTGCTCCGCGGCCGCGGCGTACTCTGCGGCCGTACTCTTGAGGAATTTGCGGCGAGCAGGAACCGCCGCGAACAGGTCTTCCACCAGCACCCGTGTCCCCGTTCGCGAAGCGGCCGCGCCTGCCTCGACCGTATGGCCGGCGTCGACCAACACCCGCCCGGCGGCATCGACATCGGCCTGCCTGCTGATCAATTCGAGTCGACTCACGGCAGCGATGCTCGCGAGTGCCTCACCGCGAAAGCCGAAACTGGAAAGTCCGCCAAGATCGCCGAGCGACGTAAGCTTGCTCGTCGCGTGGCGCGCTACGGCCAGCTGCAGTTGCTCGGCGGGGATCCCGTGCCCATCGTCGGTGACCGCTAGGCGCAGCACATCGCGGTCATCGTAGGTCACCTCGACCCGTTTGGCGCCGGCGTCCAACGCATTCTCGACGAGTTCTTTGATGACCGACGCCGGTCGCTCGATGACCTCGCCCGCGGCTATGCCGGAAACGACCGCATCGGAAAGTTGAACAATAGCGCGAGCCATAGCCTCAGCCGAGAACTAGGTCCTCTCTCTTCTTGGCCAGCTGTTCCTCTACCTCGCCGACGAGTTCTTCGTAGCCCGCGCGACCAGCCATCGCATAGGTAAGGCGTTTGCCGGCCTCCACACCAGGCTGGTCTAGTGGATCGATCCCGAGCAGGCCGCCGGCAACCAACGTCTGGACCTCGAATAGATGAAATAGTTGGCCCATCGTGCCGGCGTCGACGCGCTGGATCTCGATCAAACTGGTCATGCGGCCGGCGGCAGCCAAAGCCAGTTCGGTTGCCCGCTGCTCCATATTGAGTAACTCACCGAGCGTGTGGCCGCAGAGATACGAGATGCCATCGATGTCTTGGTAGCTCGGTGGAATCGTCAAGTCCGCATGATGGCGCGCTACACGAATGAAGGTGATGACCTTGTCATGTGGGCCCTCGATGTAGAGCTGTACTTGGGAGTGCTGATCGGTGGCCCCGAGTGCGCGCACCGGAGATTGCCCGACCTCAGCCAAACCACCGTCGAGATCGAAACGCTTGCCTAGACTCTCGGCCCAGAGTTGGCCGTACCATTCGCCAAAGCGTAGTAGCCCGTCGCTGTACGGCATCAGCACGTGGATGTTGCGACCACCCTCAGTCGCCGCAAGATGCAAGAGGAGTGCATGCAGCGCCGCCGGATTGGCCCACACGTCGCGTGAGCGCGTGCGCGCATCCATCGAGCGTGCCCCCTCGCAGAGCTCGTCGATGTTGATTCCGGCTGCCGCGATCGGCAGTAGCCCGACCGGTGAAAGGACGGAAAACCGGCCTCCTACCCTGGGCGGAACCGACAAGGTACGAAAGCCTTCGTCATCGGCCAGCGACCGCAGTGTGCCCGACTCGGGATCGGTAGTCGCAATGACATGCGCACCGTAGGCGTCGGCTCCCAGCTCGCCGCGCAAGCGGTCACGCACGATGAGAAACTGCGACATCGTTTCGGCAGTCTGGCCCGACTTCGAGATAACGTTAACGGCCGTGCGCGCGAGATCGACTGAGGACAGCACTGACGCTATCGTCGTCGGGTCTACGTTGTCGAGAACCTCGACCCGCATCCCGCCTGGTCCTCGGCCCACGGCATCGATGACCGTCTTGGTACCCAACGCCGAGCCGCCGATACCGAGAACGAGCAGCGTATCGAATCGCCCCTTCAGGTCGTCGGCCAATTCGTTGACGGCCGCAATAGACTCCAGATCGTGGGGTAGTTCGTAAAACGGAAGTTCACCGGCCACCCTGCGGCCCTCGAGCCGGTCGATGATCGCACCCACGCGGGCAGCTTCGGCGTCGACCTCAGCACGAGAAAGGCCGCGCGGCCCGATCAGGTGGTCGAAGAAACCGTTGACATCGAGACTAATTGGGGGCGTCGTAGGCACTCAACCGGCGATATCAGCCGATTCGCCGTATATCAATCCGGCAGGCACCAGGCGTCCCGGCCGCGTTTGAACGCTTTCCGACGCCGTGTTATCCCATTGCCATTCGAGTCGCCTCGGGGGAGTCCCCAATTGGCGACCGTTGTTTCTCCAAGGAGTATCGAAGTGGCGCGCGTTTGTGACATTTGCGGAAAGCGGCGCGGGGTTGGCAACAACGTCTCGCACGCGAAGAATAGAACGAAACGAACGTGGCAAGTGAACCTACAGAAGGTCCACGCCATCGTCGATAAGACCCCCAAGACCATCAGGGTCTGCACACGGTGCATCCGCAGTGGAAAAGTCGTCAAGGCCTCCCAGCGGCCCCCAGCGCCGACAAAGGCCGCTTAGCGGCCTTTGCGATCTACGCTTAGCGGCCGTTATGCCGCTCCCCTAGCGGCCACCAGATCTATCTCGACTTCCGCGCCCTTCGGCAACGAGGCGACCCCCACCGTCGCTCGCGCTGGAAACGGCTCGCTGAATCTACCCGCATAAATCTCATTGAGCACCGGGAACTTCGCCAGGTCCGTCATATAGATCGTAACCTTCACCGCATCGTCGAGCGTCATGCCCGCCTCGGCCGCCACGGCAGCGAGGTTGTCGAAGACGCGCTCCACCTGAGCCTCAAAGCCGCCGGAGACGAGCTCTCCGGTCGCCGGGTCTAGTGGAATCTGTCCCGAGCAAAACAGCTGGTCACCGACCAGCACCGCCTGCGAGTACGGGCCCAGCGCCTCGGGCGCACCGTCAGTGTGTATTTTCTGTTTCACGTCACGTACGCAGCCTCTTGATTTCTCTCACGCCGGGAACGCGCCGCAGATTGCGACAGATTCGATCGTAGTCCTCGACGGTGAACAACGTCATCTCAAACACGTTCAACGCGCGGCCCTCGCCTGTGGTACGCACGTAAGCCTTGTTGATGTTGATACCCGTCTGGGCGATCGCGTGGCTCATACCGGCGAGCAACCCAGGCCGATCGCGAGACATGACTTCAATGCGTACATCGCGAGCCGTGCGCGCGCCTCTTTCCCAAACCACCTCGACCCTTCGCTGATCGTCAGCGTCGGCCAAGCGACCGCACTCGGTGGAGTGCACGGTAACGCCGCGCCCTCTCGTCATGAAACCAGCGATGGCTTCGCCCGGGAGCGGATCGCAACATTTGCCCAGCCGGACCATGCTGTCGTCCTCACCTGTGACCCGCACGGCAGGCAGCGCCTTCTTCTGCCGTTCGAGCAGCTTCATGATCTTCCCGAGCGCCGCACGCGGGCGGCTTCGCTCGACGGTTTCCGCCTCTGGGAACAGATGCTCGATCACCTGCTTCGTTCTGACGCGACCATAGCCGACGGCTTCGAGCAGCCCCTCTTCGTCGTCGCAACTGAAATGTTTTAGCAGATCTGCCATCCGACCTTCGCGGTGCAGACGAGCAATGTCGTGCTGCTTGAACGCAAGGTCGCGGTCGAGCAGCTCACGCCCGAGCGCAATGGCGCGAGACCGATCGGCGGCCTTGATAGCACCCATGATTCGATGGCGGGCTCTTGGTGTCTTTACGATCTTGAGCCAGTCGCGCGAAGGCTGTTGCTCGTCAGTGGTGATGATCTCCACGGTATCGCCGGCTTGAAGCTGATAGCGAAGCGGCACCAATTGGCCGTTCACGCGGGCCGCGGTGCAATGATCGCCTACTTCCGAGTGAATCCGGTAGGCGAAGTCCAGCGCGGTCGCACCCTTTGTGAGCGTCCGCCCGTGACCGCGCGGCGTGAAGCAGACGATATCGTCCGCAAACAAATCTTCTTTCACCTTGTGAACGAACTGCAACGCATCGTCGAGGTGGCGCTGCCATTCGAGGACCTGCTGCAACCAACCCAACCGCTCCGCTTCGGCCGACTCGTCCGCATCACCGGCCTTGTACTTCCAGTGCGCGGCAATGCCGAATTCCGCAACGCGATTCATTTCGTGGGTGCGAATCTGCACCTCCATACGCTCGCCGTATTCGCCGATGACCGTAGTGTGAAGCGATTGGTACATATTCGCTTTCGGAAGCGCTACGTAATCACGAAACCTGCCCGGTACCGGCCGTGAAGTATTGTGGATGATCCCGAGCGCATCGTAACAATCACGCTCGGCGTCCACAGCTACGCGGAAAGCAACGACGTCGTAGACATCGTCATAGTGGAGGTCTTGCTTGCGCATCTTCGCGTAGATCGAGTACGCGCTCTTCGTACGCCCCGAGACCTCGGCCTCCAGCCCGGCTTCGGCCAACCTCTTCGTCAGCAGATTCGTGATCTCCTCGATGTAGCCTTCGCGCTCCAGTTTATGGAGTGTCAGCTTTTTACGGACGTCACGATGCGCGTCAGGCCAGAGAACCTGGAACGTATTCTCTTCAAATTCCGACTTGAGCCAGTAGATTCCCAACCGTTGCGCCAGCGGCGCGTACAGATCCAGCGTTTCGCTGGCCATGCGGCGCTGGCGCTCCGCGGGGAGATGATCGATCGTGCGCAGGTTGTGCGCCCGGTCGGCCAGCTTGATGAGCAGGACGCGCACATCCTTGGCACTGGCCAAGATGATCTTACGAATCGACTCGGCCTCGGCAATCTCGCGATCGTCAGCCTCCATCTGGCTAATCTTCGTTACACCGTCGACCAGGCCCGCGATCTCACCACCGAAGGCCTCGTCGATCTCATCGAGGGTCGTCAGCGTGTCTTCAACGGTGTCATGAAGCAGCCCGGTAACGATGCACGGAACGTCGAGCCGCATGTCTGCAATGATGTCGGCAACCGCCAAAGGATGGATTAGATAGGGTTCCCCCGACATGCGCCTCTGCCCGCGATGTACGCGCGCCGAGAAGTCGTAAGCACGCGCGATTGCATCGGCATCCGCCGTGCGGTCGTACTCGTGAATCTTGGCTACGAGGCTCTCTAGGCTCACGAGGGCTTACCGAAGGTGTCGAGGATCATGCGTCGCTCATCGTCGCCCAAACGCCCCACCCGCTGCCTCTCACCGCGCAGTATCGAGATGAACTGCTTGACCGCGACATCCAGGTCCTCGTTCACGATCACATAGTCGTAGTCGACGAAGGCCGCGATTTCCTCGCAAGCCGCGTTCAAACGGAGCGCCAGAGCATCCAGCGATTCGGTACCACGCGACTTCAATCGCGCTTCGAGTCGGTCTCGCGACGGGGGAAGCAAGAACACAGCAACGCAGTCCGGGTAGACCGCCTTCACCTGACGCGCGCCCTGGACGTCGATATCGAGAAGCAGGTCGCGCCCAGCGGCCA
>Ga0315338_1001078_pt1 | contig 40062 bp, 35 predicted proteins | sample ASW8metaG_FD_204518 | JGI IMG/M metagenome (GOLD analysis project Ga0315338, IMG submission 204518) | Ammonia-oxidizing marine archaeal communities from Monterey Bay, California, United States - ASW #8 | ecosystem: Environmental > Aquatic > Marine > Coastal | place: USA: California | collected... | reverse complement strand
CCTAGGAGCGTCTTCCGCAACAATGCTTGGACTGTCGCTCTTGATATTGTCCATGTATGCGCTTAAAAGCATTATCGGTTGGGTCACGTGGGCCCTCAGTCCAGTACGAGATCGACAACCACCAGAGCTCTAATATCTTTCAGTGCATCCTTCTTGTAACTAGCCTGACCATGGCTTGGTCGTGTTGTCCTATTACATTGTCGCGTAACCTCTTGGTGCATTTGGGACGGCGCGAACACCACCCCGATGGTGATTCTGCGGCGAGGGAAGAGGCTAACGCTCCTACCCCAACGACAACATTAAATGGTGCGCATCAGTCTCGACCTCTACGGCGAATGGTCCTAGAAGCGTTTCTGAAGTCCAGGACAACAGACGTCGCCGACAATCCCTGAATGGCAGGTTGTGATGAGCGAAGCAGGGTAGAATGAAGGTTGTGGCCCCCATGATCGACGATACTACTAAACGCTCGGATACCTACAGTCGTTTGTACTGCCGCCAGCGGTTTGCCACCTCTGTGGCCTCACCGGAAGCAGAGCTTGACCTTGCGAGCGCTGCCCTTTGGCTAGCGGCAGAGGACTGCGCTGAACTTGATACCCAGGTTTATCTCGGTCGACTGGAGAGCTTGGCGGAACGGGTACGAGTTGCCCGGGGAAACAGGCCCGGTTCGGTGGCAGCACTTGATGCTTTACGGTCGGTGTTGGTTGAGGAAGAAAATTTCCGTGGCAATACCAATAGCTACTACGATCCGAAGAATTCGTTCCTGAACAAGGTACTCGACCGTCGTCTCGGTATTCCAATCAGTCTGTCGATCGTGTGGATTGAAGTCGGGCGGCGGGCCGGAATACCCATCGAAGGGGTCAATCTCCCAGGGCATTTTGTCGTACGCCTGCTCGATCGTCACGATCCGACTTTAATCGACCCATTTTGTGGGGGCATGGTGCTTACCGCCAGCGAATGCGAAGATCGGCTGAGAGATACGCAGGGAGAGGGATGGAGGTTGTCGCCGGAAGATTTGGTGGCGGCGGGGCCGAAGCAGATACTTGTGCGCGTGCTCAACAATCTGCGCTCGATCTACCTGGAGACTGAGGATTATGGGCGTGCGCTATCCGTGGTGGACCGACTTGCACTGATTACAGGCGACACGCCTAAGCTGCGTCGGGACCGCGGCCTGTTGTTCGCGCGTTTGCAACTCTATAGCAAGGCATGGGCGGACCTGTCCGCCTATTTGGGCTCCGAAGAAGCGATCGATGAAGACGAGGCGTCTGACGAAGCGACTTCGCTATTACGGGAGCATCTCGAACTTGTTCGCTACCTGGCAGCCGCACCCAACTAATCCCGACGACGACATACAACCAATGCTCAGCCTGATACGCCAAGTTGTTTGGACGGTTGTTATTCCAACATTGCTTATAGTTCTTTCGGGAATCGCTTGTGTGCAGCGGAATGTCGAGCCGATCAGCAGCGAGGAAGCAGCGTCTATCTCCCCACCACCGGAGCCGCTGGCATCAAGCCAGCAAACTGACCCAAATGCTTTGGCGGTGACTCGTCTTTCGGGCGTGGTGGAAGTGGCGCCAGATCTGGCGGGAGAGGTGCCAGAAAACGCAACCCTATACCTTATAGTGCGAGTTGCCGGGCGAGAGGGTGGCGCCCCACTAGCTGTCCAGCAGATTCGTTCACCATCGTTCCCACTCGCTTTCGTGATCACTGAAAGTGATGCGATGATTGAAGGCACACCGCTGATCGGCCAGATGAGTGTGACCGCACGCGTTGACCAGGATGGCGATGCTTTTACGACGACCGCGGGCGACGTGGTTGGCCAGACATCTCCAGTAGTTGCTGGGGACAATGGAATTGTCGTTCAGCTCAATGAGCGGCTGTCGGGAGCGCCGGGACCGTGACCTTCCCTGCGGTCATTGCTAATCGTGCTGCTGAGGTTACCGAGGTTGCTGGCGCGACCGTAGCAGCACATTTCGGTGACCCAGGCAGGGAGTATGAAGCGGCACGCCATGGGGTTGGTCTGGCACACCGTAGCCGGCGTGCCCTGTTTCGAGTCAGTGGCGCGGACCGCTCTAAGTTCTTGCAGGCCCTGCTTACCAGCGACGTCGCTGGCTTGAAGGAGGGGGAAGGACAGGCATCGCTCTTTCTTGACAACAAGGGTCATGTGCGTGGTGCGCTTGATCTTTGGGCCGAAGATGACGCGGTTTTGGTTGGTTGTGATGTTGGTTTTGTCGAATCTGTGTTGCCCGACCTGGGGAGGTATGTTCTTGCCGCCGACGTTTCAATTGAAGACCGTCGTGATCAAGAGACGGTGATCGCGGTACATGGTGCTGGAAGCGACGATTCGTTATCGGGCGCAGGGCTCCCAATTCCAGCTGAAGCGCCACACGCGCACATTGCAGGGAAAATTGCGGGCGTTGAGGTCCGCTTCGCACGGACTCCGGACCTGGGAACGCCGGGTGTTGAAGTTCATGTTCCGACAAGTGCCATCGACAATGTCTGGGCAGCCCTCGAAGAAACAATGTGCGACTTTGTTCCAGCCTGTGTTGGTTGGAATATTGCGGAGGTTCTACGCGTAGAAGCTGGCATTACATCCTTTGGTCACGAGATTAGCGGTGAAGAGTTCCCTCAAGAAGCCCGCCTGGACGAAGCTATCGACTACCAGAAGGGATGCTACCTAGGGCAGGAGACTGTTGCTCGGATCCACTACCGTGGCCAGGTCAAGCGAGTGTTGAGTGGATTACGAGCGGAGTTTCCGTTAACCATCGGGGCTAAGTTGATATCGTCGGACAACGAGGTCGGGCGGGTGACTTCGTCAGCCGTGTCCCCGCGTCTAGGCCCGATTGCCCTCGCCTACGTTCGGCGAGAGGAATCAGAATCTGGCGCAGCCCTTGACGTTCGAGTTGATGACGAAGACCTTGGGACAGTCAGGGTTGTATCGTTGCCGTTTGACGATTGATATTAGCCTCAACAAGGGGGTTAGAGGAGGAGCCCAGCATGCCGTTAAATTTAGGGGCACGTTTAACGTACTATGGCCACTCGACGTTTCTAATTACCACCGAGGACGGCGTCAACATCTTGTTGGATCCGTGGATTTGGATCCCCAACCGACACGATGGTGGCATGAACAATCCTAGTTGCCCTGAGGGCTTTCAGCCCATTGAAAGCCTCCAAGCAATCCTTATTACCCACGGCCATTTTGATCATATCGTTGATGCCTTGTACGTCTACGAGCAGCATCAGCCGGAGGCTTTAGTGGTCAACTGGGAAATTGGCGAATGGCTTAAAACAAAAGGGGTCCCAGAAGAGGCACTACGCCAGATGAACAAAGGTGGGACCCAGGATGTATGCGGCCTTTCGGTGACGATGGTCCACGCCTTCCACTCATCGTCAATGATGGAGGAAGCTGGCACTGTCTATGGTGGTGAGCCGTGTGGTTTCGTCGTTGGCTTTCCGAGTGGTAAGAAGCTCTATTGTGCTGGGGACACTGCTGTGTTCTCCGACATGGCTTTGATTGCCGAGCTCTACGAGCCGGACGTAGCCCTCCTTCCCATCGGTGACCTATTTACAATGGGACCGAGGGAGGCGGCCAAGGCCTGTGAATTATTGAAGGCCGATGCGGTCATTCCCATTCACTATGGGACATTTCCCCCTCTGACTGGTACGCCCGAAGCACTGCGGCAGGAATGTGCGGCCCGTGGCGTCGATGTCGAGGTGATCGAGGTTGAGCCCGGTGGCTCTGTGGACTGAGCGTTTCGTCGCCCTGGCAGTCCTTCTTGCCGCCGGTGCTCAGGCGGGAGATCCCGGCGAGCTCTTCGTCTCTGGTGAACTGCGCCACGCTGTCTTGCTCGAAGACGGCAATTTCTTCAGTATGCCGTCAAGCGATGGGGAAATCGTTGCTCATTTTCCTGCCGGGACTGTTCTAGATTATGCTGGCGAAGCAACTGACGATTTCGAGCGCACATGGTTCATGGTGCGCCACCCAGAGAAGTCGGAGCGACGAAGCGACGTTTACCTGACCAACCTGGATCAGCATCGGTTAGCTGGCCTAGGTTACCGCGCCGTGGTCCTGGCCAATCGTGAGCCTGGCGTTGCAGCGCCCATTCCTCCTCCGACGATTGCTGGGGGGCCTAAGCTGCCCCTTCCATCTCCTTGGTGGAGACCCGTTGCAATGTTGGAACTCGGCCACAGCGCTACTTTCAACGGAGTATTGGCAATCACTGCTAGGGCTCCTGAGGAGCGCGACCTTCATGAAGCGATCGATTTACTTGGCGGGCGGGAGGCGATCGCGATGTGGCCTAAGGACCCTCTGCCTGGCGAGCTCTTTGTGCCGGCAATGATTCCTGCACTTTTCCAGTTCGATGGCGTTGAATGGCGCCTGACGCGACCCGTTCGTCTGTTGGGTGATGCAATTAGCTTACTCGGGAACCCGACGTTTGAGATTGACCCGGAGCAAACAACTTTAGCGGGCGGGCCGGCCCTTCATTGCTGGAGCCTTATTGGTTCTTTAGACCCATCTGGGAGGCTGGCGGGCAGCGTTCGAGTTGCGCCACGGTCGGTTGATTCGTCGCCGCCGGTTGTGCTCCTGGAGGCTGGGCGGGGGGCCGCACCGGTCACCACAAGGGTCATCCCGCCGACAATCGCGACACTGTTTCCTTACAAAATGCTAATACCTCCAAGAGTAGACTCATACACTCCGTCTAATGGGATCGTGCTGCAGGATGTTCACAGCCAGCAAGCGACATACGTGGAACAGACGCTTAGGCGTGCATCCACGCGAGTGTTGCGTGGCAAGTCGCTTGCCCTTGACCTGGTTACACGCAACGCGCCGGGGGCCTCTGCGGCCGCGTCGTTCGGTATCGACATCGAAATTCGATTTTCGGACGACAAACTGCCCGAACACTTCTCCGGGTCGTTCCCCTCATCTGACAATGCGGGCCACGTAGCGTTCCCCTTCGACGTTCCTATGGACGCGGATACAATCACCGTGAGACTTCTTGTTGCCGATAGGTCTGTGGCGAGGGAGCAACGGGGTTCGGTGATTTTTGACAGAGCGTCGCTGCGCCTCGCATCATGGGAATCTGAACCGCCAGCATCATCAGTGGTGCTCTACAGGATTACAGCTAACACTTTCGAGGGTGCACCGTTGTACACCCGGGCGCGTATGGTGGTGACACGGAGGGAAGTAGAGCAAATAGAGCAAGTTTGGGCAGACATCGTGGAGACTGAGTGGTCCAAGGAAGACAAACAACGGATCCTTGCAGGCGAGATACGCCATGGCATGAGCGAGCAACAGGTACGGTTGAGTTGGGGGGAACCATCCAAGCAAACGCAGTTCAGTGTAGAGGGAAATGATAAACGCTGGGATTATCCGGACCGCTATGCGGTGTTTGGTGATGGCAACATCATCGCTTTTAGTCGGGCGTCCCCGCAGTCTCGAGACCAAACGACTGCGCCTTTGATGTGCCCGGGACTGGTGAACATGTTGCCGGCAAACGCGGGGCAGTGAGCGTTCCATTATCCGAAGTGACGGCTCGGCAGTACTGGTGGGGTGTCAGCCTATACATAGTTGTCTTGCTATTGAGCCAGTCGATGATGGGCCTCGGCATCGACAAATTTAAGGAATTGTGGGGAGTTTGGGCACTCGAGGTAGTTTCCTACAGCATCGTTTTTCTAGGCGTGGTGGGTGTTGGGTGGGTTGGGTGGAAAGTATTGGCAAGGTGCACTACTAGAGAACGAGGATGGATACTGATTGCCCTGGTTGCCTATGGAATCGGGACGTGGGCCGCTCGTTCTCCGCAAGAACGGCTGCATTATCTTGGCTACGGTTTGCTGGCTATACTGTTGCACCGTGGATTCGCACGCGGCCATGCTAAAAGCGGCAAAGGATCTACACTGGTGTTGGCGTCTGGGACGCTGCTGGTTGGCTCATCCATTGGCTTCCTCGACGAATTGCTGCAAATCGTCTGGCCACGGCGCTACTTTGATTGGGCGGACGTCGGCATGAACATTGTCGCGGTTGGCCTCGGTTTGCTGGTGGCGGTCCCGACGTGGAACGCTCTTAACCGTGATGCCTAATTAAGCTGCCTCAGCGACGAGGTGAGCGCGATGCTTCTACCAGAGCCTCCCCCCGGTAGATAGGCATAGCATCCCCTTCGATTTCCAGATCAACGAACTCAATGCGATCGCTGGGGCCCGTTTCTCTTACCAGCTCGGGTAGCTCGGGAGATTCGTCGCGAATATTTTGACCCTCTGCAGACTCGGTGGAGTTGGTGCCTTCCGATGCCCCCCCCGGAGGCTGGTTAGTTGTTGGACCGGTTCCAGGTATTGCATGCGCGACGTGACGAAAACGCACGGTAAGCGCGGCGCCGCGTGCTTCGCATACGACTGGAGAGGCAACCTTACCCGCGGCCGCGGAGGCAAGAGCCGCTGCTAGGCTGCCAGTCCCTGACGACAATGTTTCAGCCTCAACGCCACGCTCGAAGACACGGAAGAAGAGTCGTTGTTCGTCATCGACTCGAACGAAATCGACATTGGCGCCGCGCGGTGCGAGTTTCGGATGGTTACGAATAGCACGACCGAGAAAACGGACTGCAAGCTCATCGGGGTTGTCGTGGAAGCAGACGAAAAAAGGCACCCCGACCTCGACGTAAGTGCCTGTTAGATGGCGCCCCTCGACGCGCAGCCGCCGGTTTGGAAAAACGATCCCTGAGGTAGGAAGTTGCAACCGACAGAGATCACCGGTTACTTGCGCGGTTACTACACCAATGTCTGTTCTGAAAGAGATGGACTCTGCACTAGCCCCATGATCGACGAGGAACCGGGCGACGCAACGGGCTCCGTTGCCAGAAATTTCCGCGGCCGACCCATCGGCGTTCCACAGCCGCATACGTGGCAAGGAATCTCCCGGAACCTTATCGTCGGGGCCCTCGATTACGATTAACCCGTCTGCGCCCACGGATCGGCCTCGACGGCACAACGCCTTGGCCAATGAGCCCGGATTGCCGATTGGAGTCTCTTCGCGTGCATCGAGAATAATGAAGTCGTTACCGGCACCGCTGTATTTTATAAATGGCAACGGCCAACGGCGCTTGCTCATAGGTCGCTATCCTCCTCTTCGGACCCTATTGCCAGGGTACTGAGGTTTCCGGCAGCATCGATGGCCTCCACAGCATAAACGTACCGAACGGCCGGGTCGGCGGCGCCGTCGAAAGTGCGACTGAATGGCACCAGTTCGTCCGTAATCAGTTCCCAGCCAGCCCTAACCATTTCGTTGAATTCCTTTATCTCTTGTGCCACCGAGGCTGGGTCGGCCGATGTATCGCCAGGCGAAGTGTCGTCTAGTGGTAGCTCAGCCCTCGCAGGGGTCGCTGGTGCCGGATAAGGGTGCCGGTACACTCGATACCCGACAATGTCGATTGATGTTGAGGGCGTCCACTGTAGCGTCACGACGTTGTCCGCGCGAGTCAGATTCACACTCGTTGGCGGAGCGGGGCGGTATCTATCATCAACCTTCACGGGATCGCTCTTCACGCCCCTGCTCTCGCGCCTGGGCGACAGCAACGGTGGCAAAGTGCTTTCCTGGATTATGGCCCGGACCTCGTAAAGGTAGGTTTCTCCAGATTGCGCTGTTCCATCGGTGTAAGTTGGTTGCAAAAGAGGCGCCGGGTTTAGCGGGCCTGGTCCAGTGACCCCCTCAGGAAGTAAACGGTAGACATTGTATGCCAGAGTCTTCGAATCTAAGCGCCGCAGCAATAAGTCGGCGACTGATGGATCCCAGGTCAGGCCCACGCCTGAACTACCAATTGTTACGTTAAGGGAGGTTGGAGCCACCGGCACTGGTACGGGGGCCATCGACACTACTGTTGTCACCTGCCCGGGGACCTCCTGGGTCGACTTGCTGCGCACCGCGAAGAAGTATCGGGTGCGAAGATCCCCCGGCGCTGGTGTGCCAAGTGGCACAACGACCTGAAGAATTTCATCGGGAGGCACCGGCGGAGTGTAGACGACAGACGGAGGTGTGGGCGGAGGTTCGACGACAGAGAGAATCGCATCAAACTGCTCCACGAGAACTTCGCGGGAAACTGCTGCGCGGCCGAGGAAAGCATTGACCTCCAGCGGTCGCTCGTAGACCTCTTCTTGCAGAAGCGGCTGGCTCACCGCGGCGATGACGCTTTCGTACCAAATGGAGTCGCCGACGCTCGGAAGAGGCAGAGGTGGTTGCGACGGATCAACAATGAAGGCTGGGAGCCCGAGAGTGTTCGACACTACCTGCACTGCATTAGTCAGCTGGTGTGCCGACTGGAGGATTGTGTCTGCGGCCAGTCCTTGGTTTTGCCATTGCAGTAAAAGTTCCTTGGGGACGCGGTGAATGGCATCTTCGTCGGGCGTGCGCCGGCGTACTGTTGCAACCGGAGCATCGGGGTCGTCTGAAGGTGGAGGCGGAACCCAGGAATCGGCACCGACGATCAGCTCAAGCATCGCCAGGTAAGCACGTACGCTTGCTGCGTCTGCCTCTGCCTTGGCATCCTGGACCATGACTTCGCGCTGGCGCTTTAGGCCCTCGATGAGCATAGCGACGTTCAGCACCGGATAGCGTTCGGCATAGACGAGCACCTGAACGCTTTCGAGTTCGACGTCCTGACCACCGATTATTGTCGACAACTCTGGCTGCGAGAATTGCATGACCCCAGAAGAACCTCGCTGCGCGACTATCAGCCCCGGGATCGGCGGTGGATTGGGGTAAACCGGAGGAAGAGGAGCAGAACGACTCCCGCAGCCGCCCAAGATCGGCACGAGCGTCATTATGGAGCCGAAAACTAGCCTCCAGAGGATGCTGTTACGAGCTCTCACAAGATGTACTTCGACAAGTCCTCATCGGCCACTAGATCGTCTAAGGCAGCTCGAACATATCCCGCGTCGACAGTTACTCTTTCCCCAGATCGCTCGGGAGCCGTGAACGACAGCTCCTCGACGACATGTTCCATCACAGTGTGTAACCGACGTGCTCCGATGTTCTCCGTGCGATCATTCACCAGTGCAGCGTATTCGGCAATAGCGGTAACAGCGTCATCGGTGAACTCAACCTCGACCCCCTCTGTTCGAAGCAGTGCTGTGTACTGTCGCACTAACGAGTTCTCCGGTTCAGTCAGAATGCGGATGAGATCGTCGCGATCGAGCGGGTCGAGTTCGACACGGATGGGAAAGCGCCCCTGCAATTCAGGGATCAGGTCACTTGGTTTGGTCATGTGGAAGGCGCCGGCGGCAAGGAACAGTATGTGGGCAGTGCGGACCATGCCATAGCGAGTGTTAACGACGCTACCCTCGACAATTGGCAAAATGTCACGCTGTACTCCCTCGCGCGAGATATCTGGCCCCGAGCCTCCATGGCGCCCAGCGATTTTATCAATCTCGTCGAAAAAAATGACTCCTGAACTCTCTACTCGTCGGATGGCTTCGCGCGGGATTTCTTGTTTGTCGAGGAGCCCTTGGGTGGCCTCTCGTTCAAGATGATCAAGGGCATCTGGAACGCTCATGCGCCTCCGGGCGCTGCTGCCACCAAATAGGCCCGGCATCATGTTGCCGAGGTTGACGTCCATTTGCTCAGTGCCTTGCCCGGTGAAGACCTGGAAGCTTGGCAACTGGGTTTCAGTTACTTCAACGTCAACCATTCGATCATCGAGGGCGCCGTCTCGAAGTTGAGCCCGGAGCTTCTCACGAGTCGCGCGCTGCTCCGCACGGCTTCCAAGATCAGTATCCTCATTGAGATCCTCGTCGTCGGTCATCAGCTCCGGCCACTCCTTGCCGCTCTTCGCATGTGGGGGTAGAGGGAGCAGAAGGTCGAGCAATCTTTCCTCAGCCTGCCTCTGTGCCTTCGGGCGGACTTCCTCGGCCTTCTCCTTCTTGATCATCGTTATGGCTAGCTCGACAAGATCCCGGACCATCGATTCAACGTCACGTCCGACATAACCCACTTCAGTAAACTTTGTTGCTTCTACCTTAAGGAAAGGAGATCCAGTTAGTCGAGATAAGCGCCGGGAAATTTCTGTTTTTCCGACACCGGTTGGCCCCATCATGATGATGTTCTTGGGGGCAACCTCATCACGAAGATCTTCGGGCAGGCGCAGGCGCCGACGGCGGTCCCGGATGGCTATTGCGACCGCACGCTTGGCGGCCGCCTGGCCCACGATGTATTTGTCGAGTTCGGCGACAATTTCACGGGGAGTCAAGTCTTCTACCTGGGGCCGCATTGCATCGATGGTTTCAGGTAGGCGAATTACCATCGGGCTCCCTCAGCTTTCCGGGTTACTCTCAACAGAGAGCACTTCGACTGTTAGTTCGTCGTTTGTGTAGATATCGATACCGGCGGCGATGGTGACTGCCTCGCGGGCGATCGTTTCGGCGGCAAAATCAGTGTGCTGTAGCAAGGCACGTGCAGCGGCAAGCGCCATTGGCCCACCGGACCCGATTGTTAACACCCCGTCGTCGGGCTCGATGACGTCCCCCGTACCAGACAACAGGATTGAAGCGTCGACGTCGGCAACAATCATCAATGCCTGCAGATTTCGCAGGCTACGGTCCATACGCCAGTCCTTCGCCAGCTCGACGGCAGCGCGGCGCAGGTTTCCTTGGAATTCCTTGAGTTTTCCCTCGAAACGGCCGAATAGTGCCAGGCCGTCGGCTGACGAGCCGGCAAAACCTGCTATGACCTGGTCCTCGTGCAGCCGCCGAACCTTCTGCGCGCCACCCTTCATGATTGTTGTATCGAGACTCACCTGGCCGTCGGAGACCATTGCTACCTGATCTCCGCGGCGTACGCAACATACCGTAGTGTGACGCCATTCGTTCATCGGGGAATTGTAGCAACTGGGCGCGCATCTGGCCTGTGCACCACTCCCGGATGGGGGAGGAGAACGTGGACGACTCCGAATCTGGTCCGAACGTTCGTGACCCGTCAGGCGCGTGGATGCGCCTTGTCATAAATTGCCTTCAGCTGTGTCGTAGAAACATGCGTGTATCTTTGGGTGGTGCCCAGTGAGGCGTGGCCAAGCAGCTCCTGGATGGCCCGAAGATCAGCTCCTGCATTTAACAAGTGAGTGGCAAACGAATGACGGATAGCGTGCGGAGTTGCCGGCTTATTGATCGCAGCGTTCTGGAGATGATCGGCGAGAAGTTTGCGCAAACCATCAGTCGACAGACGTTTCCCGTTGGGGGACAAAAACAAAGCGTCAGACCGATTCGACCAGGAGCTGCGTATTTCCAGGTAGTTGCGGATAGCGTCGGTAGCATGTGAACCGAATGGTATGAGACGTTCCTTGCGCCCCTTACCGACAACCTGGACGGTACGTTCATCGAGGTTGATGTTGGTTGTGTTGAGACCAGTTAGCTCAGCCGCACGTAGGCCAGTGGCATAAAGTAACTCGAGGACAGCGCGGTCACGGCGTCCCAGGTCGGTGTCCGCGGGAGACTCGAGCAGGCTCTGGATCTCAGGCTCACTGAGAAAACGTGGCAGGTTTTGTGGAGCCTTCGGGTTTCGAATCGCGCGGGCAGGGTTATTTTGCAGAGTACCCATACGGCACAGCCAGCCGCAGTAGGAACGCACAGCTGCTAGCTTGCGCGCGATCGTAACTGGCGAAAGCGAGGCAGCGTGCATGCGGGCCGCCCAAGCGCGCACAGCGTCTGTATCAATGTCGTCGGCCTTGACCATTCGGGACCCGCAAATTTCGGATCTGGTTGTCGCCTGTTGCCTATCGGGTGCAGCGCCGCGATAGTCAGTTTCCCGCCCATTCAACCAAGCATCGAGGAAGTGGCCAAAATGCGACAAATCGGTACGGTAGGCCTTTACTGTATGGGGAGAAGCGTTTTCTTCGACTTCGAGTCCGTGAAGAAAAGCGCCGAGGTCTTCCAGGAGACCCTGATCACTGCTCATGTCGTAGAGTCAGCTCCGTTAGTGGCCCGATGAAGGCAGCGCGCCGGCTACACGCGACACTGTTTCACCGGGACCCCGGTTCCTCTCGCACAGCCCTCGGTTGCGAGAGCCTGACTAGCTTCGCCCGATAAAAGGGTATCAAGTTTAGCCGCCGTTCCGACACCCTAAACTAGCCTGGGAGACTCTCAAGCTGTTCGCCGGCGAGCAACTTGTCGAGGAGCTCACGAATTTGATCCGACTTGCCGTTAGACGCGCCAATCCAACGCTTAACAACGTTCCCCTCAGCATCGATTAGCAGAGTCGTTGGGAAGCCGAACACCGGACCGAAAACGTTCAACATTTCGTCATTTGATATCACGAGCGGGTAAGTGATGTTGTGTTTTTCATCCGAAGCCATCCACTCAAGAACCTCTTCAGGAGTTCCCGATTCGACAGTCAAACCGATGAGACTGACACCCTTGTCGCGATAATCGTCGTCGAGCGCGTTGTAGTGTGGAATCTCTGTGATACACGGGCCGCACCACGTGGCCCAGAAATCAATGATCAAAATGTTGCCAGCTAGCTCCTCAAACGACATCTCGCTGCCATCGAAACGCTCTGCAACCAGGCTGGCAAAAGCTTCAGGGCTGGGCGGTACAGGAGGCGTGTAGACAATGTAGCTAAGGGAACCGACAAGGCCCACGACGGCTACGGCAAGTAACGCGTACCTAACGTATCGCATTTCACTTCTCACTTTTCAGAAACTATCCAGCGCCAGTGTTGTTCTTGATCCAGGATTCGAGATCGCGCAGCGCGCGCCGCGAAATTGCCTCCCGGCGTTCTTGCTTTTTCCGGACAGGTTTTTCCAATACAGGAATAATGCCGAACGTGATATTTGTTGGCTGATAGTTTAGCGCGCGCGCGTGGCTAATGTAGAAAGCCAATGATCCGAGTGCTGTCGTGCGCGGCACGGGGCTAATACCTCCGTCCAACAGAGCCATACCGCAATAGATGCCTGCGAGCAGGCCGCCGCCGGCTGATTCTACGTAGCCTTCGGTGCCGGCGATCTGGCCGGCGAAGTATAAATCGCCACGCGTGCGCGTCTGTAAAGTTTCGCTCAACATCCGCGGGGCGTTGATGTAGGTGTTGCGATGCACTGTTCCAAACCTCACAAATTCAGCTTTTTCTAGACCCGGAATCAAGCGCAGAACTTTCTCCTGTGGGCCCCACTTCAAACGGGTCTGAAAGCCAACCAGCGAGTAGTGCTCGGCCGCGATATCGTCCTGCCGTAATTGCGCCACGGCATGTGGACGTTCATTGCTTCGGGGATCAGTGAGGCCAACTGGCTTCATCGGTCCATAAAGCAAGGTCTCTGGACCGCGCCTGCCAATTTCTTCGATCGGGAGGCAGCCTTCGAAAAACAGTTTGCGCTCGAAGTCGGGGAGCTCCTGGGTCTCGGCGTGCATTAGTTCAGTGTAGAAACGGTCAAATTCCTGTTGAGTAAAAGGGCAATTAATGTAGTCCGCTCCGCCCTTGTCATAACGGCTAGCGGCAAAAGTTTTATTAGTGTCGATGGTGTCGGCGAGCACAATCGGGCTAATGGCGTCGTAAAAGTAGAGATGCTCGGAGCCGGTGAGTTTGCAGATATCCTGGGACAGGGCCTCCGACGTAAGGGGTCCAGTAGCGATGATGCAGGGCCCCTTTGGAATTTCAGTGAGCTCTTCACGTACGATCTCGACCTCACTGACGGCTGCAAGTCGTTCGGTGATCTCACGAGAGAAGCGACCCCGGTCGACGGCGAGTGCCTTTCCCGCCGGGACGCGATTGTTATCGGCGGACGACAAGAACAGTGAGTCGAGACGCCGCATTTCTTCGTGCAGCAGTCCGACGGCATTGTCTAGACCGTCGGAGCGCAGCGAGTTGCTACAGACCATCTCAGCGAGAGCGCCGGTTTTGTGCACCGGCGTTTTTTTGACTGGGCGCATCTCGTACAGACGTACGCAAACGCCACGCTTGGCAAGCTGCCAGGCTGCTTCGCAGCCAGCCATGCCGCCGCCAATCACGGTTACTACCGGTGTGGTGGGCATGTCTATGACCCTACCGCAGCGAGTGCATCAGCGAACGCGAAAACTTACTACGCGTAAAGTCGGCCATCGTCCCAATGAGGTCACTGGAGCCAACTAGCCGGCTGGGATCTTCTCGGCTGCCTCGGTTTCGAAATCGCACTCTTTGTTCCGACAAGCCATCATTTCGGGCTGATTTTTCCGTTGCCGAACCACTAGATAAGGGTGCTCGCATTCCGGGCATTTGATGGGTACCGGGCGAGTCGGCGATGTGTGCTTGCAATCTGGATAACCATCGCAGCCGTAAAATGTGTTTCCTCTTCGGGCGCGCCTCTTCACCAATTCGCCCTCGCAATCCGGGCACTTCACGCCAACCTTTTCTTGCTGGATGTAAGAGCACCCTGGAGGCTTGGCGCTCTTAGGCTTCCAGCCGCTACAACCGACGAAAAACTGGCCCCACCGGTTCTTTTTTCGCACCAAGGGCTCGCCGCATTTTGGACAGTCCTCGCCGGTTGGCTCCGGCTCGAAGGTTTCTGCTACCTCACCATCCTTCTTTAGATTCTTGGTACCAGAGCATTCAGGATGTCCAGTGCAGCGAAGGTAACGGCCGAATCGGCCTAACTTGATAACCATCGGCTTTCCGCACTTTTCTCCCGTTTCTTCGTCATCCTCGTCGCAAACTTCGGTGGTCTCAACTTCTTCGCTTTTGAGGTCCCGCATGGTTTCTTTGGCATGATCAATTTCCGGTTCGAAGCGTTTCCAGAATCGATCAAGCGCACCCACCCAGTCCTCTTCGCCGGATTGGATATTATCGAGACGGTCTTCGACCTTTGCGGTGTACTCGATTTCCATGATGCGGGGAAAGCTCTGGACCAGCTGATCATTTGTGATAGTGCCGAGCTCCTCGGGATGGAATCGTCGTTCCTCGAAGTTGATATACGGGCTATCGCGCAACTTCCTGAGGATGGGGGCGTAGGTTGAAGGTCTGCCGATGCCATTGTTTTCGAGTGTTTTTACCAGCGACGCTTCGTTGAAGCGCGCTGGAGGCTGGGTGAATTTTTGACGCGGTCGTAGCTCGAGACAGTTCAGCATGTGGCCCTCTTGCAAAGACTTGGGCAACAGACGGGATGCATCCTTGTCCCGTTCAGTCTGAGGGTAGGCTTTCAGCCAGCCCTCAAACTTGAGCACTGAGCCGGTAGCTCGGAACAGGTACGTTGTGTCCGACCCCCCCGCTTTGGCTTCAAGCTCAACCGAAGTTTGATCGTACACAGCGTCCTGCATTTGAGACGCCACGAATCGGCTCCAGATCAGCTGATAGAGTCGAGCTTGGTCCTTGGAGAGGTACCTCTCAAGCTGCTCGGGAGTACGCGAAATGGAGGTTGGGCGGATTGCTTCATGTGCCTCTTGAGCCCGCTTGCCAGCCTTGAAAGTCCTCGGCTTAGAGAGCGTGAAGTTTTCTCCATAGTGCGTGCTGATGACTTCCTTGGCTTCCTGTTGTGACTCTGTGGAAGCTCGTGTCGAGTCGGTTCGTATGTAGGTAATCAAGCCTACCGAACCCTCGTCACCGATCTCGAGGCCCCGGTACAGGTCGTTTGCCACCGACATTGTCCTGCCCACCGAATAACCCAGGCGGCCCGCAGCGTCCTGCTGCAGTTGGGCGGTGGTGAACGGAGCTTTCGGTCTCCGCTTGCGTTCTTTAGCCACGATCTCGGTAATCGTCCACTCGACCCCGGCCGTTGTAAGCGGCACGATGTTGTTTTCTTCGTCGCGTTCGATCTTTGGGTCGGCACTTCCGAGACCTGCGAGAATGGCGAGAGCTTCCTTTTCGTTCGCGACAGTTAACTTCTCGCCGTCCTTGAGCGTCAGTTCGGCATCAAAAGCTGGTGGTTCTGCGCCCTCGAGGTGAGCTTTGATCTCCCATGATTCTTCGGGGATGAAAGCTTTGATCTCGCGCTCACGATCAACGATCATGCGCACCGCAACGGACTGCACACGGCCACCGGTTATTTTTTTCCATTCACCGGGGACCTTTTCCCGGAGAACATCGGAGAGCGAGAAACCGATCATTCGGTCGAGGATACGGCGGGCCTTGTAAGCGTCGAATTTCGCAGGATCGAGCTCCATAGGCTCCTTGAAAGCCCGATCAATACCCGTCTTTGTGATTTCCTCGAGAAGTATCCGGAAAACCACCGGTTTGTCGTCATCGTCGTCGCCGTTACCGGCGGGGGCGAGTTCAAGCAGTTCCCAGAGATGCCAGCCGATGGCTTCGCCTTCGCGATCCGGGTCCGTTGCGATATAGATGACTTCGGCGCGCTTCGCGGTTTTCTTTAGCTCTTTGACAACGGTTTTCTTGTCTTCGTCGATTTTCCAGATGGGCGCAAAACCATTTTTGATATCGACGCCGAACTTCCGGTCACCTTCCTTCGACAGATCGCGCACGTGTCCGTGCGTTGCCATGACGTCGAAGCCTTTCCCCAGGTAGCGCTTGATTGTTGACGTCTTCGCCTCAGATTCGACGATGACGAGTGACTTGCCCATTACTGTCCCCTTTTTTTGGTTGTTGGTATCTGGCCCTCTCACTTAAAAGTGAGGGGCAGATACCAACGCCTGGGTATCACGCTATCTTAAATAGATCGTACATTGTTGCCAAAACGTCAAGCACAGTAGCACACACTTTCTTTGGCCGACGTTTTCTACTCTTCCCCCTTCGAACTCCCTCATCAAGTTTTTCTCGATGACTAGTTAAGAATTTGTTTATTGTGTCCACCCAGTTAGTAGGGGCATTTTCTACACAGGAGTTTACTTTGCGAGGCGGCCATCTTGGGTGCCTGTAACCCTTTGCCCCTTTAAACACGGATGCAATGATCGCAACAAGGATATTCTGTACAGGTTGCGGCAGAAACAGGCACGTCAGTACAATCTGATTGTCTTATCCTTGGCTCGGGTCCCCGTTACTCCCCCCCGGCAATATCGCTTCCAACGAGGGATTGCTATTGATGCCTTTAAGATCCGCCATCGCTGTATTTGTGGTTATGATGTCACTGGTCGTTCCCGCGGCGGCTATGGCTCAAGACACAGATGAGGCTTACGACCAGTGTGAAGATGGTGTTCGTGCAGCCGATGCTGGACGTTGGGAGGAGGCCGAATTCCGCTGGTTGAAGTCGATCGCGATCGACCCGGGAATCTCCTGTGCCTACAACAACCTCGCCGTGATGTTCGAGCGTGATGGCGACTATGACGATGCCGACGAATACTACCGGCGGGCTCTCCAGCATGCCATCGGGACGGGGCGTACAGATGTACTCGGCAATTTGAAGAAATTTCAGGATGCGCGAATTTCCGAGACAGTAGAGGGTGTTCCGGAGTCAGAATTTAATGTTTCTCGTGATGAGCGCGAGCGCCACAATCGGGCAATGCCCGTGACGATCTCGGTTCCGGATGAAGAAGGTCGCGACCTAGCTGATTTTGAACGCATCCTCGTTGGCCCATTTATTGTGACAACACCGGACGCTCCGGTACCGGTAGGGCCGCGTGCAGTTGCTTATTTCCGGCGCCGGATCATACAACGTAGTTTCTTGCAGGCAGTTGATTTGCCGGGAGGTATCACTTCCACTGCCGCGGACCCTCTCAAAGATACGGAGATGTGGCGGCAGATCGGGGCGGAGAGTGGCGCTGACCTAATCTTCACGGGCCGTATCGGGCTCGAAAGCGCCAGTGCGTCACGATTGGTTTCGGAGAATATCCGAGCCCCTAACGGTGAGGTCACTGAGGTGACACGCTTCCGCAACCTCGTGAAATACGATGTCACAATTCACTTTGCCTTGCTGCGTGGCGACGATGGATCGATGATTAAGGAAGGGAACCTCCAAGGTGGCCGAGAATTTGCTGCCGACGATGACATCCCGGCGGATGATATGTATGTTGAGACGCTCGAAGAACTCTTGCCGCAAATACTCGACGCGATCACGCCCAAACGTGTCGAGCAAACGCGCGTATTGATTTTCTAGTGAGACACCCAATGAAGATTTGCTCACGGCCGACGGGGAAATGTGGGATGCGAAAAGGATTGATGGCGATCGTCATGATCGTGGCTATTGTTCTGACTGTTGTCACCATGCTGCCGGTTCACGCACAGCAAGTGGACGAGACCGAATCTGCTCAGAAGAGTGGCTCGATTATCAAGAAGGGTACTGGTCGGGCCATTCAAATGCAGATGCGCCAGACCGGCTACAGCACCAGTTATGGTAAGAACAAGGTCACCTACGACCAGTTCGATTTTTGGGTCTACAAGGCTCCACACTTTGACATCATGTACTACCAGGAAGAAGAGGCTCAGCTCGACGAAGTTGTCGCCTTTTCCGAGGAGGCTTACCAACGACTTCGCCGACTCTTAAACCACGACTTGTCGAAGCGTACCCCGATTGTTTACTACCAGACGCATGCCGAATTTGAGCAAACTCACATTTTTCCGTATTTCCTCCCCGAGGGGGTGGCGGCGTTCGCGGAGCCGACTATCAATCGATTGGTCTTGCCGGTTGATGATCCGCCAGACGAACTTCTCAAGTTGCTTATCCACGAAATCACCCACATCTTCGAATACGATTTTTTCTTTGGTGGCAACTTAGGTCGAAACCTGCGGATGTCACCTCCGACATGGGTTATGGAGGGGCTCGCGGAGCACGCCGCTGACAACCTCACGTCACTCGACGAGATGATGCTGCGCGACGTTGTACTGATGGACCAGGTCCCGACGCTCAATCAGATGACGGCCAACAGCGGTTACTTTGTTGACTATGTCCTCGGCCAAGTGGTTTACGACTATATCGCTGAGCAATATGGCGAAGACGGAGTGCGAATCTTCATGGGTGAGGTTCGCCGCGATCTTGGGCAGGATATAGACCGTGGCATCGAGCGCGCTTTTAACGTCAACGCGGCGGAGTTCAATGAGAAGTTCCGCAACTATTTGCGGAGCAAGTACCTTCCGAATGTTCTCGAAGACGACGAGGCCGACGATTTTGGCATAGGCATCTTCAACCACATGGACAACGAGGATCGCCCGGCGGCCTTTTCTCCTGCAGTGTCACCGGAAGGCGACGAGTTTGTAGCCGTTTCTCTCGACCGCAAACGACTCAAGCTCGACATCATGCGCTTCGATATGGACACTGGAGCAGTCCTCGAGAACCTAACCGATGGCGTCAACGGTGACTATGAATACCTCATTGCCCAGGGCTTGACGGTTGGCTACCGGTCGGGCGCTGACATGTCATGGTCTCCGAATGGCACCCAAGTAGCTTTCTTCGGGCGCACGCCACCAACACGAACGTTGTACGCCGTTGACTCTGATGATGGCGAAGTCGACTGGAAGAAAAAGCTTGACGATCTTGACCAGGCGATGTCACCTGACATAGGCCCAGACGGCAGAGTTGCCTTTGGGGCACATCTAAATGGCGTCCGCGATATCTGGATCTATGATCCTAGCAACGACCAGTTGCTTAACGTCACCCAAGATGAAGTCTACGATTACGCTCCTGTGTGGTCTCCGGATGGGCGCCTACTGGTGTTTACTAGCCACGCGCTTGGTTACAAGAAACTCTTCATGGTCGATTTATCAAGGCCACAGCAGCGCGTGCAGCTAACCTTTGGACTGAGCAACGACACGCAACCAGCATTTTCGAGGGACGGCACCCGCCTATTTTTCTCGTCGGACCGCACAGGGAAGTACAACCTCTATTCCATGGCTCTAGCCACTGGCCAGGTGGAGAAGCACACAGACATACTTGGCGGTTCTTTTTTCCCGCAGCCTTTGCCACAAAATGCTAGCGCGAAGGGCGATCTACTGTTTAGCAATTATGGTGATGGACGTTACGAGCTTTACTTGATGGACATCCCTTCCGAGTCGCTCGAGACTTATCTGGCTGATGACGAAGCTCTTCCCGATGAAGCTCTAGCTGCAATCGAGCAGGAAATGGCCGATGTGGCGTCTGTCCAACTCGACCAGAGTAACGTTAGCCAGTCCCCATCCGCGGGCTGGCACATTTCCAACGTCAACGTCGCTGGTGGATATGGGCGATATGGCGGTGTTGGGACTGCTTTGGCAGCTATGTCGGTCGAGGTATCTGATCTTATGGGGAACCATCGGATCGTAGGAGTGTTCGGCTCGGCGTCGAGACAACGGAACCTGCAAGGGATGTACTTCAATCAAAGAAGGCGGCTTAACTGGGGTGTTTCGGGGACTCACCAGAGGCTGTTTTTCTTCACACAAGACATGAACAATCTTAATGACCTTGATCGCGAGAGTTTTTTCGAGCTTGATGGGGTCGAGATTTTCGCTTCGTATCCGCTGACCCGAGATTTCCGCGTTGAGCTCTCAGCGGGTTACTACAATTCGAAATACATGTTTGCTAACCAACTTGAAACAACAGGCGGCGACTTTATTGTTGGTAGTGCATACCCGAGTGGGCGGTCCATGCCGTTGGGTATTTCACTGATTGCGGACAAAGCGCGCTTCCGGGAGTTTGGCCCTTTTGGGGGCTGGCGAAGCCGCGTGGATTTTCGATATTCACCACCGAACCTCGCGGAACTGAACTTCAAAGAGTGGGTGGTTGATCACCGCATGTATTTTCCTATTACGGAGCGCAACATCATCGCGTGGCGTTCCTGGTTGGCCTGGAGCGAGGGGGAAACGCCCAACGTGTTTTTCATGGGCGGGATGAACCAATTGCGTGGTTACGACTGGCTGCAATTCTCCGGTAACCGTGCCTGGTTTACGAATCTCGAGTACCGGTGGCCGTTCATAGACGAGCTTCGCGCTGGAATGATGGTGATCAGCGATATCCGCGGGCTGTTCTTCCTTGATGTGGGTGGTGCGTGGTTCGACGGCATGGAGTTTGTCCTTGTTGAAGACGGGCAATTGAAAGACGCGCTGGCGGCGTTTGGCGGTGGAGTTTCGATCGATCTAGGACCGATGCCGATGAACTTTTATATATCACAGCATTTTAATGGGAAAGAGTTTATTGGTCGCCCGCGTTTCGACTTCTACATTGGGCCGAGATTTTAAGGCACAGGTATTTTTTGGGACCAACAATTTTTCGACACTTAGCCGGCCAATAGACAAGCTGGAACACGAGCAGAGCGCTCTGAACCCCACTAATTAACATTTCGACACAAAGAGTGGGGTGGACAGATTGCCTAGAGCGCGGCGAAGGCCTCAAAACATCGTCAACTCTGGTTCTGGGCGAGTTTGGACGGCTTGCTGCAAAGGGTTCGGAGACCGTACAATTACCGAGTCATCCCCACCCCTTTTCCTAAGGTCCAGGAAGATGTACGCAGTTATTGAAACAGGCGGAAAACAATACCGGGTCAGCGAGGGAGAGATTGTGCGTGTTGAGCGTCTTGCCAGCCCGGTAGGTGATGAAGTGTCTATATCGGCGGTCCACTTCGTTGTGGACGGAAATGATGTCCAGGTGGGTGACCCGACCATTGCTGGTGCGAGCGTTAAGGGCACTGTGGTTGAGGAGGGGCGTGGCCGCAAGGTGATCGCCTTCAAGAAGAAGCGCCGCAAGGGCTACCGACGCAAGATAGGCCATCGTCAGGGTTACACTGCCCTGCGCATAGACAAGATCGTCGTTTCCTGAGGACAGAATAATGGCACACAAAAAGGGTCAAGGTAGTAGCCGTAACGGCCGTGATAGCAATGCCCAGCGACTCGGCGTTAAGCGTTACGGCGGCCAGCTGGTGACCGGTGGGTCGATCATCATCCGGCAACGTGGAACGCGCTTTAAGCCGGGGCAAAACGTCGGCCGGGGTAGTGACGACAGCCTGTTCGCAACCGCCGATGGAGTCGTCACTTTCGAGAATAAAGGCAGACGAGGCAAGTTCGTTTCGGTTTTGCCCCAATAGCGCCATTCTCCTGCTCACCATTTGTCTTTTACTCGCATAGCGTCTTTATTGCGTAAGCGAGTCCTCCAGAAAATCGATCATGTTCCGCGACCTGGTACAAATTCGGGTCCAGGCGGGTGACGGCGGCCGAGGATGTATTTCATTTCGGCGTGAGAAGTATGTCCCCCTTGGCGGCCCCAATGGCGGTGACGGTGGTGATGGCGGCTCGGTTTATCTCGTCTGTGGCCGCAGCCACACTCACCTCGGGCATCTTCGCGAAAGGCAGCTATTCAAAGCTAAGAACGGTAGCCAAGGGAAGGGCAGCAACAAACACGGCAAGAAGGGTAGTGATTGCGAGATCTTCGTTCCTCCTGGCACGATGGTTTCTGATGTTGAAACCGGTGACGAACTTGGAGACCTTGCAGGACAAGAAGAGCGTGTTTTGGTTGCTGAAGGTGGTTTGGGTGGGCGTGGCAACGCTCGTTTCAAAAGTTCGACAGATCGGGCTCCTCGCCGTGCTGATCCAGGGCGCCCGGGGGAGCGCCGCGCGCTCCAGCTTGAGCTCAAGCTTATTGCTGATGTTGGTTTGGTTGGACGCCCCAATGCTGGCAAAACAACGTTGCTCGGTTGTCTCACGGCGTCGAAGGGGAAGGTGGCAGCTTATCCGTTCACGACCTTGGAGCCTAACCTCGGAATTCTCCAATTATCTGGCTATCGGCGTGCAGTGCTGGCGGATGTTCCAGGACTTATCGAAGGGGCACATAAGGGAGAAGGGTTGGGGCTCAATTTTCTGCGTCACATCGAGCGGACCGGGGCACTCGCTGTGTTGGTCGACACAATGCCACCAGAGGGTAACGTCGTTGATCACTACGAAGCACTGTGTAGGGAGTTGCATCACTACAACGAGAAGCTGTTGGGACGACCACGCATGGTAGTGGCTACCAAGACAGATTTGTCGCCACCAGCGAAAATCATTGAGGCGTTACGCGTGGCTGCCGAGAGGGATGGCGCGTCATTTTGCACTATTTCTTCGATCAGTGGCGCCGGGCTAACCGATTTTGTTAATTGGGTTGGCGAACAGACACCGACTGACGAGCGCGACACACTTTAAAGAAAGCGAAACTGCATGTCGGTAAAAAGAGTGGGCGTTTTCGGGGGCACTTTCGATCCCCCTCACCTCGGCCACTTAATTTTGGCGGAAGAAATTCGGGAGAGTTTCGGTCTGGGCGAGGTGTATTTCATGCCCTGCAACGAACCACCACACAAAGACAGCAATAACCTCACTGAGGTGAAGCATCGCTTTGCTATGGTTGTCGCTGCGACATTGCACAACCCCAGCTTCGTGGTGTCCTCGATTGAAGCCAACCGCAAGGGGAAAAGCTTCAGCATTGATACCGTGCGCGAACTACAAGAACACATGGGCGATGAAGTACAAATCGTTTTCGTTACTGGGATTGATGCCTTTGTCAATATCGAGACCTGGAAGGACCACAGAAAGTTTCTCGACCTTTGCCATATCGTAGTAGTCAGCCGTCCGGGCCATGGCTTTGAAGAGGTTGCCAAGATGCCTACGTGGATCGGTGATCGTGTTGTCGACCTCCGCGAGGGCGACTTGCTGCCGCAAGAACAATTAGAGCAATGCCCGAATGGAGAGTGGCATGTTTTCCTTTCTGACGCGGTGCATATTGACATCTCATCGACCGAAATCAGGGAGCGAGTAGCTGCCCGGTTGAGTGTCCGTTACAAAGTCCCTGATGAGGTTGACCGTTATATTCGGGCCAATGGCCTATATAGATCGGCAGATATGCCTCGGGAGACCGCTTCTTGAGGGAGTCCAACAAAATTCGTACGGAAAAGGATGCAAAACGTCTTGACTTAGAACTGTCTGCCGACGCTGCTCTCATTGCTGATGCGGTCGAAGGCCTCAAGGGAATTAACTTGTTGGTGCTCAACGTGCGTGGCTTGGCGAACTTCACTGACTTCCTAGTGATATGCAGCGGGAGCAGCAATCGTCACGTTAAGGCTCTTGTTGACGGCATCAAAGTTAAATTGCGTGCCGCTAATGTTACGCCGTTGCACACAGAGGGCTATGAGGAGGGGGCCTGGGTGTTGATCGATTTTGTTGACTGCCTCGTCAACGTTTTCACCCACGAAACAAGACGCTTCTATCAACTTGAGAGGGTTTGGAGAGACGCTCCTGTGTTGCTAGGCGAACGTGCAGAGTTACCCCCAGAAGGTCAAGCTGTCGAGGAACCGGCAACTGAACCGGAGGGCATTCCGACCGGGTCTTCAGGTGCCTAGCCCTCCGGGGATCATCCTTTGTTGGCCTGGGAAAACCACTGCAGAGTATGCTCGTCTAGGGATAGAAGAATATTTGTCGCGAATCGATCGATGGCGCACCTGTAAATGCGTTGTCATTTCTGAGGAGCCCTCGGGCAGGCAATATAGCGAGGAACATCGCCTTGAGCGTCAGGGAAAAACCATTTTGAGGCGGCTCGAGGATTTTAACCCAGTATTCCTTGTAGTTTTACATCAACAGGGTAGGTTCCTAGATTCTCAGAAATTCGCAGAATTACTACAACGACAATGCTACGATGATGCGCGGACCCTGGCGTTTGTGGTGGGCGGGCCCGCTGGTCTGGCCTCTGGCGTTTGCGACCGGGCCGACTTGCTTCTCGGCCTCTCCAGCATGACGCTTCCGCATGATATGGCCCGTTTGGTTTTGACTGAGCAGATCTACCGTGCCTTCACGATTATCCACGGGATGCCCTACAGTCGCTAAATAATGATCCCCTGTCGCTGCGGCCAGTGTATTAGGCCGACAGAAGGTTTCGATTGTCGATGAGAGCCACAGAAAAAAAGAAGATTCGCCAGCAACTCGAACTTAAACGCCGTGAGGCCAATGAAGCCTATCGTCGGTCCCAGACGGTGAATCGCGAAGCAACAGCGGAGCCGCTGCAGGATCTCGCCGACCAAGCTTCGGAAGGCTACCGCAAAGAGTTTCTCTACAGCCTTAGTGACGGTGAGCGCGCAACCCTATTACAAGTTGAGGAAGCGCTGCGTCGGTTGGACGAAGGCACCTATGAGAAGTGCAGGTCCTGCGAGCAGAAGATTCCACTGGCTCGCCTCAAGGCGATTCCTTGGGCCTCACTGTGCATTGAGTGCCAGGAGCAACAAGAAGCAGACGGCAGCTGACGGAAAGGAGGCCCACATGTCTTTGCGCAACTTAGTGACGTTGCTGGCTGTTTTCGGCACTGTACTGCTTGGCCTCTGGACGGCAACTCTTAACACGGACCAGGTAACGTTTCGTCTGCCCGGGTTCCCTCCCAATGAAGTTCAGACGTCACTCTGGGTAGTGGCTTTCTTGGCGATATTGCTTGGGGTGCTCGGGACCCTCCTCTATACGGTCGTACTTTCTTCCAAGGCGGCGTTTATGCGGTGGCGGCGCAAGCGCGTCGACTTGAAGACAGCAGAGGACACAGAATTAATCCAGTTAGGCTTGGCGGCGGCAGTGCGAGGCGACCATCGAACCGCGCTGCAGCATTTCGAGACAGTTCTCCAAAAGGACCCAGAACGGCTTAGTGCCTGGATTTATGGAGGTAATGCGGCGCGTGCCCTCGGGAACATGGAGAAAGCGATCGAGATGCACATGCGCGCGCGAGGTGTCGCGCCCAATGGTGGTGACGTACATGATGAATTGGCGCGCGACTTCACGGTCCTTGGTAAATATGCTCGGGCCGTTGGCCATCTAGAGCAGCGACTTTCCACAACACCCAAGGGCGACCCGGAACTCTTTGCTCGTATGCGCGACCTGATGGTCGAACAGTGTCTCTGGGATGATGCTTGTGAGGCGCAGGAGAAACACATCAAGTTGTTGCGTGACGTAGGTGAGCGAAGGGATGCAGAAGCTCTAGCCCGAGGGCTCCGTTTAGAGAAGGGCCGTGCGCTCATGGAGCAAGGCACCATGGAGGCACGTCAGGAGGCGCTTTCGATCTTTGCTTCTTTACTGAAAGCAGATCCGCAGTTTGTTCCCGCCTACTTGTTACAGGGCCGTGCCCGGTTCGTTGATGGCGACGTTGATGGTGCCGTCAACGCTTGGACCGAGGGTGTCGCTGCAACGCGCTCACTCGAATTGTTGAACGAACTTGTCACGTATTATTTTGAGGCAGGTGATCCGGAACAGGCAATTAGTACGTTTCATCAGTCAATGGAGTTGATCACAGGAGAGGATGGCCGCGCAGCGCGTTTAGGGCTAGCTTTGTTGTATTCCCGGCTCGAGATGATAGAGGAAGCCAAAGCCGAGCTTGAACATCTTGAGAGTGAAGTCGAGTTTTCCCCGACGGTTACTTACCATCTTGCCAAACTTAGCGAACGGCAGGGTGAAAACGAGACTGCGGCGAAAAGATTTCGTCAAATCATTCGAGCTGCAAACTTGCTGGAGCCCAATTACCGCTGCAAACATTGCGGCGCAAATCACCCCTGCTATGCCATGCGCTGCGAAGAGTGTGGCCATTGGGGCACGGTCGTCCTCGATACGAGCGAAGAACTTCAAGAGGTAGAGGCGCAGGAGGTCAGCGCACCACGCATCTGATAAGGCGTTGTCCGCTAGGTGGGGGCCGATCCGGGACCAGCCTGTTCCAAGAAGAAAACGCGAGTCTGTTCGCTCGACTTGTCCGCGGCTCGAAGCCCACTTTCACCACAAAGGTGGTAACACTTCTTCTTTTTTGCAATCGCCGCGGCTAAATCTATGATCTTCGCTCGGAGTCTCAGCGTTACTTGCTCTTGAGACTCTGAATTGTTTGACTCCGCAACTTAGTGGCTATTTCGGAGAACCAGATGTCCAGAAATCGATGGTCGAGGGGTTCTCGGAGTGTCTTGATAGCATTGACGATTGGAGCAACCACAGCGGCCTTCACACCAGCAAATGCCTCTGGTGACTTCCCATGCTTTTGGGCAAGGACACAGGCTTGGTCAATACAGCTATCAGCGTCCTTGTTCACCATGTCGAAGATCCCAACCTGCTTGGCAATCTCGGGTTTCATCAGGACGCCGCTCATGACCACTGTTCGGTAAGTCTGGGGCGTCAACGCGCCACGTGGGATCTCGCTCGCCACAGCTGGCAGTGGCAGTCCATGTGACAGCTCAGTCATGCCGATCTTGAATTCACCTTCTGTGCCAACGCGGTAGTCGCATGCCAGTGCCAGGACGCAGCCGCCTGCAACGGCGTGACCGTTAACCGCAGCTACGAGGGGATAAGGTGCTGTGAGGATTTGGATCATGGTTGCTGAAAAACGAGTTAGGAACTTCTCTAGGTCGGCCCGATCGAAGCGGTCGAGGGTCACCAAATCAAGACCGGCAGAGAAGATGTTGCCTTCACCGGTTAGCACCGTTGGTTGCGAGGCACCATCAGAAAGTCCTATGGCCAGGCTATCCAACATTTTCTGATTCATGGCGTTGCCGTGGCCGAATTCCATTCGAACCACACGCACCCCGTCGCGGTTTTCAATGGTCAAGCCTGAAGGCATGAGCTTTTCTCTCGGGTAAGAGGTGAATTCGGTGGTGCTACCGTAATGTTTCGAGGCAGAGAAAAACTCTGCCATTAGACAAATCAGGCCTTGAAATAATCAGGTTTCTATAATCGGGCATGGGGTGTTACCCCGGAGGCCAGGTTAGGCTGCGGCCGCCAAGTAAGTGAAGGTGAACATGGAACACTGTTTGCCCCCCTTCGGCGTTGCAGTTCATCACCAGCCGATAACCTTGATCCGCGAAACCGCGATCTGCAGCTATTGACGTGGCGGTGGCTACTAGCTTGCCGATCATCGCCGCATGCTCCGATTGTAGGTCGTTGACCGTGGCTATGTGTTCCTGTGGAATGATAACCACATGGTGTGGAGCCTGAGGGTTGATGTCCTCAAAAGCGACCACACTGTCGTCTTGATGGACGATCTTTGCCGTAATGTCACCCGCCGCGATTTTACAGAACAAACAATCGTCGGACATCTATCTTCCTTTCTACTCCCGGAAACGCTCGACCTTTGCGCCAGCGGCGCAAAGTTTCTCCACTAACGACTCATAGCCCCGGTCTAGATGGTAAAGACGGTCAATAATTGTCTCTCCCTCTGCAACGAGTCCAGCGAGGACCAGCGAGGCTGACGCCCTAAGGTCTGTGGCCATGACCCTAGCTCCGCCCAGTTGCCGCGGGCCGCGAATGATGGCGCTGTGACCGTCGATTGTGATGTCTGCGCCCATGCGGTTGAGTTCGGGTACGTGCATGAAGCGGTTCTCGAAGATTGTCTCGGTAACCGTTGCCGTCCCGGACGCTTGCGTCATTAGAGTCATGTACTGAGCTTGCATGTCAGTAGGAAATCCGGGGTGAGGTTCGGTGCGAGTGTTGCTAGCACGATAATCAGTTGAAGCACTTATACAAAGAGAGTCATCTCCTAGCTTGATATTGGCGCCGATTTCCTGAACTTTGTTGATCACGGCCCCGAGGTGAGCGGGTCGGCAATTCGCAATCTCAAGCCGATCCCCCTTTAAAGCGCCCGCGACGAGATAGGTGCCGGCCTCGATCCGGTCAGGGAGTATCTCGTGATCAGCTCCCCCGAGCTCCGAGACACCGCGAATCTCGATTGTGTCCGAGCCAGCTCCTTCGATTCTCGCCCCCATTAAGTTGAGCAGAATCGCTAGATCGGCGACTTCAGGCTCGCATGCCGCGTTGCGCAACACGGTTGTTCCCTGAGCTAGCGATGCCGCCAGCATTAGATGCTCGGTGCCACCCACTGTGGGCGAAGGGAAAGTTACTTCGGAACCATTTAAACGCTGTGCTTCAGCGATGACATAGCCTTTTTCAACCCGCAGATCAGCCCCGAGTTGGGCTAGTGCTGACAGGTGCTGATCAACCGGCCTTGCACCGATTGCGCAACCGCCGGGCAACGAGACTCGAGCACGCCCAGTACGAACAAGCAGCGGGCCAAGAACGAGAAAAGACGCGCGCATCGTTTTCACTAGGTCATACGGAGCTTCGGTTCCGTTGAATGCGCAGAGCCTGGAACGTGTCCCGCTGGCATCACGCTCTATTCTGGCCCCAAGATGCTCAAGCAAGCGGATGATCGTAGCGACATCACGAACCGCGGGGACATTTGTGAGGCGCACTGGCTCGTCGGTCAGCAGCGTCGCAGCGAGTTCGGGAAGCGCGGCATTCTTGGCGCCTCCCACCCGTACCTTTCCGCTCAGCATGTGACCACCTTGGATGCGCAGCTTTTCCATGAGTACATGCTATCCGGTTTGCGGGTTTCCGAAATTTTCCGAGCCGACGGCCACTCCCATAAACTCGAAACAAGCTGGAGAGGGCTTTCTTATAGTTAAGGAGTGTTTCGTCCCTGTGTCAGCTTCTAGATAGAGCTTTCGCGTACTTCATACCTGCGACGGGGTACCCGGATTTCCTCCACTAGGGCCTGAACCTCCCTGGGAGGCTCTTCCGTGACTCTCGAGACTATTAATGCAATGGCGAAGTTGATTATCATCCCCACCGCGCCGATTCCCTCTGGAGAGATTCCCAACAACCAGTTTTCGGCACTATTAAGCTCCGGATGAAGGAGCTTGAACCAGGTGATGTAGGCGGCAGTGAAAACAATGCCGGACACCATACCAGCAATCGCACCCTCCTTATTCATCCTCTTTGAGAAGATTCCCATGAGGATGGCAGGAAAAAAGGAAGCAGCAGCAAGGCCGAAGGCGAACGCAACTACCTGCGCCACGAAACCCACCGGGTTTATCCCGAAGTAGGCGGCCACTCCAACCGCCATTCCAGCGGCGACCCGCGCAATGATCAACTCTCGTCGCTCAGTGATGTTGGGTTGCAGGCACTTCTTGAATAAGTCGTGTGCCACCGATGTAGAAATGACTAATAGGAGCCCGGCAGCGGTTGAGAGAGCGGCCGCGAGCCCACCAGCCGCCACCAAGCCGACTACCCACGCGGGTAGCCGGGCGATCTCGGGGTTAGCGAGCACCATGATGTCGCGATCGACGATTACCTCATTAGTGGTGCTTGATTCCGGGCCGGTGTATTGGACACGGCCGTCGCCATTGTGATCTTCATAGCTAATTAGGCCGGTGGTTTCCCAGTTGTGGAACCATTCAGGCATCTCATCGTATTTTGCGTTCGAGATAGTGGTGATGAAGTTGGTTCGCGCGAAGGCCCCGACTGCTGGCGCCGTGGTGTACAGCAATGCGATAAAGACGAGCGCCCAACCCGCCGAACTACGGGCAGCCGCTACCTTCGGGACAGTATAAAAACGCACAATTACGTGTGGCAGTCCCGCCGTTCCGGCCATTAGTGCCAGGGTGATAAAAAATACATCCAGTGTTTGTTTCTGCCCGGCTGTGTAAGCGGCGAAGCCGAGCTCCTCGGACAACCCGTCTAAACGATCGAGCAGGTACATTCCCGACCCATCTGCTAGGCGCGACCCGAAACCCAACTGCGGCAGCACGTTGTCGGTTAGTAACAACGAGATGAAGATCGCCGGCACCAAATAGGCGAAAATCAACACGCAGTATTGAGCCACCTGGGTGTAAGTGATCCCCTTCATTCCCCCGAGAACAGCGTAAAAGAAGACAATTCCCATGCCGAATAGGACGCCATTGTTGACACTGACGTCGAGGAATCGAGAGAACACAATGCCAACCCCGCGCATCTGGCCGGCAATGTAAGTAAAGGAGACGAAGATTGCGCACAGGACAGCTACGAAGCGGGCTGTCTGAGAGTAATAGCGATCGCCGATGAAATCGGGAACGGTGTACTTGCCTGACTTGCGAAGGTACGGCGCTAGTAGTAATGCCAGAAGGACGTACCCACCGGTCCACCCCATCAGGTAGACAGAACCATCGCGGCCCATGAAGGAAATCATCCCGGCCATCGAAATGAACGACGCTGCGCTCATCCAGTCAGCTGCAGTCGCCATGCCGTTAATTACCGGAGGCACTTTGCCACCGGCGACGTAGAATTCGCCCGTCGAAGTGGCGCGTGACCGTATGGCTACACCGATGTAGAGAACGAATGACAAGCCGACCATGATGAAGGTCCAAGTCTGAACGGTCATGGGCGGGGACCCGCAGGATCTGATCCTGGACTTTCTTCTTCGTGTACGTCGAATTCGCGGTCGAGCCGGTTCATCAAGCGGACGTAAACGAAGATCAAAATTACGAAGACGTAGATTGATCCCTGTTGCGCAAACCAGAATCCAAGCTTAAAGCCGCCAAGGCGTACGCTATCGAGCATGTCCACTAGTAGGATGCCGAACCCATAAGAGACAAGAAACCAGACGGATAGCAGAATCCCGAGATAGCGCAAGTTGCGATGCCAATATTCGACCTTTCTATCGTTCATCTGGCATCTTACTTAAATAGCCTCACGGATTACTGATCTTGACCTAGAGGTTTCAGCGGATCACGTAATCCGGCCAGCAAACTGCCGGCAGAGTCAAGAATGGGTCGTTATCGTAGTCAAAACCAAAGATCGACGACGCTAGCTCCTGGGTTATGCCCCGACCCCCGCCACCGCCAGTTGCCGTTGAGCGCTCACGCATGGCCCGCGGATCCAGGATTGTATTAACTATGTCAATCGAATCTTCTAAATGTAAGCGCGTTGCTGGGTCAGTGGCCGTTTGTAACGCAGTAGCAATCTGGTCGCGCAAGGTCCGCAGCTCACCGCGTAACAGGGCCCGCACCTCGCCGCTAGGTGGCGTTGAGCCACCATTAAGACGGTTGTTGGCAGTATCCAGGTAAACGCGCTGGGTATTACGGCGGAAGGGATCAATTTCGCTTCCGGTGGCCAGTTCGCTCCATACCCCATTTCGCACGTCAGTCAGGTAATCGATAGGCGCGTAAGCTCCCGGGTCAAGCGCTGACTGTTCGACTATTCGGTTTAGCCTGTTGGCCTGCAGCATCGAATTCATAATTGAATTCTGAGCGGTTCGGATTCGATCCATGACGCCAGTTGGTTCCATGCGGCGAAGCTGCTCGGGGCGCACAAACATCCGCGGCGTGTGCAGGGCGTTTTCAATCAAAAACATCGTGGCCTGGCGTTGCATCGTAGCCGGCACTGGCTCGAAACGAACGCCTTCTTGTCCGATGTGTTTTTGCTGTGAGCGGAAACCACCAACCAGTTGGGTCACGTGCCCCATCTCGACACGCCACTGGCCCAGCAGGCGACCATATACTTCGGTGAGCTCATCGTAAGGAGCGCCGTCTTGGGTTGTGGTGGCTGCCATTAACATATTGGAGACTCGCTCAATGTTCCTTAAACCAAGGGCCGTAGCCTCGATGGCGTCGATGTCACCAACAGCTTCGGTCATACTTTGTGGGTCAGAGCCGGCTGCCTGTGCTGTTGAGAATCGATACCAAGGCGTTTCATCCTGGGCGCGTGCCCACTCGTCGAGCGTGGGAAGCTCTTCATCTGGTGTGCTGGCATTCGGAATCGGCTTATACCCCCACATCGTGGCCCACTTGTCGTAAGGTCCGATCTTTGGAATTAGGTCCTCAGCTGCGATGCCGTCTTCCGGTTGGGCGACATAATTGAACCGCGAATAATCCATTAGTGTTGGGGTGTGGCCGTTTTCGGCGACCCAAGCGGGGTCACGCACTTGGTCGAGCGTGTACATCGCACTCGCCTTCATATTGTGCTGGAAACCCAATGTATGGCCGACCTCATGAGCGACGACATAGCGAAGTAACTCGCCCATTAATTCTTGAGGAAGCGGTAGTGTCGCGGCCCGGGGATCAAGCGGTCCGACTTGGACGAAATACCAGTTTTTAGCCAGGTTTTGGACATTGTGATAGAACTGAATGTCTGACTCGAGGATTTCCCCGGAGCGCGGGTCGTGCACATGTGGCCCCGAGGCATTCTCCGTTGTAGACGGCAGCCAACGGATAACCGAATAACGGGCATCCTCAGGACTCCAATCTGGATCGTCGGCAGGGGCTTCACGGGCCAGGATGGCGTTACTGAAACCCGCCGCCTCAAACGCTGGCTGCCAATCCTCAATGCCCATCTTCACGTAGGGCACCCACTCAGTCGGCGTCGCAGGATCAACGTAGTACTCAATTGGTTTGATTGGATCTGAGATATCGGCACTCGGATCCTCTTTCTCAAGCCTCCAACGAGTGATGAATTTCCGTGTCGTGGCTCGATGTTCGGGACGGCTATAGTCTATGTATGAATCACTGAAGTAACCGACCCGCTCGTCAAACAGGCGCGGCATCATCGGCTCTTCAGGTAGCTTCACCATGCTGTAGGAGACCACCACAGTGGCGCTATTGCCACGCATGCCGCGCGCTGCACGGCCGCCGCGACCCCCGCCGCCACCGCTAGCCTCAGTAGGCTTGGTGTAAGTCTGACTGACTTCGACATTAATATTCTCTGGGTAAGCAACGACCTTCTCGATAAACGATCGGTCATTGGCAAAACCGCGCGCACCAAGGCGGCTGCGCACCGAGAGCTCCGACATTTCGGTGACGAACAAGTTGGTGATTTCGATGACCGGATCGCCCTCTAGGTTGTAAGTTTCCACATCGAAAATCTCTGCAATGGCGGGGTTATTAGAATCCGCCACCGCCTGCGCGACGGGAGTATCGGGGTCGGCGACCACGTCGTAGCTAATTAACTTCAACAACACTTTGTCATCGCGCAGTTCCCACCGGATTACACGGTCAAATGTCCGTTGCCCACCGTACCCCGCACCGAGCGTCGTTCGCTTAATGCGACCAACCCAAAGGAAGTCCTTGTCGAGTTCGGCGAGTGGGATCTCGTAGTAAACATCATCGCCTACACGATGCACGTCGAAGATGCCCTCATCAGTTATTGCCTCGGTGGTAATGACTTCTTCGTATGCCTTGGGTTCCTCTGCCTCCTGATTGGCAGCATCCGAACCACGGCCTCCGCGTTGGCCGCGACCCTGCTCTGCGGAATTGACCCAAATCGGGTTTTTGGGGGTAACTATTGCCTGCGAATTTTGGTGCTGGCTTTCTGTACCCGCGGCCACCATAAACACCGCCGTAAAAATAACAACCATCGACCACATGAGCATTTTGGTGTGACGTCTCATCGAATCAGCGCTCCCATGTTCAGGGGAATTTGAAGGCCGCTATTATAATTCAGTTGAAGTTGTCGACTTCGACGTAGGCATCAATGATTGCCTGCTCTCCCTCGATGCCGCGGCGTGAGTTTCCGTGCTCCATGCCTAGGATGCCGTTGTAACCTTTGCGGTGGATGTGCCGGAAAATGTTTTTGTAGTTGATCTCGCCAGTGGTTGGTTCGTCGCGGCCTGGTGTGTCTCCAATCTGAAAGTAGGCAATTTCGTCCCAGGCCATATCAATATTGGGAATCAGGTTCCCTTCGGTAACCTGCTGGTGATAAATGTCGAAAAGGATCTTGCAAGACGGTGAATCAACGGCGCGACAGATCATGTATGCGTGTGGGATTTTCGCCAGGAACATCCCGGGATGGTCAGCATAGGGATTGAGTGGCTCAAGCACCATGATCAAACCGTGGGGCTCAAAGATGTCCGCCGCCCGCCGCAAGCTTTCGATGGCGTTGGCGGTTTGATAATCCATTTCTAAGCGTGGCGACAGGTCTCCCGCTACGACAGTCATCCACTTCGCGTTGACACGCTTGGCGACCTCTACTGAATCGTGACAATCGGCGAGGAACTGAGCACGATGCTCTTCGTCGCCGCTTGTGAAGCTCGGCACGCCGAATCCGTTGCTGTTGGCCACGAACACGCCCATACGCATGTCGAGTTGCTCGAGTAGGCCACCAATTGCTTCTTGGTCTCCGGTTGTTCGCTCACGCATGCTGTTGTCCTCTAGAGAACGGAAACCCTGGTCGTGCATGAAGCGGATCTGATCGAGAAGTTCTTCACCGGCTGAATTGCGGAACATGCCGAAGTGGGGGGCGTAATCGAGCTTGAAATGGCGTTGCTGGCCTGCAGATTTAAGGTTCAAAGTTTCAGGATGTCGAGTGAGTGTAGCCGCACTGGCAGCTGGCTTGAGGCTAATGCCGGTTGCAACACCCATACTGGCGACGGTTGCAGTCTTTACGAACTCTCTGCGTCTCATGATTCGACCCCGGGGTTTTCAGATGTTTCGATCGAGCGTCGTGATGCCGGGCACCGCCACGTCTGGCACTGGCATCGGCCCAAAGTGAAACGGGTCGGGAACGAGGTTCATGTCAGCGTTTGCGATCTCATCCCAGGTGATTTCTTGGCCGGTGTAGGCAGCCTCTCGGCCCATAATCGCGGTTAGCGTACTCTCAGCCACACGCCGCCCCTCATTGAGAGGCGCGCCCGCACGGATGCTGGCAATTAGGTCGGTGTGTTCCTGCACGTAGGGGTTTGCGTACTTGGTGTCGCCCCATTGCCAGGCCTGGGAGCCTCGGATCCACCGCTCTGGATCGGCGGTTCCGCGTGTTCCAACAATATGTTCGCCGACCTGGTTGGCGGTTCCGTTGATTTGCCGGCACATACTCATGACCCGCCCCCCGTTCTCGTACTCAAACTCGATCGCAAAGTGATCAAAGATGTGGCCGAATTCGGGTTCCACCCTGACTTGACGACCACCAACGCCAACTGCCTTGATTGGATGGCCCTGCATGGCCCAGTTTGCGACATCGATGTTATGTATGTGTTGTTCAACGATGTGGTCACCTGATAACCATGTGAAGTACAGCCAGTTACGTGCTTGCCATTCCATATCTGTCCAACCGGGTTGGCGTTCGCGGTTCCACAGGCCACCTTGGTTCCAGAAGACCTGGGCGGCTACGACATCACCGATGGCGCCGTCATGTATGCGTTTCATGGCTTCTAAGTATGGTGCTTGATGACGCCGCTGGGTGCCGGAGACAATTGCTAAACCCTTCTCCTTTGCTATTTCGGATGCCTCAATAACCAAGCTGACACCCATCGGGTCGACAGCAATGGGCTTCTCCATGAAGATGTTTTTTCCAGCGTCGATGGCCGCGCGCAGGTGCTGTGGTCGGAAGGCTGGCGGGGTTGCCAAGATCACCATATCGATGTCCGTAGCGAGTACGTTTTCAAAGGCGTCGTAGCCGGTAAAGGCGGTGTCACTAGTTACTTTGAACGCGGCGCCTAACTGTTCCGCGAGCTGCTGACGACTTGAGGCGAGGTGATCAGCAAATAGGTCTCCCATGGAGACGATCTCGACACCTTCTGAGGACTCAACACAATTAACCGCTGCGCCCGTACCGCGGCCACCACAGCCGATGACGCCGACTCGCATGGTTGCCCTTTGGCCGCCTGCGAACGCGAACCGCGGATTACTAACGATGCCGGCGGTAACCGCAGCGGTTGTTTTGATAGCGTCACGTCGGGTGATTCGGGAGCTTTTCATCAGTGCCTCCACTGTATTTAATTCGATCTCTATCCGGTGTGGATTGTCGCTGTTCATTCGTGTTCCCAATTCTTTAGCCTATCGTACGCTTTCTTTGCCCCACGGGTCCCGGACAATACGGAACCCTGCGAAGGGAGCGTCTGACAGCCACCAGGTACTTTTGGGAATTTGTGGGTCGGTTGAGTTCCAAGCACGAGTCTGCTCAGAGCGAGTACCACAGTGTATGTTCGTTGCTTTGTCCTGGTATGAACCGCCATGCAGTCCTGTAGACCCGTCCTTGTCCCGTCCCCATTCTCCAGCGTTACCTAACATGTCGTAGATTCCAAGAGTATTAGGTTTCTTAGAAGCTACGGGGTGAGTGGCACGGCCAGAGTTCCCAAAGTGCCAGGCGATGGAATCACGATCCTCCACGTTTAAGTTTGGCATGATCGTTCTTCCTCGTACCGTAGCCCCGCCGACTCCGAGATAGCATGCATATTGCCACTCGCCGGTTGTTGGGAGGCGATAGCTCTTCCCCGTTTTCTCTGACAACCAGCGGGCGTATTCTTCAGCCGCGTGGACCGTCACCGAAAGTGTGGCAAAGCCGGAGTGCCCGAAGCCCCAATCCGGCGCACCGTAAGGGCGACTGGGCCGTGATTCTGTGTTGATCTGGCGACGCTCCACAGGTTCATGATCAAGGCCCAGTTGCCAGACGTCGTACTCTTGCCAGGTAACCTCAGTCTTGCCGATCCAGATATCGTCAATCTTGAGAATGCGTTTAATATCCGAATTTGCAGGATCAGCTACAGAAAGCGAACCACCTGGAATTGGAACCATATCAAAGGTGATTAGGGTGCCGGCAATTGCCTCGGTGTACGGTTCGAGTTGTAATGCGTTCCCGGGCAAAGTTCCCAGGAAGATGGTTGTTACAACCACCAACCGAGGGCTGATGTTGACAGGGAAGAACATCCTTTTCCTTTTACTGGTTTTTTTATTTTCGACCGGCTGCCAAATGGAGCCGGACACTCGAACAAGTCCAGTTGTACCCAGTGAAGACCGCTATGTGTATAGACAGGTTCACATGGGCATGCAAGTGCGTATAGTTCTTTACTCGGACACGCGAGACAAGGCGCGGGAGGCAGCGCGAGCAGCGTTCGCCGAAATTGCCCGGCTCGACAGGATTTTTAGTGATTATCGAAACGATAGCGAACTGTCGAGCCTCGTCTCGCGTGCCGGGCAAGTTCCGATTTTGGTTAGCCTCGAATTATATGAAGTTTTGGATCGAGGGCAGCGGCTAGCCCGCCAGACCGGGGGGGCGTTTGATATCACGGCAGGGGCACTGACCCGGCTTTGGCGGGGCGCAATTCGTGACGAAAGGATGCCCAACGAAGCTGAGCTACGCTCCGCAATGCGCGCTTCTGGGACCGACAAGCTTCGTCTCGACGACACCGCGCAGACTGCGCAGATTACCGGCACAGGCCTAAGACTCGATCTCGGTGGGATCGCTAAGGGCTACGTGATTGACCGAGCACTTGGAACCTTGCGCGTACACGGTATTACTAAGGCTCTCGTGGAGGCTGGTGGTGACATCGTCGTAGGTTCAGCACCTCCCGGCGAACCTGGCTGGCACTTAGAAATCCCCCACGCGGGATGCGAGGTTGTCTTGACGGACGCTGCCATTTCCACGTCCGGTGATACTGAGCAGTTTGTTCAGATTGAAGATATTCGTTATTCCCATACCGTAGACCCTCGAACCGGCTTTGGTTTGACGCATCGCCGAATCGCGACCGTTGTTGTTTCTAACGGCTTCACTGCCGATGGCCTGGCTACGGCGCTTACTCTTCTTGAAGATTTAGAGATAGAAGCATTGCTTGACTTTTACCCGAAAACGCGTGCCCTCGTAGGCTACCCACGATTGCCGGAAGGCCCACTCGGACCGGAGTTCTATTTTCGAGTCTACGACGAAGCGTCTACACGGGATGGATCAAACACTTTAGGGCTGTTCGCGGGATGCTGACACTAGATGGTTAGGGGACAGTGATTGATGTGAGGTTATTTGATTGCCTTGTTAGTTCTGGCGGTATTAACATCACTCGATGCGGGCCAGAGGAAGAGACAAACCTGGGAAGTTACCGTCCGCGGGTTGTATGATTCGACACGTCTTTGCCAGCCCTATACATCCAAAAGAGGCAGGAACATGCACGGTCATTTGCCCACTCTTCGTTCGGTTGGAATCATAGCGTTAGCCTTTTTACTTGTTCCGTCCGTGGCGCTCAACGCACAGCAAGAGGATGCGGAAAACCAGGCCCCGGAAGACCCGCGCCTAGCTCTTCTCAAGACTGAGGCTTACCTGGCGCCGCCACCGGAGGTCCTTGATGCCGTTATGGCAACACAGAACCAACCCCTGCGCCTGCAGAGTCCGGATCCGACAGGGCAGATGTTTATGCGCACGATTAGTGATGGGTTTCCGATGCTCGCGATGTTTGCTAAACGTCACTATGACCTGGGGCAGTTCCAGATCGATCCAAGAGCGAACCGTACCCGTCGTTTCACAACCCGCAGCAGTGTCGGCATCGAGCTCTACACAGCCGACGGCCAGCTCGCCACTACGATTCAGATCCCCGACGGTGCCCGTGTGACAGGACAGCAGTGGTCACCAGATGGCACGCAAGTAGGTTTCTTCGCGAACTTCGACGACGCGACTCATATTTATGTCGCTAGCGCTGAGAGTGGACAATCGCGGCGCATTACTAACACTGCTGTACTTGCCACCCATGTTACGTCTTTCAACTGGACGGCCGACGGCAGCCGGATTGTCTCGGTGCTCTTGCCAACGAACCGTGGCCCCGAACCGCCTATGCCCGAGGTTCCCGAGACGCCAAAGGTTCGGATGACGACCCCTGATCGCAATCGCTTGCGCACCTATTTTGACCTTCTTGAGAATCCCTACGAAAAGGAGGTCGTCTACTATTATTCGACCGGGCAGCTTGCCAGCATCGACGTTGCTTCAGGCGACGCCGAACCGATTGGTGGGCCAGCAATGATCCGTTCGGTCAGCGCGTCGCCCGACGGTGAACATTTCCGCGTCACCACCATCAAGGACGACCTTTCTTACATCGTACCGGTTAGTAGCGTCGGCACGGTTGAGGAAATCTGGGATGCGGATGGCAGCGTCTTGGCGTTGATCGATGAGGAAGACGTAAACGAACAAGCGCAGGACAACAATGGCGGTGGGCGTGGGCAGCGATCTGGCGGTGGTGGCCGCGACGACGACGACAAGCGCGGCCTAGCCTGGCGCACGGACGGTGGGTCGGGGATGGTGTTCCTGCAACTTGAGGCGCGTCCGGAAACCGATGACGATGCCGAGGAAGAGGAAGCCGAAGAAGAACCGGAAGAGAGCGAGCCGCGCGAGGATCGCGTCATGTATTGGTTGCCTCCATTCGGTGACGACGACACTCAGTTGATTTACGAGACGGAAGAACGCATCCAATCGGCCCGCTTCGACGAGTCGGGGCGGCTCATGTTCCTGACTCGCCGTGACGGCAGCGATGAAACCGTCCATGCGGTCTCGCTCGACGACCCGAGCCAGGAATATCTAATCTATGAGGAGGACACCGACGACCGCACCGCTGACATGGGAACACTCGTCGGTGGCGCCAAGCCTGGGGCCGTGCGCTTGTCGTCAGATGGGCAATTTGTGTATCTGTCCGGGACTCAGTACTTCGAGGATCCACTTGCCGAGGCACCACGGCCGTTTGTTGACAAGGCCGGAATTTTTTCTGGTGCCAAGGAGCGCATCTTCCAGAGTTCGCCGGACATGTTCGAGACTATGAG